>Ga0208016_100031_pt1 | contig 115827 bp, 93 predicted proteins | sample 28_taG_FD_184102 | JGI IMG/M metagenome (GOLD analysis project Ga0208016, IMG submission 184102) | Marine viral communities from Cariaco Basin, Caribbean Sea - 28_WHOI_OMZ (SPAdes) (version 2) | ecosystem: Environmental > Aquatic > Marine > Oceanic | place: Caribbean Sea: Cariaco Basin...
GAGACATGAAAAGCACGAAGTTCGGGCTTGGCTATGAACAGAATAAAAGCGTGAAAAAGCAGCGTCTAACAATACTGGTATTGCTGACGACGTTAGCGTCACTCGTAGCTATATTACTGGGTATAATGCTTGTCTCATCGAATAAGCATCGGCGCTTCCAAGCCAATACTGAAACCAGGAGCGTGTTGTCATTCCATTACCTTGGACTCAGGGCTGTCGCTTGTCGAATAAGATTCACTATGCGACAGTGGAAAGCTGCACTCAAATGGTACAGCTCCATAGTTGACGCAGCCTGGGCCGGAGGCATATGAAATTAAATTCGTGGGGATCCCTCAGGGTCAGAGTACATTTTGACCTCATTGAAAATGTGAAAGCTACCAACCTACACCCTTTCTAGGGGCGTTCACATTGGTATTACACGAAAATTAAGGTAGAATTTCGCCCAAATTTTTTGTGTCGCTTAGCCTACCGTTATTTTGGGCAGTGTTTCGCTTGGCAATTTTTAGCACCGTCGCGTTCGACCATTTATTGAAACGTCGAGTTCGGCAATGCTACCAAGTAAGGCAGAGCGATGCGCCTGATGAACGGTCAGGCAACAGGTAGCCCGATAAAACCCAACGCAGCATTTCAAATTGCGAGAAAGAGAATTTTAAGATGGGAAGAGCATTCGAAGTTCGTAAAAACGCCATGGCAAAAACTGCCGGCCAAAAAACTAAAGTTTATTCTAAATACGGTAAAGAAATTTACGTATGTGCGAAAAATGGTGGTGCCGATCCAGACACCAACCTTTCACTTCGCCGCCTAATGGAAAAGGCGAAGAAAGACCAAGTACCAAGCCACGTTATTGAAAAAGCGATTGATAAAGCCGCTGGTGGCGCTGGCGAAGACTTCCAGCCTATGCGTTATGAAGGTTTTGGCCCTGGTAACTGCATGGTCATTGTTGACTGCTTGTCTGACAATGCAAACCGCACCATCACTGAAGTACGTAACTGCTTTACTAAAACCAACGCGAAACTTGGTGCACAGGGTGCGGTATCGCATATGTTCGATCACCAAGCGGTATTCCAATTTGAAGGTGACGACGAAGACGCTATCCTAGAAGTGCTAATGGAAGCAGACGTAGACGTAACTGATGTTGAAGTTGAAGACGGTAAAGTTACAGTTTACGCGCCACACACTGAATTCTATCAAGTAAAAACAGCGCTAACGGAAGCCTACCCAGACATTAGCTTTATTGCAGAAGAAATGAGCTGGATGCCTCAGACCGAAACTGAGATAAGCGAAGAAGACATGCCGATGTTTGAAAAATTCATGGACATGCTTAACGACTGTGATGACGTGCAAGACGTTTACCACAACGCGATTACGCCTAACTAAGCTTTAGCTAATTTAGATTGATATAAAAACCCTCGCTAAGACGAGGGTTTTTTATTGTTGTATCTATAAAAAGAACTAGAACGTTAACGTACCTGCTTTATTCAACGTGTACAGGACAGATAAATACACGCTTCCCTACAGGTATACCGTTTCGTATTTGATTGGCGCTAGCAGCTTGAGAATACGGTTTTCTTGCTGATAGGTTAGCCCCACATCGCGCATCGCGCCTTGGACATACTCCACCAATATGTAAAATTCACGCTCCTTAATATTGAGACCCGTGTGAGACTCCAACATTGTTTTTCCATCATATTCGCAAGGCCCGCCAATAAGCTCGCATGTTTGCAATACAAGTTGATCTCTTAAATGCTTTTTGGGAACACCTTTGAAGTAATGACCAATTACGGGGTCAGTGTAAATTCGCGTAATCGCTACGCCGTATATGGTATTGAGCGTTTTATGGCCGCCAATTTCTTCATAAAGGCTTTGTTCAGGAGCGCTGGCGCATGCGATTATCAATACGCTTAACGCAGCAATTACCATTAACCGGAAGCAGTGTCTGATCATTTCGTTCCCCTATCAAAAAGTGCTGTTTACCGTTAGATAAAATCCTGAAGAACTTTCTTGCAAAGGTAAATTGCCCAAATCCACATAGGCAGCGGTAATCGAAATAGATTTATTTGGGAAGTAGGCAATAAAGGCATCAACAACGGTGTCTTCTTCAGCTAAGCCTCCTAATCGATTGGTTTGCGTTCTAAACTCTGTGCCAATTGCTGTGGTAGGGCTAATTAATACCGCTAAAGAGCCCTCCCATTCGAGCTTAGCGCTATCGTTGTTTTCAGAACCAAATCCAAGTAAGCCAAACACATTCGCCTTTGTATATCGCGCGGTAAGATTGGTGAGTAAATTATAACCTGATGGAGTGCCTAACCACAGTTTCGTGGCTGAAAGGTAAACGTCGGTACCACTGTCGTCTTTCGCACCTAGCAGCATTGGTACGCCTACGCTGGGCAAGGGGGTCGTACCGTCGGGTAGCGAAAGAGAGCTGTCGTAGTCTCTGTTTTTCTTGTATTGTGCGCCGATGGATACTTGGGGTATCCATGAGTTTTGAGTAAAGACGCCATCGCCAAGAACCTTAACTTTTGCACCGATTATATCTTGCTCAATGGTGGTGCTGTTGGCGTTTGTAATAGCACCTTCTGTGAGTAACGCGAAAACGTTGCTTGTTAACCCTGAAGCAATATCGAGGCGCTGTCGCTGCACGCTAAGCTCTATACGGTCAAACAAACTAACACTTGCCCCTGCTGTTGTAAGGGAATAATCGCTTAGGCTTAAGTACTGAATATTTGCCGAATAACTGACCTCTTCTTTACTCGCGTATCCGCCAATAAATGCCCAAGGCGTAATGCCGCCACCCGCAGTGCCCTCGAAACCTGTAATACCACCAGATGCAATTAAGCGAGATCCACTGTCTGCGAGTACGGGAGACGATGCGAGAAAAAGAGGGAGGAGCAAATGCCTAATCATAAGGTAAACCTAATGTTTTTAAATGGTTTTTTGTAATTCTATTTATCAGCATAGCGCTTAACCCATGAATTGTGAAATGCACGCTGCTGGCGGTATTAACTATTATCGAATTTTTTATTATCAAAAAATATTTGAAACTGATTCGTTTTTTATAGGGCTTATCATTGAAAAGCCGAATCTATACCATACACGCCATATTCATTGAGTACTTTAATTTTCTGTTCGCAGCATTCATGCGTGAACAACAAATAGCAGACGTATTGAGGAGTTAGTTGTGTCTCATCCAATTATTGAAGATTTAAATAAGCGTTACACGGTTAAACAGTACGATGCGAGTAAACGCATTTCAGCTGATGATCTGGCGACAATTCTTGAGGCGTTGAGACTATCAGCGTCTTCAATCAACTCTCAGCCATGGAAATTTGTGGTTGTTGAAAGTGATGAAGCCAAGCAGCGTTTACACGATAGCTTTGCCAACAAGCATCAGTTCAATCAGCATCACGCTAAAGAAGCATCGCATACTATTCTGTTTGCTTATGATCCTAAATTTACGAAAGAGAAATTTGTAAAGCGTGTCGATGCAGAAGTATCGTCTGGTCATTTACCCGAAGATATGCGTGAAAACTTCATGGGCGCTTACGCATTTGCTGAAGCGAACACCGATGAGAACGGTAACAACGCGGCTTGGACCAAAGCGCAAGTTTATCTAGCATTAGGCAATGTTCTTCACACGCTGGCGCGTTTAGGCATAGCGTCTACGCCGATGGAAGGTGTTGACGCCGAATTGCTTGGCGAACAGTTTAAAGATGAGCTAGACGGCCACGTTTGCGAAGTGGCACTTGCCATGGGCTACCCAGATACAGAGCAAGATTGGAACCATGGTTTACCGAAAGCGCGCCTTGCAAAAGAAGATGTGATCGCGGTTGTGTAATACCTGACAACACAAGCTTGCAATGAATGTAACAAAGCCCGCTTAGTGCGGGCTTTGTTTTGCTTTCTTACTTTTGTGTTCTGGCTTCCATTTCCTGTGTTCACTTATAACTTCTTTTACTTTGCGCACCGACAGACGCGGAAAAACGCGCACTAATGTAAGAAGTATTGCTCTGCGAGTTGTTGATGAATGTCGGCAAAATCAATTTGAAGCTCGTCGATATAGTTGTGCAGCGCTCGTCCTCGAAGTGTCGCAACAGGCTGCTTTTCTAAATCACTAATACTGTGGTCAATTCGCTCTATCATCGCTTCATTGTCGGGCAAGTTGAGGAACAAACTCTTTAGTTTGTTCAAGCAGAACAACACACTTCGCGGAAACTCCTTGCTATGTAGCATAAATAACAACACATCGCCCGGACGTATGCGAACGCCCATTTTCTGGCGATACATTTGGTAGCCGCTCAGGCTTCTAAGTACACTCATCCATAAGATGTTTTCGAATGGCAGGTCACTCATGTCTTCGGTAAGGGTCGATGAGCGAACGTCAATTATCCTTGATGTCATATCAGCCCGCTCCAATGCCGCACCAAAGCGCCAGAAGAAATAGCCTTCATCGTGGCTCATGCTGGCATCCATGGTTCCAAACATTAGTAAACACTGATTGATTACCTGTTTTAAACTTGCAAAGCGCCCGCGTTTACTTAGAAAGCTTGTACTGTTCTCTTTTACCGATAAGTGAAGTGCGTTCAGCGTTTCCCACACTTCTCTTGGAATAACGTCTCTGATTGTGCGCGCATTATCTCTTGCGTATTGAAGCGAATTCAATATGGAAGACGGATTGCGTGTGTCTACCGTCAGGAACTTAACGACATTCTTCTCGCTGTATTCATTATAAATGGCTTCAAATGGCTCGCGATTTCCTGTTATGTCTAGCAATGGCTCCCAGCCTGGCGAAAACCCTTTGGGTAAGTCCATCAGCAGGAGGTTGTTAACATTAATCAAGCGGGCGAGATTTTCAGCCCTTTCAACGTAGCGCGCCGTCCAATAAAGCGTTTCAGCAACTCGTGATAACATGTCAGTCCCTCCTAATCCACAATCCAAGTATCTTTACTACCACCGCCTTGTGATGAATTGACCACGAGGGAACCTTTAACAAGGGCAACCCTAGTGAGGCCTCCCGTTGTAACATAGGTGTGAGTACCTGATGAAAGGATGAAAGGGCGAAGATCCACATGTCGCCCTTCAATTGTAGAACCGTCAATAGTAGGGACGGTAGACAAATTCAAGGTAGGCTGTGCTATCCAGTTTCTGGGGTCAGCCTTAATTTGAGCAAGGGTTTCTTGCTGCTGCTTTTTGGTTGATTTTGGACCAATTAGCAAGCCATAGCCTCCCGATTCATTGGCAGGCTTTATTACAAGTTTGTCGATATTGGCTTCAACGTATTTGAAGTCTTCTGGCTCGTAACAACGGTAGGTTTCTACGTTAGGCAGCTTAATCTCTTCATCCAAATAATAGCGAATCATGTCAGGCACATAGGTGTACACCACTTTATCGTCTGCCACGCCAGCCCCCGGCGCGTTGATCAGCGTTACCTTGCCTTTACTCCACGCTCGCATTAGCCCGGGAACGCCCAGCATCGAATCAGGGTTAAACGCTTCTGGGTCTAAAAACATATCGTCAATACGGCGGTAGATAACGTCCACTCTGCGTAGGCCTTTAATCGTCTTCATATATACGCAGTCGTCTTTTTCTACGGTTAGATCTCGACCTTCTACTAGCTCACACCCCATTTCCTGAGCAAGATAGCAGTGTTCAAAGTAGGCAGAGTTGTAGATACCGGGTGTAAGTACCACAACTTCAGGCTTATCCTGAGGACGCGGTGATAGACTCGACAACATGTCGAACAGCTGTGAGGGATAGTCGTTTACGGGAAGAATATCCATTTTCTCGAACATGTCTGGAAAGACACGCTTCAGCACCGAGCGGTTTTCTAACATGTAAGACACGCCAGAAGGTACGCGCAGGTTGTCTTCCAGTACGTAAATCGTGCCGTCGCTATCTCGCACTAAATCAGAGCCACAGATATGTGCCCAGATACCGTTTGGGGGAGAAACACCTACGCACTGCTTTCTAAAGTTCACGGACTTATCGAGAAGCGCTTTAGGAAAAACGCCATCTTTAATAATCTTCTGATCGTGATACAGATCGTCGATGAACATATTAAGGGCTTTTACGCGCTGTTTAAGTCCTTCTTCTACGCGTTGCCATTCTTTATTTGGGATAATACGAGGAATGATATCGATGGGCCACGCTCGGTCAATTGAACTTCCTTCACCATAAACCGTGAAGGTAATACCCATTTCTTTCACCACCAACTCGGCGGCGTCTTGCGCGTTTTTGAGTTCTTCTTCACTTAATTGCGACAAATAATCCATTAACGGCGCACCGTGAGGGCGGGGTTTTCCATTTTTATCTATTAGTTCATCGTAAAACTCGGAAAAATTGCAGTGTTCCAGACTCACAGCTTTCGACAACGTCTGACTTTGTTTTTGGCTACTCAAACTACGCTCCTTATTGTCCGCGATTCATATCCACTGAAACGTCTAAAACCTGATTTCCACCACCAAACATAATGCCTTTAAGCGGTGTGATATCTGCAAAATCTCGTCCGACAGCTAACGTAACGTGCTGGTCGTAGGGTTTCAAATTGTTGGTCGGGTCGTAATCAATCCAACCAGAGCCCGGTACAAAAAGCGCAACCCAAGCGTGGGTGGCGTCTGCACCAGTAAGCTTTTCCTGACCCGGTGGTGGAATCGTTTCGATATATCCACTTACATAGCGCGCCGCCAAACCAATACTGCGTAAGCAAGTAAGCGTTAGGTGCGCATAGTCCTGACATACGCCCCGCTTGTGCTCAAACACGTGGCTTACTGGGGTGTTAATCGTCGAAAAGGATGGGTCAAAGGTAAAATCGTTAAAAATGCGGTTCATTAAGTCGTCGCACGACTCCACGATAGAGCGGCCAGGCGTAAACGACATCAAGGTATAGTCTAAAATCGCTTTATTGGCCTGCGTTAAGCGAGTAGGAATACTGAAAAACTGTGCTGCCAACATGCTCTGATCTACTGGGTAGCGGATTTGATCTCTCACGCTTTCCCATTGCGTATTGTGCGCAAACAGACCTTGTAATGGTGCTCCTTGAATTTCAACTTCACTGGTTGCGATGACCTGCATTTCTTCATGCAAAGTGGGTATTTCAAACACCGTTACCGTGTTGTCGAAGTAGTCTTTAAACTCTGCCTGATAGTCAGGTTCAGGCACAATGGTGACACTGGCGCTAATCCTTTTTTGATTGAAGGTGTTTAGCGGTATAAGGCGGGCATGGTTTTGTGTCAGGCTCACCTTGTCGGAATACTTGTAGGTAGTGACGTGACGAATGGTGTACTTCATTTTTTCACCTCACTTTCATTCGGACTACTGGCATCAGGCGCACTGGCTAACGGAGCTGTCGCTTCCTCATCTATTGGTTTTTCGACGATCTGTACAGACGCGGTGCCAATGCCAGACCAGTGCAGTTGTGACGCAGGCTTAGTGTGGCTGAAGTATTGAGTTTGCATCATTTCGCTAAATTTCTGCAGTTGTGATGTCACGCTTTTTAGTAAAGACACCAAGCCCGAAGGTGCTTGATTAGTGTTGATATTTAAGGTCTGTCTGTCAGCCAGCGCGAAGCTTGCTTTTAACTGCAACAGAATTTTCTCAGTGGTACTTAAAAAGCCGGGCTTGGCGCTTACCGGCAAGCTTTCGCAAAGCTCGGTAATTTTTTGGATTTGATGGGCTAATGAGCGCGGGTACTCGGCATCTAAAAGCAATAGCTCTAATCCCGTTTCAATACTTTGAAACGCTCGGTATCGGCGTCTGTGGGTAATAGCGCTCACTTGCGCCACCAACACGATTTCCAGCACGTTTTGTTGCTCAGCTTCGGGAAGCGGAAATTGCAGCAGGTTTTGCACCATAGACACAAGCTGTTTACTGCGCTCTAACCGTCGTCCAATTTCTATCATAAAGGCGCCATTACTTTTAGACAGGCTGTCTTGAATAGAGCCGTTAAACGCCATGGTAAGCCCAATTAATTTATCGAGTGTACTTTGTAATCTGTGCGTCGGCGTCTGCTCGGTAATGGTACTGAATTCGTGATGTTCCTCTTCTAGGCTTTCGATAATGCGCAAGCTGTCATAAGAAAGTAGCTCTCTCACTTGCAGCGCGCTTTGCACCACCATATTAATGCTACTGTAAAGGCCGCCGGCGAAGGAATTATCGTTAATTAGCGATATCACTAATTCTTTGAATCCTCCTTCGTTCACGGTTATTTTCGCTGCGTCTGGCGTAAGGTATGGGTAAATTAATGCCTGCTGTTCTAACCCAGATTTAAATCGTAACAGGGCATTTCTGTGCGCCTCATCGGGGTAAATGGCAAGCTCAGTGAATTTGTCTATAAATACCCTGACCAACCGAATCACGTTTTCACTTCGCTCTACCGCACAGCCCAACCAAAATAGGTTTTCCGCCGTTCTGCTAGGCAGTAGCCCCTCGACTAGCGCTAAGTCTGCATCTGATTGCAGTGATTTGGGAATAGAAGGCGCACGCTCTTGTGGCGGACCTATGGTTTCAACCCACGTGTCCTTTATTTCTGTTTTGCCATCGGTGCGCGCTGCCTTGGGCGTAAAACACATGGCTGAGGGGAGAATAAAAACCTGCCCTTGTGAGTACAACGCATAGCAACGCATAATGACTGGCTTACTTACCAGCCCTTTATCGTGCCAAAATGGCGTATGCGAAAGATTCACCTTTTTTCGCCAGAATAGGTCGGTTAACGCTACCGTTTGTAGTGTATTTGCAATAGCGTCAGCGTCTTTTTCACCGTCGTATTTTAATTCAGGGTCAACATAGCTTAATAACTCATATCCCGACCGATCGCTTTGCGTAAGGTTTTCTGCGGGAAAGGTTTCTTGTTGGCGAAGCAGTAAAGATTCACCATTAAAAAACTCAGCGGCCCTATGCAAATTGTTTTTGATGGCAGGAATTTGAATAGCGCCATTGCCCAAGGGGTTGAGCAATACCACGTTCTGAGTTCGGACTGCATGAATAAGCCCGGGAATCCCGAACGCTGAGTAGTCAACTTGCTCCAGTGAATCTAAGAATCTGTCCTCAATCCAGCGCAAAATGACATCAACTTTTCGTAATCCGTCTAAAGCTTTAAGCCAGACTTGTCCTTTCCTCACCGTTAAATCAGCGCTTCTTACCAGGGTGTACCCCATGTAAGTGGCAAGATAGGCTTGCTCAGAATAATACTGATCGTCTGGACCTCTGCACAAAATAACAATGCGCGGGTCATTAATCGCAGCGGTTTCTTGGTCAATAGCATGTTGAAGTTGCTCAAAAAAGCCTGCTATTCGCTGCACACCACATTCAGCAAACTCCTCACTCATTACCCTTCTTGCCACAATCCTGTTTTCCAGCAGCAGTCCAAGACCGCGAGGGAACTGGCAGTGATCGTTCAGCATGAAATACTCGCCGTTTACATCTTGGGCTATGTCAAACGCGCTTAGAAATACACCGTTGTTTAACGAGGAAAGCGTGTGGCTCTCGGCAAGATAGTAAGGATGACGCATCAAGTGGTCTGTAGAGAAAACGCCGTTGGTTAGCGTTTGCCTGTCTGTGTTAAGGTCTAATAGCACTTTATTGAGCAGTAAGACTCGCTGTTCAATGCCGCGGCTGAGCATTTCCCAGTCTTGGCTTGAAATGAGCATAGGCAAGGGATCTAGCTGCCAATTCTGGCGTTCATCGATATCCGCAAAGCCACTGTTTCGCATTAGTCGGCGAATTTCATTTGCTCTAAAGGACAGCTCGTCACTGTTAAGGCCTGACAAACGAGAAAATAACGTATTGAGCAGACGTTTGCTCTCATCCGCAGCAGTGCTCGAATTGATATAGCTGCTAAGCCATTCTGGCATGGTGAAATCTTCACTCATAAAATCGATTGTCACTTAAACTATAGTGTAGGAGGCCGGCGCAAATCCAGCGTATTTGGATATTCTTCATTCTCGGCTTCCTCTAAAGGTAAATCAAAATCACTGCGACCTTCATGGTCAACCACATACTGTGTAGCAAAGTGAGGCGACCACTCAGGCATGGAAGGCGATGCCACCGACGGGGTATGACCGTGATCCCAGAATCTGGCAATACGCCTTCCTTCTGCCTCAAAAGCGTTCACAGGCATAGTAGAGAAGTTGCGCCCGCCTGGGTGACTAACATGATAGGTAAATCCGCCTAAAGAGCGACCCGCCCAGCTGTCGTAAACATCAAAGACCAACGGCGCATGTACGCCAATGGTCGGGTGAAGCGCTGATGCAGGGTGCCACGCTCTAAAGCGAATTCCGGCTACATGTTCTCCGCGAATATTGGTGGGTTTTAACGGTAATCTGCGGCCGTTACACGACACTATGTAACGGTCTGTATGCATGTTTGAAACAGTGAGCTGGACGCGTTCCAGTGAGCTGTCAACATAACGCGCAGTTCCGCTGCCTGTCGCTTCTTCACCCAATACATGCCATGGCTCAATAGCGCTAAAGAGGTCTAGCTTAATTTGACCGACTTCACGGCTACCGCAGCGAGGGAATCGAAACTCAAAAAACGGATCGAACCATTCAAGCTTAATGGGGAAACCCGCTGCGTTTAGGTCGCTACATACTTCAGCGATATCTTGCCGTACATAGTGGGGCAGCATAAAGCGGTCGTGAAGCTCTGTGCCCCATCGCACCAGTTTCTTCTTGTATGGTTGTTTCCAAAACCACGCTAGCAGCGTGCGCAGAAGAAGCATTTGCATCAAACTCATTCTGGCGTGAGGAGGCATTTCAAAACCGCGAAACTCTACAATGCCCAATCGCCCGGTGGGTGAGTCGGGGTTGAATAGTTTATCGATACAAAACTCTGCACGATGGGTATTCCCTGTCAGGTCAGTCAGCAAGTGCCGAAGGAGGCGGTCAACTAACCAAGGTGATGGAACTTCGCCATCGGGAATTTGAGAGAATGCAATTTCTAATTCGTAAAGCCTTTCATCCCGAGCTTCATCGACGCGAGGCGCTTGGCTAGTCGGGCCGATGAAAAGGCTCGAAAACAAATAGGAAAGCCCAGGGTGATGCTGCCAATAGGTAATAAAGCTTCGCAGAATGTCTGGACGCTTTAAAAACGGGCTCTCTAACGGTGTCGGCCCACCCATTGTCACGTGATTTCCACCTCCTGTGCCCGCGTGCCGTCCATCAAGCATGAATTTTTCTGTACCGAGTCGACATGACTTTGCCATGGCATAAAGGGCATGGGTGTTTTTTACCAGAGTATGCCAATCGGATGCAGGGTGAACGTTAACTTCGATAACACCTGGGTCGGGAGTAACCGCAAACTTTTCAACGCGACTGTCGTAGGGCGGGGTATAGCCCTCTAATATCACGGGAATACTAAGTTTATCAGCGATGGACTCAATAGCGTTCAGCAGCAGCGCATAATGTTCAAAGTGGCTTACAGGCGGCATGAATACGCATAACATTCCGTCGCGCACTTCTAAACAAAGGGCGGTTAATACTGACTTTTCACTAATATACCCTTTCTGAGAAGTTGGGGATGAGAGCGTGCCGGTCATGTCAGCAGGATCCCGTTCTGCTAGCGTATCTGGACTGCCTAAGCTGCTCAACGGGAGGCGGTAACCTAACGGAGAGTCGCCCGGTAACAAGAAGCAGTGTCCTCGTTTAAACGACCATACGCTACTTTGCCATCCGTCAAAAACCGTGTCGTAGGCGAGGGGAATAATAAAGCCCACGGGTTTATCTAAACCCTGCTCCAACTTGGCTAAAAAGCCTTTGCGGGTCATTGCGTGAAGCAGTTCTGGGGCGTCGGGGGACGGGTCTTGCGGCAGGTTACCCTCTTGCCATAAATGATACAGCACGTCTTCATAAGCGGTGACAACAACCTTTTCACTTAAACCCAACGCCGTGGCTAGTTGAGTAGCAAATGTTTGCGCTTTGTTTTGTGAGAAAGAGTAAGTGGCGTTGTTGTCAGCAAGTAGTGCTTGATTATGCCAGATAGGCGTTCCGTCTTTACGCCAGTAACAGGCATATTGCCAGCGAGGTAATGGCTCGCCGGGATACCACTTACCCTGTCCATAATGGCGAAAGCCACTATTACTAAAGCTTTCCACCATTTTCATGAAAAGCGTGTGCGCTAAAATGCGTTTCTCCTTGCCGTCGGCGGCGGTATTCCACTGTTCGCTTTCCATATCATCAATGGAAATAAACGTGGGTTCGCCGCCCATGGTGAGGGTTATCCCTGCATTAACTAAGTCCTTGTCTATTTGACCTCCAAGCCTATCGATAGCGGCCCACTGGGCATCGCTGTAAGGCTTGGTTACACGGGGCGGTTCGTGCAAACGTTGTACGTTGTTGTAGAAGCTAAACGTCGATTCACACTGATCGATGGCACCGGTGACTGGCGCGGCCGACAGTGGTTCAGGGGTACACGCCAATGGAATGTGCCCTTCACCCGCGAAAAGTCCAGACGTAGGGTCGAGGCCAATCCATCCCGCACCGGGAACGTATACCTCACACCATGCGTGCAGGTCGGTAAAGTCTTTTTCCGGGCCACTTGGCCCATCAAGAGACTTTTCATCACTTGCCAATTGAACCAGATAGCCGGAAACAAAGCGCGATGCTAGCCCTAAATGCCGAAATAGCTGAACCAATAGCCAAGCCGAGTCACGACACGAGCCGCCTTTTTTCTGCAGAGTTTCGTCGATTCTCTGGACTCCGGGCTCCATGCGCACACCGTATTCAATTAGGTCGTATACCGCGCGGTTTACACCCACTAAGAAATCTACGGTAGCAACAGGCTCTTTAGGCTGCTGATTGTCAATTAACTGCTGAAACAAAGACGATGCATTTTCTGTCTCAAGGTAGGGTGTTAAATCTCTCGCCAGCCTTTTTTCATAAGAAAAAGGAAAGGTTTCAGCGTAAGACTCTAAAAAGAAGTCAAAGGGGTTAATAACCGTCAGTTCGGCAACAAGGTCTACGGTGAACCAAAACTTTTTAGTCTTCTCAGGAAATACCACGCGTGCAAGGTAGTTACCAAACGGGTCTTGCTGCCAATTGATAAAATGATTCTCAGGATAGACTTTTAAAGAGTAACTTTTTATTGGTGTTCGACTATGCGGAGCAGGGCGAAGGCGGAAAGTGTGCGGTGACATACTGATACTTCTATCGTAGTGGTATTCAGTATGATGTGTGATCCCTACAGTGATTGTCATGCTATGGCTCCATTGCCAATTGATATACAAACAGCACAAAAAATCACCTTATATCCAAGTGAGTAAACTTACAAGAAGAAGCGATGGGCAGAAATGTAAAACCCAAAAATTATGTGCTTCAACGGTAATCTCGTTACTCACGATATTGAATAATGTATACTCACCCCAATATATGCGCTATAAAACAGCGCGTGTTTTAAGCGCGACTTTTCCTTCACATATAGACAATTCACTACTTTGAGAGCACTAAACTTTCGCCACGGGTTTTCGTCCTACATGCCGCTTTTCATGGCATGGGTACTCTCGTGTCTCATCCTTAGTGCAAGCTTCCAAAGTGGTCAAATTAATAATGAAGTTGAAGTAAGTCAGCAGTCACCACTTGCCCAATTTAACTACGCGGGCAAAAGCTATTCGTTACGGTTTACCGGCACTAAGCTAGAAAACAGTGACGATCAAGGCGATGGACCTGAGGCAATTGTTGAATTGACCTTGGGGTTTATTGCTCTGGCTATTGTGTCGTGTTTGGGTATGGCAAATGTTGTACCCCGTGCTCGCAAACACTACCGCCAACCTTCTCGCGGCCCACCTTTATCTCTGAGCTAATTCTCTTTTTGCCTTAATGCGCTAGCACGTTCGCTTCGCTGCATATTAAGGCGCTTTAAAAATTTAATTATTCAGGATTCTAAAATGGCACGATTTTCATTTCGTGGCTTTGTGTATGTGCTCATCGTTATGCTCGGTTTACTGAGCGCTGCGCCCAACATATTGCCACAATCAATTAAACAGCAACTACCTACGTGGTACACCACTTCCACACTATCTTTAGGCTTAGATTTGCAAGGTGGTTCGCATCTGCTATTAGCCGCAGACACCAACGCCTTGTTTGAAAAGCAACTCAATAGCTTTTCGAGTGACTTACTTAGCGAATTGCGCAGTCAAAACGTGCGCTATACAAAAACGTCTCATTCACTCACTCATAAAGATAGTCGTTCTGGAAGTGTCGTCTTTACATTGCGTAGTGCAGATGATGCGAGAAAGGTAAAAGACACCGCATATCAAATTTCCGCTCAGCCAAATGGTTCAAGTGCACTTGATGTAGAGATAAAGCAAAGCACCGTTACCCTTACGCTTAACGAGCTATACACCGAACAACTGGTTAAAGACACGTTAAGCCGAAGTGTTGAAGTAGTTCGAAAGCGTTTGAACGAAACGGGGCTTACTGAGCCTAGCGTTACGCTACAAGGTAAAGACGCCATTCTAGTTCAGATGCCGGGTATGTCTGACCCCACTCAAGTTAAAAAATTATTGGGCACTACCGCACAAATGACTTTTCACTGGGCCGCGAATAGCCAGTCTGAGCAGGTTATGAATAAGCAAGATGCGGCGGGTAATACCTATCGCTTAGAGCAAAAAGTGGCGCTAGAAGGTGAACATATTACTGATGCGGCAGGTGTCTTAAGTAGTGAAAATGGCCAGCCAGTAGTGACGTTCCGATTAGACAGCGCAGGTGCCAAGCAGTTTGCCACTATGACACGTGACAACATCGGCCGTGTGCTTGCTATCGTCCTTGACGACAAAGTGGTTACAGCCCCCGTTATTAATAGCGTGATCCCAGGTGGTCGTGGCGAAATAACCGGTAACTTTACATTGCCCGAGGCGGGCAACACCGCATTAATGCTTCGCACTGGTGCGTTACCTGTGCCACTTACCATTATAGAAGAACGCACGGTGGGGCCAGATTTAGGCAGCGATGCAATTCAAACCGGAGTGGAAAGCGGCGTGGCAGGCGCGTTACTGGTATTGGCATTTATGGTAGCGATTTACGGCAGGTGGGGCGCTATCGCAAGTTTTGCTCTTTGTATCAATATGGCGTTGGTGTTTGGCGCATTAACCCTGTTTGGCGCAACACTGACGTTACCGGGCATTGCAGGTTTGATCCTAACCATGGGCATGGCGGTCGATGCGAACATTTTGATTAATGAACGTATTCGTGAAGAAAGTAAAAAAGGTCGTCCGGCAGCCAGTGCAATAGAAGTGGGTTTTGATAAAGCGTTCGCGACTATTGTGGATTCAAACTTCACCACACTAATAGCGGTAAGTTTGTTGTTTATGTTTGGAAGCGGCCCTATTAAAGGGTTTGCAATTACAATTGCCCTTGGTCTGGTGTCTTCGGTATTTACTGCTGTAGCCCTAACTAAAATGTTAATGTTAAGAGTGGTTAAGTCGAAGCACAAGAATACGCAAGATCGCGCGCAGCAGCGCGTTCCTTTGCGCTTCTCATCGCCGCTTTTGCGGTTAAGCGATACGCTTAGCGGTATTAACTTTCTGGCAAAACGTAAAATTGCACTCGCTATTTCGGTCGTGTTAACACTGCTTTCAATTGGCTTGTTTGCCAAACCAGGCTTGCATTATGGCGTCGATTTTACCGGTGGCACCATGATAGAGCTAACTGCGCCAGCCCTTTCTACCGATGAGCTAAGGAATGTGATTGAAAGCAATGGCTTTGATCAGATAGCAATTCAAGAATATGGCAGTGAGCATCACTATTTATTGCGAGCACCTGTTCTAGATAGCAGTGGCGACCTTGAAAATAGCAACGCAAAGCAGACTGACGCACTAAAGCGTGCGATTTCGCAAGCCGACAGTGAGGTAAGTTTTGATAAAATTGATATGGTTGGACCCAAAGTCAGCGGAGGCTTTGCCGAGCTATCCATTCTAGCATTGCTTATCGCAGGTGGCGGCATGTTGGTGTATCTGTGGGCACGCTTTGAAGCGCATTTTGCGAGCGCAGCGCTGCTAACCGTGATACTCGATTTAACCAAGACCATAGGCTTTTTCGCGCTTACGGGTATCGAATTTAACTTAACGGCTGTTGCAGCACTGTTGGCGCTCATTGGTTACTCTATAAACGATAAGGTGGTGGTGCTTGATCGCATCCGTGAATTATTGCGTTTAGACCCAAACAAGCCATTGGCAGATACCATTAATGATGCCGTGAACAGCACGTTAAGCCGCACGGTGTTCACTTCCGTTACCACGCTGTTGGCGTTGTTACCGATGGCTATTTTTGGCGGTGATGCAGTAGAAAGTTTTGCAGTCCCTATGGTTTTTGCTGTCGTGATTGGCACGTCATCGACCTTGTTTATCTCCTCTACGCTGCTGTATCTGTTGGGCAGCAGAAGAGAGAAACAAGGTAAAGCGCAGTTAAAGCCTACTGCAGAAGAGATTAAGGCTTCGTTGTCGCACATCCCTTAGGCGGCACAAGTTCCTTAACCCCAATACCTCAGCGGGCTTTTGTACCTCAATACATTGGTGCAAAAACGCGGTAAGGTAGCAGTATTAACAGGAACCCTTGATGCTCTCACGCATACCCAAATAATTTGCGTGAGAGCATCAAGGGCAATAAGGAACGTATAATGTTTGCAGTTGATCACATTATTTTACTCAGTGCAGTGCTTGCCATTTTGGGCGTACTGGCCAGTAAATTGTCCCCGCGCTTTGGCGTACCTGTTTTAGTTTTATTCCTTGGTGTAGGTATGTTGGCTGGAGAAGATGGTATAGGCCGAATCTTCTTCGATAATGCTGATGCTGCGCATGCTATTGGTACATTTGCGCTTATTCTCATCCTATTTGATGGCGGTCTACAAACGTCAAAAAAGTCCATAGCGCAGGCGTGGAAACCCGCCGCGTTGCTCGCCACTTTTGGGGTAATTGGTACGGCAGTGGTCACCGGTATCGCTGCTATGGTTATTCTCGATTTACCGCTTTATAAGGGCTTATTGCTTGGTGCTATTGTCGGGTCGACAGACGCCGCAGCAGTGTTTTCTGTTCTGCGTAACGCTGGTATACGCATTCCTTCAAAAATAAAATCCACACTAGAGCTAGAAAGTGCGTCGAATGATCCAATGGCCATATTCCTTACAATTGGCCTTATAACGCTTATTCAAGACAGCACCACTAAGCCCATTGACTTACTTTCGCTGTTTGCCAGTCAAATGGGAGTGGGAGCGATAGTGGGCCTTGCCATTGGCGGTATTGCAGTATGGCTTTTCAGACGCGTCACCTTAATGGCCATCGGTTTGTACCCGGTATTTGTGATGTTGTTTGGTGTATTGTCTTTTGGCCTTGCTGCGAACTTAAATGGCAGCGGCTTTCTCGCTACCTTTATTACGGGTGTTATCGTGGGTAATAGCCGCTTTGCTTATCAGCGTAATACGTTCGTGTTTCTGGATGGGCTGGCCTGGCTTGGGCAAATTGCCATGTTCGTTATCTTAGGTTTGTTGGTAACGCCCACCGAGCTGTTTGTTAATTGGAAAGAAGGCCTTTTAATTGCCTTTGTGCTTATTTTTATTGCCCGTCCGTTGGTGGTTATGCCTATTTTGTTGCTTTCGAAATTTCCGTTCAAAGCATCGCTGCTCATCTCATGGGTGGGTTTACGCGGTTCGGTGCCAATTATACTCGCTATATTTCCGCTAATATTTGGCATGCCATACGCAGAGCTCATTTTTAATGTGGTGTTCTTTATCGTGCTTATTTCCGCCTTGTTGCAAGGTTCCACCTTACCTTATGCGGCGCGTAAGTTAGGCTTAGTATTGGACGATGAAGTAAAGGCGTCGAGTACGCTGGAAATTGTAAAAGTCGCTAAGAGCAAGCGCGAGCTTATAGAAATAGAGGTATCTAAGTTATCGCCGGCACTACATAAAACCATTAGCGAATTAGCCCTTCCCGATAATACGGTAGTGGCGATGATTGCCCGTGGTGAAGAAACCCTTATACCTAAAGGAAGTACCAAAATAGAAATGGGCGATCAAATTTTCATTATCACCAAACTGCTCGATAAAAGCGCCGTTGAGCACTGCTTTTACGGCGAGCAGGAATAGGGTGCTATTGTAGGGTACTTCATGTAGAATGCGCCGCGGAGTTGGCCAGGCAATCGCCGCTTTCGTAAGAAAGGGGAGGAAAGTCCGGGCTCCAAAGGGCAGGGTGCCAGATAACGTCTGGGCGGCGTGAGCCGACGACAAGTGCAGCAGAGAGAAGACCGCCTAAGCATGTTTACATGCCGGTAAGGGTGAAAGGGTGCGGTAAGAGCGCACCGCACCTCTGGTAACAGAGTGTGGCAAGGTAAACTCCACCCGGAGCAAGACCAAATAGGATCCCTCAACGTGTGGCCCGCATGGGGATCGGGTAGGTTGCTTGAATCAGTGAGCGATTGCTGATCTAGAGGAATGGTTGCCCACGACAGAACCCGGCTTACGGCCAACTCCACTCTTTTCCCAAAAGAAAATGAAGCCTCTACCTGAAGGGATATTCCCTCAGGCAGAGACATTTATCACTCTTTACTGAAAGAAATAGCGGAACGTCGCACCAATGGTACGCGGCTGGTTCACCGTAAATCCAAGTCGAGCTCGTCCACCACGTTCTCTATCAAAGGATAGCTGCGCGTTTTCGTCGAACAGGTTGTTTGCATACAGTAATATTTCATAGTCATCGTAGGTAAGACCGAAGCTCATATTAAGCGTGCCGTAGTCGTCTAACAACAAGTCTAACTCCGTTGTTTCTGCGCCAGTGGCACCGCCAAAGGCAAGGCCTGAAGTGAATATACCTGCGCCTGCAACTTGGTCACTAGGCTGGGTTATACGGTCTCCCACGTACTGGTAAGAGCCTTGGAAATAGGTGCTGTTTGAAGAGAATAAAGGCTGCGCTAAATCGTAGGTAAATGCGATGGAAAAGCTCTCTTCAGGTACTGAAGCTAGGCGGTTACCGTCTTCTACGCCACCTAGTACCGCACCATCACCATCAACAACGGTTGAATCGAACTCGGCTTCAATGATGCTACCCGTTAATGAGAAAAAGAGCTGGTCAGTAAACTGACGCGTAAGCTCAAATTCAATACCTTGGGTGTGGGCGTCAGGCACGTTAAATGATACACGTGACGAGCAAGAACCAGCATCCAATGTAACCTGAAGATCTTCAATATCGTTATAGAAAGCCGAGATGTTAGCTGACCATCCACGACCTGATGATTTCATACCGATCTCATAGTTGGTGAGCTTTTCATCGTCATAGTCTTGGAACGAACCAAAGATGGCTTCATCTTGGTCGGTACACAGGCTTCTATTTAGCGGGTCATTTACACCGCCAAGTCTAAATCCTTGAGACACCTGAGCATTTAAGTTCACGTTTTCGCTTACGCTATACTGGCCGATAACGCGAGAAGTAAAGCCATCTGATTCTGTAGAATCGGTCTGGTTGTCGCCGTTGGCAAATAAGCCCCCAGAGATAAACTGACGCTCTTCTTCATAATCGTAAAAACGAGAGCCCACGGTCATTTTAAAGTCATCGTTCACTTGATAGTTCACTTCACCAAACACAGCAAGCTGCTTCAAGTCGTACGGTAAATAGGCGTTGTAGGGAGAATCAGCTTCAAAACCATTGGCAACCGCTGCTGACGTGCCTTCACCTAAGGTGGCGTCGGTAAATGCGTCGTACCCAGGGGTAGGGAGTGATTGGTCGTAAACACGCTCTGTAGAAGAGTAGAAAGCGCCAACTAGCCAGTCTAGCGCGCCATCGCCATTGGATGCGGCGCGAAGCTCAAAGGTATCTTGCTCTACTTCCGTTCTGTCTAATAAGTTCGACGGTAATAGTACGGCTTCATCAGGAAAACCTAAGTCGATACTTACTGAGCCAGAAAGCGCGCTGGCATCACGACTTACAAGAATATCGCGGTCGGTATAGCTATAAACAAAGGTAAAGTCAGCAACGTCAGCTTGATATTCAGCAGTTACGTCAGCAATCAAGGTATCGTCAGAGAAGCCTTCTTCAAGCAGCAAGTACTGTTCTCGTTCACCCAATTGAATAGCTGGGCGGGTCGTTGTGTAAGGGTTAGCAAACACGTTATACACTTCCTGCCTGTTAAACCCGTTCATTTCCAATTCTTGGAAGATAAGTCGTGGTGTAATTGTTAGCTTATCGTTTGGGGCGATGATGAACGCTACGCGTCCGCCAGTTCTATCGCCGTCGTTAACGTCTTCGCTAAACGCGCCGTTTTCACCTAACGCATCTATAAAGCCTGCGTAATCAGTGCGGTATACCACCGCGCGCATGGCAATGGTGTCGGAAATAGGTACATTTACCATGCCCTTAACGTGACCGCCCACGCCACCGTCTGTCACACTATTAAGATTAGCTTCAAACTTACCTTCAAAGGTATCTAACTCGGGCTGATTGGTGATGTAGCGAAGGGTTCCGCCGATAGAGCCAGATCCAAAAAGCGTACCTTGCGGACCGCGCAGGGTTTCAATGCGGTTAAGGTCGAAAAGGTCGAGATCTGGAGTAAATAAAGACAGCGAGATCACGCTTTCATCGAGGTATACGCCGACCTGCTCCTTAACGCCTGGTTGGTCTCGTACAATTTGACCCGCTGAAACGCCACGCATAGATACTTGGCTTTGGCCTGGTCCTAAGTTCTGAATTGATACGCTCGCCACGTTTCTTGCGACGTCTTCTAAGTTTCCTGCACCGCTGCGTTCAAAGTCTCGCTGCGTTTGTGCGTTGATTGAAAAAGGAATGTCTTCAATGGATTCTGCACGCTTTGTTGCAGTTACTATGATCTGCTCAAAGTCATCGTCATCCTTTTGTTGTGTGTCCTGCGCCATTGCACCGGAGCTAAGCAGCCCCATTACCGCAACGCTAAGTGTGCTTCGTCTAAACGACGATTTTTCTATTTTAAACATAAGTCCATCCAGGTTGGTTGTTTCTATTTTGTTATCAGGCAAGGGCGTAATGTGGCAAAAAAGTTGGGTTGTTTCCATAACTTGCGAAACAAATATTTCATTTTTTGTTGTATCTAATGCGGTACGTTTTTCATGTTAATTTTGTGTTAATTGTAAATGTGTGGGGAATGTGCGTCTAAAAGGTCAAAAGAAGCGTCTATCTGGCTAATTACAAAAGCAATAATCTAAGTATCATCTTTATGAGAGAGGTGTTGACCCTAAGAGCAAAAATGACTGAGTGATAAAAGCAAGCGGCAGCAATCGGTTTATATCAGCGTCACAGTAAAAGCTGATGGGTTAAGTCGAAAGTACAACACGAAAGCACTGTTCAACAGTTAAAGCTAAGAAGGTAAGTAATAGAGTGGAGAAAGCAGTGAATACAAGCGATGTAGTAAAAGGGGTCTTAGCAATTGTTATCGCAAGTTTTCTGTGGGGGACAACAGGCACTGCCGCTCAGTTCGCCCCAGAAATCAGTCCTCTGGCAATCGGTGCCTTTGCAATGGGTATAGGCGGTGTATTGCTTTGTGTTTGTGCCCGAAAATCACTGATAAAGGATGCACCTATTCTTTTTTCTACACCACTGACCTTTCTGTTTGGCAGTGCATGTGTTGCAATTTATCCGCTGGCCTTTTACAGCTCAATGCGTTTGTCAGGCGTTGCCATAGGCACTGTGGTTTCTATCGCCAGTGCACCACTATTCGCTGCGCTTTTAGAGTACTTTCTAAGTAAAAAGCCCGTGTCTTTAAAATGGTTTGTTAGTTTTGTGTTTGGTGCGTTTGGGATTGGCATGTTAGCCATGGGGAAGGCACACGACGCAATGGCGTTGTCAGTATCTAAAGATGATCAGGTGTTCGGCGTTCTATTGGGTTTAATTGCAGGTTTAACTTATGCTGGGTACTCATGGGCTGCGAAGCAACACATTGACGCTGGCGCAAATTCAAAATCTGCCATGGCCGGACTTTTCGGTTGCGCTGCCGTTGCTCTGTTGCCTTCCCTCTGGTTTACCGGTCAAAACATGTTTGCTAATACTATCCACATTAGCGTTTCACTCTATATGGCTGTGGTGCCGATGTTTCTTAGTTATTTGCTATTTGGCTATGGTCTTCGCACCACCGAAGCGAGTAAAGCTACGCTTATTACGTTAATTGAGCCACTGGTTGCGACACTTTTCGCTATTTTTCTGATTGGTGAAGTATTCAAGCCGGTGGGATGGGTTGGCATGACGCTGGTGTGTCTTTGCCTCTTAATCCAATCGATAAAATTTCCATTTGCTTTAAAGCGCTATGGCAAAAAAGCAACGGCGTAATGTTGAAACCGCGTGTGGCTTATAATGAAAAGTCAGAATGCTTGTTAGGTATTCTTTCAATACTTGCCCAATGCTCAACTTTGTCGATGAGGTCAATCGCATCAAAAGGTTTACTTAGGTAATCGTCCATTCCGGCGTTAACGCAGCGCTCTTTGTCACCTTTCATGGCATTGGCGGTTAGTGCGATGATCGGCACATTCAAATAGCGTTCTCCGGCCTCACCATTTCTTATGCGTTTAGTTGCTTCAAAGCCGTCCATTTCTGGCATTTGACAGTCCATCAAGACAACATCAAAGGTCACTTTCATTTTGTTCAACGCTTCAAGTGCCTCTAGGCCTGATTTGGCACTCAATGTAGTGTGGTTATTTAGGTGCTGTTTAACAATAACCTGATTAATGTCGTTGTCTTCGACAATTAATACTTTGCGTTTTTTCCCTTTTTCCCGTTTCACTCCTGAGGAGTGGTGAACTGGCTTGAGCAGGGCTTCGTCGGCTTGTTCAAGCATAATAGTGAAAGAGAACGTGCTTCCGTGACCTTTAACGCTCTCAAGTTTTATATCGCCGCCCATGAGTTCGCATAATTGTTTGCTAATAGAAAGGCCAAGGCCTGTTCCGCCGAATTTGCGAGTTGTAGAAAGGTCTTCTTGGGTAAAGACATCAAAGATTGTACTTTGCTTGTCTTGTGCGATGCCAATGCCGGTGTCTTTTACGCTACATAAAAGCTTAAGGCTGTTATCTGCATTTTGCTGAATGCTGGTGGTGACTTCAATACATCCACTGTCGGTGAACTTCACGGCATTACCTAACAAGTTCGAGAGTATTTGTCTAAAGCGTACATCATCGCCTTGTACAACGTGAAAGCCTTGTAAATCAAAGTGAAAATGTAGCGCTAACCCTTTTTCTTGGCACATAATCGCGTACTGACTTTGAAGGTTTTCAAGCGATTCTAAAATGTCGAATGGGTTTTCTTCAATTTGCAATTGGCCAGCTTCAATTTTAGAGAAGTCCAAAATATCATTTACGATATGTAAAAGGCCCTGGATACTAAACTTAGCAAGAGACAGGTAGTGCTTTTGCTCCTCAGTGAGTTCAGAGCTAGCCATTAACTGCAAAACACCAGAAATACCGTGTATTGGCGTGCGTATTTCATGGCTCATACTAGCGAGGAAGCTCGATTTAAGACGGGCAGACTCTTCCGCTTTTTCTCGCGCATCCTGAAGATACTGTTCGGTTTGTCGTTGTTGAGTAACGTCCTGTTGAAACCCGATATAGTGAGTGACTTCACCATTTATTTTTACCGGCGTTAAATTCAAACGATTATAAAAGGCGCTGCCGTCTTTTTTATAGTTGAGCAGCGTCGTTTCAATAGGCTCGCGCACTGCAATAGCCTCGCGGATTTGGTCAACTGTCTGCTTGCTGGTTTCATCGCCCTGCATCGACCTGCAATTATGACCGATTATTTCTTCACGACTGTAGCCTGTAAGCTCTTCAAAGGCACTGTTTACGTATATTATTGGTTGGCCGACGCGCTTAATGTCCGAAATGATGATCGACACGGTTGCTTCATCCATAGCGTGAGTGAGCACTTTAACGTGACTTTCAAGAGAGCGTTGTTCAGTTTCGTCGCTACCAACATAGATATCACCACGAATATTACCATTAGCATCGGCCAGTGATGTTTTAGTCCAATGAACAAACCGCTCTTGGCCGGTTGATACCGAAAAGTGTGTAAGTTCATTGCTCTGTGAAGAAGCAAGCTTTTGCATAATGAACTTCAAAATACCGTTCTTTTCACCGTACTGGTTATGACAAAAGTCGTCGAAGCGCTTGTTAGAAAGTAAAATTTGCTTGTCTTGATCAACCACAACAAGCATATCGCCCATTGACTCCAACACGTTGGAAAACTGTTCGTTAGACAGCGAAACCTCTGTCAGATCCCAAATCAGTTTGTCAAACGCTTCGCGAATATCCGCAAGTTCTTGGGCCTCAACGTCACTATCAAGGCGTAGTGAGGTCTTATCATCACTGTTTAGTCGATTCTTAATGTCATTGTACAAAGTCGAAAGTGTTCGCTCGGCAAGCGTTCCCGTCATACTCACCATATGCAAAATGATAAATACGAAGCCTACAATCATTGCCAGCAATACAATCCCAGTCCATGCGGCTTCTCTGTATGCGGTGATGGTGGGTTTTACGCTGTATAGGGTTAGATTTTGCCAGTCAGCCTTTTTTATAGCGTAGCCGCTGTCATCAAAATCGGAAAAGCTTGAGTTGGGAGCAATGAGTGAGGGCTCACTGCTAAACAGGACATGCCCACTAGAGTCGGTAACAAGCTGGTTAGTCAGTCTGGGGTAAGGAGCGAGCAAAGACTGCAAGCTATCCACATACATAACAAGCGCGCCTTCCGCTACGCCTCTAAGTAACACTGGAACGCTTATTAATACGCCGTACTTTGATACCGAGGAGTATGCATTCGATGAACCAAGGGTTTGCTGGCGCCATGCACTACTGAGCGACTCGGGGATAACAGCATTCCAGTTTTTATCAATCACCCGGTTCCCGGCAAAATCAAATAGTGCAAACTCGACACTTTTCGCCTGAGTTAAATTTAACGAGCGGAAAAACATGGGAAGGTAATTATCCCTTTGCTCGAAATCAACCAAAGAATTGATGATGATATCGTTAGCTGCCAAGTCTGCTAGCTGTCTAGTGGTGTCGCTAACAATGTAATTGATATCTTGTTCTAAACCATCAACAGATTGTTGTTGAAGCTGGTCGGTTTGTTTAACAATGAAGTGGAAAGAGAGAGCAAACAGAATGATAGACAAAACCGCGACGAGTAAAACCAGTCGCGGTAGCATGCTTGAAAGCAGAAGAGAGCGTAACCTTGGGGGCTGCTGCATCATTGCACGCCCGTTGTTACCAAGTGACCTTTTTCGTTAAACGTAGTCATAAAATAATCCTTTGCCCAGAGTGCATCGTGTCTGTCCTCTGAAAATGGAGCTGTGTAGTGCTTCACTGCACCTTGCACATTTTGAAGAGACTCTAGCGCAGCGCGTAATGCGTCTACTTCTATACTACCAGCTTTCGCGGCAGCTGCCGCGATTAAATGAGTTAAATCATAAGCATGAGCCAAACCTGTCACACCACCAATCGCAGTCGCATCCACCAAGCCATACTTATTATAATAGGCTTCTAACAAGCTTTTTGCTTTGGTATTTTTCTGGTGGTTGAAGTGGAAGGTTTGAAGTACTGACACATTGTAGTTAGCGATGGGCTTTGCAAGTAAAGAGGCGAACTGACCCGACGCGACTCCCCAATGCGACACAACAGGGAGAGAGGCGATGCCTTGTTTGGCCATCTCATCGAGTACCACAACACCTTCAGGAACGTTAGTGACAAGAATAATCGCTTCCGCTTTCGCGCTTTTTATTGCCGCGATATCCTCAGAAAAGTCTTTCTGCTGCCAATTTATCCAATGGGTTGCTGTTATATCAATATCATTATTACTTGCAGCTTGTGTTAATGATTCAAGGTTTGAGCGTCCCCATCCTGTTCTTTCCAATACCAACGCGATATTTGATAGCCCCATATATTTGACGTGATTAATTAGGACTGACGCTGCTTCAGCGTCGCGTACCGACACGCGAAATATGTTATTCGGTGAGTGCCCGTTGTCGATAATAGGCGTCCCCGCTGCCCAAGGAACCAACATCAAAATGTTTTTTTCGTGTATTGGGTCGATTTCAGCGAGAACTACAGGTGTATGAACGCCGCCTACTACCGCAAGTAAATTGGGAGTTTGGGAAAATTGCTCAATGTTATATACACCTCGAGCTGGGTTGCCGCGATGGTCTTTCGCAATAACTTTTATTTGACGACCTAGAATCCCACCAGCGGCATTTATTTCGTCGACGGCAAGCTCGACCCCTCTTGTAATAGCGATGCCACCTTCAACAGCTACCGCTGAAAGATCGGCATCAATACCAATCACCAGAGGCTCCGTTGAACTTAATGCTTTACTTGCAGTAAAAATTGAAAAGACGCAAGCCAGCGAGAGAAAGATAGAAAGTGCACGCATGAATAGGCTACCTAAATGTTAACCTTAAAAGTGTATAGCAATGTGCTCAGTCTTTTAGCGTAAACGTCTTATCCTTTAGTATAAGTTTAATGCTTTTTTGAGAGCTTTTACGAGATTTTTGAGCGCTGGCGACGGGGTGGTGTACTAAACGAGTGCGCATTAATTTTGGCACGATTCTACTATTAGCTTATATTTCGAGAAGAGTGGTTGTACATTTGCTAAACAGTGTTCGACGTTGTTTAGTTGTTCCTCTGGTGACGAGGTAGCAGTAAAACCGCCTGATAAAAATGGTTTGCGTATGTTGCAAGCAAGGATAAACAGCGGTTTGGAGCGTGAGTGCGAAAGAATACCCTGCCAACAATAATAGACATTGAAGCAAGTGGATTTGGCGCAGCGAGTTACCCTATTGAGATAGGTATCGTGCGCTATGATGGTGCAAAGTGGTGTAAGCTACTTCGGCCCTTTGACTCGTGGGTTCACTGGGATCGAAAAGCGGAGTCACTGCACGGCATAACGCAGCAGATGCTGCAAACTCGAGGAGAAGAGCCTCGAAAAGTCTGTGTTGAGTTAAATAATTTCCTTGGCAATACGGTTGTTTACAGTGACGGTTGGGTCGTTGATAACCCGTGGCTAATTAAGCTCTACGCCGCAGCGCAGGTAGAAATGTCTTTTACGTGTAGAGCATTGGAATATATTTTGTCTGAAGCACAAATGAATCAATGGCATGAGGTGAAAAGCCGCCTTGCGAGCCAACTTGATGTTAAGCGTCATAGAGCGAGTTCCGACGCGATGGTAATTCAACAGACTTACGCAAAAACCTTATCATTGGCATAACGGCAACTACGTTTCGTCTTTATGATGGGGTGTAATACTAAAAGCGCACTGTGAGTGCAATGTAGCGGTGACCTAAAACAAGGATGACTTAAAACAAGTAATTGACGCCCAATGAGAGAGCCATATTCTCTTCTTCCCCAACTTGCCTATGTTCAAGTTCTACCGCCATGTTTAATCCCTCGCTTTTGCCAAGCAGCCAGCCCAACCGAGTAAAAGTACCTACATCATGTGGTAAATAAAGCCACTCTGCGTAATGCTGAAAGGCGGTATTGTTGGTTTTGTACGTTGCATAGACCTTTTGCGGAACCCAAGTGTTAAACCGCCTGCTGGCGCTAAACATACCTTGTGACCCCGCTGGGTAGGTATAACTGTTGTCGTATAGATAAGTTTCGGTCGTAGATTGAATGCGGTACATACTATTTAGCTGCCACCGGGCTATTTTTTTGCTTTTGAATTGGATAGGGCTGTAGTGGGGAGCATTCATTTCCGCGAGCACGGGGGAAGCCGCCATAGACGCAGCCAAAGTAAGTGCCAGAAGAATACCAGTAACCACATTCATGGAAGAGCCCAAGTTGTTATCATGGCTTGTAAACAACCAGAAACTACAAGCGATAGTGTGTTCGTTATTTAAGCATAGCTGCAAAAAATAAAGGATGAAAATATTCTTTGCCGTTTTTTATTTGTTTCGTTGATTTTGCTAGCCAAATAAAAAACGCCGCTAGTTTATACCAACACTTTTATGCAAAGCGTTATATAAACTGAGCGGCGCATTTAAAAGCGTTATTTGGTTATCGAATTAAATCGATGCTTTTAACGCTTCTGCTTTATCTGTTGCTTCCCAAGGGAATTCATCACGACCAAAGTGACCGTACGCAGCCGTTGGGCGATAAATAGGGCGCTCGAGGTCTAGCATTTGAATAAGTCCATAAGGGCGTAGGTCGAAATGTTCACGGACCAGTGCTACTAACGTTTTCTCATCTACCACACCTGTACCGAAGGTATCGATGCTGATAGACGTTGGCTCTGCCACACCGATTGCATAAGACACTTGGATTTCACAGCGCTTAGCAAGTCCTGCTGCAACAATGTTCTTAGCAACGTAACGACCCGCGTATGCTGCACTGCGGTCTACTTTTGATGGATCTTTACCAGAGAACGCGCCACCACCGTGACGGGCCATACCACCGTAAGTATCAACAATGATTTTACGACCAGTTAAGCCACAGTCGCCCATTGGACCACCGATAACGAATCGTCCCGTTGGGTTAATGTGAAAGCGTGTATTTCCATCAATCCATTCACTAGGCAGCACTGGCTTAATAATTTCTTCCATTACCGCTTCGCGAACTGTTTCAGTGCTCACTGAATCACAGTGCTGGGTTGAAAGCACAACTGCGTCGATGCCAACAGGCTTGTCGTTTTCATATTTGAAAGTAATTTGGCTTTTAGCATCTGGGCGTAACCAGTCTAGCTTACCAGATTTACGCACTTCAGCTTGTTTTTGAACAAGGCGGTGAGAGTACGTGATTGGCGCAGGCATTAGTACGTCAGTTTCGTCGCTAGCGTAGCCAAACATTAGACCTTGGTCACCAGCACCTTGTTCTTCAAGGCTTGCGCGATCAACACCTTGATTGATGTCAGGTGACTGTTTGCCAATAGCATTTAATACCGCACATGAATCAGCGTCGAAGCCCATATCTGAGTGCGTGTAGCCAATTTCTTTAACTGTTTTTCGGGTAAGCTCTTCAATATCTACCCATGCAGAGGTAGTTACTTCACCACCCACTAAAACCATACCGGTTTTTACATACGTTTCGCAGGCCACCCGAGCGCGAGGATCTTGTTCTAAAATAGCGTCAAGAACCGCATCTGAGATCTGATCAGCAATTTTGTCCGGATGTCCTTCAGACACTGACTCGGATGTGAATAAATGCGTGGCCATAAATGCTCCGTAAGCGTTAAATTATCAAAATAGTCGTATATTGTACTAAAACAAGTTATAAATACCAGTCTTTACTTCTAGACGTCTAAAAGTCTCTTCGTTACGAATAGTTGACACAACCCGATCACTTGTAGGGTTATTCAGGTCGTAATTGTTTAAGTTAATGATGTATTTGTGAAACTAGGCGTCAGATATAACTGTTTTTGCTGTAATGGGAATACGTGATGGTCAGGGTATAGACCATTTTTTACTATGACTTTCACTATTGGCAATCAAAACCCATTGAACTGTAAGGTGGCATAGGTAAGAATAACGCCACATTCATTCGTATAAAGAAGTAGAGCGAACGCCTTACCTCTACGCTCGTCTAGCTTGCCTAGCCCGCTAAGATACGAAACAAAAGATACAAAATAAATCAGGAGACAACATGCCCTCTCGTCGTGAACTCGCCAATGCAATCCGTGCATTAAGCATGGATGCCGTTCAACAAGCTAAATCTGGTCACCCAGGTGCCCCAATGGGGATGGCTGATATCGCACAGGTACTATGGGGTGATTTCTTATCACACAACCCTGCAAACCCATCTTGGGCTAACCGCGATCGCTTTGTGCTTTCAAATGGTCACGGCTCGATGCTGTTGTACTCTCTTCTTCACCTATCAGGCTACGAACTGCCAATTGAAGAGTTAAAGAACTTCCGCCAATTGCATTCAAAAACGCCAGGTCACCCAGAGTACGGTTATGCGCCAGGTGTTGAAACGACCACTGGCCCACTAGGCCAAGGTATCAGTAATGCTGTGGGCATGGCGCTTGCCGAAAAAGTACTAGCGGCACAATTTAACAAAGATGGTCACACTATTGTTGACCACCACACCTACGCATTCCTAGGTGACGGCTGCTTGATGGAAGGTATCTCACACGAGACCTGTTCACTAGCCGGTACACTAGGTCTTGGTAAGCTTATCGCGTTTTGGGATGACAACGGCATTTCAATTGATGGCGAAGTGGAAGGTTGGTTCACCGACGATACACCAGCACGCTTCAAGAGCTATGGTTGGGAAGTGATCGATGGCGTTGACGGGCACGATGCAGAGCAAGTAAAAGCCGCTATTGAAAAGGCACAGGCGAATACTGCGCAACCTACGCTTATTTGTTGTAAAACCACCATTGGTTTCGGTTCACCTAATAAAGAAGGTACCGAGTCTTGTCACGGTGCACCACTAGGTGAGGACGAAATTGTCGCTACTCGCGAGAAGCTTGGCTGGAGCCATGGCGCGTTCGAAATTCCAGACGATATTTACGCTGGTTGGGATGCTAAAGAGAAAGGTTCAAACGCGGAAAGCGCGTGGAATGACGCTTTCGCTGCATACGAAGCCGCCTACCCAGAGCTTGCAGCAGAATTCAAACGCCGTGTAAATGGCGAGTTGCCAGCAGATTTCAGCGACAAAGCAGACGCTATCATCGCTGAACTTCAAGCTAACCCACAAAATATCGCGTCACGTAAAGCGTCACAAAATGCACTGAATGCGTTTGGTCCGCTACTTCCTGAACTATTAGGCGGCTCTGCTGACCTTGCAGGTTCTAACCTTACCATCTGGGAAGGTAGCAAAGGCGTTGAAGCAAACGATGCATCAGGTAACTACATTTATTACGGTGTACGTGAGTTTGGTATGTCGGCCATGATGAACGGTATTGCCCTTCACGGTGGCTTTAAGGCATACGGTGCAACCTTCCTAATGTTTATGGAATATGCACGCAACGCGGTACGTATGGCAGCGCTAATGAAGCAGCCTGCAATTTTTGTTTACACCCACGATTCAATTGGTCTAGGTGAAGACGGCCCAACTCACCAGCCGGTGGAGCAGGCGGTTGCGCTACGTGCAACGCCTAACCTTGATAACTGGCGCCCTTGTGATCAGGTTGAGTCTGCTGTGTCGTGGAAGTCTGCTATTGAGCGCACTGACGGCCCAACAACACTAATCTTCACACGTCAAGGCTTAGCGCAGCAAGAGCGAACGGCTCAACAAGTTGCTGATATCGCGAAAGGTGGTTACGTACTTAAAGACTGCGAAGGTACTCCAGAGCTTATTCTTATTGCTACCGGTTCTGAGGTTCAGCTAGCCGTTGAAGCCGCAGCGAAACTAACCGAGCAAGGTAAGGCCGTTCGCGTAGTGTCTATGCCATCAACTGACGTATTCGACCGTCAGTCTGCTGATTACCGTGAAAGTGTACTACCTTCTAGCGTTGTTAAACGCGTAGCGGTTGAAGCGCTGTCTAAAGATAGCTGGTACAAGTACGTTGGCTTTAATGGCGCTATCGTGGGCATGGACACCTTTGGTGAGTCTGCGCCTGCTGGCGACCTGTTTAAGCACTTCAACATTACCACTGACGCTGTAGTAGAGGCTGCACTGTCTCTGTAAGAGGTAATAGATAAGCCTATGGTAAATATTGCCATAAATGGGTTTGGTCGTATTGGTCGTAACGTGTTGCGCGCGCTGTATGAAAGTGGGCGCAACAACGAATTTAACGTGGTGGCCATTAACGACATTGCTAAACCCGAAGGCATAGCACATTTACTTAAATACGATACCGCCCACGGGCGGTTCCGTTTTGATGTGGCCTTAGAAAATAACACGCTAAATGTCGCAGGCGACGATATTACACTGCTCGCGATAAGCGATATTAAAGACCTACCCTGGAAAGACTTGGGCGTTGATATTGTGCTTGAGTGTACGGGCAAGTTTGATGACAGAGCATCGGGGCAAGCACATTTAGATGCCGGCGCTGGCAAAGTGCTTTTCTCGTCACCCGGGTCACCAGATTTAGACAATACGGTCATTTTCGGAACCAATGAAGACACGTTGACCAGTGAACAAAAATTAGTCTCCAACGGCTCTTGCACCACAAACTGCATTGTTCCTGTTATCCAAGCGCTAGACGCTGCGTTCGGTGTTGAAAGTGGTACGATCACAACCATTCACGCGTCTATGCACGACCAGCAAGTTATCGACGCCTATCACGAAGATTTACGCAGAACCCGTGCTGCAAGTCAGTCGATTATTCCCGTTGATACCCGACTTGCTGCCGGTATAGAGCGCATTCTGCCTAAGTTTGCGGGAAAATTCGAAGCCATTGCGGTTCGAGTGCCAACTATCAATGTTACTGCCATGGATTTAAGTGTAACGCTTCAATCTAAGGTAACGATTGAGCAAGTGAACCAAGCCCTTCGCAATGCAAAAGCGGGGCGTTTACAGGGTATTTTGGACTACACCGAAGAGCCTTTGGTGTCGGTAGATTTCAATCACGACCCTCACTCGTGTATTGTAGATGGCACACAAACAAGAGTCAGTCACAAACAACTGGTTAAAACACTGGTGTGGTGTGACAACGAATGGGGTTTTGCAAACCGTATGCTCGATACCGCAAAAGTGATGTTCGACGCAAAATAAAGCATTGATGCTGCCAAGGGTTGGTAGCACCAGCCCGCGCAGCTTTCACAGTTAATTTGAGCGTGTCTTACCTTCAAACACGCTCTACTGAATTTAAATTAACATAGGAAAGACGATGGCGATTCCAAGCATGAGCGATATGGCCCTAAAAGGTCAGCGCGTATTAATTAGACAAGATTTAAACGTGCCGGTAAAAGACGGCAAAGTAACTTCTGATGCGCGTATCAAAGCATCTATCCCTACGATTAAAGCAGCCCTAGACGCAGGTGCGGCAGTTATGGTGATGTCTCACCTTGGTCGTCCTACTGAAGGCGAGCCTGCAGACGAATTCTCTCTTCAACCTGTTGTTGATTATCTTAATGACGCCCTAGACGTACCGGTTAAGCTTGTAAAAGATTACCTAGATGGCGTGGAGCTTGCAGACGGCGAATTAGTTATCCTTGAAAACGTACGTTTTAATAACGGCGAAAAGAAGGACGACGAAACGTTAGCAAAACAGTACGCAGCACTTTGCGACATCTTTGTTATGGATGCGTTCGGTACTGCTCACCGCGCACAAGCGTCTACTCATGGCGTTGCTAAATTTGCACCAAAAGCCTGTGCTGGCCCATTACTTGCTGCAGAATTAGACGCACTTGGCAAAGCGCTAGACAACCCTAAGCGTCCAATGGTTGCTATTGTGGGTGGCTCTAAAGTGTCTACCAAGTTGACCGTGTTAAAAACATTGGCTGAAAAAGTTGACCAGCTGATTGTTGGTGGCGGTATTGCCAACACTTTCATTGCTGCTCAAGGCCATAATGTAGGTAAGTCACTAGTAGAGATGGACCTTACCGAGCAAGCCACGCAGCTTATGAATGAAGCGCAGGCGAATGGCGGTAATATTCCTGTACCTACAGATGTTGTCGTGGGCAAAGCGTTTGATGAGAATACCGAAGCGACGCTAAAAGTAGTCAGTGACGTTGCCGACGACGATATGATTTTTGATATTGGTCCAGACTCTTCAAAGGCGTTAGAGGACATTATCAAGAACGCGGGAACCATTGTATGGAATGGCCCTGTAGGCGTATTTGAATTTGAACAGTTCAGTGCTGGAACAAAAGCGCTGTCTGAAGCGATTGCGGCAAGCGACGCATTCTCAATCGCAGGTGGTGGTGATACACTAGCAGCAGTTGATAAATACGGGATTGCCGATAAGGTCTCTTATATTTCAACAGGTGGTGGCGCGTTCCTAGAATTCTTGGAAGGCAAAACACTACCAGCGGTAGCAGTACTAGAAGAAAAAAATAAATAAGCCTGGGCGCTGCATGTAAACGCAGCGTTTTAAAGCTCTAGATAGCTAAGGCCTAGTACAAACGTTACCCCATAAGTGTCACGCTCAGTAACAGCATTGTTGAGCGTGACCTTTTAATCGGAAACGATTACACCTGCGAAACAGTGAAGTACGCAGGCATAAATACCAACTTTATTACAGATGTGTTTACTTAAGGTGCTGGCATGCTGCGTCTGAGACAAACAGATCTTTAATAGAATTGGTATAACAATAAACCCTACACCTGTCTATTAAGGCAGTAATATACAAAAGGAGTGTTGCAATGGCATCACAAGCTCAGCAGGCAATGCTGGATAAACTGAAGACGCAAACCGGTTTTATTGCAGCGTTAGATCAAAGCGGCGGTAGTACCCCTAAAGCGTTGCGCTTATACGGCATCGAAGAGTCAGAGTATAGCTCAGACGAAGAGATGTTTAATCTTGTTCACGAAATGCGTACACGCATTATCACCAGCACCCCTTTTAGCGGCGAGCGCGTTCTTGGCGCAATCTTGTTTGAAAACACCCTTGATAGAGAAATTGAAGGCATGTCTTCTGCACATTTCTTATGGCAGAAGAAGCGCGTAATTCCGTTCCTAAAGGTAGATAAAGGATTAGCTGAAGAAAGCAACGGCGTGCAGGTAATGAAGCCAATGCCAGGTCTTGATGCACTGCTAGCTAAAGCGGTGGCGCAAGATGTATTTGGCACTAAAATGCGAAGTGTTGTTAAGCTTGCGAATCATCAAGGTATTAAAGACGTTGTTGCTCAGCAATTTGAAGTGGGTAAGCAAATTTTAGCCGCGGGCCTTGTTCCAATCATTGAGCCAGAAGTGGATATTCACAGTCCACAAAAAGCGGAAGCAGAAGCATTACTTAAGCTAGAGATTTTGACGCAGCTTAATCTGCTAAACGAAGGTCAGGAAGTCATGCTTAAGCTTACGCTTCCGACAGAGGCAAACTTTTATAAAGAGCTTGTTGATCACCCTCGTGTACTTAAAGTAGTGGCGCTATCTGGTGGCTATAGCCGCGAGGAAGCAAACGCGAAGCTGGCAGAAAACCAAGGTATGATCGCGAGTTTCTCTCGCGCACTGACAGAAGGCGTATCTGCACAGCAAACTCAAGAAGAGTTTGAAGCAACGCTTGATACTGCAATTGAAGGTATCTACCAAGCGTCTAAAGCTTGATCCTCTCCTTTTAAATTGATTGTAAAGAGCGCCTAATGGCGCTCTTTTTCGTTGTGCGGTTTTGTCACTTCCTATTCCATTTCGCTTTTGTCGATTCTGAAAACGTGCAATCGCTTATTGCCCGCGTTTACTAGCAAGAATGTTTCTTGTAAAAGCGTAATTGCCTGTGTAGCATAACGCCGCAATTTTCCTTATATAATTGAATTCCTGGAATAATCATCGGTGAATAATCATCAGTACATGAAGCAGTACACCATATACGCATTAATTGCGTTGTTGTTTACTTGCTTATCTGGACTTAAACAGGATTACAAGCCGATCACGTTCAAGCATCATTTTGATGCTTCTATCTCAGAATATTCCTTTGAATTTGATACTGAGGAAAGTGCACCGGAAGAGCCCGTCCCGCCACAAAATGTTGTGCTGGATTATCTTACGGACTCCTTCACGGATACCGCAAAACCACGTCCGCGTGGGCTTTTCAAAACATTCCTTAACTACGCAACGCCGTTAACCCGAGCGCCGCCTATTGCTTAGTTTTTTAGGTTTAGCGGTTATTGGCTACCTAAAAAACTCGTTAATTCGATATTCCTAACAACGCGCCAGCGCTTTGCTGGATGTTTTTGCGTGCTTAATTATCAGCGGTGAACCTATTTGCTGAAAGCGCGCTAGTGGCATGCTGTCTTTTTATAAGGCATGTCACGATTAGCCTTTTTATTACGAATTTACATTATGAGCAAAAAAGCACTTCTTGCAGTAAGCATTGTTACCGCACTATTAGGTGGGTGTGGCCATGAGGAACATGCTGCGCATCACGAAAAACTTCAATTCAACGTTACTCATCCCATCGTACAAGACACAACGCTGGTAAAAGAGTACGTCAGTCAGATACGTGCCATTCAACATATTGAAGTTAGAGCTATGGAAAAAGGCTATCTTCAATCGACTTTTGTTGATGAGGGACAAACGGTAGAACGTGGTCAGCCCATGTTTAAAATAATGCCGAACGTGTATGAAGCTGAGCTACACCGCGCTGAAGCTGAGGCTAAAGCAGTCGAGATGGAGTACAAAAATACAAAGTCGCTTGTTGAACAAAACATTGTATCGCCTAACGAACTCGCCGTGATTGAAGCGCAGCTTCAAAAAGCACAGGCTGAAGTTGAACTGGCGAAGACCCACCTAGCGTTTACTGACGTTAAAGCACCGTTCACCGGCAAAATGGATCGACTGGAAGCTCGAACGGGAAGTTTGCTTGATGAGGGTGAGTTGCTTACCACGCTATCTGATATCAGCACCATGTGGGTGTATTTCAATGTACCTGAATCTGAGTATTTGAAATACGCGCAAAACAACCCGTCAAACAAACAAACGCCAGTGCGATTAAAGCTTGCCGATGGCAGTATTTACGAGCACCAAGGCGTGATAGATGCCATTGAAGCCGATTTTGATAATCATACCGGTACCATAGAAATGCGTGCGTCTTTCCCTAACCCAGACCAGCTGCTAAGACATGGGCAGACCGGAAATGTCATGGTGGATATTGCCTATCCAGATGCGCTGGTTATTCCTCAGAAGGCCACATTCGAAATTCTCGATCAAAGCTTTGTGTATGTGCTGGATAGCGAGAACAAGTTAGCAACCCGCCACATTAATATCGCTGCAGAACTCCCTAACATTTATCTGGTATCTGATGGCCTAGCGCCGAGCGACACTATTTTGATTGAAGGACTGCGAAGAGTCTCGAACGGCGATGAGATAGAGCCTGAACTTATTTCAGCCAGCGACACATTAGCTGAACTGTCACTGCACGCAGAATAAGGGGGCGCTATGTTTGGAGTTTTCATTAAACGTCCAGTGATGGCCATCATGCTATCGCTGATGATTATATTTTTGGGCGTGTTGTCGGTATTTAGCCTACCCACGTCACAGTTTCCCGATATTGCTCCGCCGCGGGTGCTTATTTCTCTGGCATATCCCGGTTCGAGTGCTGATGTACTGGTGAAATCATCGCTGGTTACTATTGAGCGCTCAATCAACGGTGTGCCGGGCATGAAGTACATCGTGTCTGATGCGACGAGCGCCGGTGAAGCTACTATTCAAGTTATCTTCGATTTAGATGTGGATCCGAATCAAGCGCTAATTAATGTGAAAACGCGGCTTGATCAGATCATGAACCGTCTGCCCCAGTTAGTACAGCTAGAAGGAGTGATACTAGAGCGGGTTCAGCCTAGCATGTTGATGTACATAAACGTTTATAGCACGGACGAAACGGCTGATGAAAAGTTTCTGTACAACTATTCCAATATCAACCTTATCCCAGAGATACAGCGGGTAAACGGTATTGCCAGTGCAAAAATATTGGGAAGTCGCCAGTACGCCATGCGAATTTGGTTAAAGCCTGATCGCATGCGTGCTTACAATGTTTCTGTAGATGAGATCATGGAATCGATAGACGAGCAAAGCTTGATTGGACGCCCTGGGCGACTTGGCAGAAGCTCAGGCATTACCGCTCAATCAAAGGAATACGTGCTTATTTACGAGGGGCGTTATGACGAGCCTGAAGAATATAAAAATATCATTATTCGCGCCGACTCCGACGGTCGCTTGCTCAAATTAGGTGACATTGCTGATGTTGAGTTAAGTAGTGAATTTTTCGATATTTACTCAAACAAAGACGGGTATCCTTCCGCTGCGATAGTGCTAAAGCAGAACTATGGAAGCAGTGCCAACGAGGTGATTTCTCAGGTGAAAGCCACTATGGCTGAACTAGAAAAAACGTTTCCAGAAGGCATGAAGTACGAAATCAACTACGATGTTTCCAAGTTTCTAGATGCCTCTATTGAACAAGTGCTGCATACCCTGTTTGAAGCCTTTATTTTGGTTTCCTTGGTGGTGTTCATCTTTCTGGGTGACTGGCGCTCCACATTGATCCCGCTTCTGGCTGTGCCGGTTTCACTGGTGGGGACGTTTTTCTGCATGCAGGCCACGGGGGTGAACATAAACCTTATTACCCTGTTCGCACTGGTGTTAGCGATAGGGATTGTAGTGGATAACGCTATTGTTATCGTGGAGGCCGTTCACGCAAAAATGGAAGAGAGCGCCAGCCTAACCCCTTATATGGCGACCCAACATGTACTGGGCGAAATGGGGGGAGCTATTATAGCGATTACACTGGTGATGACGGCGGTTTTTGTGCCCCTTATTTTTATGACGGGCCCGGTAGGTGTCTTCTATCGCCAGTTCTCTATTACCATGTCATCGTCAATTATCATCTCGTGTATTGTGGCGCTTTCATTAACGCCAGTGCTGTGTGCGATGTTGCTTAAAAACCCTCATTCACACACAAGAAAAGCAACGCCATTAAGCAAGTTTATTGATGGGTTTAACCATTATTTCAATAAGTTAACCGGTCGTTATACAGGCATTATCAAAGCTATCGTTACACGCCGCAGTGTTACTGTAGTGCTGCTTGCGGGCTTTGTGGTAAGTACCTTTGGCATTAATCAGGCATTACCTACAGGCTTTATTCCCGGTGAAGACCAAGGGCAAATCTATGCCATTATTCAAACACCGCCAGGTAGTACCCTTGAAGCGACGAATACAGTAGCGCGAGAGCTGCAAAGCTTGGCGCTGGACGTTGAAGGCGTCTCCTCGGTGTCCTCGCTTGCTGGCTATGAAATCCTTACGGAAGGTCGAGGTTCAAATGCTGGTACCTGCTTGATTAACCTTGAAGATTGGGCTAATCGCGAACAGTCGGTACGTGACATTATTGAAGAACTAGAAGCCAAAACACACCACTTAGGTGCAGTGATTGAGTATTTCGAACCGCCTGTTGTGCCGGGTTATGGCGCGTCGTCGGGGTTATCATTTCGTTTACTTGATAAAACCAACACGACCGACTATCAAGAGTTCGACCAAATCAACAAAGCCTTCATGGAAGAGCTTGGTAAACGTGATGAGCTAAAAGGTTTATTCACGTTTTATGCTGCCGATTATCCTCAATATAAAATTGAGATAGATAACCAAGCTGCAATGCAGAAAGGGGTATCTATTGGCGCGGCCATGGAGAATTTGAATATTCTTATTGGTAGTACTTACGAGCAAGGCTTCACGCGCTTTAATAACTTCTTCAAAGTGTACACACAAAGTGCACCGGAATATCGTCGTTATCCCAGTGACTTATTGGATTACTACGTGAAAAACGAAGAGGGTGAAATGGTGCCTTACTCGGCCTTTATGAAGCTGATTAAAACCCAAGGCCCTAATGAAATTACACGCTACAACCTTTATACCTCGGCAGCAATTCGTGCAGAGCCTGCAGCAGGGTATACCTCGGCGCAAGCGATAAAAGCAGTTGAGGAAGTAGCGGCTGCAACCCTGCCAAAAGGATATGACATAGGTTGGGAAGGCCTGTCATTTGACGAGGCTAAACGAGGCAATGAAGCCATCGTTATCTTTGCTGTAGTATTGTTGTTTGTATATATCGTGCTGGCATCACAATACGAAAGTCTGCTTCTACCTTTTGCAGTCATTCTTTCACTACCTACCGGTATTCTCGGCTCATTCCTGTTTCTCAAAGGTATGGGGCTGGCCAACGACGTTTATGCGCAGCTTGGATTAGTTATGCTGGTTGGGTTACTCGGCAAAAATGCCGTGCTTATTGTGGAATACGCAGTGCAAAAAAATCAGCAGGGCTTATCAATTGCCGACGCGGCAGTTGAAGCGGCCAAACAGCGCTTCCGCCCAATCCTAATGACGTCGTTCTCGTTTGTAGCAGGGCTAATTCCGCTTGTTATTGCAACGGGGGCAGGCGCAGTGGGAAATAGAACTATTGGTGCTTCTGCCTTAGGCGGTACTTTGTTCGGCACAATTTTTGGTGTGCTGGTTATTCCTGGGCTTTACTACTTGTTCGCCAAACTTGAAGAAGGTAAGTCATTAATCAAAAACGAAGATCATGTCCCTCTTACTGAAACTTACCACTATAACGATGAGGTGCTAAGCGATGACAAATAAAAAGCGATTTACTTATAAGCCGCTGTGGTTAGCGCTTAGTAGTGCGTTGTTAGTACAGGCATGTGCCATCCCTACCATTGAAACGCGAAACCCTAATCTAGATTTGCCAGAGCAGTTTAACGCGAAAGTTTCGCAAGTGGATACTCAGGCTGGTCAAGGGATTAACGAGAGTACACAAGCAAATATTCAATGGAGAGAGTGGTTTAACGACCCTACGCTTTCTGCGCTGGTGGAAACGGCGGTTAAGAACAACCAAGAGGTGTCTATATTAATTCAACGCATTAATATGGCGTCGAATGAAGTGTATGCACGAGAAGGGGAATATTTGCCTCGACTCTCTGCGGGGGTAGCCGCTGAAACCGAAAAGGTAGGCGAATATACCCGTGAAGGCGCAGTAGAAGAAAGGTTAAATATCAAGGAGGATAAAGAATTTCCCGACCCGCTGGCAAACTTAAAGCTAGGCCTTAATGCGTCGTGGGAAATTGACGTTTGGCATAAGCTGAGAGATGCGTCTAAAGTGGCCTCGCTCGAATACTTGGCGTCGGTTGAAAGTAAGAACTTTTTCGTTACCCAGTTAGTATCTGAAGTTGCGCGTACTTACTATGAACTGCTGGCGCTAGACAACAAGCTAGAGAATCTTGACTCAACCATTTCGCTACAGCGTAATGTTATTCACACTATTAATGCGTTGAAAGAATACGGACGGGCGTCATCGCTACCCGTTGCGCGCTTTAACGCGGAAGTGAAGAAAAACGAGAGCGAGCGTTACTTGATTGAGCAGGAAATCCTAGAGAAAGAGAACACGCTCAATCTGTTATTAGGACGCACTCCACAGCCCATTCAAAGGGACAGTAACGTGTTGCTCAGCGCCGAGCTAAAAAGCCCGCAGGTGGGTGTACCCTCTGCGCTATTAGACAATCGCCCTGATATAAAACAAGCTGCACTCACGCTCCAAGCAGCAGAGTTAAATATCGATGTGGCTAAAGCTAACTTCTATCCTTCTTTTGAGCTAAAAGCAGGGGTAGGTTTATCGGCGTTTGATAGTCGTTACTTGTTTAATGTGCCTGAGTCATTGGCATATTCTTTATCTGGTGATGTTTTTGCGCCATTAATAAACCGCAGGGCGATTGAGGCGGTTTATCAAAATGCCAGCGCCGAACAAATTGAAGCGGCTTACGAATATGAACTGACCGTTTTAACTGCGGTAGCTGAAGTAACAAACAGTTTGTCGAAGCTCGATAATTTGGAGAAAAGTGCTGAAGCAAGGCGTCATCAAATTGCTTCACTCGAACAGTCGATTGATATTGCCAATAGGCTTTTTTCGTCAGCTCATGGTGAGTATTTAGAGGTGCTGCTTGCGCAACGAGAAGCACTGGAAGCGCGTAGCGAGTTTATAGAAACTCGTCAGCAGCAAATGGCCGCACTGGTCGATTTGTATCAGGCACTCGGAGGCGGATGGCAGTCTTAAAATAAAAAGGAGAGCGCTCGCTCTCCTTTTTTTCGCCTTTATCAAAAGCTGGCGGTGAATTTCAGACTCAACGTGTGACAAAAGCAGAACGCATGCGGTGTTAAATGTTAACGCGTAAAGTTAAAGCGGGCAAAAAAGCGCTCAGCTTCGTCACTATCAAAATCATAGCCATTATTCGTCATCGCTTCCAAAGCATCTTCTACCGTTTCGTAAAAGCCATAAGGAACCTCGGCAGCGTCATAACACTGAGAAATCTGGTGCTTAGTTGTCAGCATAATGTCGGTATCTAATATCACCACGGCAAGAAACGACAGGCCGCGGGTTTTTCTTACCCGAGTTTGTTTTACAAAAATATCAAAGGTGGAAGGGGGCATCAGGCTTTCACCGTAAAGACAGCTTACTTGTGCCCATTTAGTGCCCTTTTCGAATTTTGAAATGTCAGAAGACATCTTTACTACGCCATTTCTCATGGTTTCGTCATTCCACGGTCCGCGCGCTGAGAAGAGCAGCAACTGACCGCTTACGCTACATTCAAACTCGCCGTGTGGATTATTCATGGGCATTACCTTTAAGCCTTATATAGAAGTTAGCACTTTACTGCTATCACGCAACTAACCATTCGGCTAAAGCCAGCGCCCCTGTGTACTGCGCTTAATCGCCTAGCGATGTCGCTCAACGTTTAATCTTTATTGGCTGAATATATTCAGTAATATGGAGACGATAAATGCATCACTACAACGTGATCACCCCATAAAAAAGAACGGATAAGAACAAATAGATTAAGGTGAGATATGTCTTTTACGAGAAATCACAGGTACCCGTCAGTCAAAAAACGGTTTGCTATATGGGCTGCACTATTTAGCGTAGGCACGCTAGCTATGCCATCCACAGCGCTTGCAAGCAATGAGAGAGAATCTCTTACTACCGACTCTGAACGCTATTTTAAATCGGAAGATATTTTTAATTTGGAATACGTGAGCGAAGTTCAGGTGTCGCCAAACGGTAAATATGTTGCGTATGTGCGCCGTTCAAACGACATTATGTCGGATAGCAGTCGAGCGAACGTCTGGCTAGCGTCGGTTGATGGAAAGTCACACCGCCCCTTACTGTCGTCGAAAAAGAGTTACTATTCTATTCGCTGGTCACCAGACGGTAGCCGATTGGCTTACCTTTCTAATGAAGAAGGTAAACCGCAATTGTATGTGCGCTGGATGGATACAGGGCAAACGGCACTCGTAACAAATGTCACCTCAAACCCAAGTAACATCACTTGGTCGCCAGATGGTAAGCACATTGCTTTCACTATGAGCGTTGATGCCAAGGAAAAGCCGCTAGACATTAAAATGCCTAAAAAGCCTGACGGTGCAAAGTGGTCTCCTAGCTTTCAATATATTACCAAAGCGCGCTATCAAGCCGACGGCCGAGGCATTCTTGAACCTGCTTACACCCATATTTTTATTGTTCCTGCTGACGGAGGCACAGCACGACAGCTTACTTCAGGGAACTATCACCACAATGGGCGCTTAAGTTTCTCTCCTGATAGCGACAAAATCTATTTCTCTGCCAACCGCAGTGACAATTGGGAGTATGAGCCTGTTGAGGGGGACATCTTTTCTGTGGATATGATGGGTAATATCGCACAGCTTACCAACGACAAAGGCCTTGAATCATCGCCTGTCGTATCGCCTGACGGAAAGCACATTGCTTACGCACGCCGCGATGACGAAAAAGTGATGTACAAAAATAGCTATTTGTACGTGATGAAAAGTGACGGTACAGATGCCAAAAACTTAACAAAAGACGTTGATAATTCAGTGTCTAACTTTCACTGGAAAGATAATAAGCACGTTTATTTTCAGCAGTCGGTTCGCGGTTTAGCGCAGGTGGATGTGGTATCGCTATCGGGCAGCGTAAAAGCCGTAGCTAAGGGGCTGGGCGGTACTACGTTAGGACGACCTTATGTGTTTGGCACTTATCACGCTGTTGATGATGTAGTGGCGTATACCAAAGGACGTACCGATCGGCCCGCTGATTTATATGTCACTACGCGAAACGAGCGACAGCTTACTGCACTAAACGAAGACGTTCTAGGTCATAAGCAACTTGGCGAAGTAAAAGAAATTGTCTATCCGTCTTCTATTGATGGCGAAGAAATCCAGGGGTGGTACATTCTGCCGCCAAACTATGACAGTTCGAAAACATATCCGCTTATCTTAGAAATTCACGGCGGACCTAATCTCGCTTATGGCCCTGTCTTCACGGCCGAGCTGCAGCGTATGGCTGCAGAGGGCTACGTGGTGTTTTATGATAATCACAGAGGTAGTACAGGTTATGGAGAACGCTTTGCATTGCTACTTCAAGGGAAATACAGTTCGGAATATGACTTCTCAGACCATATGTCGGGTGTTGATGCGCTTATTGAAAAAGGTATCGCTGACCCAGAACGACTGTTTATTACTGGTGGTTCAGCAGGCGGCATTGCATCAGCCTATGCCATTGGCCTTACTAACCGATTTAAAGCAGCCGTAGTCGCTAAACCCGTTATCAACTGGTTATCGAAAGTGCTGACTGCCGATTCAGGTCTATATCAAATCCCTTTCCAGTTTCCGGGTAAGCCTTGGGATAACGTAGAGCACTACTGGAAGCGCTCACCGCTATCGCTAGTAGGCAATGTAACGACACCCACTATGCTGATCACGGGAGTGGAGGACAAACGCACGCCAATGTCTGAGACCGAGCAGTTCTATCAAGCGTTAAAGATTCAAAAGGTTGATAGCGTGCTGGTAAAAGTACCTGGATCGCCGCACGGGATTGCTTCTAAGCCATCTAGAATGATTGGTAAAGTTGAAAATATCTTGGCGTGGTTTAAAAAATACGACAGCGTGCAGTCACAAAGTACGCAAGTTGAAGCTCAATAATTAGTGTGCTGAGACTAAGTGGGGCTAATGCGCCGACTCAATCGGTTCAAGGCCCCATTTTTTTAGTATTCGAGCATATTCGCCATTCGCTTTTAAAATCGAAAGCGCGTGTTTAAGTGAGCTTACTTTGTCTTGCTCAGTCTTGAGGCCAGTGGCAACAAAAAGATCGGCACCTAATGCTTCGATAACATATTCGCTCGTTGCGTCGTTAGGGTTAAAACCTGCGTCGCTGATTTCATACTTTCCTGTCTCAAAATTGGCTAATGCAAAGTCGATTCGGCCCATATACAAAAGCTTCCACAGTAGTGCTGGCTCAGCAACCAAAGCGAGGTTTTTATTTTCTTCAAAACCTTCTTGCTGCAAGAACGATGCTGAGCCATAGCCGCGTATTGAGCCTACTCGGAACTGCTTTGCGTCGTCTAAGGAATTGACGTGCGCTGTCTCTTTCTGCTTTAAGCGGATCAGCGAGGCCTGCATGTGATTCACTGATGAAATCCACTCAAATTCATCTTCCCTGTTCGGTGTTTTCAATAAAGATAGAAGTACCAGATTGGGATTGTCGAGGGTTTCTTGTACTGCACGGGCCCACGGCATATGTTCCAACGAACTGCTAAATGGCAGCAGAGGTTCTAGTGCGTTTGCGAGGTCTACGTTGACGCCTTGTGCTTTTCCATCCTCATTAATCCAGTAATAGGGTGGGGTGACCTCGGTTAGAAAGTAGACATGGTTGGACGATGCGAAGGCAAATGAACTTGCAATCAGCAACAAAAAAATCCAGATACTACGAAACATAACTACTGTTAAGAACCTATAAAAATAACATCAATTGAAGATTTTAGATAAGGTAATGCTAATGCGTAGTATACCGGTTTTATAGGCAAATAATACTGATATTTGCCTATAAATTGTTCAGTTTGAGGTGCTGATAGTCGGTACTTGCTTATTCTACCGCGGGATGTAATTGCTCGATATCAGGAACAACTGTGAGTTTTAAATCAAGCGCTTTCCAGTAGTGGCTTTCTCGTAGCAGGTCAGCTGAGATAATAGGTTTTTCATCTAACCAGCCATCGGGGAAGGTAATGGTCAGTTCGTTCTTTTCTACATTAACAACGAGGTCAGGTACAAAACCCTCTTGGCGTTTAATATTAAGCAGTACACCCAAACGCAGTAACGCGATTAAATGCTTAACCGACTGCTCATCGAAAAGATTAAATGCGGGCAATTCATTGGTTCGAATTTTCTTTCTATGGAATCGCACGAGCGTAGCAAGCAGTAATTGTTGTTCCTGCGTAAACCCAGGCATGTCCACATTACCAAGAATATAGGCGCTGTGTTTTTGTATGCCTCGAGAGTTAATTTGCATGCCGACTTCGTGAAGTAAAGCTGCCCAGCCGAGCATGCTTTTAAAGTCACGCCCTTTAAGTTTCCATGCTTTTTCAACATCGTTGAAAAGTGAAAGGGTTGTATTAAGCACCATAGTGGCTTGGGACGTATCTACATCATAGCGGGTTGCCAAACTACTCGCGGTTCTGCCGCGAATATCAGCGTGATGAAGCTCATCTTCCATCTGATAAAGCACGCCTTCACGCAAAGCGGCAGGCGAGTACACCAAGCCTTCAATCTCTAGCGCTTTGAAAACGGCGATAAGAATAGCGAGGCCGCCAGCAATAACCACACGACGATCTTCACTTAAATCTGGGTAGCTTAATTTGTCTATATGCCCTGCGCTTATGAATTGCTTCATTAAATTGCGCAAACTTTTAAGTGTCACCGGAATATCGTGGCCATTGGGTCTGTCTTGCTGACAAAGTGTAAACAGCGAACGAATGGTACCAGACGTACCGATACACTGGACCCAGCCCAGTCTGCGATATTTATTGTCTATTAACTCAAGCTCTTGCTGTGCAGCCGTGATAGCGCGATCAAAGGCTTTTGGCTTTAGCTCACCGTCAGGGAAAAACCGTTTGGTATAGCTTACGCAGCCCATTTGAAGGCTGCGGCAAAGTAAAGGCGTAAAACCTTCGCCAATAACGAACTCAGTAGAGCCACCGCCTATATCAATAACCAGCTGTTGGCCGTCGGAGTGGTTAGTATGTGCAACGCCTGAATAAATAAGTCGCGCTTCTTCTACACCAGAAATGACTTCGATAGGGTAGGGAAGGATATCTTTTGCTGCGCTGATAAAATCGCGGGCGTTACGCGCCCTGCGCAACGTATGGGTGGCGACAATTCTCACGGAGTCGGGCTCAAAACCTTTAAGGCTCTCTGCTACTACTTTTAGCATAGCAAGCCCACGCTCCATCGCTTCATTAGACAAGATATCGTCGTCGTTGAGACCTTCGGCCAAGCGTACTTTTTGTTTAACTCTATGCAGAATCTGCACAGACCCAGCAACAATGCGTGCTACTACTAAGTGAAAACTATTTGAGCCAATGTCTAGTGCTGCGACTTTATTGACTTCGCGGGTTTCCACGTCATTAAAAACTGATTCGTGCTGGGTCATGTACTAATTTTCTATCCTACAAAGTGTCTTCTAGCTTCTTCAAATAGTCATAAATTTCTATCTGAGAACGAAGTTTTTTACGATTTCCCCTGCGAACGTACTTGTTGCTCTGATCCTTGTCAATCACTCGAGCCTTCAGGGTATCTTTAAATTGTAGCTCCATTATATCAACAATGCGCTGTTGAAGACCTTTATCATACACTGGACAACCTACTTCAATGCGGTTGTCCATGTTACGGGTCATCCAGTCGGCAGAAGAGATATACACTTTTCTATCGCCGCCACCTTCAAAAATCATGACGCGAGGGTGTTCGAGAAATCTATCAACAATAGAGATAATTTCGATGTTTTCGCTTATTCCTTTTATCCCTGGATTAAGTGAGCACATACCGCGCACTATACCGCGGATCTTAACCCCCGCCTGGCTAGCCCGGTACAAATCATCAATGAGTTCTTTATCAACAAGGTTGTTAATTTTGAAAGTGATTTGTGCCTTTTGACCTTGGTTCAAATGCTGAATTTCTTGACGAATTAACGACTGAATTTTGGTTCTGGCGTTTAATGGCGATATTTGAAGATGCTGGAACTTGTAGCGTCGATAAGGGTATTGAATAAGATCGAATACCGCCACGCCTTCATCGGCGAGTTCTTGATTACGGGTGAATAAGCTGTAGTCGGTATAAATCTTTGCTGTTTTCTCGTTGAAGTTACCCGTACCGAAATGCGCATAGTTCACCAAACTGCCCCGTTCTTCACGGGTCACAATACAAAGTTTAGAGTGAATTTTAAGGGTAGGCACGCCAAGTACAACGCGTATACCTGCATCAGTCATGCGTTTAGACCATTCGATATTTGCCTCTTCGTCAAAACGGGCGCGAAGTTCTACCACAACGGTTACTTTTTTGCCGTTGTCTACTGCGTCAATCAACGAGTTTACAATGCGTGAATTACTGGCAACACGATAAATATTAATACGTATAGTCTTAACATTCGGGTCGAAAGCCGCCTGACGCAAAAACTCGGTGAAGTGCAGGAAGCGGTGGTACGGATAGTACAGTAGTATATCTCGTGCAGTAATGGCATCGAAAACGGTGTTGTACTTAGAGAATGCCTTGCTGTCGATAGCAGGCAGCGGCGTATGCTCTAAATATTCTCGGCCCACATTAGGAAAGCCAATAAAGTCTTTAAAGTTACGATAGTGCCCAGCAGCGTGCATGGTATCTAGCTTGGTTATCTTAAGTCGCTTGCGCAAGTCAGATTTCATGTCCTCTGGCATGTTCGTGTCGTAGATAACACGCACAGGCTCAGCGATAAGGCGCTGCTTCATACTTTCAGACATCTTTTCAACGAAGCTTTCGTCAATTTCTTCGTTGATAGAATATTCCGCATCACGCGTCATTTTAAACGAGAATGCTTCAATTTCGTCGAACTTCACGAAACCGCGGAAAATGTCTTCGATACACAGCTGAATCATGTCATCGAGCATAATAATGCTCTTCTTCTTGCGGCTTTTTTGCGGTGGGATCAGCATAAAGCGCGACATTTCAGAGGTGGGAACCTGAATAACCGCAAATTTAGGATTGCGGTCCTTTCTTCTAAGCGCCACATATAAATACACCGACGTACCGTTCAAACGGCTAAGTAGGTCGGTCTTCTTATCTATTAAAATAGGTGCAATGTGACGCAGTGCTTTGTTAACGAAGAAGTTGCGTACCCACTGCTTTTGATAATCGTCTAAATCGTCTTTTCGAAGAATATGTATGTTGTAACGAGCTAGGGACTTAACCACATCCTTATGAATTTGGTCGAACTTTTCAGAAAGCTGGACTACCTTTTTCTGAATAAGCGCCATAAGGGCGGTTTGGCGTTCAGCTTCTTCTTCATTGCCGTCATTTTGCGCAATGGTAATTTGTCGTTTCACGTCAGCGGCGCGCACGCGATAAAACTCATCTAGGTTATTTGAGTAAATACCAAGAAAACGAATTCGCTCCACGGCGGGATTGTTTTTATCTGCGGCTTCTTGCAATACGCGTTCGTTAAATGCAAGCCAGCTTAATTCTTTGGGATAATATAAAACGTCGTTATCCATAATGTCTCAATTCACGTTCATAAAAATGGTCAAAGACTGCCATCAGTCAGTGACACTACTGTGACAACACGTATTCTGGTGCAAGTGCGCACGCATTGCGTTGTGGTTATTCCATTAACTTTCAATATGATGAGTTCGTAATTGTGATGCGCGGGAAAATGTATGGCACCACAAATACGCCCTTGTTTTTATCGCTTCGCGGTAATATCCACCACCAAATCGTTAGCCAACGACTCCAGTGAGTCTTGCAGTGCGCCGTCGTCAAAATCTTCTGGCACCGCAATTTCTGCTTTTGCTTTGAAAATCAGGCTGCCCCAGTTAGGCGCGCTTTCACAATGTGAAGCAAAGGTGAGAATATTCAAATTGAACTGGTTTAAAACAGAGGTGAGCTCTTGGACAATACCGGTTTTGTCATTGCCCATTACATCAACCGTCAATTTGGTGGTGTTGTTATTTTCACTGCTAGCTACCGCTACAGATTGCACCGACAAATCTTTAATGGCGTCTAGCGCATCGATTAAGCCCTGTTTGTTCTCATCGGCAACATGTACTTCTACAAAACCGGTGAACATTCCCGCCATATGCGCAAAGCTCGACCCTTGCCAGTTGCCCTCATGTTTGTATACACACTTAGCCAGTGCGTCTACTAAACCCGGCTTGTCTTTACCCATAATGCTTATAACCAATGATTGCATACGATGCTCCTTATTGGGCGTGTAGAGAAAAACTTTGATCGTCTTCCTGTTGGGTAATACCATAGGCGCAGAGTAGGTTGCGCGAAGGTAATGCTTTAAACTTTCACTTGCTATTAGCATAACAAAACTTACACTGCTCACCAGTGCAATTTAGGGTTATTCTTCTTAAAAATGAAGAATTTCGAAAATAAGAATTACTAAACAGCCGCATGACTTTCGACAGCAACAGCACAAACAAAAAACGCCAGCGAAGCGACAGGTGGTCACGCTATGTAGTGACCGGCTTCGGCGGCCTTGTTTTGTTGACGTTAGTTATTCTTATTACCCATCTAATCAGCCAAGCTCTGCCGTTGGCATATACCCCTAGCTTAAATCATCTGTTGAGTTTGAAAACGTCAGATAATGAAAAAATTATCAGCGCAGGCGACATCATTAACAGTCAGCCAATGCTGGTTAGGAAGTCTGACTGTCGATTGGGATTAAAGTTGCTTAAAGGCGATGCTCTGGTAAGTAATCACGATTATATCCGTCCTTGCGAGCATAGGCTGTCTTCCCACAGTGTGATGGGAGAGAACTATATCGTAGACGTTTCTCACAACGCTCAAGTGAGAGTTTTACCGGTTAGATCGTTCAACATGACCGACGGTAGCGCAGAGGATATTGCCACAAGTACACCGCAAGCAGCGTTGTCGAACAGCATTACGTTCGCGCTTCCCAAAGATGAGTGGGAGAGACGCAGTGACTGGAGCATTGCACTGTCTTCAAAATGGGCAGTGGTTTCTATCGTTCAAGACAATAAAGTGTTTATCCGTTGGGTAAATCGGCTTCGTCCTACACAGGTGGTGGATAAACGGTTTCATAATATAGACAGAATCGTATTGTTACCCGGCAGTCAGAGCGTGTTACTCCAAGTGGATGATGCCCTTTTCCTAAATAGGCTCACGGATGAAGGTGCGTCACTACTGCCAATAGCAGGAAACATCACAGCGTCATTAGATGAGAAGATTGTATTTCCACTTGCTAAAGACCGCACCTTTTTCCTAATGAACAGCAATACACAGGCACTTACTCGCTGGGTGCTGAGCAAAAGCGATAAAGGCCTTACCTTTGAACAAACCTACCAAGTAGCGTTACCAGGAGAGAACGTTAAGGATGTGGCAGAACATGCCAGTATGAACTTAGTGGCTGTGCTGACCGATAAAGCAAGAGTGTTGTTGGTAAACCGTGTATCGGGCGATGTAGTGGCATCACAACAAATAGAGCGTTCTGCTGAGAATATCATTTGGTACGGCAATAAGCTTTATGGCTATTCAGATAGCACCTTATCAGTATGGGAAGGCAAGCACTTAAGCGGTGTTACTACATGGGCCTCTCTGTTTGAACCGCAGCATTACGAAGGGTATGAAACGGAAGAAACCGTATGGCAAACCACCAGTGCCTCTGATTTTCAAGAGGCAAAGTTTAGCCTAACGCCGCTATTAATAGGCAGTATTAAAGCCTCTCTTTTAGCGCTGCTTATTGCTATTCCGGTTGCTATCGGTGCCGCAATCTACACCGCGTTTTTTGCTAAAAGCCGCCTTCGCAACGTTATTAAGCCGGCTATCGAATTGCTAGAAGCGATTCCCAGTGTGCTCATCGGCTTCATCGCGGCTATTTGGTTGTCGCCAAAAGCTGAGCAGTTTTTATTTTCCTTTGCCTTTTTCCTAATCGTTATCCCTTTTGTGCTTATTGTCGTTGCCCTGGTGCAGCGTCCTGTTGCGGAATACTTACCAAAGAAGCTAAGACACGGAGCAGAGCTACTATTTGCTATAAGCGGAGTGTTCCTTTTAGGTTATATTAGCGTGGAGTATGCGCCTTCACTTATTTTTTCGGTAATGGGAGTAGACGGATTTACAATGCTTGCGGCCGAGTCCGATAGTCCCATCGGGAAAACGACTATAGTGGTAGCGTTAGCGTTAGGTGTGGCCATATCACCTAGTATCTATTCCCTTGCTGAAGATGCCATAAACGGCGTTCCAAATGATTTAAAACACGCCTCTTTTGCTTTAGGCGCCACACGACTACAGACCTTGCTTCATGTTGTTCTTCACGTTGCACTACCGGGTATTGTTGCCGCGATTATGCTAGGTTTCGGCCGCGCGTTTGGTGAAACTATGATAGTCCTTATGGTGACGGGGAATACACCAATCTCCAGCTGGGGCTTGATAGAAGGTTTGCGAGCACTTACTGCTAACTTGGCAATTGAACTTCCAGAAGCAGATGTATCATCGGCGCACTATCAAATTCTATTTTTCACCGCGTGTATTTTGTTCCTGTTTACCTTCTTGGTAAACACCATGGCAGAGCTATTGCGACAGCGTATAAGAAGTAGGGCGTACTATGGTTAATCGAACAACGTTTGGGTTAAGTGCGGTACAGCGTCAATCGTTAGTCATTAGCTTAACGGCTTTTTTCACCAGCCTGCTGCTTATTGCGCTAGTTAGCATTCTTATACTTATTAGTTTTCGAGGTACGGCATATTTTTGGCCAGAGCCCATCTATACGGTTACCGGTACGCATCAAGACGGCACAAGGTTTTCGGTGCTTGCGAACCTATTTGATGAATCAACAAATGAGGATGTGACACTTAAATTCTCAGATGCTCAGCATCCTTATGGCTTTCAAATCCAGTTATCTCGAGAGGAAATAGAGACTTCTCTACTTGCAAACCAAAGCGCAGAAATAAAACTGTTAGACGGCAGGCGTGTGTTGGCAATTCCTGAATACATCGTCGTGCCATCTAAACCGCCTCAACCTCTTGGTAACATTGATATTGTGCTAGAGGAAGTGGCTCAAATAAGCGCTCAAATTGAAGATTTAAATACGCAACACCTTGCACCTATTCACGAAGCGCTATCTCAATTTGATAAACGTAATGTTGTTGCCGACGCGCCAGCAAGAGAGCGTTTAGTGGCATCGTTTAACGAATACCAAAAGCGTGTGGAAGCGTTAGAAGCAACACGAGCCGAATATACCTTATTGGTAAGTTTTGCTGACGAAACGCCGTTTGTTATTCCCATATCTAGTATTCAAGATGTGGATTTTGTCAGTCGTCTAAGTACATGGGAAAAGTGGCAGGTGGCGTTTTCGGAAATCGGTGTTTTTCTCACCGATTCCCCTAAACAAGCGAATACCTCAGGTGGCGTCTTCCCTGCGTTGTTTGGCACTGTACTCATGGTATTCTTAATGACCATCATCGTAACGCCCTTTGGTGTATTAGCCGCTATTTACTTGAGCGAATATGCACCTAACACGGCGCTTACCACCATTATTCGTGTCAGTGTAAGCAACATGGCAGGTGTACCTTCTATTGTTTACGGCGTATTCGGCCTTGGTTTCTTTGTTTATACCTTGGGCGGCAGTATTGATGAGCTGTTGTTTAGTGACACACTGCCAGCACCCACAATGGGAAGCCCTGGCGTTTTCTGGGCTGCCTTAACCATGGCAATTTTGACCTTACCTGTAGTGATTGTGGCGACTGAAGAAGGCTTGCGCAGGGTGCCGGAAGGATTGAAAGCGGGTAGTTACGCATTAGGAGCTACCAAAATTGAGACTATAGTGCGTACCGTATTGCCTATTGCGTCTCCGGGTATTATGACTGGCGTAATTCTGGCGATTGCGAGGGCGGCAGGTGAAGTAGCGCCACTTATGTTAGTTGGTGCGGTCAAGTTTGCGCCAACCTTGCCCATAGATGGAGAGTTTCCTTATCTCCACCTTGATAGGCAGTTTATGCATTTGGGCGTGCTTATTTATGACGGAGCGTTTCACAGCCAAACTGATGGAAAGAGCGCAAGCATGATGTTTGCCGATTGCTTGCTTTTACTCGTGGTGGTGTTTGTATTAAATATTCTGGCAGTTGTACTTAGAGCGCGCCTGCGCAAACGCTATCTCAAAGGATAATACAGGTTTTGTAACATGTTGAAGTTGTTTGAACACAATACGCTGAACGTTAACGACATTGGTGAAGAACAAACCGCGGTAGAGGTTAAAAACCTCAACCTGTGGTTTGGCAATAAGCATGTGTTAAATGACATCAGCATGCGGATCCCAAAAAACAAAATCACAGCGTTAATTGGTCAAAGTGGTTGCGGTAAATCTACACTCATTAGCTGTTTCAATCGCCTTAACGATTTGTATGACGGTTGCAAATACGATGGTGAAATTATTATTGATGGGCAAAACATCAATAGCCGCAAAGTAAATGTGTCACGCCTAAGAACGAACGTGGGCATGGTTTTTCAGCGACCCAACCCCTTTCCTATGAGCATTTATGAGAACGTGTGCTACGGGCTTAAGCTTCAAGGCGTTAAAATTCGTCGACACTTAGACGACGCGGTGGAAAGCGCACTGAAACGGGCGGCGCTGTGGGACGAGGTTAAAGATCGTTTATTTGAATCCGCTCATGTCTTATCTGGCGGTCAGCAGCAGCGTTTGGTGATTGCTAGAGCACTGGCGTTGAAGCCCGACATTCTACTTCTTGATGAACCAACCTCGGCCCTTGACCCTCTGACTACACTTTTTATCGAAGAACTGATGGATGCATTAAAGAAACAATGCACCATTATTATTGTGACGCACAACATGCAGCAAGCGGCTAGGGTAAGCGACTACACCGCCTTTTTCCATCAGGGCAGGCTGATAGAATATGCAGACAGCGATACGCTGTTTACTATGCCAGAGAAGAAGCAAACCGAAGACTACATAACGGGGCGATATGGATAAGGTAGCAGTAGGTGTGTGTTCTCACATGGGTTTGTACCGCAATGCTGAAGTTTGGCAAGACGTAGCGGTTTGTCACGATAGTTCTGCTACAGGTAGTGGCACGATTGATTGTCGTTATTCGTTATGCTTACGCCGCGAGGAGAAAACACCATGCGACAGGTAGCCTTAAACACGCATATTTCGGGTACGTTCAATATCGAGCTGGAAAACTTGCGTAACTCGGTATTAACCATGGGGGGCGAAGTTGAACAGCAGCTGGTGGATACGTTAAAAGCGGTAAAGCACAATCATGCCGCTCTGGCTGAAAAAGTGGTGTTGAACGACTTAAAAATTAACTCCATGGAAATTCAAATTGACGAAGAGTGCTTGCGCATTATTGCAAAACGTCATCCTACCGCCAGCGATCTACGTTTAATTATGACCATTTCCAAAGCCATTACCGATATAGAGCGAATGGGCGATGAAATCGAGCGTATAGCCAAACTAGTAACGCGCAATAAGTTGCCGAGCTCAGATACCATTAAGAGTAGCATGTTGCTCATTGGCGAGCGCGTGGCCGCCATGATGCGCGGCACATTCGACGCGTTTGCTCGTCAGGATGAGGCTGCGGCATTAGAAGTGTACGACCAAGACAACCGCATTGATAGTGAATACAAGCGTCTGCTGTCGTATACCACCTCCGAAATGCAGAAAAGCACCGATAACATGCAGGATTGGTTGGATGTTTTGTGGGCAATGCGCTCGTTAGAGCGTATTGGCGATAGATGTAAGAATGTGTGTGAGTATGTGGTTTATCTTACTCGGGGTACCGATGTTAGGCATACACCGTTGGAAAATATGCAACAAAAATTGGAAGATTTGACGTAATCCTGTCCAAATGGTCAGTACGATTTTGCGTATTGATATTCAAATATGGATACATGCGAAATTTTTTTGTAATAAAACTGAAATATTTGGTGGATTTATCATCGCATTCAAATAATTCCGCATACTTTTATCGTTTTTCAGTGATTTTCGCTATGGCTTCTAACATGATTACGTTATCATGCGCCGCAGCCAAGAACAGATCGTGCAAAATTCAATCGAATCTTATGATAAAACACAATTTGTCTTTAACTTCATTCTCTAGCCTTTGTGGTGAAGAGATCATGCTACTTACTCAAGTAGCGTCCAGCCTAAATCGCGTTTAGATCGGGAGCGATTATCCGTGGAATTTTTTGAAAGTTATGGCCTAATTCTTATAATCCTTGCCGCCGGCGTTGGTTTCGTCATGGCATGGGGTATTGGAGCGAATGACGTTGCTAACGCAATGGGTACGTCAGTAGGTTCTAAAGCTTTAACCATAAAACAAGCTATTTTCATTGCAATGATATTTGAGTTTGCTGGCGCCTACCTAGCAGGTGGCGAAGTAACGTCTACCATTCGAAAAGGGATTATCGACTCAACCTATTTTATAGACATACCTGAATACCTTGTATTGGGCATGATCTCATCACTACTTGCAGCTGGAATCTGGCTAGCGGTAGCGTCATGGTTGGGGTGGCCTGTATCTACCACTCACTCAATTATCGGTGCAATCATTGGTTTTACTGCCACTGGCGTCAGTATGGACGCAGTAGCATGGGATAAAGTGGGTGGTATTGTTGGTAGTTGGGTAGTAACCCCAGCTATTTCAGGCATCATTGCTTATCTTATTTTCATGAGCGCGCACAAGCTCATCTTCCAAACTGCCTCTCCGTTTGCAAATGCTAAGCGTTATGTGCCGTTTTATATGGCATTAGCGGGCTTTGTGATGTCGCTTGTTACTATCAAGAAAGGCCTTAAGCACGTTGGTTTAGAGCTAAGTACCGTTAATGGATATCTACTGGCGATTGCAATTTCCGTAGCGTTGGGCTTTTTGGGTAAATGGTTTATCGGCCGTATGAAGTTCAGCGGTTCTGAAGATGCAGACCTTCAGGCGGCTAACGTTGAGAAAGTATTCGCACTGCTAATGGTAGTGACAGCTTGCTGTATGGCGTTTGCCCACGGTTCAAATGATGTAGCTAACGCTATTGGGCCACTAGCTGCGGTAGTTAGCGTAGTAACTAGTGGCGGCGAAATTAACTCTAGCGCTACACTTGCACCTTGGATCCTCCCTCTTGGTGGTTTAGGTATTGTTGCGGGTCTTGCGCTATTTGGACATCGCGTTATCAAGACCATTGGTCAAGGTATTACACACTTAACACCAAGCCGCGGTTTTGCAGCAGAACTCGCTGCAGCGTGTACGGTAGTTATCGCATCAGGTACGGGTTTACCTATTTCGACTACCCAAACGCTTGTAGGAGCGGTACTAGGTGTCGGTCTGGCGCGTGGTGTATCAGCGCTTAACCTAGGCATTGTGAGAAATATCGTCGTATCGTGGGTTGTTACGTTGCCTGCGGGCGCAATCCTCTCGATTATCTTCTTCTACATTCTTAAGGCGTCGTTTGGCGTAGCGTAAAACACAGCGCTTACAGAAGTTCGTATTACGCGAAAAGAATTAAAAAAAGGCCGTGCTTGAAGTGAAACACGGCCTTTTTGTTTGTGGAATGTTTTCTTTAATCAATAGAGATAGGCGTTTCAAAGCCACGAGGTTTAACACCCACAACGGCGCACTTAAGCTGATGGATAGTTTCTTCTGCGGTGTCACCCATGATGTAGCCAGGTACACCTAAACGTGCCACTGTGCCCATAACAATGATGTCGGTATCAAGGGATGTGGTTGTGGCTGCAATTTCTCTTCGAGGGTAACCGTGAACAATGTGCTTCTGAGGTTTCAAATACTCTAATACATTGTCATCCAATTCATTGCCTAGTTCTTCAAGCAATTTGTCTAGTTCCGATTCACGCTCAGCATGGATTTTTGCAAGATCGGTTTCCATTCTGTCGTTATCAACCGATATAAACCCGTCTCTTGCTATGTTCTCAGGAACCGCATCGAAAACGTGGACAATGTGCAGCTGTGCAAATTCTAGCAAGGCTATTTGGCTTGCGTGACGCAAAATGTCGCGATTAAGATCGCGCCTAATAGACACTTCATGCTGAGGATAGTGATAGTTCAAATCCAGTGCTGCAACTACGTTTTTGTACTGACTGCGAGGCTTGTGGTTAATGATCCAAACCGGGCAAGGGCATTTGCGGAATAAACGCATATCTAAGCTTCCGAATAACTTATCTAGAAAGCTCTCTTCTGCCCGTTTAATTACTAGATCGATATTGTTCTTTTTTACATAACGCACAACGTCAATAAGCGGCTGACCTACCGTTACCGCAGTAGACACAGGATAGTGTTTTCCCCAGCTTTCCGCTTGTTCTTTTAACCAATGCTGGGCTTGGGTTTCCATGGTTTGCTGAGAATCAACATAAGAGAAAGACTCCATGACCATACTGGCGTTGGGCGGCAAAGATTCTAACGAAAGCATAATGGTAAGCGAGGCTTGATGCGCTTTGGCGATATGCAGTGCTTGGGCTACCGTATCATCTTGACGATGAGAGTCGCTCAATACACATAAAATGTTCTTATAATGTCCTTTCATACTGCCCTCAATAGTTAATCGCTCTATTGACTGAATGATACAAGAGCGGGTCTTACTTCGCTGTAAAAATATGTTGCGTATAACGCTTTAATTTAATCCTAACGCTACTTATGGGGGCTTTCCAGCGGGAAATGTCAAATTCTCAAAAGCTTCTTATATATCGCACAATAAACAGAATTATCTACCTCTTTTTTAGGGTGTTGTATACGTGCAGCTGCGAATAATAGAAGATCGCTCTCGTTAACCATGGGTATCAACCCTAGGCGCTATTTAATCTTTATGTTAGATTAATCCAATATTTTTTAATCCCTTTTTAAATAATTGTGAGATGCCCATGAAATGGCCTAATCTTAAGCACCTGCACTATTTGGTGACGCTACATCAAGAGCAACATTTTCACCGTGCTGCACAGCGCTGTAACGTAAGTCAGTCAACATTGAGTACGGCCATTCAGAACCTTGAAGAGCACTTCGGAAGCCAACTTCTTGAGCGTGAACATAAAACCTTTGTGTTTACATCGTTGGGACTAGATATCGTTGAACGCAGTAAAGTGCTACTTCAGGAAGCGGGAGAGCTGGTTGAGTATGCGCAAAACGCAGGCAATTGGCAGCGAGGCACCTTAAAATTAGGTGTTATTCCAACCATTGCGCCGTTTCTTTTTGAAGGCATGATGGGGGCGTTTTCTGCATTTTTACCCGAGATCAACTTGGAAATGCAGGAAGACACTACAGAGAAGTTGCTACAGCAATTGACCGACGGCAGATTAGACTTACTTATTCTAGCGTTGCCGATGGAAACACCAGGGTGTAAACAGATGGTCTTAGGGCATGACCCGTTCCATCTTATTGCGCACAAAGATATGGCTGAGCAACTACCTAATCCTGTCGACATTTCAACCTTGCCGAAAAAGAGTATTTTCTTACTACAGCAAGAGCACTGTATGACCGGGCATGCGGTAAGTGCGTGCAATCTTCAGCACAGCGACCAAATTAGCAGCGTAGCGGCAAGCAGCTTATATACCTTGGTGCAATTAGCGAATAGCAAAATGGGCTACACCTTCTTACCTGAACTTGCGATAAACCAGTCTATTCTTGAGCATACAGGTCTTAAGAGCTTCCCCGCTGAAGAGCAGGGGTTTCGTGAGATTGGCTTAGTATGGCGTTCAGGCACGACACGTATGCAGCTGTTTCGTCGTATTGGTGAAATTATCTCGCCACTGCTACCTATTCCCACGTTAAAATAAGCTTGGCGCTGAGCGCGCTTCCCTTCATAGTTAGCTAAAGCGGTTGAGCCTATAGGTTCAGCCGCTTTTTTATTGCTGACATCAAGTATTGTCTTGTGCACCAACCCCAAAGAAGTTCTTCAGCCTTCGCTTAAAGCACAGTTTCATTGGCGTTATTCCCTAAATGACAATTTATTTATCAATTAAACAAACTTTTTTGCAAAGCTTATCGACTTAATGGTTAAGTAAAAAAACAGAGCGTAAAAACGGGGAACGGCGTGTTTAATAAACGAGATGAAAAACTCGTGGAACAGGCATTAAGGGGTAATAAAAAAGCGTGGTTTACGCTTATATCTCGCTACGAAACCGCTATGTATCAATACGGTATTCGAATGACAGGGAATAGCCATGATGCAGCAGATTTAATGCAGGAGATTTTTATCTCTGTGTTTCGCAGTCTTGCTTGTTTTAAAGGTGAGGGCAGTTTTAAAAGTTGGCTCTATCGCATTGCCCACTGTCGCTGCGTTGAACTGTATCGCAAGCGAAAGCCGCATTCTGACATTGACGATATACAGGCGCCACTTTGCGGTGCGCCATGCCCTGAAATGCAGCTTTATAGCGACAGAGAGAGTAGAGCATTAACGCAGGCTATGCAGACCCTACCTTTGTGCCAAAAGGCGGTGGTGGAATTGAAGTTCTTCGGCCACTTCACGTTCGAAGAAATTGCACAGCAAATGGATATCTCAGTAAATACCGCTAAGTCGCGACTTTACGCAGCCTTAGCAAAGTTGAAGTTGGAGTTGGAATAATGACCTTATATGACAAAGAAGCCTTATTCTCAGCTTATCTGGACAACTCGCTTGATAGCGAGCAAGAAAAGCAGTTTAACGCGTTGTGTGATTCAGATGCTGAGTTCGCGCAGGCGGTAGAAAATAGCGCCCGTTTGAACAGCGCAAGCTCAAGCTTCGTTGCTCCGGCACTTCCCCAGTGGGACAAAGAACAGACCTTTTTTAAGAAAGATGAACCACGTTCGCTGTCGTCTTGGTTTAGCTTGCCAGCGTGTGCCATGGCCATGTCGGCGTGTGCGCTGTTAGCCGTACTCACCGGCGCAAAGCTGTCGTATAGCGATAACGGTATAGCGCTTACGTTTTCAAACAAAAGCGCCAACACAGTGGATGAAATGGTTGAGCAGCGCGTGACACAAGAAGTCGCTAAAGCTTTAGGTGAGCAACGTGATTTCTATCAACAAGCAAACCAAACACTATTCAAAGAATACGCTCAGGCGCTATCTACACAGCAGCAACAAAGCAGTGCAGAGCTTACTAAGTATTTGTTAGCGTCGAGTAGAGAAGAACGCAAACACGACTTTGCCGAGCTTATTAAATTTATCAACGAGCAGCGTATTGACGATCAAAGATTCTATGCACGCCAATTTACGCGTCTCCAGGATGAAATTGATGACATTGAAATAGGGTACAGCGCGGTAAGTTTATCTAACAGCCGTTCTGAAGTGCCATTAACCATGCCATATGAAACAAACAATCCACAGTCGTCGCTAGATGATTAATGTAATTAGGTGAAATTATGAAACGTTTATTAACTGCTTTACTACTTTGCTCTGCTGCTGGTGGTCTTGCGAACGCACAAAGTGCGCAAAAATATGACACGCTATCGAATGAATTAGAAATAATGTCTGGGGTACTCAAAACGTCCTTACGACAAAATGCCGCAACTGATTCTTGGAGAGTGAGTCAAATTGAAACCAGCTATCTTGCTGGGCAGGGGGCGGTATTTACTTTTTCAGTAAGAGGCCAAAGCGGTAACTGGGTACGAGAGATAGAAACGCTGGTAGAAGGATTAGTTGCCACCGTACCACCTGCACCGCCTGCACCACCAGTTCCGTCTGCAAATTCGTTTAGTGATGTTGATGACATTGTGTTTGAAGCAGCCAGAGAGTGGGAAGCTTACGCAGAAGAAACCAGCCATCGTTTTTCTCAGGCGTTTGCTGACAACAATAGTCGCTTACGCGACTTGCGCAACATGCAGCGTGAACTTGCCTGGGAAGCAAGAGAAGTAGAGCGTGAACTGCGAGATATTACCTTCGAATTGCGTCACGCTGACGAGGCGCGAAAAAAAGAATTACTCGTGCAAAAAGAGCAGTCTGGAGAGCAGCTTAAGCAATTAGAAGCGAAAGAAAAAAGCATGAAGGATGAGCTTAAAGCAATTGAAAAAGAGCAGACTAAACAAATGGAGGCGCGTAAAGCGCAGCAGCAGCAAGCTTACAAAACGTTTCTGGCCGGTTTTGAGTCGGGCATGAGCGAGACCTTATGCAGATTTGGGTCAGGCTTACGCGGTCTGCCGGAAAATGAACATATCAGCATGGTGCTGAAAGATTTTGAGATGGACGAGAGCCGCGAGCGCAAAGACCGAATTTATGTATTTACTCGTGCTGATATAGTGCGCTGTGTTCAAGAAAAAATAGACGCGAATAAACTTCTCACCAACGCTAATATTTATCAGTTTTAAATAAATAAGCTCGGCGCACTTATGAACGCTTTGCTTTGTTAAAACAGCACGCGCGCCTTCGTTGATGAACGTTGATAACGAAGGCGCGCTTTTTATTGGCCTACATTTTAGGTGCAATATGCCCTAATTCTGCTGCCCATGTGAGCTCGGATCTCTTAAGGTTATTTGCCGCACTAGCGCCAAAGCTATGCAGAGCGTTATATGCACTATTGGATGGAACGCGGCAATAGTGGCAAAGGGCGTAAAACAATAAACTACAGCGGTGCTGTGAACCGTCGCAGTGTAAATATATCTTCGCTCCCTCACTGAGCATTTGAGAGAGCTCGTGAAGATACTGATGAAGGTGAACATCTTCGGTTGGCGACGCCGATGACGGATGCATAAAGGGAACCCATAGCCACTCCAAGCCCACGGCGAGCGAACTGTCGCGTATAACTGGTGCATGTTCTTCACTGGTCTGAACCGTTGCAATATGGGTAACACCCAGTGACTTAAGGCGTTCAAAGTCACTTTCAACGGGCTTTTTACCCAAGCATATTTGTCCTGCGTGTAGTGAAAACCACGCAATACCTGGTGTCAACGTAGTGCTGTTTTCCTTTTTCTCGGCGTCTTGCTTGTTTGTTAGCATAAGTTTTTACATGGTTTTGGCATAGCAGCTTAATTTGGGCCTTTTGTTAAACGACAAAAAAATAAATTGAAAAGTAGTGGCAGCTACATCCGCCAATCACGAACATGTGCCAAATTGCATGGGTGTACTTTACCTTTTTTGCCACGTAAAAGCACACGCCTACACTGAAACACAGCCCGCCTGCTACCAATAACCATAGGCCAGCACCGGGAAGGGCGACATAAAGAGGGTAGATAAGACCCAGTGCAATCCATCCCATCAGCAAATAAGTCATCACGGATACCTTTGGGAAACGGTGCTGCGCGACGAGCTTAAACGCCACGCCGCCAATTGCCAAGCTCCAGATAATCGCGGTCATAGTAATACCCAACACGCCACCAATCGAAACCAGTAACAATGGTGTGTAAGTACCTGCTATCAATAAGTATATTGCGCTGTGGTCAAATAGCTTAAGCCATCCCTTTGCCTTTTGATGGGAAATAGCGTGATAAAGGGTTGAGCTTAAAAACACCAGAATGAGTGTAGAGCCATAAATAGCTGCAGTGGTTAACGCGAGCGTATCCTCCGCTCGATACAACATAAATACTAAACCCACGATAGCAGCAATAAAGCCAACCCCATGACTAATACTGTTCAGCCACTCTTCCAGTACAGAGTAGGCTTTTGCAGGAATGCTTTTTGATTGCGGCACAGCCTGTGTCTGAATCTGTTCTTGGATCATCACAGCTCCTGTTTTTTTTCTTTCTAAGAATAATGGGTAGTAAATGCCCTTAAAGCCTCTTGTCGCACTTTCTCGATAAGACATGCGATCATTTCAGCGACTAACGCTTTCAATTGAAACGTGCAGCTCAGCATTTTCCCTACTACGTCCATTAGGACAATTATAGCGCACACTTGTTCGCTCAATGCGAAAATAATAACAGAAAACGTCAATAATCTGATGACAATCAGATTACAAAAAGAGGTTAAAATACCAATACGCATAGATAATTGCCCACTCACAAGGCGCTGGCAAGTTTCCTAGCAATGCTTGGGAATGTAGGGCTGAGTGGTGATTATCTATCCGGACTAGTTTAAATCTGCATTCTCAAAACAGCCGCCTAATTTGTCCAGTAGGACTTTTAACGTACGGCTTTCATCTGCAGTCATGCCATTAAGCTTGCAGAGCATTTGCACAGGCACGTCTTCTGCTATGGCTTTCTTCTTCTTGCCCGTTTCAGTGAGTTGAACGCGCTTAACGCGTTTGTCGGCTTTATCTTTAGTGACAACTAAAAAGCCTTTGTCTTGTAGCTTTTTGAGAATCAGCGACATAGCACCACCGTCTATGGCCGTTCTCTCCAGAAGCTCGGCAATAGTAATGCCATCGTTTTCCCATAGCGCCATTAAAGTCACATATTGAGGATAGGTGATATCCAGCGCTTTAAGAAGGGGGCGGTAAGCACGAGTGAATGCATTCGACAGCGTATAAAAACGGTGGCAAAGCTGATTTTCCAACTTCAAAAATTCTGACATGATGCTTAACCCTTATCGGTAAGGCTTTTTCTTAACAATAATATTTTGCATACAAAACACTTGATCTGCAAGTTGGTTTGGTGATAATTTATTTTGCATGCAAAGTAGTTGTTTAAATAAACCTATGAGGAGAGTAACATGCATAAACTTCAACAAGTCGTTTATACCGGAAGTGCAACAGCAACGGGTGGTCGTGAAGGAACAGCGAAATCAAGTGATGGTAAGCTAGACCTTAAACTCTCTACACCTAAAGAATTGGGCGGTGCAGGTGGAGAAGGGACGAACCCTGAACAAATGTTCGCAGCGGGCTATTCGGCGTGCTTTATCGGTGCACTTAAGCATGTGGCTGCATCGCAAAAAATTAAGCTGGCCGATGACATTAGTGTAACTGGCAACGTTGCAATTGGACCTATTGAACAAGGCTTTGCTATTGCAGTAAAACTGACGGTAGATTTGGGCGATATGGACAAAGCACAAGCGCAAGGCTTGGTGGAAACTGCGCATCAAGTATGCCCATACTCAAATGCGACCCGCGGTAACATTGAAGTAGATATTAGCCTTGCTTAATTAAACGGCAAACGAGTCAGCGGTTAACGCAAATAGTTAATGCCCTTGTCGGATAGCTGCGCCTTCGTCAGATGGCGTAGCTATCCTGCACTTATTCACGTCAACCCTTACTGCTTTTCGAAATATAGCGCAGTTACAACGCAGCTCTTCGAATTAGAGTCGCCAGTCATATAACAGATTGATACACTGAGATCGTATCAATCATCCTTTAGGAAGTTATATGAAAAAATACGGATTACTGGCTACATTCGTATGCGCGCCCGTGTTGCTCGCGTGCAGTGATAACACCAGTTCAAGTTCACCAAATACAGAAAACGAGCAAGCCGTTGCGTCTACTTCGGAGTCTAGTGCAGATGCGGCTAAGCACACCGATGCAGGTATTGCTTCTGGTGTAGATTACCACTCATTTGCTAACCCTAATGAAATTCGGGTTACTCACCTAAGCTTAGATTTAACCGCAAACTTTGAGTCGAAGCAGCTCGTTGGTGAAGTGACCCTCGATGTTGAGCGTACGAAGCCTGAAAACAATACGCTAGTATTGGACACGCGAGCGTTAGAGATTGAGCGTGTTAGCGTAGAGGGAGAAAGTGTTCCCTTTGAAATGGGAGAGACTGACCCTGATTTAGGCACGCCTCTTACGATTACTCTACCAAGTGCGGCAAACTCAGTAACGGTAGCGTATTCAACTTCACCCGAAGCCTCTGGCGTACAATGGTTAACGCCAGCGCAAACGGCAGGTAAGAAGCACCCATTCCTGTTTACACAGGCGCAAGCAGTTCACGCACGAAGCTTTATTCCGCTTCAAGACTCGCCACAAGTGCGCGTAACCTATGACGCAACCATAAAAACACCTGAATCGTTATTAGCGGTAATGAGTGCGTCTAACGACCCAACCACCGAGCGCGATGGCGAATATGAGTTCAATATGCCGCAGCCTATTCCTTCTTACCTTATTGCGTTAGCCATAGGTGATTTGGAGTTTAAAGCTATGGGTGAGCGTACTGGTGTGTATGCTGAGCCTGCGCTACTTGAAAGTGCGGCGAAGGAATTCGAAGATACCGAGGCAATGTTAGAGGTAACGGAAGAAACCTATGGACCTTACCAATGGGATCGTTACGACCTGCTAATTCTACCGCCCTCATTCCCTTTTGGCGGCATGGAAAACCCTCGCTTGTCGTTTATTACACCTACAGTTATCGCCGGTGATAAAAGCTTGGTGTCTCTGATTGCTCATGAACTTGCACACAGCTGGTCTGGTAACACAGTAACAAACGCTACATGGCGCGATCTGTGGTTAAACGAAGGTTTTACGACCTATTTAACCTACCGAATTATGGAAATGATCTACGGTCATGATCGTTTCAAAAAAGAAGCAGTACTAGGTTATCAAGACCTGGAGAACGATGTTGCAGCCCTAGAAGAGAATGATGAAATCCTGGCGATCGACCTTCGTGGTCGTAATCCAGATGATGTTTTCTCAAATATTCCGTACGAAAAAGGTGCACTGTTTTTACGTGAAATTGAACAAAAGATTGGCCGAGAAAACTTTGATGCTTTCTTAATGCAGTACTTTAAAGACTTTGCTTTTAAGAGCATTACTACCGACACGTTTATTGCTTATTTAGATGATACCTTGTTAAAGCAGTATCCAGATAAGCTAGACGCGGAGCGCATCCAAACGTGGATTTTTGAACCAGGCATTCCCGAGGGAGCGCCACAGCCAGAATCTGATGCGTTCACTAAAATCGATGACACACGAAGCGCTTGGCTTTCTGGCGACGTGAAAGCGGCGGATATTGAAACCGCGCAGTGGACTGTACACGAGTGGCTATATTTTCTAAACAACATGCCCGAATCGCTAAGCAGCGCACAGCTGGCTGAGCTAGATTCAGCGTTTTCACTCACCTCGACTAAAAACAACGAAATTGCTCATAGCTGGTTGATGATCGCAGTAGAGAATAACTATCAGCCTGCCTATGATCGTTTGTATAGCTACTTGGTGTCGATAGGGCGCAATAAGCTTGTTAAGCCCCTTTATCGCGAGCTATCAAAAACACCTGAAGGCAAGGCGTTTGCTAAACGCGCATTTGAAGAAGCGAAACCGGGCTATCACCCACTTACAGTGAAAGCTAATGAAGGCTATGTGAACTAAGACTTTATTAGACTCATGCGAACCGGTCTCGATAAGAAGACCTTCGTTTTTGTGATAACGACAGTAAAGGTCTACGTTTGTAGGTTTCCGTTACTTGGCTAAAAAATAAAAGCAGCTCAATTGAGCTGCTTTTTTTGTGTCTGTCGCTGGTATAGAAAACGCGAGAGGAAAGATAATAAAAATTTGAACAATTGTTCAAATAAACGATCTGAAAGTTGGGTACAACGTATAGAATTTTACTTTGATGTGTATCTGTACAAAGCAGCTTATCGCGATCTCGCTTGTACTTTGAAGGATTAAACCGACTTTAAGGAGTTTTTATGTATACGCAAAAAATGCATCCAGCAACGACATTTCCCGATGTCTCAGCAACCCTATCGACAGGGGAAACGGTGTCGCTTACCAATAAAGAAGAGGGATGTGATTGGAAAATGGTGGTCGTTTATCGCGGTAAACACTGCCCAATATGTACTAAATTCCTGAACAAATTAGAAGATTATAAAGGTCGTCTACGTGAGCTCAATATTGATTTGGTGGCTGTAAGTGGTGACAGCAAAGCACAGCTCGATGAGCATCTAGACGACCTGTCGATTACGTTCCCTATTGCTTACGGTCTCTCGCAAGAAGATATGGAAAAACTTGGGCTATACATCTCCAAGCCGCGTTCAGATAAAGAAACCGACCACAATTTTGCTGAACCTGCGCTATTTGTAGTGAATGAAAAAAACGACATTCATATTGCTGAAATAGCAAACGCGCCGTTTGTGCGCCCTGACTTAGAGCAACTTGTATCAGGCTTGGAGTTTATACGTAACCCAGATAACAACTACCCCATTCGAGGCACCTTTAAAGGATAAGGTTAACAGGCCCTAGTTATGTGTGATTAAAAGGTAAGGCTCTGGTGGTTTTCAGAGCCTTTTTTATTTACATATAGAAACCATCAAAAGCTAGCCCTAATTTTATCGCTTGCTTATTGTTTTCTAGGGCTTACTCGTTTTCAACTGACACTGAAAAAGCAATGGGGGCCATCTGCTTTCTAAAGTCTTCCAGTGCATCTAAAGGTAGCTCAACATTTATTACCACACTGCTTCCATAGTTACAGTTCGCAATTTTACCTTGAGCTTGCTCTACCAAGTGACGTACAAACTGCTCATGTTTGAAATCGATGTCTACGCTAAGCGGTTCCAGCTTTATCTCTTGTCTTACCTCAAGAGCATCTATAGCTTGCTGTGCTGCAGCCGAGTAAGCCCTTACCAATCCACCCGCACCTAATTTAATTCCGCCAAAATACCGCGTGACAATAATCATAATGTCGCCGATATCTTTGTGCTGGAGTACATTTAATATGGGTTTACCGGCAGTGCCGCTAGGCTCGCCGTCATCAGCCATCGCCGCGCTACTTGGCGAGTTAGGGTTGCCAAAAACATAAGCCCAGCAATGGTGTCTGGCGTCGGGATACCGTTGTTTCACACTATCTAAAAGCGCCATTGCACTTTCACGAGAATTTGCAAAGCCGGCACAAGCAATGAATTTGCTTTTCTTAATTTCGTACAGGGTTTCAACCTGTTTAGCTGGAACGGGATAAGTCATCAGCGCATTGTAAGCTAAGACAATTTTTTATTTAAGCCAAATAAGGTAAGCAGTGTGTTTTATCGCTTAATAAAACGAAATTTTAGACGACGATAGGCTCAGATAGAACGCAGTGGTCAAAAATACTACTATTTGGCGAATTATCTTGAAAGGTCGTATTTCGTTTACTGTTCTAGCGGGTGCTTATTTCTGGGTTTGTAGTTAAGTTTTTGAATTTAAATAGCTTTGTAAAGTTGGCGCAGTGATTGTAATAGTGAATATGAGTGTGGCCAAGGCGTAACGCCACAACAACGTAACTTCGTCCCAATAAGGAAATCATGCTATGAAATCACGTATTACTGCTATCGCTATTGTTGCTCTTACCTCTATGTTCACCGGAAGTGCTCTAGCTTCTGTAGAATTTAAGCCTACCGACGATTCGGTGACCTCTAGCCTTTGCGTTGCTGCCGCTACCGGGAACAAGTGGAAGCTACATGAACAAATTAAAGAATCTGCGCTAGATAAAAAGTACGTAGCACAGGACATGACATGTAACGGACTATCTGTCGCTGCGTTTGTTGATCAATATGGCAAGAACGGGGAAAGCATCAAGAAGTACCTGAATATTCAACAGCAGCAGATTGCTAGCGTGGTGCACGCAAAATAACCCCCACAATTAAACGGTGCTAGGCTTGTACGCATGCGTACGCGAAAAATAGTTTGTGTGTAAAAGCGGATTAAAAAAGGGCTGTTGATGATACAACAGCCCTTTTTACTAATTTAACATGACTGCTAGCGTAGAATACCTGATACAGTTTCAGATACATTCAATGCGCCTTTTTGAATTTCATCAATAATGCTTTGCACTTGCGCAATCTGTTGACTATTTTGATCAACACTGTCTTTAACGCCTGCCATTTTCTTCGTGGATTTGTCAGCAAGCTTTCTGTTCTCTGCCACTACACTTTCAATTTCCACAGTCGAATCGCTGGTACGTTGCGCTAGCTGCCTCACTTCATCTGCTACTACAGCAAATCCTCTACCTTGATCGCCTGCACGTGCAGCTTCAATAGCAGCATTTAGTGCTAAAAGGTTGGTTTGCTCAGCAATGCCACTAATCGTTGTCACAATGGTTTCAATTTTTAGCGATTGCTCACTCAATTCGTGCATAAGTTGATTGGTTTGCTCAACTTCTAACATGGCTGTATTGAAAATCTCAACGCTTCGTTGAAGTGACGAGGCACCTTCATGGGCAATTTGAGACGTCTCTTCTGCCGTTGATACTGCGAGTTCCGCCGCCTGTGCGATTGCATTCTTTTCGTTAATTGCATCGGTAATGTTAGATGCAAATTTAATAACTTTTACTACTCGGCCCGAAGCGTCAAACACGGGGTTGTACGTTGCTTCCAACCACAATGCGTTACCGTGCGCATCTACACGCTCAAACTGGCCTGAAGAGAAATTACCGCGGGCAAGGTTATCCCAAAAATTAGGATTTTCTTGATAAAACTTATCGCGACAGAACATGCGATGGTGTTTACCTTGAATGTCGGCCAAACTGTATTTCACTGTTGCAGTAAAATTCTCATTTGCCGTGATAATTGTTCCATCAGGATGAAACTCAATCACCGCCATCGACTTGTTTAGTGCGTCAGTCACTGCTTTACCGGCAAAATAGGCGTTTTCATGTTCAGTGATATCGTGGTAAATGGCATGAATTTCTGTAACGCCATGCTTATTCACCGCTACGTAGCTTGCCTTAAGCCACTTCGTTTCACCTAACGCCGATTTTCTTGCAACCGTGTCGCTAAAGCTGCCGCCATTGACCAAGTGTTGCCAAAACGATTTGTACTGTGACTCAGGTTCAACACCTTCAACGCGCATTGCCGCATGGGAAAACGACGTTGCGGTTGAATTTGGGTAATCCAAAATGGAAAGTAATACGGGAGAGGCAAATGTGCACTGTCCACCGGTACTATAAATGGCATAGGCCATTGTGTTTTTGAACGCATCCAGCGTACCAAGCAAGCCTTGGCTCTCGTCCCTAAGAGCCGAAATGTCATTATTGTATCGAGAACTTGATACGAACATAACGTCTCCGAAACTTACAAGTATAATTAAGAATTAGTGTAGTCTATGTTAACTATATTTAACATTTATGTCGTTTAGACATTAGGCGAAGCCTATGTCTAAGGCATTATCAATTAGACTTAATTTATCTATAAGTGGTTGTTTTCATTGTTACAGTACGGTAACTATTTCCATCTAACAAGAAACATACGAACTAATAAGACCACTCGATGCCATTAGAACGCTTTATCCCATTTCGCAAACATGATGTTAGTAGATTGTGTGAAAACGTAATTGTGCAAGAGAGGACTCTTTTTCGTACGTTCTCAACATTGCTCGTTAATCGCATACACTATCAATATCATGAGCAACTTGAGGATCTGAAAGATAGCTATAACGACTTTGATCCAAACAAAGACACCCGCGATCTTACACCTTCAAGTGAAGCTACGAGAAAGCAAAGCCAAAAGGCGTTTTCGAGTGCGTTTGCCAATCTATTAAACGCAGCCAATTTTGAAAAAGTCACAAACGAAGATTTAGAAGCAGCATTAAACGAAGAGTCGCTGTTTAAAGTGCGCCTTGCGGTTAGCTTCGAAGACTTTGAAGATGTGGTGTTTTATCGACGGGGTGAGTCGGTAAAAACTGAAACGCTGCGTACTTTTTTCGGGTTGCGAAAAAAGCAGGTGTCATTTACCAACTACGACAAAGTGGCTGTTTATATCACATTTAAAGATGAAGCCTACTTCAAAGAGAAAGGGCAAACGCCAGTCACCTTTAAACCTGGCTCCACCATAGTAAAGCTTTTCCAAAACGTACCTAAAGCAGACTTGGAGATGCTGTTTCCCAATAGCGAAGTCAAAATGCGTCCGCTAGATAAGTTGATCATTAGTGCATCGGCGGCAATAGGTGGCACCGTGGTGCTAGTGACTAAGTTAGGCGCGTTGTTACTTCTCATGGCATCTTTTCTGGCCTTTTGGCTTGGCTTTAAAGACGATGAAGTGGAATTGACTAAGCAAAGCCTAATCACTTTTGGTATTGGCATGGGTGTATTCGGCAGCTTTATCTTTAAGGAATGGACAAAGTTTAAAAACAGAAAAATCAGGTTTATGAAAGCCTTGTCTGACAATCTCTATTTTAAAAATTTAGACAATAACGCAGGCGTGTTTCATACATTAATTGATGCTGCAGAGGAAGAAGACTGCAAGGAAGCATTGTTGGCCTACACATTTTTGCTGAAGTGTAGTGAAGCCTTTTCTGAAAACTCCGCCGCATTTAGCGCATCACGTTCAGAAAAAGAGATTGCCGCGGGCGGCATGACATTAGCATCTCTTGATAGTGTGATAGAAAGTTACTTTTCAGAAGAGCTTGATTGTGCGCTCGATTTCGACGTTACTGACGCTATTAATAAGCTGGTGGACATGGAACTAGTCGAACAAGACGGCGATGTTTTTGTAGCGCGGCCGCTTAACGATGCTGTGAAGATACTTGATGACTACTGGGATAATATTTATCAGCCTGTTTAATGTGCGCTTACGTCGCCCTTATTTAGAGCAAGTTAGCATATTCCACAATGCGCGCTTTATGACATCAGTTTTCTCGATGAGCAGTACGCAGAAATAACTATTTCAAACGAACAATTACGCTATCAATCCATTGTCATAAAACCACAAAATCTCTATAGTTGCTGTACGGTGCGTTGACCAACCTCGACACTCCATAGCAGCAGCGCCATTGCGCCGAATGCATTTCTCTATCTCCAATGCAACAAGCCTGGTTCACTTCTACATGAAAATATTGCATACATCTGACTGGCACCTAGGTCAGAGTTTTTTTACGAAAAGTCGCAAAAACGAACACGCCGCTTTCCTTAAATGGCTTCTTCAACAAGTAGAAGTGCATCAAATAGATGCGATTATTGTCGCGGGTGATGTGTTTGACACGGGCACGCCGCCTAGCTACGCCAGAGAGCTCTACCATGCGTTTATCGGTGAACTTCAGGGGATGCAGTGTACATTGGTGGTGCTGGGGGGAAATCACGATTCAGTATCGGTATTGAACGAAAGTAAGGCGCTACTTAAATACTTAAATAGCCACGTAATTGCCAGTACATACGGCGAATTGAGTGAACAAGTCATTACGCTTAACGATCGCAAGGGGCAGCCCAGTGCCGTACTGTGTGCCGTACCCTTTATTCGCCCACGCGATGTGCTTGTTAGTGAGGCAGGGCAAAGCGGCACTGACAAGCGTCAAGCGCTTGGCGATGCGATAAAGCAGCATTATGGGACGCTTTATAATGAAGCCTTGTCACTGCGCGCTTCAATGGAAGAAAAGCGAATAAAAGACGGCAGTGAAAACAGCGCTGCCATTCCTATTATTGCTACAGGGCACTTAACCGCTTTAGGCGTGAGTCAGTCAGAAAGTGTACGTGATATTTACATTGGTACCCTTGAAGGCTTTGACGCCAAAGGGTTTCCGCCTGCCGATTACATTGCACTTGGGCATATTCACAGGCCACAGAAAGTCGCTAAGACAGAACACATTCGCTATTCAGGCTCACCCATACCGCTAAGTTTTGATGAACTAAACACACAAAAGCAAGTAGTGTTGATAACGTTTGAATCTGAAAGCACAACGCCTACTATCTCAACGCTTCCGGTACCGCGCTTTCAGGCCATGGAAGTAATAAAAGGCGACTTAAAAGCGATTGAGGCGGCCATTAATAAGAGCGATGCCATCACGTTAGCTTCTCAAACAGATGATGCCGTTAGCGAAGTGGATAAAGCCCTTAGCGAGGTTAATAACCCCCTTAGCGAGGTTAATAAACCCCTTAGCGAGTTTAATAAAGCCATTAGCGCAACGGATAACGCCATTAGCTCTAAAGACCCTGTGTGGTTATGCATTGAAGTTGAAACAGAAGACTATCTGACTGATCTACAGCAGCGTATTCAGGGCTTGTTAGAAGGGAAAAACGCTGAGATTTTACAGTTGAAACGCAAGCGTAAGCGCACAGTAAATAGCTTAACGGAAAAGCAAAACGTTCAGCTTAGTGAACTATCGGTAAACGATGTATTTGAAGCGCGTTTGGCACTGGAGAGCATAGAAGATAATCCAACAAGTGAGTTGGCACCAAATGAGTCGGCACCAACTGAGTCGGTACGAGAAACCCTGCTAGATGACGACCAAAGCCCCCGAGCAATGGAAGAAGCAGGTTCAGAGAAAAGCGCTTCACGCATAAACCGGATAAGGCAGCTGTTTAATGAAGCGCTAGAGCGGGTGCATACCAATGATGAAGATGCTGAAGTATCAGTAAAGGCACCATTGGCAAACACAACAGAAAATAAAGGCGAGTAATACAATGAGAATACTGACCTTACGCCTTAAAAATCTAAACGCCTTAAAAGGGGAGTGGAAGATAGATTTCACCCAATCGCCGTTTATCGACAATGGCCTATTTGCCATAACTGGCCCAACAGGGGCAGGTAAAACCACGCTACTTGATGCCATTTGTTTAGCGCTTTATCACCAAACCCCTCGCTTGGGGCCAATTTCAACGTCTAACAATGACATCATGACCCGCGGCACGGCGGAGTGTTTGGCGGAGGTTGAGTTTGATATTAAGGGGAAAGCATATCGTGCGTTTTGGAGTATGCGTCGGGCCAGAGGGAAAGTTGACGGTAACCTGCAAAGTGCTGATGTTGAGCTGGCCGAAGTTGAAAGCGGCAAGGTACTGGCTACCCAAGTTAGGCCGAAAAGCGAAGAGATTGAAAAGCTGGCTGGCCTTAATTTTGCCCGTTTCACCAAGTCTATGATGTTGTCGCAAGGGGATTTTGCTGCGTTTTTAAATGCTAACGAGGCCGACCGAGCCGAACTGCTTGAAGAGTTAACTGGCACCGAAATTTACGGGCAGATATCACAGGCAGTACATCAGCAATTTAGTGACGCTAAACAAAAGAAAAAAGAGTTTGCGATAAAGCTAGAAGGCGTAACCTTACTTAGCGACGAACAAATCACCCAGCTTGAAGAAGAGCAAGCACAAACCAAGAGCCAAGTCGCGACGTCTAACCAAACACTTGTTCAGTTACAAAAGCAACAGCAGTGGCAACAAGCGTTTAACGCCAATGAGCTAACCATAAAAGAAGCCAGTGAAGCGCAGCAGACCGCGAATAACGCCATCAATGAGGCGAGACAAGAACTTGATCTTTTAACCCAAAGTGAGCCAGCTGAAAAGCTTCGCCTGCCATTCTTGCAAAGAAATGGGCTTCAGCAAGACGTAACCCGTTATAAAGAAAGGCTCGATGAGAAGGCGGCTCAGCTTCCCGATTTAAAGACGCAAAAGGCACAACGTAGTTCAGAAGTCACCCATGCCGAACAAGCGTTAGTTCTTACAAAGCAACAAAGCCGTGAGCTTGAAAAGCGCATAAATGAGCAGGTAGTTCCGCTAGATAACCAAATAGCGCAGCTCACTACTGAACAGCAAAAAGCTAACGAAAACGCAGCACGTTTAAGGCAGTCAATAAACGCGTTAACGCTAAAGCGCACAGAAATCGAAAACGCTTCGGCAGATAACAAGACCAAGCTTGGTGAACTGGAAACCTACTTACGTGAACATCACTCACTTAGCGGCATAGCGGAATTTATAAGTGGTTGGAGTGAAACGGCGCGCCATATTGAACATGATAAAAAGCAGTTAGAAACACTGACACAAAGCGTAAATAATCATCGTCAGGCGCTTTCATCCCTAGATGACGCTATCGCAAAAACAAATGAGTCGTTAAGCGCGTTAACGCAGACCCTCGATGACAAAAACGCGCAAGTAGCCAAGTGTGAAAAGGCACTTCAGGCCGCGCTATCTGACAAACCAAGTGATACTAATAGTGCTAATGCAACCAGTAAAGCAAGTCTTCAGCAAGAGCGTGATACCAAGCTTCATCATTGGGATAACGTATTACAGATAGGGCATATTCAACAGCAATATTTGGCACTAGAACAAGAGAAAGTATCGCTGGGTGCGCAAAAGGAAGACTTAGCGAAGAAACTAGCTCAGCAGCAATCTGACCGCCAAGCCTTGGTTGATGCTTACAAGCAAACTCGTAGTAATTTAAAAGACATAGAGGCGCTTATCGCCTTGGATGCTGAAGTGGCGCACCTTCGCGCACAGTTAAAAAGTGGCGAGCCATGCCCTGTCTGTGGGGCAAACGAGCACACCACGTCTACCGTGGTTATTGATGTACCTGAAACTATCCAAAAGCGAGATAGCTTAAAGCAGCAGTTAGATGATATTGAGCAGCAAGGGGCGCGGGCAAAAGAAAGTGTTACACAAACTGAATTCACTCTTGCTCAGGTTAATAAGCAGCTAGAACAGGCAAGCGGGCAACGAGATACGCTGCTAGAAAAGTGGCAGCAGATTTCAAGCGTACTTAGCGCTGATATACCGAGCTTTGAAAAGGTCGACATTAATACATCGCAAAGCGTCTCTCAATTTACCCAGCAGTTTAAAACTCGTCTCGATGATATTAGTGCTCAATTAACCCGTTTAGAAGAGTGCGAGCAAGCTCTAAATGCTGCACTGCAGGCTAAAAATGAAGCGCAACAGGCATTACAAGGCAAGCAGTCAGAACTTGCAGTTTCTCTGCAGCAGCGCGAAACCTTGGAAAAGCAATTTAACGAACGTAATACAGAGTTAGAGAGTAAAACAAAAAGGGTTAACGATGGTATTTTAGCGCTCAGCGAAACTATGACGGCGCACGGTGCTGATATTCACAACTTGGCTATTGATGGAATTGCCACGTGGTTAAATGAAAAAGCCGAAGCGCTAAAAGCTTATAAACACAATCATCAGCTACACGCCAAACTTAAAGATGAGTTGCAAGGGGTAAGTAGCACCTTGCTTGTGGTTAATCGTGATATCGAGAGCGCCGAGAATCAGCTTAAGGGCGTATGCGAAGAGCTTGTGCAGCTAGATAATAGCCTAAAGGCGCTGCGAGACTCGCGCTCAACCGTATTCCCTGAAGGCAATATTGCTGAAACCAGAAATAAGGCAAGCGCTGCCCAAGAACACGCTGAGCGAAATGTAAATGAATGCAAATCTCGCCTGCAACAAACGGACACTATTTTGTCTCGTTTAGAAGCAGAAATTGCCCAGCTTAATGAGCAAATGCGCGAAAAAGAGCAGGCACTTTCAGAGGCAACAGAGCACTTTAGCCGTCAGTTGGCGAGCAGCCCATTTGCCGATGAGCACGCGTTTAGCAATGCCCTTTTAGACGAAGATACCCGCAACACCTTGCTTGAACTGCAAAAGCGATTAACTCAGCAAAAACAACAAGCGGACTTAAAGCTAGAAAACGCGATAGCTACCGAACAATCGCTAAAAGCCCATGCTAACGCAGCACAGTGGCAGAGCGAGTTAGAAGAGCACGGTGCACAGTGGCTCGATTCGAAAATTACTCAGCAAGCTCAGCAGCGTGACACCCTGTTATCGTCTTTAGGGCAAATTGAACAGCAGCTAAGCGCTAACAATCAAGCCCGCGAAAGGCAGCAACAGCTTGTGGATGAGATGGCTGCGTTTGAGGCCTATTACGACGATATTACTTACCTACACTCGTTAATTGGCTCGGCCAGCGGCGACAAATTCAGACGTTTTGCACAAGGGCTTACTCTGGACAACTTAGTGCAGCTTGCAAATCAGCAGCTTGATAAATTACACGGTCGCTATCAGTTAATTCGAAAAGAAAACGAAGGTTTGGGTTTAAGTGTATTAGACACCTGGCAAGGTGACGTAGTGCGAGATACCAAAACCCTGTCTGGTGGAGAAAGTTTCTTAGTGAGCCTAGCGCTGGCTTTAGCTTTATCTGACTTGGTCAGTCACAAGACCAGTATCGATTCACTGTTTTTGGATGAAGGCTTTGGCACCCTTGATGCTGAAACTTTGGATGTGGCCCTTGATGCACTAGACAACTTAAATGCCAGCGGAAAAATGATTGGTGTGATAAGCCATATTGAAGCCATGAAAGAGCGTATTCCTACTCAGCTTAAAGTGATCAAACGCAACGGTGTGGGCTTAAGTGCACTAGAAAAACCTTATGCGGTGGGGTGAACTCACCGCTTAGGAATTAGTAGCTAAAACGTTTGCTTACAAGTCTGTGCTTGGTAAATGCTCGCAAGATCATGGTTTTATGATACTTTATCGTTATTAAACGTAGATATGGACATCATATTTAGTGAAACGATTTGCGATATTCCCTCTTTTTGCCTCTTTCTGTTCGTTTGGTAGTACCTTTCAGTGTGAAAGTGAGTTTGCATGGCTAAAAAGCACGTTTGAAAACAACGATGCCGGTTTTCAATATACCGTAGAGAATAAAGGGTTGGACCTTTATTCCGCCCACAATAGTGCGATTTTGGCGCGAGTACAAAGCGCGAAAAGCGAAGCGCAATGCCACACAGTGCTTAGCGACTGGCTTACATTTTTTCGCAAGGGGCACATTGGTCTTGCGCTAAATACGAATGGCTCAGAGGAAGCGGTACGCGAATCGGTAGTGCATGATTTCGACTTATCGGCATTTAAACAGTATTTGAAAAGCCAACGTGACGAAACTCTTGAGGGGATTTGGCAATTCTCAAGCTATACGGTTGCCTTAAAAAAAGAAGGTAATGTCCATAAAGCTTATATCGTTGAAAGTACCAACCCTTCATGGAAGGCGGGACAAGTAAAGTTCATCGTTAATGACCCTGAAGACAACAATACTGCAAAAGTGACGTTTTTTATGGGCGATCACTCCGCCCGACAAATCGATACCATGACACTCTTGGGTAACAATGAAGTGGTGTTGGGCAATAGCTTTATCGTTATGTCGCGAGAGGAACCGCGACAAGAATCGTCGCCTGAAATAACACGCTATGTTCGCCTACTAAGTACAAAGGCTCCGCTATTCGAGAAAGTTTCAGAGAACACGGTATTAGTTCGCATACCGGCTTTCGATCATGCCTTCAAAAAAGACATCGACGCGGCTATCGCTAAGCACCTAGACACGATTTTAAAAACTGAAAACCTCATTATCGACATCCGAGGAAACGGTGGTGGTAGTGACGTAAGCTATGCGTCTTTACTCCCTATTTTATACACCAACCCTATTCGCACTGTAGGCATGGAATACTTATCTACCGAGCTTAACAACTCTAGAATGCTTGGCTTTTTGCAAAACCCTCATTTTAGTGAAGAAGAAAAGCAATGGGCAAAAGACGGGTACGACATTCTTAATCAACACATCGGCAGCTACATCAATATTGATGAAGACGTGACGGTGGAGACATTCGATAAAATTGAACCCTTGCCGAAGAGTATTGGCGTACTTGTTGATTCAAGTAATGGCAGCACCGCTGAGCAGTTCTTACTGGCAGCTAAACAAAGCAAAAAAGTAAAGTTGTTTGGGCAAACTACCGCAGGTGTACTCGATATTTCTAACATGTATCAAACTGATTCGCCGAGCGGTACTTTTACTTTGTATTACAGCCTGACTAAAAGTTTACGCATTCCGCATATGGCCATTGATGGGGTAGGCATTCAGCCAGACTATTATATTGATGGAGAGCTTCCTCTTTACCAGTGGACATCTTATACGCAAAAGATACTTGAAGGCATGTAAACCCTTATAAACGGCAAGCATACGGTTATTTGCGAGTAACTAAGACCAAACTGGTTCATTTGTGTAACGTTATCCTTTATGGTGCGTCGTCAAAATAATAATGGACCAACATTTATGGATTCAACGTCACGCCCCAGCCTGTTTCAGCGCTACATGAATGGCAGTTTGGTACTGCAAATTATCATTGGTATCGTATGCGGTATTGCGATAGCGAGTTTTTCACCTTCAGCTGCTCAATCAGCAGGGCTATTGGGTAACTTATTTGTAAAAGCCTTAAAAGCAATAGCTCCTTTATTGGTTTTTGTTTTGGTCATGGCGTCCATTGCCAACCATAAGCAAAACGAGCAAACCTTTATCAAACCCGTGCTTGTGCTTTATTTGATGGGCACACTACTGGCCGCGCTCACCGCCGTGTTGGCAAGCTTTGCTTTTCCTACAAGCTTAAGCTTAGTGACTTCAGAAGTTAGCCAAGCTGCGCCGAAAGGTGTATCGGAAGTCCTTACTACTTTGCTTTATAACATGGTAGATAATCCGGTAAATGCATTAGTAAATGGAAATTACATTGGTATTCTCACGTGGGCTGTAGGTCTAGGTTTAGGTCTTCGTCATGCTAGCGAGGCAACGAAAGCGCTACTTCAAAATATGGCAGATAGCGTAACAACCGTGGTGGGTTTTGTTATTAAACTCGCGCCCTTCGGTATTTTCGGCTTGGTAGCTAATACCATTGCTACAACGGGCTTTGAAGCATTGCTTGGCTACTCTCATTTACTAACGGTACTGATTGGCGCGATGCTATTTATCGCACTTGTGACCAACCCCTTGTTAGTATTTCTGGCAACCAAAAAGAATCCCTATCCTTTGGTGTTCAAATGCCTGAAAGAAAGCGGTATTACGGCGTTTTTCACCCGTAGTTCGGCTGCGAATATTCCGGTAAACATGGCGCTGTGTAAACGCTTAAAGCTTGATGAAGACACCTATTCGGTATCTATTCCGTTAGGCGCCACGATTAATATGGCTGGGGCTGCAATCACAATAACCGTGTTGACGCTAGCTGCGGTTAATACCTTGGGAATTTCTGTAGATTTCCCTACTGCTGTATTGTTAAGCGTTATCGCTGCGGTATCAGCATGTGGAAGTTCAGGTGTTGCAGGTGGTTCGCTACTGCTTATTCCGCTTGCCTGTAGCCTGTTCAATATACCCAATGAAGTGGCTATGCAGGTGGTTGCGGTGGGCTTTATTGTTGGCGTACTGCAAGACTCTGCTGAAACAGCATTAAATAGTTCCACTGATGTCTTGTTTACCGCCGCTGCATGTGAAAGGGCAGGCGGCCAGTAAACATAAAAGCGTCAAACGTTAAAGCGTTAACTCGTTAAATGTGCGAGTTTATTGCATCTACTGTTTCAAAAATTAGCCGTGCAGCCAGCTTTGCTGTGCGGCTATCAATATCATAATTGGGGTTCATTTCCGCAACGTCACACAGTCTCCATTGATACCCATAAGTACTTTGGTGCTGTGCTAAAAAGTGTAGCGTGTTGATAACAAGTGTGGGGGATATTCCCAATGCACTGGGCGCGCTAACGCCAGGTGCTTGTGCTGCTGGAAATGCATCTAAACATACAGTGACGTAAAGCTCATCGATGTCTTTTAGCATCGGAGATAGTAGCTCATCTATTCGCTGCATACACAGTGATTCATCATTTAACGCCACATCGGTTAAATAGCGCGTGTTGGACGTATTGGCAAAGTTAAACAGCGCTGGTGTATTGGCTGCTTTCGATACGCCCAAACAAGCGTAATGAAACGGTGTGTCGTGTAGCTGGCAGTGATCATACACTTGCCTGAACGGCGTACCTGAACTGGTGTTTGGTGAAGGCTTTCTTAAATCAAAATGGGCGTCGAAATTAATAATTCCAATGCGGGCGCTTTCGGGCTTAGCATTGAAAACCCCTTGATAGCTACCCCATGCAATTTCATGTCCCCCTCCCAGCCCAATGACCAATCCATCATTTTGCTTGAGCGCATAACAAATGGCGTCGGCATATTGGGTTTGTGCCTGGGCTAAGTTCTCTTTAGCGGTAACATTCCCTAAATCAGCCAATGCTGCGCTTGGCCAGTGCCAGGGTAAGTTTGCCAGTGCCTGGCGAATAGCGTTTGGACCAGCAGCTGCACCTACACGGCCTTTGTTAAATGCCACACCTAAATCACTTTCAAAACCAACAAGGGTAACGGCGTTGGCTAATGAATTATCTTCGCCCACTTCAAGTTCGTTAACTTTTTGATGCCAACGTAGGCCCTCAATGCCGTCTTCACTGTCTATTCTGCCTTGCCACTTAAACATGTTTACCTTCCTTAAACACCGCAATGGGGCGGTGGCCATTAATACAATAGGCAAGCTCTGCCGGCGTTTCGATATCCCAAAGTGTTAAGTCAGCAAGCTTACCTGCTTCAATAACACCTCGGTCGTGCAGCCCAAGTGCGCTAGCCGCGTGTGCAGTGGCGCCGCGTAGCGCTTCTTCTGGCGTAAGTTGAAACAGCACACACCCCATATTTATCGCGGTAAGGATTGAGGCTAACGGCGAACTACCTGGATTAAAGTCAGTGGCTAAGGCCATGGGCACATTGTGCGCCCTTAGGGCGTCTACCGGCGGCTTTTGAACTTCACTCAAGTAATAAAAAGCGCCTGGTAAAAGCACGGCAACGGTGCCACTTTGGGCAAGTAAGGGAATATCGCTGTCAGCTAAATATTCGATGTGGTCTACCGATAGTGCGCCGTATTTAGCCGCTAAAACAGCACCTTTACTGTCGCTAAGCTGCTCTACATGAGCTTTAATGGGTAAGCCGTGCTGCTGTGCGCAGCTAAACACTCGTTCTGTTTGTGAAGTTGAAAAACCAATAGTTTCACAAAATACATCAACGGCGTCAGCTAAGTTTTGCGAAGCAATGTGAGGAAGTGCCTCGTTGCAAATGAAATCGATATATCCTTCTGAGTCGTCAGCAAATTCATTGGGCAGGGCGTGAGCGCCTAAATAGGTAGTTTTAATACTCACAGGAAGATGCTGCTCAAGGGATTTAGCCACGCGTAACATGCGCACTTCAGTGTCTAAATCCAGCCCGTAACCTGATTTGACTTCAATGGTGGTAACACCTTCTTCGCACAATCGCTTTGCGCGTTTTATCGCAGTGTGAAGCAGGGTGTTTTCGTCAGAGCGTCGAGTTTTTTCAACCGTTCCTTTAATACCACCGCCGCGCTGCGCAATGTCTACATAACTTGCGCCTTGCAATCGCATTTCGAATTCTTCGGCGCGATTGCCGCCATACACTAGATGCGTATGACAATCGATGAAGCCAGGCAATAGCCACGGGTGTTTGGGCGTTGAACCTTCATTTTGGGGAATTAGGGTAGTGGCATCTATTGCGCTTTTGGCCTGCTCAAACACGTCGTCTAGTGAGTCATCGCAAGGAAGTAACGCAGCAATTTTGCCGTCTTTTATGGCAATGGCGTGTGGCGGTAATTCACCATAAGGCAACTCGTTGTCTTGCATAGACGCAATGCGAACATTGTAAATAAGCGTGTCGTACTGATAACCCATAACGTGCTCCACTCTAAGCCACCTCTTGTCTGGTTTTTCGTTTGATTGGTCGTCTAGTTCTTTGTCTGGCTTTTCCAGAATCTTTACTGAAACGCAGTGTAAATTTTCGAGTTCAGTGTACTTGTGCATACTTGTATATACAAGTATGCTGTTAGCATATTATTAACAATTTAGTTGTGAATGGCCACGATATGCAACCTCGGTACAGAGTAATTAAGACAGCAATTTTGGATGCCATCGAAAGTGGTGAGATGAAGCCGGGTAGCCAAGTGCCTTCAGAAAACCAACTTGCCCAGCAGCACGGTGTAAGCCGAATGACTGCGCGAAGAGCGTTAAGTGAAATGGTGGACGAGGGCATTTTAATGCGCAGCCAGGGGATAGGCACGTTTGTGTCAGATAGTCGCCCTATGAGCTCAATGCTTGAGATCAAAAGCATTCGCGATGAAATAGAGCAGCGGGGGCATAGATACACTAACGAGATATTGGTGTTGGAAACCTCGCCAGCCAGTGATGTTATTGCTCAACGACTGGGTATCGATGTGGGAGAGCCAGTATTTCATAGCATTATCGTACACTGCGAGAACAATCTACCCGTGCAGTATGAAGACAGGTGGGTTAACCCAGCGTGGATTAACGACTATTTAGATAAAGATTTTAAAGCTCAAACTGCAAACTTTTATTTGAATCAGGTCGCGCCCCTTTCACAAGCCGACCATAGCGTAGAAGCTGTGATTGTTGAAAAAGATATTGCACAAGCACTATTGATTAAGCCTAAAGAGCCGTGCCTGAAGATTACTCGACGAACCTTCTCTCGAGTGCCCAGCGCAATAACGAGTGATGAGAGCAATATTGGCGAGTCGTCAACGGCGAATGCCCAGTTAGGGAATGGCTTAAAGGCTACGTCAGATACATCCGTGAATAATAGTCCAAAAGCGAGTTCAAGCGCAGTGGTTAGCCACGCGGTGCTGTATCACCCAGGCAGTCGATACCGCTTGGGAGGACACTTGGAGTTCTAAGTGTCATCGCGCCAAAGGCGCTAGCAATTCACTATTTTCTAAAAAGATGACACTTCCTAATAAAAAACAAATCGGCAAACGTAAGAATATGCCTAGGAGAAGTTTATGAAACGCCTCGACCCTACAAGAGAAATACGTGCCCCAAGAGGCAGTACGCTAAATGCGAAGAGCTGGCAAACTGAAGCGCCGCTTCGCATGTTAATGAATAACCTGGATCCAGACGTTGCGGAGCATCCGCAAAACCTGGTGGTTTACGGCGGTATTGGGCGTGCGGCCCGTGACTGGGCGTCTTACGACAAAATTGTAGAAGTACTCAAGCGTTTAAATACTGATGAGACGTTGCTGGTTCAATCAGGCAAACCTGTTGGGGTATTTCCCACTCACGAAAATGCACCTCGTGTGTTAATTGCTAACTCTAACCTTGTACCGCATTGGGCAAATTGGGAGCACTTTAACGCTCTGGATAAAGAAGGTTTGATGATGTACGGGCAAATGACCGCAGGGTCATGGATATACATAGGCTCGCAAGGCATTGTCCAGGGGACTTATGAAACGTTTGTGAGCGTGGCCAAAACGCATTTTGAAGGAAGCGCTGAAGGACGCTGGATTTTGACTGGTGGCTTGGGCGGTATGGGCGGAGCGCAGCCTTTAGCTGCAACCATGGCTGGCTTTTCAATGGTAGCTGTGGAGGTGGATGAAACTCGCATAGATTTCAGAATTCGCACGGGCTATTTGGACAAAAAAGCGCATTCGTTAGAAGAAGCCATGCAACTCCTAGAAGAAGCCAAAGAAGCTGGGAAGCCTGTATCAATTGGCCTATTAGGCAATGCTGCTGAAGTCTTTCCCGATATGCTAGCGAACGGGATTATTCCCGACGTTGTAACCGATCAAACCAGTGCGCACGATCCGCTGAATGGCTATCTACCAGTGGGGTGGACACTAGATCAGGCTGAGGCGCAGCGTAAAAAAGACGAAGCGGGTGTTGTGAAAAGTGCTAAACAGTCGATGGCGCTGCAAGTTAAAGCAATGCTTGGTTTCCAACAAGCTGGCGCTGCTACTCTTGATTATGGCAACAACATTAGACAAATGGCGCTAGAAGAGGGTATTGAGCATGCGTTCGATTTCCCAGGTTTCGTTCCTGCCTATATACGACCGCTTTTTTGTCAGGGCATAGGGCCTTTTAGATGGGCTGCGCTGTCGGGCGATCCGGAAGATATCTATAAAACGGACGCGAAAGTTAAAGAGCTTATACCCGACAACCCCCATCTACATAACTGGCTAGATATGGCCAAAGAACGCATTCAATTCCAAGGCCTGCCCGCGCGTATTTGCTGGGTGGGGCTGGGTGAAAGACAAAAGCTGGGGCTTGCCTTTAATGAAATGGTTCGCAGTGGCGAGCTAAGCGCGCCAGTTGTGATTGGGCGGGATCATCTCGACTCTGGTTCGGTAGCTTCACCCAATAGAGAAACAGAGGCCATGCTCGATGGTTCAGATGCCGTTTCGGACTGGCCGCTGCTGAACGCCCTATTAAATACAGCGGGTGGTGCAACCTGGGTAAGCCTTCATCATGGTGGCGGTGTAGGAATGGGTTTTAGCCAACACTCGGGTGTAGTGATTGTTTGTGACGGTACGGACGAAGCGGCTGAGCGTATTGCTCGGGTTCTTCATAACGACCCTGCCACGGGCGTAATGCGTCATGCAGATGCAGGCTACGACATTGCAAAAGACTGTGCTGCCAAGCACAGCTTGGATCTTCCCATGGTCAATAGCGTGGCTAATAACCAAATCCCCGATAGAACAGGCACTCATTCAAGCTCGAACAAAAGCTTTGGCGGGGAGAAATAGTCATGTCGCATTCGTCTTTTTTTACTGAAAACGGTGGTGTTAAGCAACTTAATCTTGTGCCAGGTACATTGACGTTAGATCAGTTACGGGAAGTACATCGAAGCCACGTTCATTTATCGTTAGATGAAAGTGCTATACCCGCTATAAATGCCGCTGAGCGTGTGGTGCTTAACGTTATTAAAGAGAACCGTACGGTCTATGGTATCAATACTGGCTTTGGTTTGTTGGCTAATACCCGTATTAATGTTGATGAGTTAGAGCTATTACAGCGCAGTATTGTGTTATCGCACGCGGCCGGTACGGGCGACTTTATGCAAGAAGATACTGTGCGCCTGCTCATGCTGTTAAAAATTAACTCCTTGGCCCGTGGCTACTCTGGCATTCGCCTCAGCGTAATAGAAGCGCTCATTACCTTGTTTAATGCACAGGTTTATCCCGCCATTCCTGAAAAAGGCTCGGTAGGCGCCAGCGGCGACTTAGCGCCTTTAGCACACATGAGTGTGGTGCTGTTAGGGGAAGGGGAAGCGTTTTATAAAGGAGAGAGAATTAGTGCAGCCCAAGCCCTTGAAATTGCGGGTATGCAGCCAATTGCGCTGGAACCCAAAGAAGGCTTAGCACTGTTAAACGGCACGCAAGCCTCGACAGCGTTTGCACTTCAGGGGTTGTTTTATACTGAAAATGCGCTTCATAGTGCTATTGGTATTGGTGCGCTTACTGTTGAGGCCGCGTTAGGTTCCCGCGTGCCGTTCGACGCGCGGATCCACGAAGTGCGTGGCCACAAAAGCCAGAGCGATGTGGCCACTGCGTTTAGAACATTGCTAGACACCTCAGAGATTGGTCATTCACATCAACGATGTGAAAAAGTACAAGACCCGTACTCTCTGCGTTGCCAGCCACAGGTGATGGGAGCGTGTTTACAGCAAATGCGCTATGCCCAAGAGATTTTGGTGGTGGAAGCTAATGGGGTAAGCGACAACCCGTTGGTTTTTGTTGAAAATAATGATGACGATGATACGTCAACTGGCGATATTCTATCTGGCGGAAACTTTCATGCGGAAACCGTGGCGATGGCGGCAGATATGCTGGCTATTGCACTATCTGAAATTGGCGCACTGTCGGAGCGCAGAATGTCGTTAATGATTGATACGCATTTAAGTGGTTTGCCACCGTTTCTAGTTGAAAATGGTGGGGTAAACTCGGGCTTCATGATTGCGCAGGTTACCTGTGCGGCGCTTGCTAGTGAAAACAAAACCCTGGCGCACCCCGCATCTATCGATTCGTTGCCTACGTCTGCGAACCAAGAAGACCACGTGTCTATGGCTACCTTCGCCGCGAGGCGTTTACGAGATATTTTCGATAACGTGGCAGGTATATTGGCCATTGAGTGGTTAGCGGCCTGCCAAGGGTTAGATTTCAGGAAGCCGTTTAAAACCAGCGAAAAGCTCCAAGTGTTGATGCAGCTACTAAGAGACCAAGTGCCGTTTTACGACAAAGACCGTTATTTTGCGCCAGACATTGAAAAGGCAAAGCAACTTATTAAGCAGCACGACCTTATGGATAAGACACAGTTAAACCTGTTAGGCTAAAATGATCACAGGCTCGGTATTTCGAGTAAACAAATAAAGATCATCAATAGAGTAGAGGTGGGAATGATATGAAAACAAATGGACGTTGGTTAAGTTCATACGAGGCTCGTACTTCTATGAATCATACTTCTATGAAAGGCAGATTTAAGAGCGGCTCTTTTGCGAAAAGCACTGTGTTGGGTTTACTCGCCGCGTCGGTGTTTACGTTGGCAGGCTGTAGCGACAGCGAAGTGGGCGATGTGTCTCTTGGTCTTTTTACCACAAAAGACATTAAAATTGATGCGCTTCAAGACCCCATCGTGACAGGTGTAACCTGCCATATTTCAAGTATTGAAGCGAACCTTGATTTGTCGGACCCATCAGACAGTTCAATCGCGTGCAGACAAACCGGCCCTATTACGGCTGAGATGTTAAACGCCATTGATAAGTCAGATTCAGGTGAAGTAATTTTTAAAAAATCTAAGAGCGTGTTTTTCAAAAACATGAAGCTTCGAAGAATTTACGATGCCGACTCAAAAACGCTGATTTATTTGTCTTACAGCACCAAAGAGACATCTGGCAGCTATAAACATAGTTTGTCTACGGTACCACTGTGGGAAACGCTAGCGTTTAAAAAGCCCGCGTAGCGAAACGCATCAACTCAATATTAAAAAGCCCTCTTACATGAGGGCTTTTTGATGCTAGCACCTTGTATTTAATCTATCCACGCGGTTGTAGAGTAGGCTATTAGCAATAGTCTAGAAAAAGCGTGTATAAACCAGCATGGCGTTAAGCGCGGTATCATCGTCTGTCAGCGGGCTATCGCTGATGCTATCGTCAAAGAAGGTGGCGCCAACTTCTAAACGGGTCATGCCGCCCAGAAACTGTCGGGTCGAGATGGCAACGCGTACTTCCGTATTGAGCGCGCTATCGCCGTTATATGCACTTCGAAATGCTGTGGCTTCTTCAGGGCGTACGCCGTAGTAATAGTCGACGTAATTGCTGTCTTGGTAGTTTACGCCTATAGACGGCTCGATCATGACGTTATTTATTCTAAACCTTTTCCCGATACGGGCGGACGCTTGGTAGCCATCAAACTTACCAAGAATATCGGCATTGGTTGACAATGAATAAACCCAGCTACCCGTGTTGTAGTTAAGCCCAACTCCGGCCGCGTAGCTAAAATCTCTGTCGTCCATACCTGTAAATACGGCACTGTCATCTTCTTCATAACCTGCAAATATCGGGACAAGCTGAGCGTCAAGAGTAAAGCCACTTTCGCGAAAAAGTTCATAGCCAATAAATGGTCCGTAAACGCGTAACTTTTCACCGGTGTAGCCGATAATAGGAATAGGAACAACGCGATTATCAAAGTCGGTATATACATCTTGCGATGCTGCGACGCCAAAACCCCACATCCAACCCTGAGGCTGTTGAGCGCCAGCTTGTTGTGCAAAAGCAGGAGTAGAACTAACACCTATACAAGCTAGAGTTATTGCGCCAATAACGGTTTTTAAATTCATAGGTAAATTTCCTTTTTAATCAAGATACTGCTCTGCTGTGTTCTTCGATCATATTCGCTTGTGCCTATTGAGCTAACCTGTACGTTTTTGCAGCGGCTTCTGAGTGGGCAATTATCTATGCGGATTAATGGTATGGACCCTCTCCTCCCATAAAGGCTTCAAATGAGCCAAGATAGGGTTGTTCAAATCACTATCAAGAAGGAGAAGGTCACATGAGTAAGGTAACAATAGGTCTCTATATCGCCAAGTCTGTTTTTCATTTAGTTTTTATGAATCAGTCAGGCAGAGTGCTCAGAAAGAAGAAATTAAGGCGTCACCAGATGTTGTCCTATTTTAGTCAACTGGAGCCATGCATTGTAGTGATGGAAGCCTGTGGAAGTTGCCATTACTGGTGTAGGGAATTGACGAAAGCCGGGCATGAAGTCAAAGCAATAGCACCGCAATACGTTGTAGCATACCGAAAAGGCAATAAACACGATTACAATGATGCAGAGGCGATAGCCGAGGCATCACAACGCGAAGGGATGCGATTTGTGCCGTTTAAGTCTCAGGACCAACAAGACATCCAGCTTATGCATCGGATTAGAGAGCGTATGATAGCGCAGCAAACGGCGTTGAGTAATCAGATAAGAGGCTTGTTGAGCGAATACGGTATTGTGTATGCACGGGGTGTAGCGACTTTGGTGAAAGAGCTGCCTTTAACCCTGGAAGAAGCTGACAATGGATTGAGTATGTTAGCTCGCCGACAGTTTCAAGGCTTACTCAATGATTTGCGGGAACTGCGAGAGCACATAAAAGAAATGGATAAGGAGTTGAAAGCGTTCTCACAAAGCCAGCCTGTATGCGAGCGTTTAATGAGCATGACAGGAATTGGGCCTTTGATTGCTACCGCCTTATATGCAGGCATTGGACAAGGTCAGGCTTTTAATAGCGGCCGACATTTAGCCGCTTGGTTAGGTGTAGTGCCCAAACAACATACAACGGGAGATAACCCGAGATTGTTGGGTATTAGCAAGCGAGGGAACACGTATTTACGGACCCAGATAATTAACGGCGCCAGGGCCGCCTTGCGCCATATTGGTGATAAAACCGATAAGGTGAGCGAGTGGTGTCGGGCTTGTTTAGCACGCATGAGCTTTAACAAAGCGTGCGTCGCACTGGCTAATAAAATGGTAAGAATGGCCTGGGCTATGCTGCACTATCAACAGGACTACCAGCCAGGACTGATAAATAAAGCAGCGGCTTAGCCGATGAAACCCAAACCAAAGATAAGTAAATAAACTAAAACAGAAAGCCTATCAACATATTGCAAAAAGACAACGTACTGATGATTAACGGTTCATAACCATCTTGTTCAAATCAGTTTATACCAAGGGCCTTCGAGGCCGCCGGATTGATGAGACAACAAGATGCGAACAACCATCAAGGCTAGAAGTCAATTGACTTCACGAAAAAGCCGAATATATGGCAGCAATGAATCACGTTATTAAATCAACACGGTGTCTTGCAATCGGAGAGGGTCATATATGGTATAAGGGCCTTCAGGTAACGTGAAAAGCTGCATTACTGGCAAGAAAGCAAGTTATTCTGTGAAATCGGTGTGGTAAAGTGCATACAACAAGTTGTATTGAATAGTTTAGAGAAGCAGGCAACCCGTGAGTTACAAATATGTAGTGGGTATTGACGGTGGTGGCACCCGGTGCCGTGCATTGTTGCAAGATATTGATGGCAATACATTAGGTGAAGGGGCGGCAGGCCCTGCAAATATAATGACCAACCCCGAACAAGCAATGGGGTCGGTAATAGATGCAACGTTAGACGCAATAGAAAGTGCTGCGTTGCCGATTACATGCGAAGAAGTGTTGCTAGCTGCCGGATTGGCAGGGGCGAATATTCCTCAAGCAAAGCAGTCTTTTTTGGAGTTAGACAACCCATTTGCCGATACCGTGGTAATAAGTGATTTACACGCCGCTTGTTTGGGCGCGCACGATAATCAGTCTGGAGCCCTTATTATTTGCGGTACAGGTTCAGCGGCAACCCATTACGACAAGGGTGTGTTCACTGACAAAGGTGGTTACGGCCTGCAAGTTGGCGATGATGCAAGTGGTGCGTGGTTGGGCTTATCAGCTATAAAGCATGTACTGCTTTCTTATGACGGCGTAGAGCCCGTTAGTGAACTAAAGAAGCGAATTTGTGAGCACCTTAATTTAGCGTCACCTCAGCAATTAGTGACCTTGGTGGCAAATTACAACGCTGCAGATTTTGGTGATATTGCCCCAGTGGTTATACAGGCTTATCGAGACCAGTGTGCCGCCGCGACCTCTCTTATTCGAAAGGGAGCAATTTACCTCAATCAGTTGGGTGAAGCATTGATTAATCAGGCTTCTACATTGCCGCTATGTTTAGTTGGTGGCCTTGCTGATGTTTACACGCCTTTACTTTCGCCTTCTATCTCTTCTAATTTAACAGCGCCGCTAAAAAGTGCTGAATATGGCGCTATCAGCTTTGCCAAAAGAGTAAAAAGCGAATGAAAGAATCGATTACTGTCGAGCAGGTTTTAACGCCAAAAGGTTGGCTTGAAAACCAGACAATCACAGCTGATAGCGGCAAGATAGTCAGTATTAGCGATGCGACCTCAGCAGAGCTCAGTAGTATTTACAACGGAAAGCTCATTCCCGGTTATTTCGACACGCAAGTGAACGGCGGTGGTGGTGTGCTTTTTAACCATAGCCCTTCTGCCGCTATAGTAGAAACCATGGCGCTGGCTCATCTTCGTTTCGGCACAACGTCCATGTTGCCAACTATCATTACCGATAATGCTTCAACAATGGCTCAGGCGGCGGATGCCATTGCGGAAGTAATGGCGGGCGGCCCAGAGTGCATTAAAGCGTTAATAAAAGGAATTCACTTTGAGGGGCCCTTTTTGAGCAAGGCAAAAAAGGGCGTGCACGAAGCACAATTTATAAGAACGCCTTCTGACGTAGAGCTTGCAACCTTATGTCGCAAAGACATTGGTAAAGTCTTACTTACGGTCGCACCAGAAACGGTGAGTACTAGCTTCATAAAAGAAATGGTTGCTGAAGGAGTTGTGGTTGCAATTGGGCACACCAATGCCAGCTATGAGCAAGTTCAGGCGGCTATCGACGCGGGAGCTACAGGCTTTACGCATTTGTACAACGCTATGTCTGCATTAACCTCCCGGGAGCCAGGGGCCGTTGGTGCCGCGTTGCTTAATGACAGAGTATATTGTGGTTTTATTATCGATCATCACCACTTACACCGCAAAAGTGCTGAGTTGGCATTAAACGTGAAAACTGCCAACCGCGCCATGTTGGTTACCGATGCTATGGCGCATGTGGGCAGTGATATTGAGCGTCTTCACTTTTTTAATACCGAGATCGTTAGGCATGGCGATAAACTGACTACGCCAGACGGCAAAACACTGGCTGGCTCGTGCTTGGATATGCATAGCGCAGTTTTGAATACGCACAATGATTGCGGTGTAACGTTAGAAGATGCGAGCAAAATGGCGAGTGCCACGCCGGCTCAATTTATGGGGCTAGCGAGTGACATAGGCAGCATTACCGAAGGTCAGCGCGCAGACTTTTTACTGCTTAATTCCGCCAATGCACTGACCCACGTTTTCAGTAATATGAGAATGGTCTTTTAGGTAGAAATTTAGTATTAACTTAAATGGCTTTGAAATAAGGAAGTGTTATGAAGTTTGTGACAAAGTTTACTGTTCTGTTAGCCGTATTAATGTTGGCTGCAGGGTGTGTTACGCAACGAGGTATGGATTTTGGCGAAAGCGTTCCTTCTCAACCTAATAGCGAGGAAGCCACGCCAACTGAAAGCACAGAGCGAAAAGATGTGGTGCAAGATGGCGACAGCGTAAATGATGGAACCACGAAAGGCGAATCGACTAAAGAGCCAGTTAGCAAGCCAGTTGCTCCACCAAAACCAAAAGTTGGGGTATGGATTAGCGCTAAAAAGTTTCCCACTCACACGCATATCGGTACCACTAAATTTAACAATTTTACGAAAGAATATAGCTACGACTGGCAATTGAACAACACGCTGTATAGCACATTCAAAAAAGCCATTGAGCAAAACAGTCGTTTCACTACTGTAGATATTTCGTCGATGGTAGGCGACGCAGGCGCTCTCGATTTTGTGATGGGTGAAGGCGGGAACGGGTCTTTTAATGAAAAGCAAAACACGTTAAGAAAATCATTGTTAGACAAAGGCATTGCCACCGTGATTATCATTGAAGAAGCACCAACGGTGGCTATTACCGAGTGCGGTACTTACGGCTGTTCTGAGCATCAAAGCAAAGGGTTTGGACTATTCACACGTAGCTTTTTAGGTACCGACCACTATATTGCATCGGCAAGTTTTAATGTAAATGTTGAGCGTCTAGATAAGCCTGTTGATGTATTAACATTGCCTACATTTACCGAATTTCAAGATGATGCGCTAAAAAATGAGCGTGTTGAAGATTTCACACCGCCAGATAACTTTGATGAAATAACGGAACAAGAGTTAGCGCCAATTAAAAATACGATTGTTAACTACTTTGACCGCTTAGCGACAGCGGTTGGCAAGTATTTATCTGGTCAGTAAGCTTTTAATATACTGAAACAAAACGGGCACTTAAATAAGTGCCCGTTTTGTTATGTGGCTCACTTCATCTATTGATGAAGGCATCGATATATAATTACGCGTTTTCTTTATGCGCCAAAAACTCTTCGTAGTTTCCATCGAAGTGATTCAGTTTCTTGTCTTTAATTTCGATGATTTGCGTCGCCAGTGACGAAACGAATTCACGGTCGTGACTAACAAAAATAACAGTGCCATCAAACTTGTATAGCGCATTGTTCAAGGCTTCAATCGACTCCATGTCCATGTGGTTGGTGGGTTCATCCATTACTAAAACGTTGATGTCTTGAAGCATTAGCTTTCCGAACAGCAAACGGTTTTTCTCACCACCAGAACATACCTGCACGCGTTTGTTGAAGTCGTCAGACGTAAATAGCAAACGTCCTAACATACCTTTTATTTGCAGGTCATCGTGTTTGGGGCTGCGCCATTGGCTCATCCACTCAAACATAGTGATATCTTCGGCAAAGTATTTAGCGTTATCCTGCGGAATGTAACCAATCGCAGCGTTTTCAGCCCACTTATAGCTACCTGCGGTAGGTTCAATGTCATTAACCAAACACTTCAAAAGCGTGGTTTTGCCGGCCCCGTTCTCACCAATAATCGCCAAGCGCTGACCAGCTTCTAATAGTAAGTTAGCGTTGTCGAATAGCGGAAGATCTGGGTAGCTATGCCCTAGCTCTTCAAGAGTAATAGCAAGTCGGTGAAGTTTCTTATGTTGGTTAAACACAATATAAGGCTTACGACGGCTAGACGCTTTTACCTCAGCTAATTCAATTTTCTCAAGACGGCGGGCACGCGAGGTGGCTTGTTTCGCTTTCGATGCGTTGGCAGAAAATCGCGCTACGAAGCTCTGTAGCTCTTCAATTTCCGCTGACTTCTTAGCATTCTCTGCATGAAGCTGTTCTTGAACTAGCATGGCAGCTTGAATATAGTCGTCGTAGTTACCCGGATAAACGCGCAGTTCACCGTAGTCGATATCGGCCATGTGGGTGCATACAGAGTTTAGGAAGTGTCTGTCGTGCGAAATAATAAGCATGGTCGATTTACGCTTGTTCAGCTCTTCAGCTAGCCAACTGATGGTGTAGATATCCAAGTTGTTGGTTGGTTCGTCTAGAAGCAGAATGTCAGGCTCGGCAAATAATGCCTGCGCCAAAAGCACACGTACTTTTTTACCGGGTGCGACTTCCTTCATTAGACCAAAATGATAGCTTTCGTCGATGCCTGCAGAGTTTAAGATATCGCCAGCGCGCGCTTCGGCGGTGTAACCATCCATCTCGGCGAATTGGGTTTCCAAGTCCGCCACGCGCATGCCATCTTCTTCGCTCATTTCAGCCTTGCTGTAAATGGCGTCGCGCTCTTGCTTAACTTCCCATAGTTCACGGTCACCCATGATAACGGTATCGACTACGCTAAACTCTTCAAACGCAAATTGGTCCTGACTCAAGATACCTAACTTTGTGCCTGGCGCCATAGAAACGTTGCCCGACGATGGGGTAAGTTTACCGCTTAGAATTTTCATAAAGGTAGACTTGCCACAACCGTTTGCGCCAATTAGGCCGTATCGGTTGCCGTTGCCGAATTTTGCGGAAATATTTTCAAATAATGGCTTAGAGCCAAACTGCATTGTGATATTTGCGGTGGTAATCAAAACAGGTATCCAGGGGTAAAACGATGAGAAGAGATAGTAGTGAAAGAGGTTGTCACTTTACTAATATATAAAAGCGCGCGCACTATAAGGAATTGAGGGCTACATGTCGAGGGAATTTTGAACAGTTTTTGCGCTGATGCGCATTTCACCCAAACGCTAAAGAAAGTATTAACCCCGATACTGTCTTTTATTGCGTGTTTTTGTCAAAAATTGCACCTGAAACTTAACTCCGTATGGTATGAGACGTGAAATAGGCGTTTCGAAACACCCGCTCATTCCACAGATTGACTCTTATTGTTTGTTGCTCTTTTTAAATTAGCGGCAAGCAAATAATTCCAGCATAAAGAAAATATTACATAAAAGTCAGCGCGCGGTGATGCATCAATGCAGAATTAACGAACAAAGCTTTGATCAGCATTTTTAGTATAAAGGTTACTTAAATCTTTATTTTAAAGAGAAAAAATGGAATCTTGTCTATTATGAAAAAAAGGCATTTTTAGTTGGTCTTAATCTTGCTGTGCCTATCTACTGAAAATAAACCGCAGAGCGCAAATGCGTCTGCTGAATCAGTGCGAAGTTTTATTTCACTCTAGTTTATCGTGAGTTAGGTAACGCAAAAGAAGAATAAAACTGGGCATTTTAAAGAGGGAAACATCATGAAATTTTTGAAAAAAATTGCGATGGGTTGCTTTTCGGCAACGGTTTTAATGTCAGGCAGCGTGCATGCAGAAGCAATTAGCTCAGATTCCGTAATGCAAACTCAAGCCGCTTACTACAATAAGCAGCAGCTAATTGACATGGTTAATCGTGCAGACGTGCAGAGTAAATTGGTTAGCTTAGGTGTAGATAGCAACCAAGCTATCGCCAGAATCAACGGCATGACCGACAGCGAAATTGCGCAATTAAATGATGAAATTAATAAAGCGCCAGCGGGTGGCGTTGTAGGCGCAGTACTTACTGTACTTGCTATTATCGCAATTTTGGACCTAATTGGAGTAACTGACGTTTACCCATTTATTCGTCCAGTGAACAGTTAATTGAATGATCAATTCAGTTAAAAAGGCCTGCGCGTTAGCAGGCCTTTCGCTTCTATTTTTGCTTTCAGGCTGTCAGTCCACACCTCAGGCTGACAAGCTGCGGCAAGAGGGACTAGCCTCTTTACCTGAATCTCACACTATTCAATCTGTTCCGTTTTTCCCCCAAGAACAGTTTTATTGCGGGCCTACCACACTATCTGAAGTGTTTGGTTACTATGGTGAAAGCACCTCTCCAAATGATATTGCGCCTAAGTTGTTCATTCCCAATAAAGAAGGGAGTTTACAACTCGAAATGGTGAGCGCTACCCGACAATTTGGTTTCTTGCCATATACTGAGCGAGGCACGTTAACGTCAATTATGTCGTTAGTTAAAGACGATATCCCAGTGATTGTTTTTCAAAATTTGTCCATCCAGTTATTACCCCAATGGCACTACGCTGTTGTTATTGGGTTCGATAGTGATAAGGGGACGGTTACTTTACATACCGGCCTTACGCCTAATCACGAAATGTCGCTTGAGCTTTTTGAAAGAACGTGGGGAAGAGGAAATTACTGGTATTTGGCACCCGTTCCTCCTAATGTAACCTCGCCTGAGATGACACCGTTCACTTATGTAAGTGCGGCTTACGACATGCTTAAAGTGGGAGATAAAGCGCGTTCATTGGCGTTTTTGGAAACCGCGTCGCATACATGGCCAACGTACTGGTTAAGTTATTTCCTGATTGCCAATTATTACTTAGAGCAAAACGACAACCAAGCAGTGGCTTGGTTTAAGAAAGGCTATGAAGTAGGGCAGAACCAACATGTTTATGTTCACAACTACGTATTAGCTTTACGCGAAAACAACATGCCCGAGAAGGCAAATATAATTCTAAAACAGGGGCTTGAACGCTTTCCCGATAACGAAGCGCTGTTAACATTGGCTGAAAAATAAACCTCAACTTTAAGAGTATTCGCATTTACGTAAACGGAGTAGTCACCGCTCGACTCTGTGACGCGTTTAATGAAAAAGGTGCGGAAGACTACAGCGATCGTCTTTTTAAACTAGTCATAGGACTGAATCAACGACCCTTTTCCCTTGTGGCAGATATTAGCCAAGTTGAAGGTGCAACTCCTGAGGCCTGGTTTGTACAATGGACTTTGTAATACGAGCAAACAATTGGTGCACCTTTTGCCTCTTCTTTCTCGTACTAAGGTGTAGCTTAAAATAAAAAGTGCCTACTTATATATGCAGGAGCCCCGTCAGCCGTGGACAGCACTCAACTTCTTGAAAACCAGCAGGCAATAGCAATAGCCGGATTAGTAGGCGTTGTTATTGTGCTCTTCATTGTTAAACGACTTATTTTGGTGCGTTTGAAAGCTAAAGCGCGTTCAGAAAACAGCAGTATGTCTGATATCTATCGCGTGCTTGTGCTGTCGTTAAATGCCCCACTTAATTTGCTTATCTGGGTTATTTTCCTGCTGTTGGTTAAAAGTATTGTTTCAGTATTTCAGATAGAAGATGAAGGGGCGATTAAAGCGCTAACCATTGTTATCGAAGCTGGCCTCATCATTACTTTATTTCTCTTCTTCGAGCGTTTTGTCACTTACTCGTTGAGCCGTTATCGCGACCAGTCAACCATAGTTAAAAATACTAGCGCAATTGCTGGTGGAGCAGTTAGAGCGCTTTTTGCTGTATTAGCAATTTTGATTATATTAAGCACCATGGGGGTGTCGGTAACACCCATTGTTGCATCGTTAGGCATTACTTCGCTCGCAGTAGCACTAGCGCTACAGCCAACGCTTGAAAACTTCTTCTCGGGTATTCAGTTGGTAATGGATAAACCCATTCGTATAGGCGATTTCATCGAGCTGGATTCTGGAGAACAAGGTTTTGTTGAGAAAATAGGATGGCGCTCAACGTGGGTTAGAATGCTACCTAACAACATCGTGATCATGCCTAACAGTAAGTTGTCTAATTCAAAGTTGATTAACTACTACTACCCTGAACGCGAACTGTCGGTGCCTGTTGAAGTTGGCGTGCATTATAGCTCTGATTTAGAGCATGTTGAAAACGTATGTTTAGAGGTTGCCAATACAATTCTAGAGCAGCACGAGTTTGGTGTTGAAACTTATCAACCTTTTGTTCTGTTTCACACTTTCGACAATTCTAGTATCAACTTAACAGTAATGCTGAGAACCCGTGAGTACTTCAATCGCTTCTTCATAAAGAGCGCCTTCATAAAAATGCTTAAAAAGCGTTTTGATGAAGAAGGGATTGTCATTCCATTTCCAATTACTGCGCTCAATCTTGAGCAGGAAGGAGCAGCTAACCTGCCGACAGCGCCCGAACACATTAAGCCAAAAGGCTAAAGAGACTGGTTTGCGTAGCTCAATAAAAAAGCCACGTTGTGTAACGTGGCTTTGTTGCGAGTACGTTAACCCATCAAAGGTGTTAGAAGGTGTAACGTGCAGATACGCCTAGAAGGTCAACATCATCAGCGATAACGTAAGTCGCACCGAAAGAGAATTGTGGTGTAAAGAAATAGTCTGCGCCAATTTCAAAAGCTGTTTCGTCGTCTTCAATGTCGATATAGCGGATAGCACCGCGAAGCTCAAATTGCTCTGACAGCATTGAACGAATACCGGCAGTAATGCCATAGCCATTGTCGTCTTCACCCGAAATAGAGTCTAGTTCGACATCGATATTTACATATTCGTAAGTAACTTCACCAAAGAAGTCAGTATTCTGAGTTAGACCATATCTATAGCCGACACCTGCAGACGCGTAGTCCAAATCAATATCAACACCAGATACATCTTCACCTAACTGACCATAACGACCTGTCAGGTATACATTTTCGTTAAGTGATTTGAAGCCTTGAATTTGAAAACCGCTAGGCTCGAAGTCGCCTGCGTCTTCAATGTCTGCTTGTACGTATCCAGCTTTAACAAAGTCATATGAAGGCGAAGCTGCGAAAGTATTTAAAGAAAGCGCGCCAAAGATACTGGCGAGAATAGTACGTTTCATTGTTTCTAATATCCTTTTAACAATAATTACTCCCAACCACTTCGGGAGCCTCATCATTATGGGGATGGATTTTAGAAATCAAATGGGCAACACGACTCGATTTTCACTATTCGACACCTTAAGTGTTGTAAGTTTTATCATTACAACGGCATTGCTATACAACATCGCGATTACCAAAATGGACCTGACCAAGGCGACTATTTTTAGCAATCTCATTCCTGTTTATACCATTGGATTTGCTTTTTGGTTGCTGGATGAGAGCCTGACAAGTAGTCAGTTGATGGCGTGTGGTTTAATTTTGTCTGGTGTGGTGCTGGGGCAATCTCGTCGTCGTAAAGCACCATTAAACGCTGCTCAAGAGGCTGTTGAATAGCCGGCGTAAAATGAAAAAGCGGCCGTGTTTTCCACGACCGCTTTTGGCAAGCTTTGTTAATTCAATGAATTAAAAACTCACCGTCACACCAGCCCAAAAGTTTCTGGCCTTGTCCTTAACGTTATAGTCGTCAGTAAAGTTCACTTCACTGGTCACGCCTCGGCCTGTGAGATATTCAAATTGGCCATCGCCATTGAGATCGTCATAGGTCACAGAGTAAGTGGTAAAGTCTCTATCGAGTAAGTTGTTTACTCGTAAATTTACGACTACGTATTCATTGAGTTGCCAGCGAGCACCTAAATGCAGCATGGTGTAACTTTTAAAATAGAGCTCGCGATCTAACGTAGAGTCGTAGCCACGGTATCTATCTGAACGAACCTCTGCTTGCAGATAAACATTCAAGTCGGCGTTAATATCCCAAGTAAGGTTGGCATTGGCCATGTGCTCTGCGGTATTGGTAAGTGGTAGGCCAATTTGAGAGCCGCTCTTTTGCTCGCTGTCAGTCCACGTATAGTTGGCATACAGCGACCAATCTTCAGTAATGCCATACCGGCCCGCAATTTCCACACCTTGCAGTTCTACTTTGTCGATATTGATGTTTTGGCTATAGGTGTCATAACCCAACTCATCATATTCCCCTAAGTTTACGCAAGGGCGAACGCCACCGGTTGTCGCACAACTTTGTACCGTATCACCACGTGCGATCTTGTCGTCAAAATCAGTTTTGAAGTAGGTAATATTGAAACTGTGGGCATCGCGACTCCAATACAGCGCGATCTCTGAGTTAACACTCGTTTCAGGCGTGAGCTCAGGGTTACCTGCAAATGGGCTGGTACCTTGACCACCGAAACCGGTAATGCCATCGTATAAATCGGTAGTTTCTGGTGTTTTATAACCCGTACTAACACCGCCTTTCACTGTCCAATAATCTGAAATATTGTAAACCGCGTAGATACGAGGGGAAGTCTGGCTACCGAATACATCGTGATTGTCATAACGGAAACCAGCGGTCACTGTCATATCGTCGATGAAACTCCAGTTATCTTCAAGGAACAATGAGTACATCTTTTGTTCCTGCACTGCGCCAGGCGAGCCAGACTCCAGACCGAACACACCGTCTTTTAACTCACCGTCAATAACTTGTGTACCCAATACCAAGTTGTGATCGCCCACAACGTCCTGAATAGGGATATCTAAACGCAAATCAAACGTATATTGTTGACTTTCGAGTGGGCGAGCAGGGCGAGGTAAGAAAGTATCTTCAGCGAGGTCGCGACGCGCCTCTTCAGTTATGCCCTCATAATCGCCTGTACCATCGTACATTTGTTGCAGCAATTGACGTTCTGACACGCTAAGCGGCAAAGTACGTCCATTGTTTTGGGTGTCGACAAAAGACAGTGAGGCGGCAAGGGTACCAAAGTCCCATTTTCCATCATAAGTTAAGGCCCACCATTCACGGTCAAACTCTTGTTCAGCCGCATAGCCAGCACGTGGATTCACTTGGCCTCGACGACTCTGCCAGATACTTTCAATGCTATCGCGAGTACCCAGTGGGTAAATGATTTCGCCAGTTTCAAGGTTGAATTCTGGCGTATTGTCATACTCTTGGTGTGAGTTGTCGTAGTCGAAGCCAAATTCATGACCTTCTGCTGCGGTATAGTTTAAGCTGAATCCATAGTGTTCGCTGTTATTGTCAACGGTGCGGCCGCCACCGCCAAAGCCCAGCGATCGTATGTGCTCTACACCATTGGGATCAATCGCTGGTGCCAACTGTGGTGTTGACGCTTGTTGTTCGTATAAACTTCCACGAATGCCCAAGCTCAATACGTTATCAATCAGCGGGCCTGTTACCGAAAAGTCAGTGGTGATGTCGTTGCCGAAGTCGTTGTTAGTTTGCAGGCTGCGCCCGAAGGTAATATTACCGCCCCATTCGCTGCGATGTTTTTTGGTAATGACATTGATAACACCGCCGAGAGCGTCAGCGCCATACAAAGTAGAAGCTGGCCCGCGAATGACTTCGATTCGCTCAATGGTATCCAGTGGCGGCATGTGATTAAAGGCGTTACCACCGAAGTTGTTGGGGTAAATGTCACCATGGTTATTTTGGCGACGACCATCTATGAGTAGCAGGGTATATTCACCCGTTAGGCCACGCATACTGACGCTGCCTTGCCCTGTTTTGTCTCGCGTTGTACCTATATCAATCCCTTCCTGAAATTGCACCGCGTCCAAAAGAGAAGTAAACGAACGCGCTTTGAGGTCTTCTGCTGTAATCACTGAAATACTGGCAGGAGCCTGAGTCAATTTTTGTTCGTATCCAGTGGCTGTCACAACTACGTGTTCGATGTTATCGGAGTCTGGAATTGCATTGGCAGAAACCATAGATACCATGCCTATATTAACGACGATGGCTAGAGTTGAATGGCGCATTCTCATTGAGATGTCCCTGTGTGAGTGTGTTTTATATTAGTGTTTTAAATCGGCGTACATAATAACTTTTGTAAAGATTATGTCAACGCTAATGAGAATGGTTTGCATTATAAGATGAAAAATGTTAGCGATATTTGATAGCACTACCTGAAAGGCAACCGTTAGCTAGGGCCCTAATAACAGTTAATTATATTTTTTCAATGATCTAGCGGTTCCTATTAATTGCTCCCGGCAGCCTGCCAAAGTGACTTTATCTCAAGCTAGAAATAAACATCAAAGCTACCCGTCGTAACGACCCTAGCTGAGGCTAACGAGCCAATCGGGGCGTAGGCGGGCCAGCTAACGACCTCGAAACCCGACTGAATAAGACCAGTCGTAATTCCTCACGTCCCTCCTTTTCTAATGGTACAGGTATGTCCTCCTTTTAACCGGCTGCAAAGGCTTCGGGTCGAAAGCGCGGTGCGCAATCTGGTCACAAAGGCAGTAAACGCATGTTCGCTGGTAGTATTGACATACACGCCAATAGGCAAAATAGTCAACCTACCAGAACTTTGATCCAGCGCAAAGCTTAAAGTACACCACCCAGTATACATTAGCTATTAACCTTGGCGCTTTCGCCACTTTTCACCTTTATTGATAAACCACAGGGAGCGTCACTGTGAAAAAAACGCCGTTTATTCTATCCATTATGTTCGTTGTGTTTTTAATTGTGGTTTTTAGTACTGTTTTCAGTGGCCCTGAAAATGTCGATGTGGTGTCAGGGAATGGCCGCATTGAAGCTACTGAAATTGGCATTTCTGCAAAAGTAGCAGGGCGTGTAGAAGAGATTTATGTCAGCGAAGGTGACAGAGTAACGGCGGGCGATGTGGTCGCCAAACTTGATACCACCACCATTAATAGCCAGCTTCAGCAGGCCAAGGCACAGCACCAGCAAGCCAAAAGTGCGGTAGAAGCTGCAAATATGGCTGTTGCACAGCGCCAAAGTGAAAAGTCAGCGCTTGAAGCCGCGCTGCTGCAAACTAAAGCCGAGCTAAAAGCAGCTGAAGCTCATGCTGCCCGTACTAATGAATTGGCAAAAACGGGCGCAGTGTCTAAACAATTAGCAGAAGATAACCTTACCAATGTTGAAAGCGCAAAGGCGGCGGTAAATGCAGCTAAGGCTCGTTTGACAGCGGCTGACGCCACCATTGAAGCTTCACGCGCGCAATACTACTCGGCACAAGCAGCGGTCAGCGCTGCCAATGCCACTATTGCGCAAATCCAATCTGAAATTAACGATATGGTGTTAAAAGCACCTCGTAATGGGCGTATTCAATACCGCGTAGTAGAGCCTGGCGAAGTTGTTGGTGCAGGTGGGCGTGTACTTAGTTTGGTCGACCTAACAAACGTATACATGACATTCTTTTTGCCTGCCTCGCAGGTGGGCAAGCTTACTATGGGCGGCGAAGCCCTTATTGTGCTAGATGCCGCGCCCGACATCGCTATTCCGGCCACCATTTCTTACGTTGCCGACGTAGCGCAATTTACTCCTAAGTCGGTTGAAACCCAAAGTGAGCGAGAAAAACTTATGTTCAGGGTTAAAGCGCAAATTCCTGAAAACTTATTAAAGCAGCACATTGAAAAAGTGAAAACAGGGTTGCCGGGTGAAGTATGGGTTAAGCTAAACGATACCGCTGAATGGCCTAGCGACCTACCTGAGCTTGTCGACTAATGGGCAACATTATTGAATGCAATTCGCTAACGGTTAGCTACAAAAGCACCACAGCTATTCACAATCTTGCGCTTTCTATTCCAGCGGGCCTAACGGTAGGCGTAATTGGCCCTGATGGAGTGGGCAAATCTACGTTGCTGTCGCTTATAGCTGGTGAGCGAGTTATGCAAAAGGGGCAGTTGCAGGTTCTTGGTGGCGATATGCGTGATGAAAAACACCGCGCCGCGATATGTTCTGATATTGCATACATGCCACAAGGCTTAGGCAAAAACTTATATCCCACGCTGTCTGTAGAAGAAAACTTACAGTTTTTTGCCAAACTTTTTGGGCACAATCGTGCTCAGCGTCGTGCACGAATAGATATCCTTACCAAACGAACCGGACTTTATCCATTTTTATCGCGCCCAGCTGGCAAGTTGTCGGGTGGTATGAAGCAAAAACTGGGGTTATGCTGTGCCCTAATACACGATCCCCGCTTGCTTATTTTAGATGAACCCACTACAGGGGTAGACCCCCTTGCCCGAAGTCAATTTTGGTCACTTATTAAAGATATACGGAAAACACAGCCAAATATTACCGTATTGGTAGCGACTGCCTATATGGATGAAGCCCAACAGTTCGATCATCTAATAGCGTTAAATGCAGGTGAGATACTGGCGAGCGGCTCACCGAGGTCACTGCTTAGTGAAACACAAACCAGTAATTTAGAAGCGGCATTTATTGCGCTTTTGCCGGCAGACGCAAAGCATGAACATCGCAGCGTAGTTGTGCAGCCTTATAAGGCTAGTGAGCATATGCAAACCGCGATTGAAGCTAAAAACCTTACTATGAAGTTCGGCGATTTTACGGCAGTAAATAACGTTAGCTTCACGATTGGTAAAGGAGAGATTTTCGGGTTTTTAGGGTCGAACGGCTGTGGTAAGTCTACCACCATGAAAATGCTTACTGGCCTGCTGCCGCAAACCTCTGGCGAGGCATGGTTGCTGGGCAGCCCTCTTGTTGCTAACGATATTAACACCCGCTACCGCGTAGGTTATATGTCGCAAAGCTTTTCTTTGTATACCGAATTAACCGTTCGGCAAAACCTTACGCTTCATGCCAAACTCTTCAAAGTAGCAAGCAGCGTATTAAATTCCCGCGTTGACGAAATGCTTAACCGCTTTGCATTAAGTCATCACCAACACAGCTTGCCCAACGACCTTCCTTTGGGTATTCGCCAGCGTCTGTCTTTGGCTGTGGCCATGGTGCATAGACCTGAAGTGTTAATACTCGATGAACCCACTTCTGGCGTCGATCCAGTTGCCCGAGATAACTTTTGGCAGTTACTTATTTCTCTGGCGCGAAAAGACGGCGTAACCATTTTTATCTCTACGCACTTTATGAACGAGGCAGTACGCTGCGATAGAATTTCCCTAATGCATGCAGGCGAAGTGCTGGTAACCGATACACCGCAGGCCATAAAAGCGTCTAAATCTGCAGATACGTTAGAGCAAGCGTTTATCGATTATTTAGTTGAGGCGCAAACGCCTGAGAACCAAACACAAAACACAGAGCAAAGCGCACCAGAAGGTGTTAGCGCAGATAAAGCCACGCCACCGAATAAACGAGCAAAAGGCTTACGGCGATTGTTAAGCTACGCCTCGCGTGAAACCCTTGAGCTTATCCGCGATCCCATTCGCTTAACCATGTCGTTCTTAGGCAGCATGGTGTTAATGGTAGTTATTGGCTATGGCATCACTATGGATGTCGACGACTTAAGCTATGCGGTATTCGACCGCGATCAAACTTCCACTAGTCTTAACTATCGCAATGCGTTATCGGGTTCGCGCTATTTCAATGAACAGCCAGTTATTACCAGTTATGCCGATATGGACAGGCGAATGAAAAGCGGAGAACTTTCATTGGCTGTGGAAATTCCTCCCGAATTTAGCCAAAAACTGCATAAAGGCGAACAAGTGGAAATAGGGGCATGGATTGATGGGGCTATGCCTTCAAGAGCCGAAACTATACAGGGCTATGTAACAGGTATTCACCTGAAATGGCTTTTGCAGCAAGCCTCACAAGCTAGCCAAGTGCAGTCGACCAGTAGTATTAATGTTGAGTCACGCTATTTGTATAACCCAGATGTTCGCAGCTTGGTGGCCATTGTACCTGCGGTAATGCCCATGTTGCTGTTGATGATACCTGCGCTTTTAACGTCGTTGGCGGTGGTGCGCGAAAAAGAGCTGGGTTCGATAATCAACTTATATGTTACGCCAGTTACACGCATAGAGTTTTTGTTGGGTAAGCAACTTCCTTATATCGCTACCTCGTTTGTTAGCTTCTTGCTGTTGGTTGCAATGGCGGTGTGGCTATTCAATATCCCACTGAAGGGGGATGTGATAGTGCTATGCCTTATAACGTTGTTATTCGTTACTTTTTCCACTAGCTTTGGTTTGTTGGCATCGGTTTTTACTAATAGTCAAATTGCCGCTATTTTGCTTACTACTATTGGCACTATGGTACCTGCCATACAGTTTGCGGGCATGATAACACCGGTTTCTGCATTAGAAGGGGCGGGGCGCGTAATAGGAGAGCTTCACCCTATTAGTTATTTTTTAACTGCTAGCAGGGGAATATTTAGCAAAGGTTTAGGTTTTGAAACCCTTGATTTTGCTGTGTTTGCCATAGCTATTTCTATACCAATTACACTGTGGCTTGCCACTGTTTTGTTACGCAAGCAGGAGCGCTGAACCGTGGATATTAAAAATGTAGGCCAGCTAGGTGTAAAAGAACTTTGGAGCTTATGGCGCGACCCAGCCATGCTTATTCTTATTTTTTATGTGTTTACGGTAAACATATACACGGCGGCCACTGCGGTACCTGAATCTTTGCACAACGCGCCCATTGCCTTTGTCGATCACGACAATTCGCAGATGTCTAAGCGTATAATAGATGCCTTTTACCCCCCTTATTTTTTAACGCCAGATATTATTGAAAGTAATGAGGCCGACACGTATTTAGACACGGGTAAGTACACCTTTGTTGTGACCATTCCCCCTGAATTTGAAAAAGATATTATGGCCGGGCTGCAGCCCGATGTTCAGGTAAACGTTGATGCAACACGTATTAGCCAGGCGTTTACTGGTAATGGTTACATCACAGAAATAATCACCAGTGAAGTGAACACTTATTTACAGGGTTATAAATCCGACATCGATTACCCTGTCGATTTGATCATGCGAGCCCGATTTAATCCAGCGCTAGAAGGTTTTTGGTTTGGTTCTGTGATGGAGCTCATTAATGCGGTAACAATGATCGCCATAATTTTGTCTGGGGCTGCGCTTATTAGAGAAAAAGAGCGAGGCACTATAGAGCACCTGCTGGCTATGCCAGTTTCAGACAGTGAAATTATGCTGTCTAAAATACTAGCCTCGGGAGTAGTGGTTTGGGTTACTACTTTGTTTTCTGTTTATTTTATTATTCAGTGGGTACTATCCGTCCCCATTAATGGCGAAATATGGCTTTTCATGGTGGCTGTTGCTCTACAATTATTTGCCGTTTCGAGTATGGGTATTTTCATGGCTACCATTGCGCGATCTATGCCACAGTTCGGATTGTTACTTATCTTAGTTTTACTGCCCCTACAGTTGCTATCTGGAGGGGTAACACCAAGAGAAAGCATGCCTGGGTTCATTCAAAGCGCAATGCTGCTAATGCCCAATACCCATTTCGTGCAGGCTTCCCAGGGCGTGTTGTATAGAGGAGCAGGCATTAGTGTTGTTTACCCTCAGTTGTTAGCGCTTTTAGCTATTGGCTGTGCGTTTTATCTTATAGCGCTTAAAAGGTTTAAAAGCACCGTCGGCAGCATGACTTGAGTTCTAGTATATATTTCGGGGTTGAATTCGCGGTACCCAATATGTAGATCATTCTATCATTTGTAATCTCTGGTTGAGTCTTCACCTGATTCTGAAGTAGTTGTTGCAGACAAAGGCTACGACAGTCAAGCTTTTCGAGACTTAGTGAGCAGTCGTAACGCTAACCATGTCATCGCAAGAAAAACCAACAGTAAAACGGGTAATGATGATATTGATTGGCGATGTATCGCTATCGCCATTTAGTCGAAAATGCCTTTTTGAAAATTAAGAGGTTTCGAGCCGTAGCGACTCGATATGATAAGATAGCCAGAAACGACCATAGTTTGGTGGCACTGGCTTTTGCGATTATGTGGCTACCAATGTGAATTGACTCGAATATGTACAGCAAAGGTCAACGATGGAATGGTCTCCCCCCTCAAACGGCATCGCAATGTGCCAAACTTGGAATTGAACAATCAAGTTAACAAGGTGAGGAGACCAAAATGAATATTACAACGGTTGGACTGGATTTAGCAAAAAGTGTGAGCCATTTAGTCTGCTGTAATCAGGCAGGCAAGATTGTGCGTAAAAAAATGTTAAGACGAAATCAGGTACTGCATTTTTTTAGTGAGCTATCCCCCTGTTTGGTGGGAGTTGAGTCATGTGCCAGTGCGCACTATTGGGCGAGAGAAATAGCGAAGTATGGGCATCAGGTAAAACAAATCGCACCACAGCATGTAAAAGCGTATGTGCGAGGTAATAAGACGGACTTTAATGATGCGCTGGCGATAGCAGAAGCAGTTGTACGCCCCGAGATGCGGTTTGTGCGAACGAAAACGCAAACCCAACAAGATATTCAGGCGATACACGTGATGCGAAAGAAGTGTGAACGGGATAGAACCGCCAACTGTAATGAAATACGGGGATTGCTCAATGAGTACGGAATAATTGTTCCGGTAGGCATAAACCATGTGTATAAATCACTGCCTGAGTTGTTTGACCGGCAGGTTAAGAATGGTTTGAGTGAATTATTCAAAGAACTGTTAGAGCGACACTATCAAAAGCTTGTAGAGCTGGATGAGCACCTGGACTGGTATACAAAGAAAATTAAACAACTAAGCCAACACGAAGCTTGTAGACGGCTACAAAGTATTCCCGGAGTTGGTCCAATTATAGCCAGTGCGCTTTATCAACATATCGGCAATGGCAGTGAGTTTAAGAATGGCCGGGCAGTCTCAGCATCATTGGGGCTGGTACCCAAACAACATAGCTCAGGAGGCAAGCATAATCTACAGGGGATTAGTAAGCGTGGAGATAGCTATCTAAGAACCTTACTCATTCATGGTGCCAGGGCTGTCATGCGAGTGAGTAAACATAAAGAGACACCATTGTCTCAATGGATAAAGCGAATAGAGCAAACGCGGGGGAGAAACAAAGCCGCGGTTGCACTGGCTAACAAGTTGGCCCGAATAGCTTGGGCACTATTAGCACAAGGTGGCGATTATCAGCCTGAGTTGACAACCGCTTAAGTTAATAATGAACCAGTTCACTTCCAAGGATTGCTGAATAAACATAACGTGATGACAATACGGTTAAACCGACATATCGAAAACCTGATAGGGCGTGTGGATTATTAATCCGAGTCAACGATAAGGACGATATGGGCGAAGTTCATCGAGGCTCGAAGTGAAAATACTTCAACGAGAAGCCGGATATACGGACGCAAACCATTTTAGTCAAACAGCATGTTTACTCTTGCAATAAAGGGGGAGACCATATACACGCTCTAATATCCTTTTAACAATAATTACCCCCAACCACTTTGGGAGCCTCATCGTTATGGGTATGGATTTCAGAAATCAAATGGGCAACACGACTCGATTTTCACTATTAAACACCTTAAATGGTGTACGTTTTATCATTGCAACGGCATTGCCGTACAAGAGCTGAGTTAATTCCTCTTCAGTGTTGTACAGATGAGGATACTTGCAACGCTTAAGCTGCAAGAGGACAAACAAAAAGAAATGATAGGTTCTAGGGTAATTAAGGTCACCGCGTAAGCGCCTATTGCTGCCCCTGTTAGGTGAAAAAAGCCGGTTAGTGCCGCTAAAAAACCTGCGGATTTATCAGAGTAGCCAAGCATGATAGTTACGCTGCAGGGCATTGCAATACCAATAAAAAAGAAGGTGATATAGCAATAAGTCAAAATACCCATTAACCCTTTTATTGCGAAGGGGGAAATAAGTAACCAAAAAAGCACAGAAAGCACAGCGATAAACAAGCTTGAATACTTGAATTTAAACAATGGTGAAACAGAGGCTAGTCGAATATTGATTATGCTTCCCATCACAAGAGACAGCGTGGCTAGAAGCGAATATATCGAGAACACAGTTTTGGTGAGTCCGAATTGCTGCATTATCATTGACGGCGAGATGGTAATGAAGCTAAACACAATGCCATAAAGTAGTCCGCTGGCCATCCCCACTGAGACGATTTTCATCATTGTGCTTTTAATTAGCGCTAAAGTATCGCTAAAGACGTTCTCTGAGGTTGTCGGCATATACTGTTTGAGGGTGGTGGAAACTGAAAACAGTAAAAGTAAGGCGAATACTCCCATTACTAGTACAAAATAAAAGATAGATGAAACTCCGAAGGACTCGCCAATTAGTGTACCTACTAGTGGCGCTATTGCTGGCGCGATAGCGAATGCAATGTTGATAAACGAAAGTGAAACATTCAGCTGCTTTTCGCTAAATATCTGACGCGACAGTCCGCGCGATACTGATACACCAACCCCACCGCCTAAGCCTTGAATGACTCTTCCTACAAGAAAGGTATTTTCTTCGGTGGCAAGTGCCACCATAAGCGTACCGGCGATGAATACAAAGACTCCATACAGTAGAAACTTTTGTTTGTTTAGGTAGTCGCAGGCGACACCAGACACTAACTGAGAAAGTGAGAACGCGATAAGAAACACGGCCACGCTTTTTTCAATTATTCCCACATAGCTGTCGTATATAGCAGCCAAATCAAAAAAGAAGGGGCTATAAATGCTGGTAGAGAGTTGGCCAAGAATAGACAAAATGGTGAAGGTTACCGTCAGCGAATAAAACGTATGGCGTGACATGGTGTGCTTCATCTAAGGGGAACCAAACTATGGGTAAAGAAACAGTGCAGTTAGGCTACAGATTTGGTGTTACAGTTTTAATAAAGACGCTTTTTTTGAATTTGAGAAAACTGATATCGTGATGATATAAGCGAGTGGTGACTAGTAATTCTAGAAAAAATGGTGGCCCCACCCTGACTTGAACAGGGGGCAGCTTTAATAGCATAAAAGAGATAAAACAATAGAGGGAGTTTCTGACTCCCTCGAGTATCAGCGAGTTTGTAGTAGCTCAGCCTGCTTCACTACTGAATTCTGAGATTCTACAGCTCTATCAATAACACGGCTGTATACTTTTTTCTTTTTAGACGAGTCGGCGTTGCGAACGAACTCAGACAGGCTGGAGTTGTACTTAGTTGTCTGGCCGTTTTTTAATCTGGCAAACATCATTATTCTCCCATTTTATTGCCCAATTAATGAGCGGTTTGCGATTGTGTCAGGGTGGTAAGCGTCTCGCAAGTAAATTCTTGCTTAATATGATGTTCTACAGCCTGAATGTTGGCGTGGTGCATAAGACCGCGCCCATCGTTGCCCTTTAACAGTAGATCTATTTTTATTTGGCTACCAAATTGCCGCCTCAGTTACCAACTAAGGGTTGTAAGGTGCAACTCATATTGATTCATACCAGTTCTGAGCTAAACTTGACTGTGGTAGTATAAAATAGGATTTTATCCTCACTGAATTTCATCTATTGGAGGTAAATTATGGCAATGGTAAAGAAAAGTATCACAGTAACAGATCAACAAGAACAATGGATGCAAGCTCAACTAGCAACTGGTAATTATGCTAGTGACAGTGAATTATTACGAGATTTGATCAGAAAAGAGCAAGTACGAGCAGCCGAGATTGAAGCTATTCGTTTAAAGTTAATTGAAGCAGAGCAAAGCGGTTTTGTTGAAAGGTCACCGAGTGAAATGCTAGCTAGCTTTAAAGAAGAAGCACGAAATAATGGGAAACTATAAACTCAGTGCAGCGGCTGAGTCTGATTTAAAGCGTATTTGGTTTCGTGGTCTTGCTGAATTTGGCGAAGCGCAAGCTGACGCATATTATTATAAACTTTTAGAACGCTTTGAGCAGTTAGCAAATCAGCCTTACATTGCACCTGCTGTTGATGATATCAGACTAGACTATCGTCGAGCAGTTTGTGGAGTTGATAGTATCTACTATCGCATTCATGGTGATTATATTGAAATAATGCGGGTGCTAGGAAGGCAAGATGCTCAACTCAACCTGTAATGAGTTTTCAATGAGATAAAAATGAGCAATAGTTTTTTATCAGATGGGCTCTTAAAAATTGATAACCAGCTTCGGTTGCTCGCTGATGAAAAAGAGTCATTCTTACGACAAGCTTCACATTATTGAAGTGTCTACAAGTGGCTTTGGTAGCTATGATGAAGTCTGATAAAAAATGGCCCACCCTGACTTGAACAGGGGACCTGCCGATTATGAGACTCAAACCTTGCCTTTACGGTTAGTTACTTTATTCACCTGTTTACTACTCATTGTTCCTTATAAATCAGTGGGTTATTGATGTTCCGCTAACTCTGTTACTTAATTCTTTAAGTAATTCAGCGTATTTTAGATTTTGCGCTCAAAGTAGCACAGAGGTAGCACAAGATGTCAGCAACTAAATTCAGGTTTACAGAACAGGCCATTGAGAAACTATCGGGTTCGGATAAACGAACTCGATATTACGACTCTCAAATGCCAGGTCTCATCATTGATGTTCTTTCATCAGGTAAGAAAACCTTTCGGGTATACAAGAAGCTTCCTGGTACACAGAAGCCATTGTCGGTCACTATCGGCTCTTTTCCATCCATTCCCCTAGAGCAGGCTCGTAAACAAGCCAGGAAGGCCATGGCGGACATTGCGGATGGAATGAATCCAAATAATAGCAAACGTCACTTTAGGGCCGCCTCAGTCACGTTAGAAACAGTATACGAAAGCTATAAGCTTTCAAGGATGCTTAAAGCAACGACATTACGTGGCTACCAGCAGGTGATGGACTGTTACTTTGATGATTGGGCCAAAAAGCGTTTGGCTGACCTCACAGAAACCCGCAACTATCGTCGGCACTGCGAACTGACTAAGCGCAGCCCTGCACAGGCCGACTTAGCTATGAGAACGCTCAGAGCGCCTTTTTAACTTCGCCAGAGCTGAGTATAAATCCTCAGACGGTAGAACTTTATTTCCTCACAACCCTGTTACTGTTTTGTCGGAAAAACGTTGCTGGAACAACGTAGCCCGCAAACAGACTAGACTTCGCCCCTCACAGTTAAAACCATTCCTTGCGGCAGTTAATGAGATGCGTGATGAAGCCATGGTTTACCGACAAGATTTTACTGCAACAGTATGTGACTTCGTCGAGTTTATGGCATTTACCGGCCTGCGCAAAACAGAGTTGCTAGAGCTGGAGTGGAAAAACGTATTTTTGGACGATCAATTATTTTGCTTATATGATACAAAAAATGGTCTCGGGCTGGAACTGCCAATCACCAAGCCACTAAAGGAAATCTTTATGAGAAGGGCAGAGTACCGCGTTTCGGGTTTTGTTTTTGGTGCAGACAATCAACATGGCAGAGTGGTGGAGCCTAAGAAGATAATCCAACAGATGAACGAACGGTCTGATGTCTCATTCACATTGCATGACCTTCGCCGTACTTTCTGTTCAGTAGCCGAAACTATTGGAGTTGGTACTTACACTTTGAAACGACTGCTTAATCACAAAACAAGCAGAAGCGATGTTACTGCGGGTTATACGGTGCTTACCGCAGAAGAACTAAGAGATCCTGCTCAGAAGATATGCGGACGACTATACGATTATGCAGGTAAAGCTAAATCTCAAACTCTGCATTCAAACTCTTTAGAAGATTTGTCTGTGCAGCTCTCACAACTTAGTAGAGAACAAAAAGTCGTTCTGGTTTCAATGTTAATGCAGTGAGTCTTATTTTGATGTTCAAAAGGTGCCGGAATTGTTAACTCCGGCACTTATTATCGAGACCATTGAGTGACTAGTTATTAGAGCTTGGCTGAGACGAAATCAAATTTCGGTCCCTGCAAAATTAAATCTTCATTATCTACGTAACCAAGAATTTGGTCGCTTACCAACAAATCGTATGTGTACTCAGCTAGTAAAGACGCGGGAGTATATTTCGAACGATCTGCAGAAGAATCAGACTCTATGCCTGAACTAGTGTAAGCCTGATTAAAGAAATCAGTAGCTGTTGCTGCGGGGGCTAGTACTTTTGCTCTCATAGGTTTGTTGCCAGCTTTAAGGTCTACAGCCATTCCCTCGGTAAACGAAGAAACATAGAACTTAGTTGCACAATATGTAACAGCGGTAGGAAACATTTTATACCCGCCTATTGAGGCTACGTTGATCAGCGTAACGTCCTTGTCTTGATAATCTCGTGCGTAATTCAAAGAAAGCGTTGTGAGAGCATTTACGTTGAGATAAGCATGTTGTTGGCTTTATCTAAGTCGATATCCCAAATACTACTGAAGTCGCCAAATCCAGCATTGTTGATCATTACCTCAATATCGAGTTGCCTGCACTCGTCGTAAAGCGCTTGAGCAGCACCTGGTACAGACAAGTCGGCAACCTTCACTTTAACATCTACGTTATAGTCAGATATCAACTCACTTTGGAGGTTGAGTAATTTGTTCTCACTTCTTGCGACGACTATCAAGTTATGTCCTTTGCTAGCAAAATGTACAGCCATCGCCATGCCTATTCCGGAGCTTGCACCTGTAATCAAAACATATTTCATTACTTTCTCCTGTCATTTGCTTGCGGGAATATTATGGTCAGGATGAGCCTCTAAGGGGACGAAATCCTCTTCAATAGTCGGATTTTTCATTACGTCGTAGCAAACAAATGTTGGGAGAGGCTCCATGGCTAGAAAACGATAGTTAACATGCATATGTAACATCAGATCTTCGACGCTTTTACCTTGCATCAGATATTCAGAGGGATTGTCGAATGCTTCTTCTGGGGCATTGAATGTCATCGAGAGCATATACTTTCTGCCATTTAGGGTTCCCCCTGTGCCATAATTCTCTTTTGGCTTTTCCGACACTCTTCCGTCAGTGTTACAAACAGTGCCATCCAGGCCAGCAGTGTAGACATCGTCCATATACTTTTTATCGGCCAAGGCACGCTGAACCAATTTAGTGGGGCCTGAATAATGATCAGGTCTGCCCAGCGATGTTTTCCCAACTCCTTTTCAATATCGTAGTCTTCAGATGTGGCAGTGTGCTCAATCTCGAACCCCTTTGCATACAGGTTTTTCTCAATTCTTTTAACTAGCTCGGCGTTCAGTTTGCCTTCTGAAAATGGATAGGGATGATGTGCATTAATGATTAATGCAATTTGCATAAAGACTCCTTCGTCGGCTTATGAATTACAAGACGGGAGGGAGCTTACTAAGAGTAAAAATGAAAATATAATTATCAATTGGTATTGCATTGATAACATAATGTTATTGGTCGTGAAGGATTTAAAACCGACTCTGCTGTTGGAGGTAGTGTTTAGCGCGTTCGTTAAGATAATCAATAATATAGCGGTTTCTTGGATGAAGTGGCCAGGAGCCCCTATAAATATAAGCAATTTCATCAGATGAAATGCTATCGGAATTTACAATTTTAAGCTTTTTAAATTCCGGACTGAGACGAACCATAAACTCGTCCAGTACGGTATATCCAACTCCTTTCGCAACATGGTGACATATTTTGGGTGCCGAGTTGGTGTAGGCTGAAACGTGCATCCTATCAGAACCGGTAAACTCTTCGGGAAAGATCAGAGGTAGAACTTTTTCTGCCATTTTTTTCCATCTGGGTGGTCTACAAAGCCTAACTCTTGTAATTGAGAGAAACATGTACATTCTATGTTTTCAGGTAAGACCAACCATAACTTTTCTGATAAAAATGGCATTCGCTCTATAGAGCCGTTGTTTATCTCGTGAGTAACAAGCCCAATGTCACACAGATTGTCAGCAACTAGCTGCTCAACAGTTTTCGTCGGGTTAAATTCAATGTATATAGTAAGGCTTGGAAATTTAACCTGTAAGTCTAGCAACCAGGGGGAGATTAAGTTGCCAATGCCACCAGGCATGGATATTCGGCATAGGCCTGAAAAAGGATCATCATCGCTTATTCTTTCTCGTAACTGCTGTTCGTTCTGGATGAATTCGCGAGAATACTCCAAGACATCAAAACCCTTTGGCGTCACTTCAAAAGACTTACCGTCTCTAACAATTAGTTTTTGACCCAGAAATTGTTCTAACTTGGCAATGTGCTGACTGACTGTCAACTGACGCCAGGCTGCGTCATGTGTAACATTTCCGCTGCCAGTCTGAAGTTTTTTGTATCAGCAAGGTAAGCGATCAATATAGGCCGTCTTCCCCAGATTTAGCTACTCCGTAAAATAGCCTCCGTAGATTTTACTAACGGAGACTTTACTGATGGCAACAAAAA
>Ga0208016_100032_pt1 | contig 113715 bp, 108 predicted proteins | sample 28_taG_FD_184102 | JGI IMG/M metagenome (GOLD analysis project Ga0208016, IMG submission 184102) | Marine viral communities from Cariaco Basin, Caribbean Sea - 28_WHOI_OMZ (SPAdes) (version 2) | ecosystem: Environmental > Aquatic > Marine > Oceanic | place: Caribbean Sea: Cariaco Basin...
AAGGTCATACCGTCATCTATACTTTTAAGAACTTGTTTACGAAAATCTAATGAGTAAGTCATAGTCTTTATAATAACAATTAAGATTGATAATTAGTTTATAACAATTTTAAGTGGGCCTTGCTATATATCAAGGAAGACGAAGTTTTAATATATACTTTACGTGTATACTTTAATTCACTTTGGGAAACTAACCCGATCGATAGAATTAATAAGAATTTATCAGAGAAAGACCCTATTCAATTCATAAAATTATTCACCCAATCACTTACTAAAAGCTTTGAAGCTCTAACAAGGTTTTTATCGATAGATGAAAAGGATAATATTGAAATTCATTCATTAGTTACTATTGGTCGTATTGGCATTGTCATACCCTTTATCATCAAAGCTTACAATTTTGGCTTACCTATAGAGCACATTAACTCCCTATGCAAAAGCTTCGAATCTATAGTATTACGTCACAGACTCATAGGTACTAGAGCAGATATTACTTCTAGACTAAGTAGCGTTTACCAAAACTTTACTTTAGAAAATACTAATATTAAACCTATCATTGGAAGAATAGAGAATTTGAAGAATGTTGATTCTAGTAATTGGTGGTGGTCATACTGGAATAATGAACAGCTATTAAACTCAATTCAAGGTAAAATCAACCACTCCACTGCTAAATACATTCTCTGGAAATATGAGCATTACTTAAAAATCCACGGTAAAAAAGGATATCTTGCTCAACGTTTTGATAACATTGAAAAACCTGAACTAGAACACATTGCTCCCCAAACTGAGAACCCAGAAACAGGTTATGATAGATATGATGAAGAGTTTTGTACACAGTATCTTGACTGTCTAGGTAACTACATACTTCTATCAATGCACCATAACCGCTCAATAGGAAACAAACCGTTTAAAGAAAAACGAGATAGTTATACTTACTTAGAACAGCAGTTAGAAGTTCAAAGAATGACAACTGACTATGAAATATGGACAAGACAATTAATCCAAGGAAGAAAACAAAAAATCATTGATTTCATAATGTCAGAACTATAAGTGAAGATTTAATTGAGATAGTTCGTTCTACTAAGCATTTTCCACAGTATAAAGAATAGATAGAGCGAACTATATCACTACAATTACACCTTAAACATACTCCCGCTCAACATTCATCACCCTTGCATCCACCGTACGCTCTAGCTTTTCTTCAATCTGGCTACACTGCGACTCGACCTCACGTTTGGACAGTCCAACGATCACAAACGTCCATTCGCTGGCATCATGGCGCGCGCGGCCGCCGGTTTCACATACCGCGACACTTGGCGTATTACCAAAGCGTGCATGTAAGCCGCCCATGCGTTGACGCTTTTCTTTTAGCGAGCCGCAGCCGGGCAATGAAAACGTCAGTGTCAAAATAGCGATATGCATTTCATGCTCCTTGCCAAAAAAGTTTATAATAGTAGCCAATATTATATTCAATAATGTCTGATATTGTCTGCGCGTCCGCATTCAGACCCTTTATAATAGCGTATCAATCGCCAACCAATCTGCGTATCTCACCCATGACTTCTATCAGCTACGTCAAGCAGCAGCGTATCACTCGACTCTGCGTGCGCTGCGGCTTACTCCTTATGCAGTATGGCGCTGAGTCTGCCGTGGTGGTGGACTTATCCAAGCGCTTGGGGCTTGCCTTGGGTATGAACAGCGTCGAGTGTTCGCTGAATTTTAACGCCATTACCCTGACCACCATCTGTGATGAGCGCTGTATCACCACCACCCGAGATACGGTCAATCAGAGCATCAATGTCAATTTATTGGTACAAATCCAGCAAATCGTCAATAAAACCGAAGCCACTGTCGATCGCAATGAGTTGATTGACCGCACAACACTTGCGTTTGATGAGTTGGATAAAACGGTATATCCGACATGGCTAGTCAGTATATTTGTTGGCGCTTCTTGTGCGGCGTTTGCTTATCTTAATGGCGGCAGTTGGTCGATTACGGCGGTGACATTCATCGCAGGTATGGTAGCGATGTTTACCCGTATTTATTTGTCCAAACACCACTTTAACCCTTTTATCACCGTCATTGTGACGGCCTTTATCGCCTCGCTCATTGGCGCGACGACCTATTATTTTGATATTGGTAATAATGCCGATATCGCCGTGGCCTCTAGCGTGTTGCTACTGATTCCTAGCTTTCCACTGATTAATTCTTTATCCGATATCTTAAAAGGCTATGTCAATATTGGCGTTGGGCGGGCAGTTTTTACCTATATGCTCACCTTGTCCGCGTGTGTTGGCATCGTGATGGCATTGGTTTTACTTCGCATACAGCACTGGGGGTTTTAGATGTGGTTTATTGAGACCGTCATACTGTCTTGCATTATTACCCTTGGCTGGACGCTGATGTTTAGTGTGCCCAAGCGTTATATTTTGCCGTGTCTGCTGATGACAGCATTTGGCTTTGGGTTAAAGACGGCGCTTGTGTATCAGCATGTTCATCTTGTGATCGCCAGCTTTTTTGGGGCAATGCTCGCCAGCTTTTTGGGCGTGTATTTTTCTAAGAAATACACCCTACCGCCCAAAGCTTTAATTTCGCCCAGCGTCATCTGTATGATGCCGGGTATCGCGGCTTATAAGGCAATGGTGAGCATGGTTCAGATTGGTTATTTTGGCTATTCGGACGAATTATTTAGCCAGATGATGGTGTATTTGTTTGAGGCCTTATTTGTGACCTCCGCTTTGGTGCTCGGTTTGTCCATTCCGGGGCTATTGTTTTATCGCCGCCGCGCGATTGTATAGATCATAGGCTGTTGTTCTACGCGTTATTTTGGTTGGTTCATACTGACAGCACAATCCCCTTGCTGCTATGATGCAGGTAATAACGACTGTTGAGAGATGACTGTGTGGCAGGTGTATTTTTTTATATTACCGATTGGTCTTGGGATCATGACATTGGCAGCAAGCTTGTTGTTTTTGTTTGCTTATCTGATGTCTGACGACACTGCCACGCGCTTGCCCGCCTTTAATTGGTTTAAGCGCTTAATCATTGTGGCATTTATCTTGTTGAGTATTGGTCTATTTATGACCTTTGGACATTTTTGGGGTCAATCGAGATAGGCTTTACTGACTAACCCTCTTCTCTAGTTCTAATAACTCTAAATCTGTACGCTTGGGCTCGCCATTATTACCATCGTTGGGAAACGGTATTTTGTTACCATTTAATTGATAACCACGGCGCTGATAATATGCCAAAAGCTCAGGACGATGACTCAAGATAGACATGGTCAAGCGTGCAAGCTGTTTATCAGTGCCGTTTTCAGTTGATAACAGATGTCTTGTAGCAAAGGTCTCAGCCGCTTGTAGTATGACGTTGCCAACGCCCTGCCCTTGCAGCTCAGGATGCACCGCAAACATACCGATATAGGCTTTTTTATTAGAATCTGCATCGGTTTTGATATCGACAGCGATACAGCCAAGTATCTCACCTGTCTCTTCTGCATCACGCTCACCTGTTGTCGTTTTTGGGTACACAAACAGATAATGGGTGGGATTGGTAATCGTACTCGCCAGCTCATCTGGCGTGATACGAATACCGCCGACCAAGTCTGCCTCATTGGTCCAGCCAGCCGTCTCTCGGTAGCAGCAGTTCAATAATTGCTCAAGTGCGCCAATATCGTCCGATTTAGCTTGACGTAGAAATACGCAATCTTTACTCAAATTACTTTTATTCATATTATAATTTTTCCTTTTTTATTTATAAAAAAACTGGCTTAGATCACTAAGCCAGCTTAAATACTAATACTTATCCGTCTATAGTACTAGCGCGATAATACGTGCGCTTGGTCAATCATATCAAACCCTGCATTGAGCTGTGCACGCGTTGGTGCATGACCACGGCGCAGTAGTTCAGAGAAAGCGACCAACTCTTTATCGCGTCCAAGCGTACTTGCCGCACTCGCACGCGTATCCTCGCCTTCGTCATCGAAATAATATTCGATATAGTCGAGCGTATCTGGCGTGCCAAACAGGACATTGTGCTCAGGTGTCTCTGCATGACCGCTATAGCGTAGGCTTTTACCATATTGCATGGTCCAAAAGAACGGAATGCGCGCCTCTAGTGAGTCGACATTGTCGTCATTTAGGATTGCAGCTGCTGTGACTATGCCGTGCTGCAATGCCACGCGCCAATGCTCAATACGCATACGACCCATTTGATTGCTGGCTTTGGCGATATCACCAAGTGCATAGACCCCATCTCGCAGCTGTAGATGAGCGTCCACTTGCACACCATCTGGGTCGTTCACTTCATTCAATATCTCTGTACGCGGTGACACACCTGTACCCAATACCACGATATCAGCATCAATATGCTCACCATTCGCCAACGTCACACCGCCTACATTTGAGAAAGCCTGATTATTGTTATCGCCATCCTTGTCTGCTTGACGGTCAATCTTAGTGATTTCATTGACGGTTGCATCAAACATAAAGTTAATGCCCTTTTCTTCATGTAGCTTGATTAAGGCGTTACTCACCGTTTCTGAGACGATATTGCCCATGACACGGCTACCTTGCCCAATCACGGTAATAGAAGCGGTCGTGCCTGCCTGCGCCAATGCCGAAGCGGTTTCCATACCGATAAAGCCTGTACCAATAATCACCACACGCTGGTCATGACTGGCCGCTTGAATCAATTTGGCATCTGCCATACTGCGCAAGGTGTAGACGCCGTCTATATCTGCTCCTTTGATGGGCGGAGTGGTCGGCGACGCACCCGTTGCCACGACTAAGAAATCCGCATTCTCTCGCTCGCTAGTACCGTTTTCATTTTCTATGACGATGGTCGCCTCATTGGGCAATACTTCGCTGACCGTTTGATTAAGACGCAGCTCAATATCGTTGCTACTCGCCCAATCTGCCCCGCCTAGTAGCAGCTTGTCTTCATCCATGTTCCCTGCCAAAAATGCTTTGGATAATAATGGGCGGTTATAAGGGGCTTTGTCATCTTTACTAATCATCGTGATTTTGCCGCCATATCCACCATGACGCAATTGATTGGCGGTCATAAATCCAGCGCCGCCGCCGCCCACGATAATGGTATGCGTATCAGTCAGTTTGTCATTTTCTATTGGCTTGTTTATCTTAGCTGAAGTGTTAACCGTCACATTATCACCATCATTAGTGAGCTCGTACTGGGTCAAGCCCTCTGTCGCTATCGGCTCTAGTAGCGACCCATCGCGGCTATCAAAACTCGCATGATGCCAAGGGCAGACCACTCGATTGCCACAGCGCAATCCATCGCCCAAATCTGCACCAGCGTGCGGGCATTTGCCGTCAAAGGCACGGAACTCATCGTCATCACGAGTGATTAAAATGATACTATCGTCTTCTTGCTTATACGATTTCATACCGCCGCTTGGGATATCCGCTTTGCTTATCGTGACTGTGTTGATCATCGCCTTGGTCATAATGCTTCCTTAACAGTTATAATGATTTTCTAGTGACAGCGAGTTGAAAACAGCCTCAATGAACCAGACAGATTCAACTTACCTTATTTTTTAATGTTTGTTATTTTTAACGTTCTATAGCTTGATAGTAGCAAGACCACTTGGCACACGATGTTTTTTTGTATGCTTGCTGCGTTGCAAAACGTAATTGCGCGACTTTCTATCAGCGCATTTGCTGTCTCCATTTATCATTAATAAACACAATAAAAGACTATTTTATGACTTCTCAAGATACCTCTAGCGATATTGAAAACACCTCTGCTACTCAGTCAGTATTAGGTAGCGATACAAATAATCAGGCTACCGACAGTTTTGATCTTGCCCATATTGATATTACCGCTGTCACTGACACCGCAAACTTGCCGCAGCCGAGCCGTCCACCGATAAAGCAAGCCACTTATAAAGCAGATGCTACAGACTTTATGGTCAATGAAATATTACCGCTAGCGTTCACCGACGAAGGTGAGCACTTATGGCTACATATTAAAAAATTAGGCATGAACACTGCCTATCTGGCAAAACTCTTGTCAGAGTGGGCAGAGATTCCACTGCGTGATGTCGGTTACTCAGGACTGAAGGATCGTCATGCGGTGACGACCCAGTGGTTTAGTCTGCGCATACCCAAAAAGCAATTACCACCTACGGAGTTTGCGCCGATAGACATTGGCGAAAATGAGTCCGTCGTTATTCTGGCGCAGCACTGGCATAATAAAAAACTCAATCGCGGTACCCACCGCGCCAATCAATTTATCATTACCTTGCGTGATATTGAGTTTGCGAATGATGATGGAAACACTGAATCAACTGAGCAATCGTTATCTACTGGGCAGACGGCTAAGCAACGCGTCGAGGAGCATTTGGCACGTATTGATAAAACAGGTGTGCCCAATTACTTTGGCCCACAGCGTTTTGGTCGTCAGGGTAATAATGTCAGAGAAGCGTTGTCGCTATTTGCCCGTCCACCGCGCGAGCCAAAGCCGCAGCCCAAAAAGAGCAAACGCAAACGTGCGCCGCGCGAACAAAATACGATGGAGTTGTCGGCAGCTCGTAGCTTGATATTCAATGAGATATTGGCAGCGCGAGTTCGTAATGGCAGTTGGGACACTGGCCTAGCAGGGGAAGTATTTAACCTAGATGGTTCGGGGTCGATATTTACCAGTGAGGAGATAGACGATACGTTACGCGCACGCATGAGTAGCGGCGATATTCATCCAACTGCCGTATTGTGGGGTACAGGTAATGATAAAGTCAGTGGCAGTGCGGCCGCGTTAGAAAACGAAGTCGTACAACACAGCCCATTACTCATGCAACTAGCAACGGGGTTGGAGCAGCGTGATATCAAAGCACAAAGACGTGCGCTACGACTGCCTATTGAGCAATTAAGCTGGCAGTGGTCGGATGAGCAGACATTGGTATTGAGCTTTACGTTGACCACGGGTAGCTTTGCCACCAGTGTGCTGGCAAGTTTGGTTCAGCAGATGGATTCATGATTGAATTATTGATAGCGTAGCGGCTAGCGGTTTTTGTAGAGTGAATGGATGCCACCGTTTTTTTCAGCAAATATATGATTGGCACTCACGACTTGATTGCGTCCACGATGCTTGGCTTCATAAAGAGCCTTGTCTGCTGCGCTAATCAAACGTTGGCAGATATCGCTAGGCAGTTTTTGTATAAATGCCATTTGGCTCTCAGCTTTTTGTGTGACAATCGACTTGATAAGAGGTGAGGCAATTGATTGAGACTGGGCTTTTTTTGCCAAAATAGATTTATAGTTTTTGGCAATGCAAGCCCTTTCTTGATGGGTCAAGGTATACAGCCCAAAACTCGCTGTCACGCTAAAATCAAACACATCACCGACATTGATGATATGCTCAGCAATATTAAGCCGTAATTGCTCAGCAATCACCATTGCACTATCATGCGACGTATTTGGTAGCACAACCAAAAACTCCTCACCACCGTAACGGCTAATGATGGTTTCATCTGATAACGACTGCAATAGCGTCTGCGATATCTCGATCAACACTTGATCCCCCACATCGTGACCGTAGTTATCGTTGATGCGTTTAAACCAATCCAAATCAAATAGCATCACGCTCAAATCTTGATCGTCTTGTACCGTTGACAACGCATACTTCATTTTCTTCAGGCCGTAGCGACGGTTTTTTAACTGAGTAAGCTCATCTTGATTGGCATACTGCAAGGTTTCTTGCCTGCTGTCGTCTAATGACACTAGCAAAATACGAAACATATAAATGATAAAAATCGCTTTTGGTAACGACATATAAATATGGGTGGATCGCCACAAAAGGTTGGAAGATTGACGCAGGTGATCAAGACCCTCCCAAGTCAACGCCTCATTTTTAACGATAGTCATATCACTATAAGTCATATAACTATGAATATTAGAAGGAAGAGTAATGGCCGTAAGTTGGCGTAGATTGGGTATCGTAATATCCAAATAAGGCAGTAGCAATACTGCTAAGGTCGCAATAATTTGCCCTATAAATGCTCGCCAAACATAATTCCGGTTAATGAGCATCATTCCCAGCATAGCACCACCTACTAATGACACACCTGTTACCAGACTACTATGCCCTAGTATGGCGACAATAAAAGTAATGTAGACACTATAAATAGTGATGAGCAAAGCTTGCCATATGTGCAGATTGCTACTGGCAATTCTAACTGGTGAAGAACGACCGGACATCCATAGCAAGAAAGCACCAACTATAGACACGCTAATCCATACTAGATAGAGCAGGTTGATATCAACGTAGGCACTATAAGTATCGCGGCGATACCACACAAATAAGCACCATAACCAATGTGAAAAAACCTCCATTAACATAAATGCTGCTAGTAGGGCCGTCCTATCAGCAGCATCCCACTCAAAAACCGCCTTAGAAAGCTCTCTGTGGCCTAGATAGAACTTATATACAGCCATAATGCATTACCGCAGATAGTCAAATTTGTAGAGTTAAAAAATAGTGAGCCGTGAGCCACGATTAAGGTCTATTCAGTGTGGCAATTTCTATCTCTATTATCAATCTATTTTAAGCCTTATTTAATTAATATTTCCCTTTAATTACAATATGTTTATATATTGATACTGAACTCAACTATGTCTCAATTGCACAGCCTGTTACCTACCAAAAATTTCTAAAAAAATGGCGCATATCCTATTAAGGCACTGGGTTAAATGACTCCCAAACCCCTTGTTGGTCAGCGTTCAAGACAGGCACATCACCCAGACGACGCCATGGCATATTGCTACCATGAAAGTCGCTGCCAATCGAGGTGACAAGATTGTGCTCGGCAATACTACGATCAACCATTCTGCGCGTGCTGATCGGTTCACTCGTGGCTGGTAGCTCACAGGCATCGCCGCCAAGCTGAGCAAACTCTTCAATCAGTTTGCGCACTCGTGTGGCGGATAGCTGATAACGTGTGGGATGCGCGAGCACCGCCTTGCCACCACAAGCATGTATCAACTCGATACCATGCTGCATCGTCAACGCCTCGATCGCCACATAAGCAGGCTTATTGTCCGCCAAATATTTATCAAAGGCTTTCTGAACGGTTTTGACCTCGCCCCGCTCAAATAGCACTTGCCCAATATGTGCGCGTCCGACTGCTTGTGGGTTGCCACCTGCTTTATCGAGCACGGCTTGCCACAACTCATCAAAATCTATATCCAGCAGCTCACTGAGCTTTTCGGTGATGCGCTGACCACGAGTGGCTCGACTGTCTTGCAGTTGCTGCAGCGTTGCGTGCATTTTTTCGCGATCAGTAAAGTCCAGTCCAAGTACGTGAATAATTTTATTGGTAGATTTATTCTTTCCGTAACCACCGCTTAATGTATGCTCACAGCTGATTTCAACGCCATTAATAATCTGCATATCGCAGGCACGGGCAGCGTCTCTCGCCTCGTCAATCCCTGCCAGCGTGTCATGGTCAGTCAATGCCAGTACATTGATGCCCGCTGCGTGAGCGCGCTTGACTACTTCAGTTGGTGCGTAAGTACCATCCGAACAGGTACTGTGACAATGTAAGTCGTATTTCATAAGATAAGCCTTAATGTTTTAAAAAATAAGCGTATAAACAATTTAGTAGCAGACAGTCACTATTCATATTGGTTGCTATTGATAATGTCTAAGCCAATTCTCTGCATTTAGCGACTATTGCTGCTGTATTTGAGGGTTATATTTTGTCAATGTTATGGTCATTAGCCATAATAAGACGGTATTACTCTGTAGGTGACGTATATCGCAGGATTATCGTGTTGATTGCTTTTTTTTGGTGCGGTAGACGTGTAAACTACCCCATACGTTTTTGTTGGACACAACCTTTGCTATGAAAGCATTATTAGACTTTATCCCTTTGATTGCCTTTTTTATCGCGGCGCGTTATAACGGTATTTTGGCAGCGGCAGGGGCTTTGCTCGTCGCTACTATCATTGTTTATGCCATTCACTTTATTCGCCAAAAAGGCAAGTTTGATAAGCAACAATGGGTCGTCTTACTATTAACCATTTTATTTTGCGGTGGCACATTACTGTTGCGGGATGACATCTATCTGCGTTGGAAATCGCCCATTATCAATGGTATTTTTGCGTTGACCTTGTTTGTCAGTGCCGCTATCAATAAGCCATTGATGCAGCTAGCAATGAAAGAAGTATTTACTTTGACACTTAGTGGTTGGAAAAAACTGACCGTTGCTTGGGCACTTTTCTTCGCCCTCATGGCTGTACTTCATTATATCACAGCATTCACCATGTCAGATGAAGCGTGGATTAACTTCAAGACTTATGGCTGGATTCCGATTATGCTGGTATTTGTCGTGGCTCAGTTTGCTGTACTCAAAAAGCATCTCAACCCTGCGCTGACGGACAAAACCACCAAATAACCGTTATGCGCTGATAGCAGCTACTGTCTTATAATTGATAAAACTGCTTTTAAAGCTCGAAGTAATCACCCGTTAGCGTTATACGATGTATTTTTAATCAATCATCACGTTTTATTATCAACTAAGGAAGTTCCATGTCTTTATTTGTCATTATTGGTCATGATGTGGCTAATAGCAGCGCACAGCGTCTGATTACTCGCGCTGAACATATTGAGCGATTACAGGCGCTAAGTCGTGAAGATCGTCTGGTGATTGCAGGTCCAACGCCTATCGAAAATGGCAAGAGCGATATGTCAGGCAGCTTAATCATTGCTGAGTTTGACTCTATCGAGGCGGCACAAGCGTGGGCAAATGATGAGCCTTATTTACGTGATGGCGTCTATAGTCACGTGGATATCAAGCCATTTATTCAAGCATTACCAGCACCAACTGATACAGTAGCTGCATCGTGAGTCAGAAAGTCCTTTATTTGAATACTCGATTCTATAAGAACAGCTTGGCTAGCCTGCTACTGATGGCAGCGATGTCAGTGCATGCTGCACCAACGGCAACCAACGCAGATGCAGCGAATCCTACAGTAGCCCCTATAAGTCAACCTGCTGTAGGCGATGCGTCAACAAGTTCAGCACTAGATATCAACGATACTCTGGCAGCACAATTGCAACCGTCTACTACAGCGCTGTCGGCGGCCAATCAAGAACTGCTCAGCCGTAACGCACAATTGCAACGCCAAGTGAACGACTTACAGACCCAAGCAAACGTTTTAGTCTATGAGAGCAAAGGTCAGTTGTTTTTGTATGGTGCATTTACCGTTTTGATCAGTTTGTTGGTAGGTATTTTTATCTCATGGCTGGTGTTTGTCCGCCGTGATCGTTGGTAAGTGATGCGCTCTTTATAGGTTTAGTTTTTGACCTGCTCTATTCTGCGACGTCTCATTGTATTTTTATGAACTTGACTCTGTCATCAATAAAATCTTTATTATAGTAAATCATCCTGCTAAGAAGTTCCCATGTCTATTGCTCATCACACAAACGCTGAACCATTAAACATTATCACACCTGCTAAGGTTGAGTGGCAAATGGATGATACTGGCAATATGGTGCCAGTGTCTGGTGAGTTTGGGGATGTGTATTTTTCTCATGCGGATGGCCTGGCAGAGACACGTCATGTGTTTTTAGAGCACAATCAGCTGCCTGATCGCTTGGCGCGCCTTGCACCACAGCAATGCTTTACGATTGCGGAATTGGGTTTTGGTACTGGGCTCAACCTCTTAGCGACTTGGCAGTTATGGCGACAGTTGCGCGATACCCACCCACAACTGGCAGATGCTCGCCTACATTTCATTACTACTGAAAAATTCCCGATACCGCTTGCAGATTTGACGCACATACTTGCCCTATGGGGTCAACGTGCGCCTGAGCTTGTAGCGTTGATTGAGCTACTTTTGGCAGCGTATCCGCCTCTTATCGCAGGCTGTCATCGTTTGGATTTCTCTTATGATAATCTGACGGTCGATATATGGCTTGGTGATGCAGCCCAGAGCCTTAGCAAACTGGCAATAGATCACCCTCAGCAGTCTACGCCTCAGCCTCATATCGATGCGTGGTTTTTGGATGGCTTTGCGCCTTCTTGCAATAGTACATTGTGGGCTGACAGTATCTTTGCACAGATGCAGCGCCTATCGCGTACGCATACCACCGCCGCTACTTACAGCTGTGCAGGCATCGTCAAGCGCGGGCTCAAGGAACATGGCTTTGACATCAAAAAGGTAAAAGGGTTTGGTCGCAAGCGAGAAATGCTCACCGCCATCATGACCGATACAGACCATATTGACGTTACTAGTGATAATAAAAATTGTGACAACAAAAGCCACGATGCGAAGCAGATAACAACAGATAGCACCTTTAATCACACTATCATCATTGGTGCAGGCGTCTCAGGATTGCTAACGGCTTGGTCGCTTGCCAATCGCGGGATTACCGTGACCTTATTGGATAAATCAGCGCCTTTAGCAGGTGCTTCAGGCAACCCTCGAGCCTTGCTTGCGCCCAAAATGACGCCTGTTCACCATGTTGACGAGCATTTGCACACCATCGGTTATCTCTATAGCAGCAGACTGTACCGAGACCTCAATCAAAAAGCCATAAAGCTCAATACAACGCCAGTACTTGAGCCGACTGGTGCGCTTGATTTACTGATAAAAGCCAATATTGGCACCGAGCAAATCGCAGATTATCCTGATGAGATGGCGACCACCCTATCCCATGAGCAAGCACAGAATATTAGTGGAATAAAAGAGCAAGACTTATCAGAGAACCTGTACCTACCCCAGTCTGGTTTGGTCAACCCGCAAGCATTGAAAACTATTATATTGACACATCCACTCATTCGTTTTCAGCAATTAGACGTGAGTAAAATTGACGAAACTGAACAGCAAGTGTGTATTGAAGGCAGCAATCAAAACCAGGAGACTGTCTCTATTTTTGCTGATCATGTCGTTATTTGCACCGCCTTTGAGAGTCATCAATTAGATGAGCGTATTTTTGATTGCCGTAAAATTCGTGGTCAGCTGTCTTGGTTTCGTCCTAGCCTAGAGCAACTGATCAATTTGCCAAGAATCCCGCTTAAATATAGTGGTTACTGTGCGCTGTTCAATGCACAGACTGGCGATGATGATCTAAACACTGTCACCGCTGGCGAACCATATCTATTACTAGGCGCGAGCTTTATCCGCAATGATATAGGTACTGACATACGAGATGAAGAACATCAGATTAGCCGGTACAAGCTCGTTGCTGCCATTCCTGAGATGGAATCTATCGTGCCAGCTGATACAAGCTTATGGCAAGGGCGCGCTGGTATTCGCACCCAAACGCCTGATTATCATCCCATCGTTGGGCAACTAACCAACAGTCAGCGAATCTGGACGATGAGTGCAATGGGTGCAAAAGGTTATGCGTTGGCACCCATCTGCGCTGAAGCATTAGCGAGTATGATGCTAGGGTCATTTGCACCGCTATCTAATGCAATGCTCGCACGTCTATCGCCCAATCGTACACGTTTGCAAACACCGCTCACTTAATATCATTTAGAATGATATTTATGTCAATCAAAACAGCGCTTTTTATCTTGTGATATCTTTATTTAACGTTCATCCCGACAATGAGATATGCATTATGAGCTATCATCAAACCACCATTACCCTACCTACTTATGCCCGCGGTATTCATATCATTACCCCAATTATCGAAGCAGCCATTGCTCAGCTAATACCTCACTCTAACAAAGCGGGGTTGGTTCATTTATTCTTGCAGCACACCTCAGCCAGTCTCACGATTAATGAAAATGCTGACCCAGATGTGAGATTAGATACTGAAGAATGGCTCAATAAAATTGCCCCAGCCGATCGACCAGAGTACCGCCATACCTTAGAAGGATCGGATGACTTGCCCGCTCATTTTAAGAGCATGATGCTGGGCGTCAGTTTAACCATTCCGCTGACTAATGGTATGTTGGGTCTGGGCATGTGGCAAGGGGTTTACTTATGTGAGCATAGAGACGTGACTGGATATAGCGGACAGCGCAAGCTGGTTATTACGGTCAATACGTAATAATATAGGGTCATTAACTGGCAGGTTGACCCTCGCAAATTGCCACATTGATATAGCGCGCTATTAACGGATAAACCTGATTATGACCACTTTTGTCTTAAAATTACCAATCTCAACAAACGCTAAGTCTCACTGTCTCAAGGCTTCTGCTATTTTTTTGAGTATATTTCTGCTGACTGCCTGTCAAGAAACGCCAGAACCTGAAGCACCTACCGAAACACCATCTGAAACGTCAACCCAGACCACGCCAGTCACCACAAATATCAATGTAGATAAAGCTGAAAACAGCAATGCAAATGACGCTCAAAATGTAGCGCAGACTGATATTGATTCAGAGCGCGATGTGAGCTTGACTGAGTTAGAGCAAGATCTTGGAGGCACTGTCGCTGCAACAAGTAATACCGGTACAGCGCCCAATCCAGAACAGGCGATCAAAGGCGCACAAATCACTGATGTCCGTTACAAAAGTGAAGCAGGCGACACCTTATCGGTCGTTTTTGAAACGTCAGCTGCAGGGTTGCTCAATGCCATCGTCACTCACCCCAACCAGCCAAAAATGACACTCAGCGCACCAGAAGGTCAAGGTAACAATCCCACTTATCGCTCAGCTGACGGTAATGTCCAACTGGTGAGTCATGCAGGTGGCGGCACCATTGATCTTATCCAAAACAATAAAGTCACTAGCTTTGATGCGGTCAGTGCTGAAGCAGAAGTCGTCACTAAATAAAACCTAACGTATTTACTTAACTTTCTGATAGATAACTTTATTTATCCAAACCCAGTCGATTGACCAAAAAGTCCGACTAACCAACTTATCGCCGTCCATATTCCCCAGCCAACAAATACAATCACGATGAGTCCCAACATGTCAGGGATATGCAAGTACAGCCAAGCCACTATTGGATTTCGCCAAAAGCCACCAAAGCGGCCTTGCTGCTTGTCTTCTAGTGATTGATGCAAAAAAGGCCGATCCATATGCATCGTTTCGGTAATGCCATACTCATCGTGCAAATGCTCGTGTACGATACTCAATGTCTTGCGGCTAGGGCGAATAAAAATATCTAGCAATGTTCCAATACCCGGTACAATACCGACCACCATATCAATCAGCGCCAGTCTAACAGCGGGTGTCATTTTATCGGCAGGAACACCCAGCTGACGACCCAGTATAAAAGCATAGCTGGTCAATATTAGTCCTGCGACATCCCCTGCGAGAGGAATGGTAGAGAGCGCCGCATCCGCACCCATGCCTTGCTTGGTAAAAGGCACACGGACGAGTGAGTCCATCGTATTAGCAAACTTTGCCAGCTTACGCTCAGTGGCGATAACTTGCTCGCGTGTCAGTCCCTGCTCAGCAAGTTTTGCCTGATAATCGACGCCTAACTCACTAGCGTTTGATGGTCGCTTCGCTTTGAATCTCGGTAACTTCTTAAATTTATCCATTCAGAGTCGTCCATATACAAGCAATTGCAATAAGCGCAAAAACATAGCGTCCTACCCAGATGTTGGCCAAAAATGCCTGAAAGCAAGCCTGTGCATTGCGACTGGCACACGCGCTGTTTTGTTTGGCAAACATCATCGCCACCAATGCCAATCCAAACACGGGCGTCACGCCTAGCGTTGTTGGGGCAAAGTAATGCCACATAGCCGCGCCCATCATCAGCAAAAACAGCATTTGCAGGATTGAGATAATAATCACATCATAGCGGCCAAATAATATCGCTGTTGATTTGACGCCAATCTTGAGATCATCCTCACGGTCGGCCATCGCGTACTGCGTATCATAGGCCACCGTCCAGCACATATAAGCAAAGAATAGCAGCCAGCACCAAATATCGGGAGCGCCCTGCACCGCCACATAAGACATCGGTATGGCCCACCCAAAAGCAGCTGCCAAAAATACTTGCGGCAGATGGGTATAGCGTTTCATAAATGGATAAATAAAGGCCAATACAACAGCACCAAGCGACCAATAAAATACAGCTACGGGTAAGAAAAACAGCAAACTGGCGCTTAGCAATACCAGTACCAAAAACGCAGCAATGGCTTCTTTGCCAGATAGACGTCCATCTGCTAATGGACGACCTTTAGTGCGCGTCACATGACCATCTACTTTACGATCCGCAAAATCGTTGATCGCACAACCAGCGGCGCGCATAAAGATCGCACCGAGGGCAAATATCGCAAATATCTTAAACGTTGGCAGGCCTGCTGTAACTCCTTGCTGCTGTGCTTGACCCATGGCAGCTAACAGTACGCCCCATAATGTCGGCCATAGTAGGAGCTCAATACCCACTGGTTTATCAAAACGCGTGAGCTGGATGTAGGCTTGTAGTTTGTCTTTAAATGTCATGGCTTCTTATTATCATCAATAAAGAGTTTTATATGCTGCTTTGCTAGGGCGTGTCCCTATTTTAAAAATGGTGATAAAAATGAGATAAATCGCAGACAAACAAGGAAAATAGTGCAGACAATATCGAGATATTGACCAACTATTTGACGCCGCTTGGTAAAGATTTAGCCATTTTTAGCCCATTTAGTGATAAACGTTTGAATTAGGGACACGCCCTAACCATTAGATTTGTTGCCATAAGTTATTGGCTTCGACTAGAGACAATTCAGGATACTGTTTACGTAACGCTTTAATCGCAGGGATTTTATCTTTGTGTGCTGCTTGTTGCCGCAAAAATGCCAATTGCTCTTGTGGACTACTCAATTCCTTTAAACGTGCTTCAAGCCGAAGAATCCGAGTGCGCAGCATGATATTGACCAACAATAAGCCTGCACCCATGACCCAAATGATTAGCGTTGACATTTCCTGCTCCTGAATACATGTATTCTAAATACTCAAGCCAATGAACTGCGTATATCTATACTCATACACTCATTTATCATAAACATTGGTTGTCAAATAATCATCAAATAACTGCTATCAAACAAAGTAACCATCAAAGCGCACAGCTTCATTATGCCAGCTTTCGCTAGCCGGCTGCTCAGCAAGTAGTGGAGCAAATTGCGGACGTTTCACGACCACACGGCCTTGTCCTTGCGCGCTTCGACTCACAATTGCCTTGGCGCTATTGAGCAATTGTTGTTCTTCCTCTAGCGTTGGTGGACGAGCCAATTGATGCAGTGCTTGCATATGCTTACCGACTTTTGCCCCTTTGCCTGTTTTGCTATCTTGATAGCTATCCTCTGGAAACATCGGATCCAAATAGACGACATCGATTGCCATAGCATCGTCTATTGCGGTGCTTGCTTCTAAATTCGCAAAATAACTGAGTGCATCAGTGTTAATAATCTGTAGACGGCTCATGAGCTTTTGCCAATTGGGCTGCGCATTCATACGCTGCTGTTCTGCACATAACAGCAATGCCATCAACGGCTGCTGCTCAAGCATAACGACTTGTGCGCCAGTACTGGCCAATATCAAACTATCATGGCCAAAGCCAGCAGTGGCATCGATAACACAGCTATCTGCGGTAATCTTTGCTGCTTGCAGTAATAGCTCCGACTTACGACCAGCACTCACCACGCGTCGTTGCAGCTTATCCCACTCTGGTGATACGCTCAGTCCATCACTAAGCCATGATAGCTTATCTTTTTCATCAAGCAGCAAAATAGGTTGAGAGGATGTTTGGCTCAGTTGCTGGCGACGTTTTTGTGTTAATTTCTCTGTGGAGAGCTCAGTCTTTAGGACGATTGATAGTTTGTGCTCAGCTATCAATGCCTGTAAGCGCTCAATCTGTGCTTGTTGACTGTCATTCACATAGAACAGTTGGCACTGTATAAGGTCACCTGACTTATTATCTGTGTGATGCAGCGCTGTCATAACTATCATCCTTTTTACTTATAACTGCTTACTTTTTACCTATAGAATTACAAGCCATCGTACAAATCTAGCCCGCCATTTGGTAACCAAAGCCCCAAGCCGCAACCAACACGATAACACCCGTAATAATGCGTAACCAAGCAAAAATGGTAAAGTCACGGCGACTCACCCACGCCACAAGTAGGCGAATACAGAGTAGCGCCACGACAAACGACACGATGGTTCCAATACCTAATACCAACCAGTCTTCACGATTGCTCAGTACATCACCGTGTTTGAGCAAATCTAATAATGCCGCGCCTACAATGACAGGAATGCCCAAAAAGAATGAAAACTCAGCAGATGCCTTACGTGAGATCCCAAGCCATAGTGCCCCAATAATAGTGGCTCCTGAACGCGACGTCCCTGGTATCAAAGCCAGACATTGAAATAGACCAATCATTAGGGCCGTTTTTATACTGACATCTTCTGCTTCTTCTGCAATGATGGTTTTAGGGCGCTTTTCTACATAGAATATGAGCAGACCGCCGATGATGAGCATAATAGCAACGACAATAGGATTGAATAAATACGCTTTGATTTCATCAGCAAAGGTAAAGCCAACAATCATTACAGGAATGGTCGCGACAATGAGACTGAGTCCCAGCTGCCTAGGATTGGTCATACCTTCTGCTTTGCCTGTTATGAGGCCCATCAACGCTTGCCAGAGTCTGCCCCAATAATCATATATCACTGCCAAAATAGCACCAAGCTGTACCACGACCACAAACAAATCAACTTTTTCTTTGGTCCAAAATCCCATCACATCTGCTGATAGAATCAAATATCCCGTGCTAGAGATAGGTAAAAACTCTGTGATGCCTTCCACGATACCCATGATGACAGCTTGAACTAATAACAGTATATCCACAATGACTTTCCTAAAAACAGGCCGATTGGCTGTCCTATGTTGACGTTGATTTTATATTGATTAACGCTTAAAAAATACTCAAAAGCTATGCTTTACCTTGTTCTTTGAGCGTTTTCCAAGCTTGGTTGCGTAGATATTTTGGTAGTGCTTGCGCTGCCTCCGTACCACCATCGTTTGCAAACTGGGCAATACCAAGTTGCCCGATCACGACAGCATCTGGCCAAATATCGTCATGACACGCTTGCTGATCCTGTAACGCTAATAGCGGCGCGCCATTTCCTGCGATAGGCAAGTTAAGGGCTGTTTGGCTATCATAATCTAAAAGCTGTTCTGTACTATCGTTACCATCAGCCAATACTGGCTGCATAATGCTATGACCTAATTTGTCATCAGTTACCAACTCATATTGCCCAAAGTAGACTTGCTGCATACGAGCATCAAGGGCGCTGTATAGGTGTGTCAGTCCGTACTGCTGATACGCAGATTGTGCAATCGCTTGTAGGCTAGAGACACCAACACAAGGCAAGTCATGTGCGACAGACAACGCTTGCACCACTGCGGTATTAATGCGGATACCACTGAACGCACCCGGCCCGCGATTAAATATTAAAGCCTGTATATCAGCAAGACGTAACTGCGCCTCAGATAACGCAGCATCAATCATCGGTAAAATCTGCTGAGTCTGCTGGCGTTTACCTGTTTCGGTATGGCTCGATAATACCTGCCCGCTCGAATCTAAAATCGCGATCGAACACTGATCGAACACGGTATCCATTGCTAAAAACATCACAACCTCGGCTTTTACTTTTGGCGTTCTAAATGGGTTTGTCAGATTTTAATAATTTTTAATAGCTATTTATTGTTTATGTACTATCAAAATTCAGACAGAATGAAACAGCGCCTATCATAGCATTTAGGCTAAATGAATTTTATCAATTTCTACGTTTTCCACACTTTATTCATCTGTACTTATTCATAGCTAGCCATAAAAAACCCTAAAGCTTAGGTAGCTTTAGGGCCTGTATAAAATACTTTCAGTATATATCACGATGGCTTAGAAGCGTGTTTTAAACTTCTTTGGCGCTTGGTTTTGCATTTCTTGCATCTGCTTTTGCATCTCTTCGGTGCTTGGCATGTTATTTGGATCCAGTCCCATTTGCTTGGCCATTTGTTCTGGATTTACGTCCTTAGCGCCACCTTGCTGGCCGCCACCAAACAATGGACCGCCGCCACCGCCCGCGCTGCCGCCACCCATTAGTCCTTGCATAGATTTCATCATTTTACTGATGCCTTCAGGCTTTGAGATCATTTTCATCATTTTTGCCATTTGCTTATGCTGTTTGAGCAAACGATTAACATCTTGAATCTCACGACCTGAGCCTGCAGCGATACGGCGCTTACGACTTGGGTTAATCTTATCAGGGTTTTTGCGCTCAAATGGCGTCATTGAGTTGATCAATGCTTCCATCTCGCGTACTTTTTCTTCTGGTTTGGCGTCTTCGACGGCTTTTTGCATATCTGAGCCACCCATACCAGGCATCTTATCTAAGAAACCTGCCATGCCGCCCATGCTCTTCATCTGCTGGAACTGGGTCAATAGATCCTCAAGGTCGAAATCACCGCCCTTTTGCATCTTTTTCGCCATTTTTTCGGCTTTATCACGGTCAATTTTTTGCTCAACTTCTTCGACCAAACTTAGTACGTCACCCATACCAAGGATACGCTGGGCAATACGCTCAGGGTGGAACAGCTCTAACTCGTCTAGTTTTTCACCGCGACCCAAGAACTTAATTGGCTTACCTGTGATAGCACGTACAGAGAGCGCCGCGCCGCCTCGCGCATCACCGTCAGTCTTAGTTAAGATAACACCCGTTAATGGCAATGCATCATTAAAGGCTTTTGCAGTATTGGCGGCATCTTGACCCGTCATTGCATCGACGACGAATAGCGTCTCAGATGGGTTAACCGCAGCCGTTAGCGCCTTGATCTCATTCATCATGGTATCGTCGATATGTAGACGACCCGCGGTATCAATAATCAGGATATCTTGATACTGGATTTTGGCTTCTTCGATCGCACGTTTAGCGATATCGATTGGATTTTCATCCGTGCTTGAGTTCACAAACTTAGCATTTACCTGACCGGCTACTTGCTCAAGCTGTTTGATCGCTGCTGGACGGTAGACGTCGGCCGATACCAGCATGACTTTTTTCTTTTGGCGTTCTTGTAGATATTTGGCCAATTTACCAGCTGTGGTCGTTTTACCCGCACCTTGCAAACCTGCTAGCAAATAGACAACGGGCGGTTTGCCTGTCATCTCTAACTGCTGATTGGCACTGCCCATCATTTCGGTCAGCTCATCGTGCACGATTTTGACAAAGGCTTGACCTGGTGCTAACTCTTTTAGCACTTCAGCACCCAGCGCTTGCTCTTTCACGCGTTTGACGAAATCACGAGTGACAGGCAGTGCCACGTCCGCTTCTAACAATGCCATACGTACTTCACGCAGGGTGTCTTTGATATTGTCTTCGGTCAACTGCCCCGTACCCACGATATTACGTAGGCTGGACGATAAGCGTTCTGTTAAGGTATCAAACATAAATAACTCTCAATTAAAATGGTTTTCAATTAAATAATACGCAATTAAAATAACTTTCAATAAAATGGTGACGAATCAAACCATTCAAATGGTTCATCAATACTATTAGGATGGGCTATCAAATACTGGGGTTTCTCTGGTAAGAAATGTATAAAAAATCATATTATCAATACTATAGCATCAACACGGCTCAAAACTTATACTGGTTTTGCAAAAGACTCAGTTCTTATCTTTATAAGTGATTTCTTGTAAGTGACTATTTATAAGCGACTGATTCTATATTTTGCTCATTGCAGCCTTGGCAAACATTTATAAGGAATAATCAAGATGGTACTCAACTGGCACCCATTTTATGATAAATTGGACGATTATTCTAATCATTCTGATCATACTATTTTAGCAACACATTGAGCGGCAGTTTACGCTCAGTATAAGATGAGGCTTTTTATCTGTGCACCTTGCATTCTTACTTGCTAGCATGGCTTATATCTTAGTCAGCCTCCATATTGGTTGGGCGCTGATTCAGGACAAACCTATTCATAAAGGCGTCAGTTTGGGGCTTTTATTGGTAGGGATGGCCGCACATGCGACCCTACTCTATCCGTATGTTGTGACGCTTTATGGTCTGAATTTTAATTTGTTCAATATCATTAGCCTGACCAGTTTGTTTTTCTTATTCTTTTATCTGTTGTTTTGTTTATACCGCCCTATTCTGAGCCTTGGTATTTTGGCTGCGCCTACTGCACTAATAGGTATGACCGTCGGCTATGTTGGCCGCGCACCTTATCAGCCGCTCACTGACGTCAGTGTCGGTCTTGAAGCCCATATCCTATTATCATTAGCGGCCTATTGTGTGCTGTTGATGGCGGCGGTACAAGCGCTCTTTTTGCGTTTACAAATTCGCGAGCTCAAGCATCATACCATTCACCGATTTTGGGTCAATAAACTGCCCTCGTTACAAAGTATGGAGAGCCTATTATTCGATATGCTCTTGGTAGGCTTTGTGCTGCTTAGTATCGCACTGGGTATTGGGTTCATCTATGTCGAAGATTTGATGGCACAGCACATCGTGCACAAAACGGTATTTAGTTTGCTGTCGTGGCTGTTATTTGGTGTGCTGTTATTAGGTAACTGGCGTGCAGGGTGGCGAGGCAAACGTGCGGCCAATATCACTATTTATGCCTTTATTCTGTTGGCGATTGGCTTTGTGGGTAGTAAGTTTGTTTTGGAAATGCTGATATAAAATATCACATTATAAAAAAGGCGGTCAGTAGCAACAGTTACTGACCGCCTTTTTTACTTTTGAACTGATTTCTTACGGAATTTTACTAGTTAAAAACCACGGTCTTGTTACCTGCCACAATCACACGGTTTTGCACATGCCAATTGACAGCACGCGCCAATACATTGCGTTCGATATCACGTCCAATCGCACGTAATTCTGTTACCCCTTGGCGGTGCGTCACGCGGTGTACGTCTTGCTCAATGATAGGGCCTTGATCAAGCTCCGCTGTGACATAGTGCGCAGTTGCCCCAATGAGCTTAACACCTTTATCATAAGCCTGACGATAAGGATCTGCACCCACAAACGCAGGCAAAAACGAATGATGGATATTAATCACTTGCATCGGCCAACGCTTCACAAAATCAGACGATAGAATCTGCATATAACGCGCCAACACCAGTAAGTCATTACCTGACATCAGCTTATGAATTTGCTCTTCTGCTTCGGCCTTATTGTCTTTGGTCACTGGGACATGATGAAAGGTGATACCAAAATTTTCAACCGCTTGCTGTAAGTCAGGATGGTTACTGATCACACAAGTAATCTCGCAATCTAGCAAGCCACGCTGATGTCGCCACAGTAAATCTAACAATGCATGATCAAACTTTGAGACCAAAATACCCACTCTGGTCTTGGTCGCATTGTTATGTAGACGCCAATCCATGTTATGGCGTTTAGCCACAGTATGGGCAAAGCTGGCTTCAAAATTATCGATGATATCGCTCAAGCCTGCCAGAGCAAACTCTAAACGCATAAAGTACTGCCCGCCCTCATGCGCGGTTGAGTACTGATCTAAGGTGATGATGTTCGCGCCATAGCGATGAATAAACTCTGATACTGCTTGGACGATACCCGCTTGGTCGCGGCACTTAATGAGTAGCGTCGCGGTATCGATAGCTACTGTCGTTTGCGAAGATTTTGCTGATGTACTTGGCAATGACACAGCTGGTGAGGATACAGCTGCATTGTCGCTTGGTGTGGTGTTGCTTGGTGTTGTTTTACTTAGCATAATGCGCCCAATTCAAAAAACAAAGCTATCAGCTCTACATGGTCATGCTGATAGCAAAAATCTAATAAAAGTATAGGAAACCGACTATTCTAATCGTTTTTGCAAAACTTTGCTGATTGAGTTGCTTGTATTTGGTTATTAAGATTATAAATGCAAAAACCCCCAACGCAGGGTTGGGGGTTTTATGAGTCATAAATTAAAGGTAGTTAATAATTGGATTTTACACTACTGGTATAATCTCAGTTGTGGTCTTACGGTTAGGTGCAGGCGTAGTAACGATTAGTTTAATCTCATCACCTGCGCTACAGTTTTGTGATCTGATAGTGTAAGTCTTATCAGTATCATCTTGGTTCTTTCCAAGTACATAATTATTACTATTATCAGCAGTCGATAAATCAACTAACATTGGCACTGTTAATATATTACCAACGATACCATTGCTGGTTATCTGTACTTTACAACTGACATTATTACCAGTCGTTTTATCCAATGCCTGTACCTGAACTTGAGTATTTGAGGGCATAGATATTTTTTTACTGCCTGTGACACCGCTACCATTCATACTAAATGTTTTTAGCTTAGTGCCATTAGCATCTCCCGTTATATCACCAAGGGTAGGAGTGAAAGTTGGCGTAGTATCTGCAAACCCAACCACAAACTGAGTAAAGATTACGCCCGCTGTTGACGGTAGTTTAAATTCATTATTATTGGCGATACCGTTTTCGTTTTCATCAAGGAATATACCGTTACCATCAATTTCTTGAGTATTAGTCCCTGTAGTGTAAGCCAGTACCGTCACGCGTCTATCATTAGGCAGTACGCCTGCAGTACTTAGGGTTACGTTACAACGACCTTTATTCACAACGCAAGAGTTAGCTGATAAAGTACCGCCTTCTGCGATAAAGCGTATCGTAGAGCCATCTACAAAGCTGTTATTTGCATCTCGTGCAACGACATTAAGTTTGGTAGAGTCATTTAAGCGTCTAACGTCCATAGTAGAGGCATCAGTCTCTGTAGCTGCCAATACCTTTTTGGTAGGCTCTACCGTGAAATTTGCCTGTGCAGGTACACTACTAATGACTTCAATATTAGTAGCAGTAGCAGTGACATCCACTCGGCTGATTAAGGTTGCTCTTACGCTAATATTAGAAGCAATCGTATTACCTGCATATAATGGCACTATGATGCGACCAGCACTGTCTGTGGTAAAAGTAAGCGTTTGCTGATTTCTAACACTGCCCATCCCAAAATCATTGGGTGCATTTAATAGCTCAACTTTTACGCGCTCATTAGCAAATGCTTTATCATCAGCACTAACGACAAACTCAATATTGCGTACTGACGGTAATGTACTGCCCAAAGCCCCTATCACCACGTTATTAGCACATTGGTCATTACCTTCTCCACTAGCAGATGAGTCTGGGAATGCTGATGTATCACCAGAGATACATTGTATGTCTAATTTACCAAGATCTGAAACCTTACCGATAGTCACTGGTAAACGGATAGTCGCGCCACTCTCTGCTATTGTAGCAACAATTTCTTGACTCCCCTCACAAGTACCAGCATCATAAGTGGCTTTAAAGCCTAAAATATTGGTCACTGCGTTACTAACGCTACCACAAGACGCTACAAAGCTTACTGCTACATCTGTTTGGGCTTGCATATTACCAGAGCTTTTGACGAAGCCTGTAATATCTGTAGAGCCACCATAGGGTAATATTTTTTGTGCCAATGTAACCTGATCAAAGATCAAGTTAGCACTTTGTAACGAAAAGAAGTAAGCAGAAGATTGAACTTCAACGGCATCATTGTTCGCTTTAGCAGACAACGCATAGCTACCAGAGTCAGAAGTACTCACCGCTTTTAGAGTCATCGTCGCTATACCATCAGCATTAGTCAAAACAGTGCCATTAGTATTGCTAAACTTTACTGATGATACTGGTGCATCAGTACCAAATGTTACTAGCGCACTACTGACAGGCTGACCTCTACTATCAGTAACTTTTACGCTTGCTGTTGCCCCTGAGCTGGTAATAATACGAGTTGCACTTCCTGAATTATCACTAATACTAACGTTACTAATATTAAGAGCTTGTATAGGGCCAGAATTATCAATTGGTGGCTTTATAGAATCAACCCCATCTCCACCACCACAGCCTGCTAGCGTTAAAGCCAATGTTAGCGCTGTAAATTGAAATAGTTTAGAGCTAAGTGGTAGTGAGCTATATGACATTTTTGAACTCCGCAGCGGTCGCAATTTATTTTAGTAAATATACACAATCATTAGATGGCTTCATATTTGCCTATTAATGATACATAGACTTACAATAATAATAGTTATATTAACAGATTGTATTAAATATATAACAGCAACTTTACTGACTTTTGTTACAACTTACAACTAAAAAATGAATCTTTACTATTAAATAATCAACAACATAGACGGCTCATTTCAAGGTATAATAGATACCCTTTAGACCGACGATAATCACAAAAATATTTGAGTATTCATCTGTTTTATGGTATAAATGTCGGCTTTAAAATTTTCTGAATTGGTGGGTCTGTTATTTGCCTTTAGTAACAGTCATATCAGCTCAACCTTCATATAGTTTTGTTTGGTGCAAAGCTGCCGCTTGCTGTGTCCATGCCGCAAAAACGCGCAACTTGCCCAGACTGGTATGAGAATCCCTCATGCCTCATAGATTAGGAGTTCGCCATGTCTCGAGTTTGCCAAGTGACTGGAAAGCGCCCTATGGTGGGTAATAATGTTTCGCACGCAAACAACAAAACCCGTCGTCGCTTTCTACCAAACCTTCACAACCATCGTTTTTGGGTAGAGTCAGAAAACCGTTTTGTACGTCTACGTGTGTCTACCAAAGGTATGCGCATCATCGACAAAGTTGGTATTGATAAAGTGTTAGCAGATTTGCGCGCACAAGGTCAAAAAGTTTAAGCCACGCGCTTATCACCACCATCTAAAGGAAAGCTATCATGAGAGATAAAATCAAATTAGTATCGACTGCTGGTACTGGCTATTATTACACCACGACCAAAAACAAGCGCACGATGCCTGGCAAAATGGAAATCAAAAAGTTTGATCCAAAAGTACGCCAGCACGTGATCTTTAAAGAAGCTAAAATCAAATAATCTCCATTTTATAAATGGTATTATTTGAACAAAAAAAGGGTTTATCAATTGATAAACCCTTTTTTTATGCTTGTATATTTAGCTATCTTCAGCTCGCTAATACACTAAAAATCAACTGTAGTGCTTTGGCTCTTTATCATACACATGCGCATGCCACTTACTCATCTGCTTTTGCATAATGACCTGAATCGCAGCATGGATCATATGTTGGCCAATCGCCTGAGTGTCACTACCAAGTAGCTCTTTGAGCTTATCAGAGAAATCAATCGTCATCAGCGGCGCGTCGTCTTGCTCGGCATCACGCAACAACAACCTACCATCATCTGCTTCCACCAACTCTAAGGTGGTTTCTTTGGCAAACCCTGCAAATTGATCGCTACTTTCGTTGTCTACTTCTATATCGTTATCGATATCATATGGCATTAATATGTTCCTTATTATCCCGTTTAGTACTGGTAGAGAAACTAGTCATTGCAAAGCAGTTATTTATTGAAAACAAACTCATTCGGCAAATCTATCATCTTACAGTAACGCGGGTAAATCTGTCTTACTCATACAATGGACGCTTTAACACTAGAATTCAAGGGCTATCACATAAGTACTTCACTATGAAAACAAACTTGAATGCCTTGCAATAAGGACACACTAGCGCCAATAGCGCAGTTTCGCTAACGTAAATAAGAAAGCAACGAACATCCCAAGGTAATAGACCAGCTTTAACTCAAGGGTGGGATCACGGTATTTAAAAGGCAGAGCAACAGTCGCCGTTGCAGTCGGAAGTATCAATAACATCAGCAGCCAGTTCTCAATAACATTGAGCCAACCCTGTAAATCCGTCCCGTTACGCAGTGAAGCGAGCCCCATCAAAAGACAAGCTATGATTAAGCTAGTAAACAGGCCATTTGGTAAGTCTTTAGGATAGATAATTTTGGCAATACTGGCCGGTACAATTCGCATATAAAATTCCAGCCATGCTTACAAAGCAAGGCTTAACGATTAAAAAAGTATAGAAAATAGCTTATAAAAATATTACGACGCTATATTTATGAATAGATACTATCTTTGTGCTAAAGCATTTAACTATAAGTACCCATCAGCCATAGCATCGATATACAAGAGGTCAAATAGCCCAAACTAATGGCATTCCAACTCTCGATATGCAGGCCTTTAACTTTATTGAGTATGCGAGAACCCACCCAAAAAAATAGCGGAATACCTAACATAAATGCAGGCACAATGACCGCAGCATGGCGCAGCACTGTTCCGACATCATCACCCACCATCAAACGAAAGCCATAACCTGCCAAGCTCAGTACCAGTGCAAACATAGCCATGCCAATGGTAATACCTTTCGGCACCAAGCTACGTTGCGGTGTTCCACTTCTTGACTGCCTAACCTGCTGATTCAATGCTTCATGAGAGTTTGCTTGCTCAGAAGGCTCTGCCGAACTGCTAGAATTTTTTGTGTCCATATTTCACCTTTACGTGACTGACCATTATCTAGTCATAAGTTATACAGCACATTCTAATATTATTATGGCATAGCTAATAGCGTTTATTAACCATCCAACACTTGCTAGCTGTTGTTGGCTAATAACAACTCTGCGCGCATCTCATCAATAGCGGCTTTATAGTCTTCTTGGTTAAATATCGCAGAACCCGCGACAAACATATCCGCCCCTGCTTCAGCAATCGCGCGAATGTTGCTGGCTTTGATACCACCATCAACTTCCAATCGAATATCTCGACCACTGGTAATGATACGCTGACGTACCTGACGGACTTTATCTAAAGTACTATCGATAAACGACTGTCCACCATAGCCAGGATTCACACTCATCAATAAAATCTGATCTACTTTATCCATAACGTAATCAAGATAATGCAATGGTGTTGCTGGGTTTAATACCAAACCGCACTCTGCACCGCCATCTTTGATAAGCTGTAGTGAGCGATCAATATGCGAGCTGGCTTCAGGATGAAAGGTAATGATACTAGCACCCGCTTCCAAGAACTGCTCAATCATACTATCGACAGGTGAGACCATCAAATGCACATCAATGGGCGCTTCCACACCATAATCACGCAGCGCCTTACAAATCATGCTACCAAACGTCAAATTGGGTACATAATGGTTGTCCATTACATCAAAATGAATCACATCGGCACCCGACTCTAGTACCTTCTCCACTTCTTCGCCCAACCGCGCGAAATCAGCTGAGAGGATCGACGGTGCAATAAGATAAGGTTTAGCAGGACTGTTCATAATTGAGCTACCTAAGTCATGTTCATATAAAATATTGGTAAATTAAAAAAATTCTAATCGGCTTACAGAAGTTGTAAGCCTTTTATGTACTGATGTTAATTACTTAGTTGATTAGCACTGCTTGTATTGGGTCTTACAATAAGCACGGCCAACTTCAAAAGAGCGCTTTGCCTCATGCTTGGTAGCGCGATTGCTTACTCTCTGACGCCATAAGCGAAAAGATGACGGCTTTAGCTCTTGGCGCATGAGTTTGATAACGCCAGTCTCATCGAGACCATAGCTATGCTCTATAGCCCCGAATGGCGTTCTATCTTCCCATGCCATTTCTATCACGCGAGATATTTGTACGTCATCAAGTACTCTATTGCCAGCGTCGTTGACGGTTTTTGCAATCAGCTCGTCTGACTTAATCTGAGATAATTGGTCATTATCAGTCGTATTACGTTGTTTTTTTGCCAACGCGGCATCCATATCAGCCTTCATAGTAGCCTTTGTAGCGCTAGTATCTGCTGACTTGTCCTTTGAGTTAGAAGCTGTCAAATCTTGATAACTTGCCATAAAAATCACCTGTTGAGCATGAATGAGATCGTTAAAAATGTATCACGGTCGTCCGCATGGTATCTTAACTCAGTTGAGCCATATGCCAATGATGTTCGATATGATCGCTCATCATGCTTTGTATAAAATAATAGCTGTGATCATGTCCAGCGTGATAACGTAGTGTCAATGGTTGCTTGGCTTTTTCGCAGGCCTCTTGGAGTTTAGAAGTCTGTAGCTGACCTTCTGCTAAGAAGTTATCAGCGCCGCCTTGATCCACCAAAATACTGACATACTGCTGACCTGAGTTTGCAATGACTTTTGAAGCATCAAAGTGTTCCCACAGGGCTTTGTCGTCGCCGAAATACTCGGTATACGCTTGTTGCCCCCATGATGATTCACTGGCTGCACACACAGGCGACATGGCTGAGACACTAATAAACTTACTGGGATGCTTGAAGCCTAATAACAATGACCCGTGCCCGCCCATTGAGTGTCCCATGATACCCATATTGATAATTGGGAACTCTGCACGTAGCAAATCATACAACTCATCAACGATGTAAGTTTCCATATTGAAATGCTGCGCCCATGGTGCTTGAGTAGCATCTACATAATAACCTGCACCTTGACCAACAAAATAGCGCTCGTCATCAGCCACATCGATATCAGCATGACTACGTGGAGAGGTATCAGGCGCAATAAAAATAATACCAAGCTCGCTACATTTTTGTTGAAAATGACCTTTATGGGTTACGTTATCTGCGTTACACGTCAGACCCGATAGATATAATATCGCAGGACAACGTCGTCCAGCCAACGCTTCGTCAGGCAAATAAACGCTGAACGTCATTGGGGACTGGGTGGCTTTTGATTCATGGCTATAATAATGCTGCTCACCATTAAAACAGCGATTCACACTTTTTTGCGTAAGCTGCTTATTGTTAGACAAACTATGACTATAAGAATTCTGCATGAGTGATATCCCTTTTATTCAAAAAACCAACGATAGCGTTTAATAGGTGCTCGTTATTTGATACTAGCATTTGCCAGTTACTAGATCATTTCTCATATTTATTCGGCAGATGCATCTACTTCGTCTACCGATAGATTAGTATTAATTTCAGGTAGAATATTGACGGTCGTAGAAGCACTATTATTCGTAATGCTCGCAACGGATGGACGCGTTTTATCAAACAATACTTGCTCAAACGCAGGTAAGGCGGTTTCCATTAAACTACCGATTACCATCTGCGGTTCTGATGGCTCAAACCCCATTGCGCGCTCACGCTCATTGACACGTATACGAGCATCCTTGAAAGCTGACTCAAAACTGGTATTTCCTCGCAAGCTTTCAGCAAAAAATGCTTGACCAAAATACGTCATCTCAGCCGTATTGGTACAGCCAAACGATGCCTTATCAGCGGCTGATGCAGTAATCACTACCGTGGTTGGCGATGCCAACTCGTCGATGAATGAACCCGAATAACAAGCAGACACCACAATCACACGCCAGCGAATACCTGAAGCATCCAGCGCTTCACGAAGCCATGCAGCATCTAGATTGTCCATCGCGATTGGCGGATTCGCTAACTGAACGATATCCTCGTTACCATGTGAAGACAACGTCAAAAACAACACATCTTCATCAGCATTCATCTGCTGACCAATTTTCTTTAAGCCGCGTAAAATGCTGGTTTTGGTCGCAATTGGCTCGTCCATCCAACTATACGTATTGTTAATCAAGGACAACGAGTGCCCACTGGTCCCAAAACGCACATCAAACAGCTCACGTACCTTATTAATCTCAGAGCGAAAGACGTTTTGACCAGAGAACCCTGCCACACCCATAAAGTACCAGTCGGTTTTGCCATCGATACTTGGGTCTATACTATTTAATGCTTGCTGTAATAAACGGGGCTGCTCATATAGTGCTGCCTCTTCCAACACAGGCTCTACCGGAATTTGCTTAAATATAGGTTGGTCGGCGACATTACGCTGCCAAATCGTCAACAGTGCCACAGCACCAACTAAGATAATAATTCGCTCCCACCATGGTATGCGCAGGCGACGAGAAAAAATCCATAGCAAAGCGAGCGTCTGCCATAAAAACAATACCAAAAATAGTATGGGTAAAAACGAGTAACTCCACTCAGGTAACCAGCCATAGCTACCAAAAAACTGTACTAAGCTCTGCAATAATGCGGATAAAGTATCAGCAACCAACCAAAGAACAACAGGCACAAAAACCAGTGTCTGATTGCTCGCTCGCCGTGCCAAGATAATACCACTTAATAAAATAATCATCGGCCAGATCAAATAACTGACCAAGCCTTGCTCATTGAACGTGCTGCTACTTTCAGCCGCTAACCACGAAAATAGGACGTTGCTACCAAGTGCCAATAAGGCAAATACAGCAAACTGTATAAAGGTGGGCTTTACCCAAGAAAACGCCCGAGTTGAACCCACCAACATCCACAAAGTTGCGATAATATTAGCAGCGAAATTAAGCGAAAAACGCTGGAGCGATACGGTTTTTAACGACGTAAGTGACAAAGACTTAGACCTCTAGCCAGTCGAGAAAAATAAAATGACCCAATGATAACTATCATGATGTCGTCGCCGCTTGATGTAATCGACTTACGATTTTTTCACGGCTGTAGACATCTATTTATATTGAATTCACGATGGAATGTTGATCGAAGATGACTAGCACTGCCTAATAGTTTAGCTCGCTAATCTATCGCGATTGTAACGGATTGTCGGTCAAGAGGATAAGGATGATTTGTAAAATTCATTCAAATATGACCATAAATCTCAATAAAAAAGGAGACCTTGCAGACAAGACCTCCTTTTACATCAATTACCAGACATTATCTCATCAATAGCTCATTAACGCGCTTTAGATAAGCGGCTGGATCTTCTAACTGACCGCCATCTGCTAACAATGCTTGATCAAAAATGACTTGCGCCAAATCATCAAACTGCTCACTGCTCTCAAGCTTCTTAATTAATGGATGATCAGGATTGACCTCTAGCGTGGGCTTACTTGCTGGCACATCTTGACCCATTTGCTGTAGCATCTGAATCATTTGCGGTGATAGCTCACCTTCACCAACGACTAAGCAAGCAGGGCTATCAACCAAACGCGTTGAGACTTTAACATCTTTAGCACGCTCACCTAGCGCAGTTTTAAGCTTATCAACGACAGGCTTTAAGGTTTCTTCGGCTTTCTCTGCTTCGGCTTTTTCTGCTTCATCCTGCAAATCGCCTAGATCTACGGCACCTTTAGCGATGTTTTGTAGCGGTGTGTCATCAAATGAGGTTAAGAAGTTCATCGCCCACTCATCGACACGACTGGTCATCAAGATAACCTCGATGCCTTTTTTCTTAAACAGCTCAAGTTGCGGACTGTTTTTTGCCGCTGCTAGATTATCGGCTGTGAGATAGTAAATGGCTTTTTGCCCATCTTTCATACGGCCTTTATAGTCTTCAAAGCTTGTCACCAGACCGTCTTGGGTGCTGGTAGCATAACGTAATAACTTAGCAATACGTTCTTTATTACCGGCGTCCTCACCTAGACCTTCTTTGATGACATCGCCGAACTCTGCATAGAATTGGGCAAATTTTTCTTGCTTATCGCTGTCTTCGCTATTGGCAAGGCTGGCCAGCAAAGTCAAGATACGGCGGGCGTTACCATCACGGATAGATTTTACATCGCGCGACTCTTGTAGTAGCTCACGGCTCACGTTAAGTGGCAGGTCTGCTGAATCGATGACCCCTTTCACAAAACGCAAATACATCGGTAGCAACTGCTCAGCTTCGTCCATGATAAAGACGCGCTTCACATAAAGCTTTAGACCATGCTGTTGCTCACGAGTATATAGATCGACTGGCGCTTTTTTAGGGATGTATAGTAGCTGTGTATACTGCACGCGGCCTTCGACACGGTTATGCGTCCAAGTAAGCGGCCCATCCATGTCATAAGAAATATTCTTATAAAAATCGACATACTCATCATCGTCAATTTCAGAGCTAGAGCGAGTCCATAGTGCACTGGCTTTGTTGATGGTTTCCCACTCATCAGTGAGTACCATTTCGCCACTAGCAGGCGTGTCATCATTTTCGTCATCTTTCACGTCTTCTTGCCAGATCTCTTTACGCATCTGAATTGGCAAGCTGATATGGTCAGAGTATTTATTAACCAAGCGCTTAATTTTGCTGCGATCTAGGTAGTTATCTTCGCCCTCGCTATATTCTTCTTTTAGATGCAAAGTAATCGCCGTGCCGCGCGTGTCTTTGGTAATAGGCTCAACGGTAAAGCTACCAGTACCATCTGACACCCAGCGCACGCCTTTATCAGCAGGCTCACCCGCTTTGCGCGATTCAACGCTGATAGTATCAGCTACGATGAAACCAGAGTAGAAACCAACACCAAATTGACCAATCAATTGACCGTCTTGCTTTTGTGACTCAGACAATTTGTCCAAAAATGCTTTGGTGCCTGATTTAGCAATCGTACCTAAATTTTCGACGGCATCGGCTTCATTCATACCAATACCGTTGTCGGTAAAGGTAATGGTTTTGGCTTCCTCATCGACAGCAATGCGGATTTTTAATTCGCCATCATCTTCATAAAGGCTATCATCATTGGTCGCTTCAAAGCGTAGCTTATCACAAGCATCCGACGCGTTAGATACGAGCTCACGGACAAAAATATCAGCGTTAGAATATAGTGAATGCGTGACCAAATGCAGCAACTGCGCCACTTCCGCTTCAAACGTATGTTTTTTTAATTCTGGATTCAGACCTTCAGCTTGAGTTGCTTCACTCATAAAAACTCCTTTAAATTCTATGAAAGACCTATTATCAGATAACGATATACTCACTAAGGCCGCTCTCATAATTTTAGAGAACCTGCCGTATGTGATACCGTTAAACTGTCTATACTAATAGGGGCATTGAGAAAAAATTCAAGCTCAAAAGCCCTATTCAATAAAAAACACCGCGCTTGTTTACCAAGGCGGTGTTCTGGTATTGATCATTTTTTAGCGTAAGAACAAAAGCTAACCACTATTCTGAATAAACCTCTATCAATAACTCCCAAATAGTCGTCAATTTTTTTGAAAATTGAGTATGTGCTTTCATAGTAACCTCTATGTCGATTGATATCGTCTGGTTGGTAATATCTTCTTATTAGTTACTATTAAAACCATTTCTCTAATATTTGTATAATTAATTGATTACAACATATCGTTTCGTTTTCCAAAATCACTAAATAATTGATTCTTTCTTTTTTAACGTGGCATCGGGCGAATGGTGAGAATTTGTTCACTACGACCGAATGGCCCGTGTACATCATGCAATACTGCACTGGTCAACCCAATACCATCATCGCCATATTGTTGTACGGCTTCAATACCTAACCAACGACCTTTTGGGGCGCGATGCATATGGATTTGCAAATCCGTATTAGGGAACATCCACTCTAACTTAGACAACCCAAGACCCAATCTTGGTACAACACCATTGGCCGTATCGACCATACCTAATAGATGCACCAAATCATCCGTTGGCGCGCCTTCCACCATATCAATATCATTAGTAATCCATACCATACCGCGGCCGGGACGACGATCCTCTGTCGCCACCAGACGTACGCTCTCAATAAAGCCGCCCGGCCAGCCTTTCATGTCTTCCCAAACGGGTAACTCTTCGGGCTTATATTTTGCTGGTTGATCTTCAAGTCCGGCAATCTCACTGGTATCTTGCGTAATTAGCCGCCATGCTCTTGCAATAATGGCATCACGGCCACGGCTACTCATAACCGCTTCAATCAATTCAATAGTCCTACCTGGTCGGATGCAGCGAGTAGTGATGGTAAAGTCATCGAGCGGTATCAGGCCTAAAATATCAAGACTGACACGAGCAATACGAGTATTCGCTTGCGGCGCAAAGTTATTAATCTCAGCTGTCAGAAGACCTGTCGCTGGTGCCATATGCTGCTCGTGCTCATTCCAAGCGCCTTGTGCATGCTTGGTTGGCTGGTAATGCGCCACACTGACGCCGTCCTCTGGCTGTTCGCGTTTAATAAATTTGTAATAAGCAGTCATAGCTATCCTATATTTGGCACTTTCACCTGTATTTTTTATTTACGCTTGTACTTTCTATTTATGGGTAAGCTCTTGTTTTCTTAATATAAGAATACCGCGAGCTTTTTGTATGAAGAACAGTAAGCAAATCATTATGACTGCGAGTACAGCGTAAAGAACGCTTTTTTCTGCCATAAACTTCATGATATTCATAAACAGTACAAAGACCACTGCTACCATCACGAGCATATTGAGTTTCAGTTGCTTGTTTACTTCAGCGAGTGTGGCTTCTGCCAATACAAATCTGGCTTTTGGTTCTTTCATGCGAGCTTATCCATATAAATGACGATTCATACAAATACGAGGGCGTGTCCTAATTACTTACCAACTTGGGTGACAGGAATCCGCAAGGCTTTCGGCAAACTAAACGTTACGTTTTCTTCAATACCGGATAGCTCACTAGGCAGATCGCCACCCCAGTCCTGCAACTGTTGCAACACTTCTTGGATCAATACTTCAGGCGCGGATGCACCAGCAGTCACACCGATACTCTGCACACCATCCAACCAACGCTTGTCCATCTCACTAGCGTTATCGATTAGATACGCACGGCAATTCATACGCTCTGCTAGCTCGCGCAGACGGTTAGAGTTTGAAGAGTTTGGTGAGCCGACGACTAAAACAACCTCACAGCGACTGGCCAAATCTTTCACCGCATCTTGGCGGTTTTGGGTGGCATAGCAAATATCGTCTTTACGAGGACCTTGAATACTTGGGAATTTTGCACGCAATGCATCGATAACGCGAGCCGTATCATCCATCGACAGGGTCGTTTGGGTCACAAATGCCAAACGTTCGGCATCTTGCACGGTCAATGCTGCAACATCACTCTCATCTTCGACAAGATGAATCTGTCCACCATGGCGGCGATTGAAGCGCCCCATCGTACCTTCGACCTCTGGGTGTCCAGCATGTCCTATCAACACTGCGTCCATGCCATCTTGTGCAAACTTTGCCACTTCGATGTGTACTTTAGTGACCAAAGGGCATGTTGCATCAAACACGGTCAAATCACGTCGCTCAGCCTCATCTTCAACTGCTTTAGAGACGCCGTGGGCAGAGAATATGACGATGGAGCCGTCCGGTACTTCGTGAAGCTCTTCAACAAACACCGCGCCCCGATTGGCTAAGTCTGATACCACAAATTTATTATGTACGACCTCATGACGGACATAGATGGGTGGCTCAAAGCGTGTTAGGGCTTCATTAACAATCGCAATTGCACGGTCCACACCAGCACAAAATCCACGGGGATTGGCAAGATAAATTTGCATAAAAAGGCCTATCATTGGATAATTTATAGTTAAAACGTATTTTTGAATTTTTTATTCAAAAGTTGCGGCGAAATCAATGCTCTACTTTAGCATAATTTGCTTTTGTCGCTCTCTAAAATAGCTGTCTACTCATAGCAATATTTTATAGGCAAATCTCAGCATACTTACGACATATTGCAAAACCAGCTTTAACTTGTATAAAAGCAGTTTATAATAATGCATCTATTATAATTTCTATCGCCATACATGATGGCGTTTTTTATTTTTTCCAGTCTTTGTTTTTGACTGAGCCACTGCTTAACTTTTTATCAAAACACATTTATTACAATACATTTTACGAGTTACTAAGAAACTTTCTATTAGGATAAATTGTATGACAGGTTCATTATTCATCGTTACTGCCGCTTCAGGTACTGGCAAGACCTCACTGGTTAAGCAATTGCTTGCGACCACCAATGACTTAACGGTCAGTGTCTCACATACCACTCGCGCACCACGCCCGGGCGAAATTGATGGTCAGCACTATCATTTCACAGATACCGATAGTTTTACCAATGGTATCAATGCGGGTCTATTTCTAGAGCATGCTGAAGTATTTGGTAATTATTATGGCACGTCAGAGGAAAGTGTCCGTACTCAGCTAGCGGCGGGTATTGACGTGATTTTGGAGATTGACTGGCAAGGCGCGACGCAAATCAGAAATATCTTTCCCGATGCCATTATGGTTTTTATTCTACCACCTAGTATTGCTACATTGCGCCAACGTCTCTCAACTCGCGCGCAGGATTCTGTAGAAGTTATAGAGCGCCGTCTAGCTGGTGCGGTTACCGAAATGGCACAATATGTGAATGCTGACTATGTAGTGATCAATGATAATTTTGATGTAGCCTTAGCTGAGCTAAAAGCCATTATCGTGGCCGACAGGCAGACACTTGGTCGTCAGCAGCAGCGCTATCATCGTACGATTAGCAACTTGCTAAACGCTCAGGTAGAAGAGTAAACTACGCACAAGCAGCTAATCTCGTAAGTAGATATAAAAAGCAACTACGCGACTTGGCAAAAAATGCTATAATATTTAGCTATCCCCCTTTATATTTTTGATATTATTTTTATTGAGTGGCGGGCAAAGTCCGTTACTAATAAAAACAACCGAGGTAGCTATTTATGGCACGAGTGACGATTGAAGATTGTTTGGATAATGTTGATAATCGCTTTGAGCTAATTTTGGTCGCAAGCAAACGCGCCCGTCAATTGGCCAAAGGTATTGCCGAGCCGTTGGTTGACGTTGATAACGACAAGCCTACAGTATTGGCACTACGTGAAATTGCCGCTGGCAAAATCACACGCGATATCCTAAATCAGCCAGAGCATAATTTTGCTACTAGCTCATTAGATTTAGCATTGTCAGGCGACCACAGCTTCTAATAAGCTGTTTTGATAAGATGTATTTTATAAAGCCAATCGTGTTTTTATAAAATAAATACACATCTTGATCAACTATAGAGACCACAGCATAGGCTGTGGTTTTTTGGTTGTAATAATAATGTATTGGCTATTTTGGTCACCATTTATCCCTAAAATAGACCACTGAGTGAAATTTTTTCATCGCCCACACGCTTATCAGTTGACATTGAAAGCGATTTGCGATTAATTAGAGAATGGCGTACTCATCCTTAAGTTTTGTATGGTAGGTCATTATTTAGCCTCCATTTGCTTCGGTAAGTGGCCCAACAAGTAGGTCATGGAAAATAGGATCATCATTTTATGAGTCAAACCCTACCCAAACTCAGTCATCACCTCGTCGATGATGCTCAATATAACTTACTACGTTCGGTAGGTTATCTCACTGCTGCTGAGCGCCGTGATATTGTTGATGCTTGTGAGTTCGGAGATATTGCGCACATTAAAGACAAGCGCAAATCAGGGGAACCTTATATCACGCATCCAATCGCTGTCGCTGAGATACTAGCGGGCTTTCGCTTAGATCGAGATACCATCATTGCAGCAATCCTGCATGATACGGTCGAAGACACCGAAGTTAGTGATGAGCAAATCAAGCAGCGTTATGGTGAAACTGTATCAAGATTGGTCGATGGTGTGACCAAGCTAAAGTCCTCTTCACATAACAAGCAGCAGAATAAAGCGGCCACCTTTCATAAAATTTTAACCGCCACTCTCGCTGATCCGCGTGTACTCATTATCAAGCTTGCTGACCGTCTACATAATATGTCTACGCTTGACGCAGTACGTCCTGAGAAGCAACGCACCACAGCTCAAGAAACCTTGGATTTTTATGTGCCATTTGCACGATTAATGGGTCTGAATGATATTGCTGACTATATCGAAGTATTGTGTTATCGCAATTTAGACTCTGATATGTACAACAAGCTGTCTGATAAACTGCTACAGCATGGGCTTGGACGAAACTTTCAAAGAGAGTCCATTCATCGTTATTTGAGTATCGTGCTAAATAACTTGGACCTCAATGGTCTGGTCAAAGTCTTAGACAATCGCGTGGTCATATATCGTCAATTTTTCCGCAATCGCGGTGAGATTAATGCGCTACTGCGTCACTACGCGTTTGAAATCGTCCTCGACAATATCGAAGCGTGCGATAAGCTGGCCTATTATTTGATCAAAAAATATCAGATTGATGATACCCATATTGCGGATAATATTCGTCGTCCGCTGCCAGGTGGTAACCAGTCCCTCACCCTCATATATGAGCGTGACAATGATGTGGTAAAAGTCACTATATTGACTAAGCAAATGCAGAGCGCTGCAAGACTTGGTGTTATTGGCGCTGAACATGCGTCTGATGTCAGTCAGTCGGTTATCCAAGCATCATTACGTAACATGAAAGATTTGGTCGATGAAGACAATCTGAATGAAAACAGTCCTGATTTCTCAGCAGCAGTCTCTACCATTAATGAGCTGATGGATTATCTACACTCTAGTAAAATCATTTGTTATAGCCCTCAAGGGCGTGCTTACGAGCTTCCACAGGGTGCAACCGCGCTAGATTTTGCCTACGCGGTCGGGCCTATGATTGGTAACGTTGCCGTTGGTGCAAATATCGATGGTAAAGCTGCAAAACTTGGCACCGTGGTAAAAAATGGACAGTCCGTTGAGATAGAAGTGAACAGTCACTCAGAACCAAAAGCTGAGTGGTTAGGATTTGTAGTAACCAACAAAGCCCGTGAAGAGATTTTACGTTGGTTCAAAGATCTGTCTATCGCTGACAAACAACACCATGGCAGGCAAGCATTGGATCGTGCGCTCAGAACGCATCAGAAAAGTTTTGATGATTTGACAGATGCTGACTGGAAAGACCTGACCGAATGGCGCGGTCTGACAGAAAAAGATGCGCTATTTGAACAAATAAGCTCAGGTACGCTACTTCCTCAATTAGTCGTGACACGTTTATTTAGCGATGAGCTGAGCGATCTACAGGCGAAAGTACATAGCGATGATATGACTCAACCGCAACAGCTGATCGCCAATGCCTCTGGGGTTGAGCTCGATTTTGCTAACTGCTGTCATCCAATCTATGGTGACCCTATCGTTGGGCACTTATCTCGGCACGGCTTGGTCGTTCATCGACACAAATGCTTTTCGCTTGACGACATTCGTAAAGACAATCCCTATCAGGTGATTCAACTGCGTTGGCGTAGTGATAACGCTGTAAAACAAGGTGAAACAGACGAGCATGATATAAAAAATAGCGGCAAAATACGTTTTCCTGCTTACTTAAAGCTGTCTATTGCGCTTAGCGATGAGCAAATCAGTAAAGTGATTTATCATCTGCGCCAGCTGCATATGGGGGTTGAGACCGTTGACGTGCGTAATAGTGATACTATCATCCATATCATCGTACGCAGTCGCAATCACTTGGCTCAAGGCATTCGTGAGCTGCGTTCATTACTCGGCTTCCCTAACATCATACGGCTATATCAATTATAATAACCCTGCCTGTCTAGCAAACTCTTTGTCTAGTCAGATTTGAACGCATCGCGCTGAGGTTTTGACAACCTCTAAAACAATAATAGGCACTGTTGCTTGTCAGTGAGCAACAGACCAACCAATAAAATACGAAAAGGACATAATATGGCTCGTCAAACAATCCAAACAGATAAAGCTCCCGCAGCTGTAGGCACTTACTCACAAGCCGTAAAAGTTGGCAACACCGTTTATATTTCAGGTCAGCTTGGTTTTGACCCTGAAACCATGGAATTAAGAGAAGGTTTTAAAGCACAGGCTGAGCAAGTGTTCGAAAACATTAAAGCGATCTGTGAAGCGGCTGGTGGCAGTATCAACGACGTGGTTAAATTTAATGTATCTTTGACTGATTTAAGTGACTTTGCGGTTTTAAACGAAGTATTTGTGGCGAACCTAAGCGAGCCATATCCTGCTCGTGCTGCCGTACAAGTCGCAGCCCTACCTAAAGGTGGCGTGGTCGAAATCGAATCTATCTTATATATTGACTAAAACTGATAGTAATTTTTTTAGATACTCCTATAACAGTCAATCTATCATAAGCTTAGCATCATGCTAAGCTTATTGGTCTCTGCCTCTTTTTCTTCATTTCACATCAATATTAATCTGATAAGACTGCGAAGCCGTTTATGTTGGTACAAGTTGCGCTGCCCGTACCCCTTTATCGGGTGTTTGACTATAGCTTACCGGCGGATATGCTTGCTTCGCCAGACCGTCTGATGCCGTTAATTGGAAGTCGCGTTGAGGTTTCATTTGGTCGCCAAACCTTAATTGGTATCGTGATTGCTCATGTTTCTGAAGATGAAAGCTGTGTACCCGTCAATAAAATCAAACCGATTAATAAATGTTTGGACGCTGACCCTATTTTGGATCCCAGCATGCTCAAGCTGGCTTATTGGCTGGCGCGTTACTATCATTACCCACTCGGTGATGTCTTAGCCGTCATCCTGCCAAGCCTTGTCCGCCAAGGTAAGCCACTAGATCTACTAATTACTCATTGGCGAATATTGCCACATATCACTGATGATGATTTTCGTGCCAATGCAAAAAAGCAAAAGCAGCAGTTTGACATGCTAAAGCTACATGGTGAGCGCGGTGCTAGTGAAGATGTTTTGCTATTAGAAGGTATGCAGCGAGCATTTTTAAAAACGCTCGAAGACAAAGGTCTAATCGAGCGCTATATCCAAACTAAGCAATCCCCTTCTCCCGTGAAATTGGCAAAAATGCCGCTTGATCTCAATGATGAGCAGAAACTTGCCGTTGATGCCATCGTTGCTGCGCATAAATCTGAAATCTATACTGGCTTTTTATTAAATGGTATTACTGGTAGCGGCAAAACTGAAGTCTACTTACAAGCGATGCAGGCGGTACTAGAAGCAGGCAAACAAGTGCTGATCTTGGTGCCAGAAATTGGTCTCACACCGCAGACACGTGCACGCTTTGCTAGTCGATTTGCCGCTCATATTGTTTTGCTGCATTCCGGCTTGACTGATACCCATCGTTTGCAAGGCTGGCAAGACTGCCGCACTGGTCATGCACAAATTATCATCGGTACGCGCTCAGCAGTGCTCTATCCATTTGCAGCATTGGGATTGATAGTCGTTGATGAGGCGCATGATGGCTCGTACAAACAGCAAGACACTCTACGTTATCATGCGGCTGATGTCGCACTCTATCGCGGCCTACAGCACAACATTCCAGTCATATTAGGTACGGCAACGCCTTCTCTTGAGCATCTAAAACTGGTCGAAGATGGCAAGCTGGTAGAGTGTCAACTACTGACTCGTCCCGGCAATGCCAAGCCTGCAACCATACAACTGATTGATGCGCGCCTGCAAAGCACTCACCATCAAGCGCAAGATGATGGTGCTCGCTATGACACCGGTCTGACAGATTCCATGATTGGGGCAATCAAGCAAACGTTAGAAGCCGGCGATCAAGTATTAATATTTTTAAATCGTCGTGGCTATGCGCCTGTTTTATTGTGTGAGGCTTGCGGTTGGCAGGCAGATTGTCCCCGCTGTGATGCTCATTTGACCGTTCACTATAACAGTCTGGCGCAGCGCAGCGGCTATTCAGGTAGCTCTTATTTAAAATGCCACCATTGCGATTGGCAGGCTTATATTCCTACAGTATGCCCTGATTGTGGCAGTCAAAACCTAGATGCCAAAGGCATGGGTACTACCAGACTCAGCGAAAATCTGCATGCAATCTTTGCCAATCCCCAAACCAGCAAAGTGATTTATCCAATTATCCAAATCGATCGTGATACCACAAGACGAAAAGACAGCTGGGAAAATATCTATCAGCAAATCAATCAGGGCAATCCTGCTATATTAGTCGGCACACAAATGGTGGCTAAAGGCCATCATTTCCCTAATGTGACATTGGTCTGCTTACCCAACGCCGATCGCGGATTTTTATCAGCAGACTTTCGCTCACCTGAGCATACAGCGCAGCTCATGATTCAGGTAGCGGGCCGTGCGGGTCGAGGTGACAAAGCGGGTCGCGTGTTGATCCAAACACTACAGCCTGACAATGAATTACTGTTAAAACTGGTTAAAGATGGCTACTTGTCATTTGCCCGCGAGCTATTGCAAGAGCGTAAAATGATGGGCTTACCGCCTCACAGTCATGCCGCACTGATACGCTGTGAAGGAAAAACGCTGGCAGCCACCACTCAAGCACTCAAAGATGCCATTGCTCATCTGCCAAGCGCGCATAATTTGGCTGTCCTCGGCCCGATTGACGCTCCGATGAGTAAAAAAAATAGCCGCTATCATGCACAGCTGCTGCTCTTAGCCAAAAACCGGCAGCAACTGCACCATGTATTGCATCAATGGTGGCAGCCCGTACTTGCCTTACCAAGTGCTAAATATCTCAAGCTTACCTTAGACATTGACCCCGTTGGTTGGTAAAACCGACACTTATCATTCGTAGGTGTTTCGCATGGTGCTGTAATCTTTGTAATATTTATGATTTTTGCATTCTGGTTATTTTTACTTCGTCGTTACAGCTTCTGATACTTGGCTATGTTAAATTTATAGCCCTCATCAAATGGTATGTGATCAAAATCTCACGTCTACTTGATCTACAATCGATACTGTTTACTTAACCTAGCTATTTGCTGAATTGAGTGCTGTTATGAATCAGAATAATCCAAACCCTGAAGAGCACAATCATCGTCATCAAAATGATGGCCATGAGCACTCAAGTAACGATTATGACCGTAACGACACTCATAATCATGAAGGCAGTCACGACCATGGTGATCATTTAGAACAGCAGACAGCATCACGAGACACCAAGGGTTACCAGCGCACCTTGCTCTTTAGCTTTATTATTATCACCGGTTATATGTTTATTGAAGCTATCGGCGGCTGGCTCACTGGTAGCTTGGCATTACTGTCCGATGCAGGGCATATGTTAAGCGATGCCCTCGCGCTTGGCGCCACCCTAATGGCATTCAAAATTGGCGAAAAAGCAGCCACGCATCAAAAAACATTTGGCTACAAGCGTTTTGAGATACTGGTCGCAACCCTTAATGGCGCTACGCTCGTTATTATCGCCTTGATGATTTTTTATGAAGCAATCAAACGCTTTAACTCTCCACCAGAAATTGCAACCCAAGGTATGCTGATCGTTGCCACTGTCGGTATGCTGGTCAATATCTTAGTTGCATGGCTCATGCACCAAGGCAGTCAAGGTGGGGAGTCACACGGGCACAATCATGGTAGTAACGATGTCGCATTAACAAAAACACCCGATAACAAAGAACCTGTCAATCTCAATATGCAAAGTGCTTATTTGCACGTGCTGAGCGATCTGTTGGGCTCTGTTGCTGCTATTATCGCTGCGCTGTTGATGATGGGATTTGGTTGGGTATGGGCAGATGCCATGGCATCCGTGATTGTCGCCATTCTTATATTAGTCAGTGGATACCGTGTCGTACGTGATTCTGTGCATATATTAATGGAAGGCACCCCTGCCAACATATCGCTAGTCAACATTGAGCAAAAATTACTCGCACACCCTCAAGTACAAAAAGTCCATGACCTACACGTTTGGAGCATTACTAGTGGCCTGAACGCCCTATCTTGCCATGTGGTGGTCGATGGAGAAATGAGTATTCATGAGTCGAGTACCCTTATTGCCAATCTTGAAAAAAGCCTATCAGCGCTCGGTATTCATCATGCAACTATTCAAGTAGAAAGCCTGTCACATCCGCAAAACAGCTTGCATAGTGAGGCTCTCGTTTGCGATATTGCGGGACAAGCACCTACTGGCAACAGTCATATTGGTCATAATCACTAAAAACAAATACCAGTATTGTTAGCAACCTGGCCAATCATTGGTTACGTTTCATCAGAGGATATAAATAGAGCAATATGTGCCAAATAATCCAAGCAGCCACCAATATCCAAAGACTGATACCAACCACGAGTAACGTCATTCTGATCGAAATATCTAGACAACCGTTGCAGATATTTGGCAAATAGACTGAGCCCATGTTTGACATCATTAGCAACCAAAACCCAAGTGCGAGTATGACTCCAGTACAAATGACGATAAAGGCTATTTTGCCAATAATTTTCAATGAGGCTCGCCACTTAGGACAGACTGTCAGTTCTGATGAGTAGTTGCTCATAAAGGTCATTCTCAATAATCTGATTGGCTAGAAATCATTGTCGTCTTACATAGTATTAAAAATAAAAACCTATGAGCCAATAAAATAAGAATATTTCACTTAAGTTTGCCTCAAACTTGTTTCTACGATTGTAATCACATGTTAAAAGCCATGAAAAACTCTATCTCTCGACCATATTTTTGATATAAATTCTGTATACTTAAGACTAACCACCCCTTTTCACGATCCATTGATGATATAACATTATGTCTAGACGCTCAGCACCCTTTGTCGCCCCAGACTATATCGATGATCCTACGTCAAAAGACGGCAAAAAACACGCCAAAGTTTTGCTATCGACGCTGCAAGAGGACATTGCAAACTTTCGTCATGAGCAATTTCCGCCTGATATTTTGCGCCAGATTCGCGATATGCCTATCTATGAAGGCAACTTAGCAGAGGTACAGGCTTATCAGCAACGTTGGCAAAATCTACTTGATCGCGCCAAGGATTTTTATCCAGCGGCCAATATGCCACCTGATTATCTGCCGCTTCCAGCCAGTCTTGAGATACCGCAGTTTATCTACCATGTTCAGCGCCTACATTTAACCAAAACGCGAGCCAAGGAGTCTAAAAGCTTTGGTTCAGTTGGTGCGCTGACTGATAAATGTGGACACTACACTGATGATGAAGTTGCCCGTATGACAGCGGTACTGGATAATGATGACGAAGCGCGTTTGGTCGCTCATCGTGAGTTTATTGATCTACGCGCTTATGTTTTTTGCCGCGATAGCAAGGGTGAGATGCTAGAGCCTGAACGGGTACGTTTTTATCGTACTGGTCTTATCGTCCATGCTCTGCCTGATTTTAAGATTGTTGACAGCAGGCAAACACCGCGCAAACGCCGCAACGACGCTTATAACAATCCGCTTGCAGATAATGGTGTTTGGAAGATTTATCGCAAAAAATAATGTATGTTGATGCTATATTTTTTCGTGATACTAATTTTAGTTATACCCGTTTTAAATTGCTTATTTTGTCCTAATTTCTGAGGATTCCAGATGTTCGCTGCCGCCGCCGGCTCACCAAATTTAATGTTACAGGCCACTATCTTTTTGGGAGCAGCGCTGCTCTTTGTTCCCCTTGGTAAACGCTTCGGTATTGCAACGGTCCTAGGCTACCTCATCACAGGGCTTATATTGGGTCCAAGCGGTTTGGATGTGGCGGGTGATGCTGAAAGTCTGCTGCACTTTTCAGAGTTTGGCGTGGTCATGCTGCTATTTATCATCGGGCTTGAGCTACAGCCCTCGCGGCTTTGGGCGCTGCGCCGCTCGATATTCGTTCTTGGCGGTCTACAGGTTGGGCTGACTGGTACGCTATTGATGGGGCTATTGCACCATTTTTTCGCCTTACAGCTAGACACCGCCTTTATCGTTGGCTTTGGTTTGGCACTCTCCTCGACCGCTTTTGTACTTCAGATATTGACCGAAAAACAGCAGCTTTCAAGCACACATGGCCGCGAAGCTTTTACTATCTTGCTATTCCAAGACATTGCGGTTATTCCTTTATTAGCAGTCATTCCATTCTTGTCGGGAGTTCGTGAGCAAAGCTACGATTTACTGTACTTCGGGAAAGTATTCGCAGTCTTTGCCGGTCTAATTTTTGCCAGTCGTTATGTGGTTCGACCCTTCTTTAAGTTTGTGGCCTCAAGCGGTGCTTCAGAATTATTGACGGCGGTCGCGTTATTTATCGTCATGGGCGTGTCTATTTTGATGGGTCAAATTGGTCTATCAATGGCACTAGGTGCATTCTTGACAGGTGTGTTGTTAGCTGACTCTGAGTATCGACACGAGTTAGAGGCCAGTATTGAACCGTTCAAAGGATTGCTATTAGGTCTATTTTTCATGTCAGTCGGTATGCTCACTGACGTCAAACTCATTTTGGCCAAGCCGATATTTATCATTGGCTGTGCCCTCGCCTTGATGTTTATCAAATTTGCAGTGATTGCAGCCATTGCCAAAGTATCCGGTAACCGCTGGCCGACCAGTATCAGATTGGGTGTGACCTTGGCGCAAGGCGGTGAATTTGCCTTTGTCCTGTTCAGTGTCGCCACCGCCCAAAATGTCTTACGTCCTGAGCTTGCCAATACGCTGAATCTTGTCGTTACGATCTCAATGGCACTGACACCGCTGGCCTTTTTGTTATTAGAAAAAATAGGCGAACCATTATTTGCCAAACGCAAGCCAAGTCGAGAATATGACACCATTCCTGATCATGAGCATCAGGTAATTATCGCAGGCTTTGGCCGAGTCGGTCAGATTATTGGCCGTGTACTGCGCATGCATAACATTGAATTCACAGCCATTGAACGTTCTGCCAACCGAGTAGATTTCGTGCGTAAATTTGGTAACCAAGTCTATTACGGCGATCCAAAAAACCCTGAGATTCTACGAGCTGCAGGTATTCAAAAGGCGCGTGTCTTTATTTTGGCCATTGATGACCTAGAGCGCTCCATCACTACCGCTCAGTATTTACGCAAAAACTATCCTGAGCTGATTATATTAGCCAGGGCGCGGGATCGTCAGCATTACTACCGCTTACGCGAAGTTGGTGTGCGTCACATTTGGCGTGAGACTTACTTGTCATCTTTAGATATGTCACGTGAATCGCTACAGCTACTCGGTATCTCTCCGGAAAAAGCTCGAGAGACAGTAAAAACATTCCGTGATTATGATGATGACTTAATTGAGCGTCAGCAAGCCATTTACGATGATGAAGCCAGCATGATTGAGTCTGCACAATCAGCGATGGCAGAGCTTGAAAGCCTATTTGATGAAGATATCGGCAAAGCGCGCAAGATGGATTTGACCGATTTCTACGAAGCCTTGAAGAGCCAAGCGACGCCAGTTGACGAACCAGACGATACCGCAACAGACTCTAAACACTAGCAAAAACTAGATAGGTATAGCCCCTAGTTAGACAGGCAGTTTTTAGGGGCTTGTTTTTTATTTAGTGAGCTTGTGCAATCCCAGTTATCACTGTCTGGTATATGATAAAAAACCAATGTCTGCTCGTTCAGATAGCGGATTGGAAATGTCACGTTCTGGATCGTAGCAATCACCGCGCAATCCGTCTCTAGCACACCAGCCGCTTGACTATCGACATGCATACGTACCTGTTGCTGCTCGGTACTGAGTGGCAAATCTACAGGACATCGCCCAGTCTGCTGATAAATCAATGCCACTCGGTTTTGGGCATTCTTGGCAATATCATAAGCATCAAACAACACTTCATTTTCTTTTGGTTTGGCAATGATGGGCAAAAACTGAACCTTAATCACCAGTAACGCAAAAGCAAAAAAGCCAAACCCTAGTGCTAAACCGAATAGACTGACGCCGCCCTCTTTTTTCAAATGCGCTTTTTGGGCAGCCTCATCACGTGGATAATCATTAATCACATCCGCGATCTCACGTCGTGCCATTCGGTAATAATATGCATCTGTCCAGCGTGCCACCATAGCGGACCAAAACAGCCAAATAATGGCAGCAATCCCGATACGCGTGGCCATCTGATAAGCCTCAGGTATATATGACATCGCCACAAACTCAAAGGCAACAAGCACAATGGTCACATTAAGCTGAATAAATGACCATCCTGCCACGCTATACACAATGGCATCCATATAGCGTTTACGGTATAGCAGCCAAGGAAACGTCATAAAAAATGCAGCCCAATGCCATTTTGGCGACAGATAACCTTGCTGATCAAACTGCTCAAAGCGCTTGAGATAATAGCGCTGGGTACGATCACCGATAAACCATTGATCCAGTTGCTTGCGTTTAGCAGGTGTTAATGACTTTTGATAAAACGGTGGCGGTGAATCCGTCTCAATAAATAGCATGGCAATACGCTCTACTGACTCTTAGAAAAAATATCTCTTAACGATGACTCTATGATAACGCCAAAACCTGTATGGAGGATAGAGAAATGACAGAACTGAGCAGCAAACGCGCTAAAATAGGATTGTACGTTCACAGTTGTATAGATTTGACTTATAATGAGCCAACATCACCCACCTAATTAAGCCTTACAAATCCTATGAGTCAACATTCTGATATCAATGACACCATCAACAGCCTTGGTACTACTGATGAGCAAACCTCGAATAATACTAGTGCGCCTATCGATACGGATACAAACGCTAGCCATGAGATAGAACCTGGCTCTGACAAACATATCCGCATCGTTAATACGTTTATGAAGCGGCGCACGCACATGAACAAAAACGCCGAGCTAGCACTCACTGCTCCAGAGTTTTCTGAGTATCTGGTCAATAACAGTTTTGGCGATGGCGACCTTTCAGGTATTGATAACCTGCGAGCGCTGTTCGCTGATAGCCCGAATGGTTCTGACGCACCGCTGACCTTAGAGATTGGTTTTGGTTTGGGTGATTCATTTATCGAGATGGCAGCCGCAGACCCCACACGTAATTTCGTCGGCGTCGAAGTGCACGAGCCAGGCATTGGTAAATGCGCTTATATGGCAGGAACGCAAGACTTGAGCAATGTCAAAATCATCAATGGCGATGCTATTCAATTGCTGAAGCAACTACCAGAAAATCACATTGATCGTATTCAGCTATACTTCCCTGATCCATGGCAAAAGAAGCGTCATTACAAACGCCGTTTCGTCAGTCCTGAGCGTATGGCTATCGTTACGCGCAGTCTAAAACAAGGCGGCTGGTTTCATACAGCCACTGACTGGGAGCATTATGCATTTTGGATGGTTGAGGTATTGGATGGTTTTGCTGGATTGACCAACAAAGCAGGCGCGAGCAACTTCACTGACCGTCCTGACTTTCGTCCAATGACCAAGTTTGAGCGTCGCGGTCTTGAGCGTGGTCACGGGGTCTGGGATTTGATCTATATCAAAGACTAGCAAATACAATCTTACTATCGATAATTTTGACAAAGCGGCTATTCTATTTAGCCGCTTTTTTATGCCCGTTTATAAGCTTGCTATCACAGCTATAAATGTGCTTAGCGGGTCGTTGGTTGCTTTTATCTCGTCATACTCTTGACTTCAAAGCCCTATAGTATGGTAATACGTGGAAGAATCATAAATTGTAATTATGTGAAACATAGCGCCCAAAGCCTCATTTATCGATGAAAAATCATCTTTGACGCACAATATTGGAAGCTTGCAATATATGACCTATAGACGCAAGCATAGATACCATAAGGGCTTCGAGAGTTCTCCCCATAAGCTGTGGATAACCCTGTGTATAAGTCGCCACTTGACAACTATATACCTAGGAAACTTAAAGGATAAGGTAAAATCGTTCATTTTTTGTACAATTTAAAAATCATTTAAAATCAATAACTTATATTAAATATAAAGCCATAAAAAATTATTTTAAATATTTTTAAAAAGAATTTAGCCGTTTATAATGTTTCACAACCAATAAAAATAAAAAAATTATTTGTTGTGGACAACTCATAAGTCTATTGACAAACATAGCTGTTATCAGGTTCAAAAACACATTTGAACAAATGGCTATCTTCGTGAATCCTCACTCTTATATCGTACGACATTCAGTGTCGTTTAGCATCGTCCAAGACTCAATATAGCGCTTGGATTTTGTTATAATTACTCTATCGAATCAATAGCACTACAGAGACTCAAAAGCTATTGTAACTGTGATTGATTATGAACTTATTTTTACTTCTCTCGTTATTTAATTTTACTGTATAGTAGAGCGATATCTCGATATTACTACTGATAGCAGTCATATGACAACCTGTTTATTTAAGCCAGTTGTCAGAGCGCCAATAGCTATGTGATTTATCTTATTAGCAACGCTCAGTACGCACCAGTTATCACTCTTAGTCGCATAAATATTTTATCTATAGCACCAAATCAATTATCAAAAATAAGGAATCCAATATGGACGACAATAAAGCCAAAGCCCTCAAAGCGGCACTAGGTCAGATTGAAAAGCAATTTGGTAAAAACACCATTATGCATCTGGGTGATGACTCAGCCATTCTTGACGCTGACGTAGTCTCAACGGGCTCTCTTGGTCTAGATATCGCGCTTGGTATTGGTGGATTGCCAAAAGGTCGTATCGTTGAGATCTACGGTCCTGAAAGCTCAGGTAAAACCACGATGACCTTACAAGCTATCGCGGAGTGTCAAAAACAAGGCGGCACCTGTGCGTTTATCGATGCTGAGCATGCGCTTGACCCTGTTTATGCACGCAAGCTAGGCGTCAATACCGATGACTTACTACTGTCACAGCCTGATAACGGTGAGCAAGCACTTGAGATTACTGACATGCTTGTGCGTTCAGGCGCGATCGATATGATCGTTATTGACTCGGTTGCTGCCCTGACTCCGCGTGCAGAAATTGAAGGCGAGATGGGCGACTCACACATGGGTCTGCAAGCGCGTCTGATGAGCCAAGCGCTACGTAAAATCACTGGTAATGCCAAACGCTCTAACTGTATGGTTGTGTTTATTAACCAAATCCGTATGAAAATTGGTGTTATGTTTGGTAGCCCAGAGACTACAACTGGTGGTAATGCCCTTAAGTTCTACGCCTCTGTACGTATGGATATTCGCCGTATTGGTGCGGTCAAAAACGGTGATGAAATCATCGGTAACCAAACCCGTGTCAAAGTCATCAAAAACAAAATGGCACCCCCTTTCCGCCAAGCTGAGTTTGAGATTACTTATGGCGAAGGTACCAACCATTTAGCTGAAGTTATTGACTTGGGCGTCGAGATTGGCGCGGTTGGTAAGGCAGGTTCATGGTACAGCTATGGCGATGAAAAAATCGGTCAAGGTAAAGCCAACTCTGTGCTTTTCTTAAAAGAAAACCCTGCTATTGCCAAAGAGATCGAAGATAAAATTCGTGACGAAAAACTTGGTACGAAAAAAGATAGCAAAGCGCCTGAAACTGACGATGTAGAACTGGCACCTGAATCTGTACAATAATGGTTTGCTAGTAACCATTATCGGTAACTGCTATAAATAGTTATGACTTATTATGAAAATTAAAACATTGGCTGAAATCCTAGCTGAGTCGGAAACCGACTCAGCTAGTTCTGTTGATAGCAAACGAAAAAAACCTACTAAACACTCCTATCAAAACACATCTAAAAAACTAGGTAAATCTAGCAGACCTTCTAAATACCCAGCTCAAGATCATTCAAGCACTAGTGAGCCTACTGTTGATACAGCGTATTTTGAAGAATCTTCTGCTAAGATAAAAAAAACCTCCAAATCCAAAAAACGTAAAAAGCGCTTTCATCCAGCTGCTAACTTCACCGCTGAGCCAAGCGATACCCCTGCTTATCAGCCACCTGAAGCACAAACCATCAAAGAGATGCTGGCAGAAGTTAAACTCAACGTTCATCGTGATGAGACAGAGGATAGTCCAGCTATAGATAATAGTATTGGACCGTCTTCAGGAAGCTTGGATCATGAATCCGAATTGTCTAACGCTAATGATAGCGACATAGACAGCCAAGACGATAATATACCAGCCGCTCTCAAAGCTTACTTACGTACCCCTGAACAAAAACAAGCAGAAATCGATGCCATTAAAGCTGAAAGCCGACTACGTTGGCTCGCATTCTATTACTTGTCACGCCGTGAATATGGTAAGGCTGAGCTCAAACAAAAGCTGATCGACAAAGAACAAGACCCAGAAAGAATCGATGCCCTACTCGATGAGTTCGCGGAAAAAGGCTATCAGAGCGATTATCGTACTACCCTAATGCTCATACGTGAGAATATTCGTAAAGGTCGTGGGCGCGGACGAATCAAGCAAGAGTTCTATCGTAAAAAAATCGCTATGCCAGGCAACATTGATGAATTGATTGATATGGCAAATAGCGAGTCTGAAGAATTTAGCGAATTTGTCGATGACAGTGCAGATAATTTGGTCGATGGTGTAGATTGGCTGAAACTCGCTGTGGTAGCGCGTACCAAAAAATACGGTGACGACATACCTACTGAGCAAAAAGACAAAGCCAAACAACTGCGATTTTTGCAGTACCGAGGATTTAATACAGATATCTGCTTTGCAGCGCTCAACTACACAGTGGAGACCTTAGACGAGCGATTTTAAAACCTTAATACTACTATAATAGACATAAAAAAGAGCACGTCGTCAAACGCACTCTAAATTTATAACTCTAAGCTTTTTTCACTCAATCCGTTACTTTAAAGTACCGAGACGATTAGATAGCTGGCTGATAATTTGATCAATCTCTTCGTTGGCTTCAGCTTCATTATCTAGATTGCCATTAGGCGTGAGCTGGTTCATCACCTCAGGCAGTAATTCAGCCAAACCTTGACGTACTTCTGCTTCGTTTGCACCCGTACGCGCTGCTACTTGCTGGATTTCGTTTTCGTCAAACAGCTGGTTAATTTCATTCGGGTCCAAGTTGTCATTGGCCTCATTCGTACTCATCCAAGAACGTGCTTGTTCGGCATGACCCATGCCAGTAATTTTTGATAATGCACCGCCTATACCACCATTACGCTTGATCCAGCTCAGCACCATTGGCATAAGGATAGCGATAAGCATCCCCTTACCACCAAAGCCACTACTGTTACGCTGACCGCCCAACACACTACCTAAGATATCGCCCAGTCCACCAGCGCCTGAGCTTGCACTACCACGCTGATTGCCACCAGCTAAACCACCAATGATATCATCTAAACCAAAACCATTATCTGGCTTACGATCGTATTGCTGCGGATTGTAGCCACCTGCTTGACTACCGCTGCCCAATACGCTGCCTAGTATATCGCCCAAGCCACCAGTACGACGTGGATTGATACGCTGATTCACTGGATGGCGTTGAGCATCCTCTGGATTCATCGCACTACGGGCCACTTGGCTCACTAAATTCCCTAATAAACTCATGATCTCTTCCTCTTTTTGTCATATTATTTATGATACAAGCCGACTGCCTACCGTTGTCCATACTGGTTTTTCATGGCATAAACTGGAAGTACAATGCAGTTGGTTCATATACTTTATTCGTGAGTTTCAATATAACAAAACTCTTTGGAGACCAAGATAGGTATTTTGTTATGACATGTAGGCATTCGTAAGCTCATAAAAAAGAGAGAAAAACTGAATAAAGATATGAAGGCTAATTAGCAAATTTAACCTTTATTTATATTGGCTAAAATACTGAGCTCTCGCCATTCCTCTGGGCTTACTTGATCACGAAATATGGTGATAGATAGAGGGCGCTGATAAGGCTCTACTATGTTGAACTCAAGATTTATCGCCCATTGATAGTAATGTGTAGAGAGTAGCTGTGCTTGCCACAGCTCATCGCCTCGACTTGTCTGAATCAACAACTGCCACTGTTTATCCATACGTTGATCAAGTGGCGGCTGACTCAGATGTCGTAGTGTCAAACGTGTCAGAAATAAATAGCCAACAATGGCTAGCGAGACAGTCAAAATCAGCAAATATTGCCACCATGCCAAAGCCGCAAGCCACGCTAAGACAATCATGATCGCAGTTAAACCCACATAGAGCAGCCGGCGTAGCCGACTGGTAGAATGAATAGCTGTATCAATGCGCAGCGCCGTTGCTAGGGTCATATGGGCGCGCCATGAGAAATCATCAGTATTGTGCCTATCAAATACAAAGCCTCTACACCAAGTCTTTGGTGTGTCGCCATGTTTTTATTTTATTAACGAGTGCCCATATATCATCCTCTGCTGGACGATTTTGATTGGTAAAATAATCCAATAGATCCGGGTCCTCATGGGTGAGCATTTGAGCAAATGTCTCTTGCTCAGCAGAATCTGCTGTCAGATACAGCTCTTTGACATAAGGATCGATATAAAAATCTAACTCTTTCAAGCCGCGACGAGCTTGATAAATAATACGGCGCTGCTCATTGGTCGGTTCTGGCTGAGTGATACTGGTCATAAAGATACTCTCTTTCATTTCAATAGTTTTTGATGTGGTATTCAATCATAGTGGAAAATTAGATTGTAGATATTGTATTTATCAGGGTGTAGCTTTATCGAGTATTTGTACTAATAATACAATGCTCATGATGGTACGCTGCTAATTGGCTCCATAGTGCCACTGCTTGCTGCATCATCCCTACATTATGCGTGCGAATGATGCTGGCACCTTGTTGTAGCGCAAATATCCCAGCAGCAGTCCCTACTGCGTCTCGTTCTATCGCTTGAGTGGTCTGTACTGTTTTGACACCACTATTGGTCAATACTTCTGCTAAAAAGCGCTTACGTGAAATACCAAACATCATTGGCAAACCCAATGCCTGTAAGCTGTCTAACTGACTTAATAAAGCACAATGATGCTCATAGTTTTTGGCAAAACCAAAACCTGGATCAATAATAATATTTTCCTGCTTAACCCCAAGGCGCGTTACCTCTTTGATACGCGTGGTCAGTTCTGTGCTCACTTCATCAATCACATTATCATACTGTGCCAGATTGTTCATCGTCGTTGGCTCACCGCGCATATGCATCAGCACGACAGGAATATCAAGGCTAGCGGCCAGTTCTGCAGCGCCAGTACGTTTTAACGCCCTGACATCGTTCCAAATATCAGCACCAGCATCAAACGCTGCCTGCATGACCTCTGGGTTGCTGGTATCAATAGATAACCAAATATCATCTCCAAAATGCTGGCGTATAGCTTGTACCACTGGCACAACCCGTTGTAGCTCTTCAGTAGTCGATACAGCATCTGCATTGGGGCGAGTAGATTCACCGCCAATATCAATAATAGTAGTACCGTTATCCATCATCTGCTGACAATGAGCAACGGCATTCTCTAGCGCATTGAACCGCCCACCATCCGAGAATGAATCTGGCGTTACATTCAAGATACCCATGACATGCGGCTCAGACAAATTCAAGGTTTTATTACGGCTCGATATTTTGTAGTTGGGTAAAGGCTGAAATAATGACATGACCGATCCATCATAAATAAATTGTATAAAATAGCTCGAGAGTTCGTTATCCGTGCTTATGATACCAGTAAATCTTATGACGTCCTAAACCCTTCATAAAATGAAAGCAATAAAAAAGCCCTTTATGATAAAGGGCCTTTTATTAAACTTCAATCAGAACTGCCTTACATCGCCGGTAATGGTGGCGGTGTAGAAGTAGTCGTCTTAATGTCATTTTTTGACAAATTGACTTCGTTATGCTGATAGACTCTTGGTGGACGCGGTTCTTCACCTGCTAGAATATCTTGCAGTTGGTCACGGTCAATGGTTTCCCAGTTCATGAGCGCTTCGACCATTGCATGCATTTTATCTTGATTGGCTTCAATCAATTCGCGAGCGATATCGTACTGCTCTTCTAGCATACGGCGCACTTCTTCATCGACCTTCTGCTGCGTGGCTTCTGAAATCGTACGGCCACCGCCGCCAAAGTATCCTTGCGAGCTGTCATCATCTTCATACACCATAATACCTAGTGCATCAGACATACCGTACTTCGTGACCATTGCTCGTGCCATTTTGGTTGCACGTTCAAAGTCGTTTGAAGCACCTGTTGACATCTGATTGATAAAGACCTCTTCAGCGATACGACCACCAAACAAAATCGCAATGTCGCTTAACATTTTTGACTTATACATACTGGTTTGATCGTGCTCAGGCAGCTGCCAAGTAACACCAAGGGCAAAACCACGCGGCATAATAGTAACCTTATGCACAGGATCGGTACCTGGCAGTAGCTCAGCTACCAATGCATGGCCTGCTTCGTGATACGCAGTCGCACGGCGCTCTTCTTCGCGTATCACCATAGATTTACGCTCAGGACCCATGTATAACTTATCTTTTGCATCTTCAAAGTCATTCATGTCGACACTGGTCTTGTTACGACGCGCGGCAAACAAGGCTGCTTCGTTTACAAGGTTGGCAAGCTGTGCACCACTAAATCCTGGCGTACCACGAGCAAGAGAACCTGCATCGACACTGATGGTGTTCGGCAATTTTCTCAAATGTACTTTCAAGATTTGCTCACGACCCTTGATATCTGGCAAGCCCACTTGAACCTGACGGTCAAAACGACCTGGACGCAATAATGCTTTATCAAGCACGTCAGCACGGTTGGTTGCGGCAATAACGATAACGCCTTCATTGCCTTCAAAACCATCCATTTCAACCAATAACTGGTTCAATGTCTGTTCGCGCTCGTCGTTACCGCCGCCCATACCAGAGCCACGGTGACGACCGACTGCATCGATCTCATCAATAAAGATGATACAAGGGGCGCTTTTCTTTGCTTGTTCAAACATGTCGCGTACACGTGACGCACCAACACCAACAAACATCTCAACAAAGTCAGAACCTGAAATTGAGAAAAACGGTACTTTAGCTTCACCAGCAATGGCTCTTGCTAGCAATGTCTTACCCGTACCCGGTGGACCTACCATTAAGATACCACGAGGAATCGTTGCACCAAGTTTGGTAAATTTATCCGGATCACGTAAGAACTCGACCACTTCAACGACTTCTTCTTTGGCTTCTTCACAACCTGCCACATCTTCGAAGTTCACCTTGATTTGGTCTTCCGTCAGCATCTTCGCTTTTGACTTACCAAAGCTCATTGGGCCGCCGCCTTTACCGCCTGCGCCGCCTTGCATATTACGCATAAAGAATAAAAACAAACCAATAATCAGTAAAATTGGGAAACTGGCTATCAGTAGCTGCATCAATACGCTTTGGCGCTTTGGTGCGGTCCCCTGGACTTCGACTTGGTTCTCACGTAGCATTGGCATCAACTGGTCATCTGACACAGCTGGTCTAATGGTCTCAAAAGATGAGCCATTTTTCTTTTCGCCGGTGATCTGTTCGCCGTCAATTTCGACACTGGCTACTTGGTTTTCTGACACAGCTGTCACAAACTCAGAGTAGTTAAGGTTATCTGGCTCAGATGATTGATCAAAGCCGCTAAACACCAGCACTAAAACGCCGATTACCACCAGCCACAATAAGGTATTTTTTACCATGTCGCTCACTAGTTATTCCCATCCCTTACTTATTGGTGTGTTTACTAAACACGTGACGTCTATAAACGTATTGCTCATTTTTGATAAACTTCCTAATATCAAAAAAACTTCACTTAGACTTGTATGATCTATAAATAGCATAAAGGCTGTTTTTACAAGTAATCAATACAATATAAATGCGAACTTATCATCATTGAGCTGATAAAACGCTTATTATCAGACGACTTTGCCTAAAACGTATGCTAAAAACAAAGGTAATATACCATGATATGTGGTGCTAACCCGTATAATTCAAGCAGCTTTCACGATTATTCAGTTAACGATTGTAGCGATTTTCACCCTATGATAATAATAGTTTATGGTGGCTCATGATATCGCTTACAATAGCAGCAACTCATTGATGTTAAAACTATTTAATCGCTACCCAAAACATCTCTTTTGAGCGCGGACGTGACGCACCTGGTTTTATACTACGAATCTTACTAAAATCCTGCTGCATCTGCTTGCGTAATTCTTGTGTACCTTCACCTTGAAACACTTTCATAATAAGTGCGCCACCTTTTGGTAAGGTTGATAAAGCAAAGTCCACTGCCAGCTCGCATAAGTACATCATACGCGGCTGATCGATAGCGCTATTTCCAGCCGTATTGGGTGCCATATCAGACAATACCACGTCGACTTGCCTATCGCCTACTTCTGCCATAATCGCGTCAAATACTTCAGCTTCACGAAAATCACCCTGAATAAAGGTAACATTAGGCAAAGCATCCATCGCTAGAATATCAGAGGCAATCAAGATACCGTCGTCACCAACCAACTGTCCCGCTACTTGAGACCAACTGCCAGGCGCACTACCCAAGTCTACAACCGTCATACCTTTCTTGATGAGATTGGTTTTTTCGTTAATCTCTAATAATTTATAAGCGGCACGAGCACGGTAGCCATCTTTTTGAGCCTTTTGTACATAATGATCGTCAATGTGCTCTTTCATCCAAGCACTGCTGCTCTTTGATAGTTTTTTGTTTTCGATACGCGTGGCCAAAATACCTGCTCCTATTGCTTTACTAAATCTAGCTGCTTTAATTGCGCTATCACTTACAAAATGATATTAATTATATGCGGATTGTTCTAAATACGGTGTTAATCAGATTTTTTATTCATGGTTGGTCGCAAACTGACCAAATTCTATTGGTTAAATAACTGTTTTATAAGGCAGTAGCGTTTATAATGTACCAAACATTCAGTTTAACATTTTCGTCACGTAAAATCGTGCAAAATCCTGCTGATCTCATGCAAGATGGTCACAGATTATCTATAATGATCAATAACTGTTTTTGACAGTACCATTTTTATTTTTACCAACACCTAGGAATTCTATGCAACTCGATAACGCTACCATCAAACGTCTAAAAGGCATCGGTCACGAGCTAAAGCCTATCGTTATGATCGGCAACAAGGGTATTACACCAACCATTACCGAAGAGATTGATCGCGCGCTAACAGATCATGAGCTTATCAAAGTAAAACTGCCTGCTGGCACGAAAGAAGAGCGCGACATCGTTGGCGCTGAACTTGCTAAAGCGGCTAATGCGTCTTTGGTTCATTCTATTGGACGTATGGCATTATTGCTACGTCAAAACCCAAATGCCAACCCTAAACTGTCTAACCTAGCACGTCATGCGCAGTAATATGTGCTGACAAGCTCTGTTTTAGTAACAGTATGCCGCATCAGCTTAAATAATGACGGTAATTATAAAAGCCGCGATGCATCTTGCTCGCGGCTTTTATCTTGTTTGCTAGTTTTAGATTTATTTAGACTGTAATATTATTTCCGTTAGAGGGTATAGCGCTGCTTATTATTACTTTTTTGTGATTACAATCGGGTTTTATAAACAATGAACCAATTTTTTAATCTTATTATCGCCACAGAGACGATAGAAAGTGCTGCACAGCAACTGGATGTGACAGTAGAAGAGTTACAGCGTATTTGTGTCAAGGTGAACGCCAAGATCGTTCGACAGCCAGCATTGCAATTACAGTTGACCTATCAAATCGCTTTACCCAGTCAAATATTAGCCAATCAATTGGCTTGGCCAACTTGGCAGCAAGCCCGAGTAGGATTTGCTGATTATCTGTGGGAAGAGACTTGCCTTGAATGTTTTATCGCTGGTAAAACTCTAAGTGATAAGGACATTACTGAGATTCAAGACGCTGAACCTTACATTGAGATTAATGCCAACCCTGATGGCTGCTATGCACTCTATAAGTTTAAAAGCTATCGTCAACCTGCCACATTGCCACCAACACCTTTATACGAGGCTGATGGACATACACGTGCCTCTATTGAGTGGACGGATAATATAAATGCACAGGACATAATACAGAACTCGTTATTCGACAAATCATCAGTAGTGCATTCCCTTTACTACTATGAGCGAGGCTTTAACGTTCCTCTAGTCGAACTTCCTAATCAAAAATACGCCATTGTAAATACGATTATTGAGCAGATACATCCTTGTGTTATTTTACAGCTCGGTGAGACTACTTTATATTTTGCCTCAAACCACGCCTCCCCGCCTGATTTCCATAATCGCAACTATTGGCCAAAATTTGTACTTTGATTTGCTTATATGAGCTGCGCTTATTTAGATACGGCTATTCTTAGATATCATTATTCAAAGCACAAAAAAAACCCAGCAATGTCATAAAGAACATTACTGAGTTTGGAGAAAACTTTTAATTCGTTTAACTGATACTTATTTGTCAGCCATCGCAAGGTAGATACCGCGGTCTGATGCATCATCAACATACTGCGAGTCACGCCATGTCGTATAGCTGTAGTTACCGCTATATGGGCTAATGCTGTTTTGACGGAAATCAGATACCCAGTCATTACCATCAAAAATCTGGATATGACCATGTGGACGGCTTGATGTGCGGTTATAGACAACGACGTCACCAACTTGAGGTGCCATATCGTTACTGATTTTGGTAAAGCCGGCTTGGGCTAGTGTGCCACGAGAGGCATATTGATAAGCTGAAGGATTAGGCGTAAATTCGTAACCTGCTGACTGTAATGCTTTACGTACATAGCGAGCACAATAGCCAGAACTTCTAGATAGTGCGACTCGTGATGCGTTTGCCGCTGCGATAGCAGGAGCAGAATTGCGATCAGGGACACGACTTGCTTGCTGTTGACGCTGCTCGTATGATAAACGGCTAGTAAGTGACGCAAGCTGATATTCTTTTTGCTTAGCATGAGCGCTTAGATTGTCAATGGCTTGACTGATCTCATCGTTGCTATATACATGAGCACCACTGTTAGTGCTGTAGATATTGCGACTAGAACCATAGTTTGTAGAAGTAGAAATATTTGTGATGGTATGACTCAAGGTATTATTTGGTTGAAAGGTTGTTTCGGCAGCACCACTTGTCTGTGCGATACCCATTCCCAATACTGACAAAATTAATAAAGCTTGTTTCATAAATTTACTACCTATTGTTAATACAAGTCTGCTCGTCATCCGTGACGAAACATCAATTAATTTAGAAGATATAATCATTAAACAAACATGATAAAATCTTTATCTCAACAGCTCGTTCTTTTATAGTGACTAACACCAGTATCATCGCCCGTTTAGTCAACTACCTCATAAAATTTTGCTATATATCGCTTTTAGCATGTCTATTCTAAATATCGAGTTTGTCACCTAATAGATGAGTCATCACGATGTCAAAAAAACAGCCTAATCGGCTTGCCCAGCTTATAGATCATCAAGCATTTGCTGGTAGCGCGCTACCCCAAACTCTTGCTAACAACATGCGACTATATATAGACGCAACCAATGAGGTAAAAGAGCTGCTGGTAGACTGTCTACCTGAGGAAATCCTCAATACCTGTTGGGTCGTAGGCTTAACCTCTGAGCAGTTAATACTCAGTGTGGGTTCGATGACAGCGGCTAATCATATTCGCTATTTACAAAACGCGTATTTGCAAGTATTAACAGAGCAGTCAATTACATTTAAACAACTCAAGCAAATTCGTGTTGTAGTAGCTAAAACATCTGCTAATAATCATTCATCTAGACAATCATCAGCGTTATTAGCAACCTTGCCCAAACCTAGTAAAGCCAATGAAAATCAGGCTCTTAGCCAAAACACAAAACGGACTATATCACAGGCTGCAGAGCATGTCACCACTGATGAAAATCTAAAAAAAGCCCTCCTACGCCTAGCAAATCATTAAAAATACAGATATTACAATGTAAAGTTATGTAAATAAAACCATGAAGTGAGATTGGTAACGCTGCTTTTTTGTAATGTCTTAAACAAAAAAAATCATCTATTGGTGCCATTCAATTTATGAATAGCACCAATAGATGATTTGGAAATCACCTGCAGCTTTTACGCACTCTGCCTTAGAATAAAATTCACAAAAACCTATAAACTTTATATTTAAAATATTGCATATTATATAAATGTAATTATAGCGTTGCTATGTAATATTGCGTAAATGTTTCGATACTTCGTGTATATTCCTGTATTTATCCTTCAACTGCTAAACCATTTAGCGGTGAATATTCGATAGGGCATGTTACATTGTCATCAAAAGTTACAATTTCAAAGTTATTTTCATCAGAGAGTATTTCACGCACTAACAAATTATTTAATGCATGACCAGATTTGTAGGCATTAAAACGACCGACAATAGGATAACCAATCAGATATAAATCTCCAAGCGCATCTAAAATTTTATGGCGAACAAATTCATCATTAAAGCGTAGGCCTTCTTCGTTAAGAATATTGGCATCATCGATGACGATGGCATTTTCCATACTGCCGCCCAAGGCCAGATTATTCTGACGCAATTGTTCTATGTCACGCAAAAAGCCAAAAGTACGTGCTTCGCTTAGCTGCTCAATAAAGTTTTGGGTAGAGAATTGCAGTTGAGCATGTTGAAAATTTCTGTCGATGGCAGGGTGATCAAAGTCAATCTCAAAATTCAATTCAAATCCATCGTAAGGGCGTAGCTCTGCCCATTTATCATCTACTTTGACGCGTACTGGTCGTACAATCTTAATGAATTTCTTTAAAGCATCTTGTTCACAGAATCCTGCATCAAGTAGCAAAGCAACAAAAGGAGCGGCACTACCATCCATAATCGGTATTTCTGAAGCAGAAACACGAATCAATAGATTATCTACCCCAAGCCCAGCGATCGCACTTAGCAAATGCTCAACCGTACCTACACGCGTACCACCAAATACTAAGTTTGATGACATCATGGTGTCTTGCACCAAAAAAGCACTTGCTGGAATAGGCTCGCTGCCTACAATATCAGAGCGCTCGAAAACAATACCAGTATCAACCGGCTGTGGATGAAACTCCAAGTCAACAGGCTGACCACTATGGAGACCAGTACCTGTAACGGCTATCGCTGTCTTTATGGTTCTTTGGTTCATGGCTGTCTTCTCACATATTTTGTTACAATTGACATAGTGTACCACTACCTCCCCCATATCCGCTACAAATAAAAAGGGTTAATTTCCTTATCTCTTTGATTGATAACACTTATCGTCATTATCTCATCATATATTTTCACAGTTTTATGCCCTATTGAACGCTTCGACACACTAGATTCTGGATCTATTTTTTCGATCAGAAACATTTTGCGATACTCCTGATTTTGTTACTCTCTTTTTATAGGCCAGTCTTTTCTATGTAGACACAAAAAAGCCAGCGTTTGAGCGCTGGCTTTTTTTAATTTAATACTAAAAAACTATTTGTTCTGTTGACGCTTCAGATAGTCTTGGATGCTATTGGTTTTAGTTTTTGTCTGCTCTTGAGGCGCGCTTGGACGTGCAGTATTAACGTTATCTTGATGCAGTTGAGCTTGTGATTTCTTCTGACTATTTAATGCACTGGTATGTACATTAGGATCAACAGGTTGTGTACTATTGACAGAAGGAACAGGTTGCTCAACCACTTCTGGCTCTTGCCCTGCGTTTTCATCTAAGGTCAGACCTGTTGCAATAACCGTTACATGCAAGTCATCACCCATTTTTTCATCGATTACAGAGCCGTAGAAAATATGAGCATCGTCGATATCAGTAATCTCTTCAACGATAATGCTGATTTTGCTCATCTCGTCCAGTGATAATGACTCAGAAGAAATCACGTTGACCAATAGACCTTTCGCATTTTCTAGACGCAAATCATCAAGTAGTGGTGATCTGATGGCTTTTTCGGTGGCTTGACGCGCACGATCATCGCCACTTGCACGGCCAATACCCATCATTGCATGACCTTTAGCCGTCATTGCCGTACGGATATCATTAAAATCGATGTTGATCATACCTTCGCTGGCGATCGTCTCTGCAATACCTTGAACTGCATGTAGCAAAACATCGTCCGCTTTTTTGAAAGCGTCTTGCATAGAGATGTTGCCGTATACGCTCATAAGCTTGTCGTTTGGAATCGTGATAATCGAGTCCACGAAATTGGTCAACTGCTCGATACCTGCTTTCGCAGCTTTAATACGTTTGCCACCTTCAAATTTAAATGGTGTGGTCACAACCGCAACCGTCAATACCTCCATTTCTTTGGCAATACGTGCAACCACGGGTGCTGCACCTGTACCTGTACCGCCACCCATACCAGCAGTGATAAATACCATATCTGAGTGTTCAAGCAATGCACGGATAGCTTCTTCTTCGCTTTCTGCTGCTTCACGACCAACTTCTGGATTTGCACCTGCACCTAGACCACGGTTCGTTTTTGCACCAAGTTGTAGTTTGTGCGGTGCAGTCAGACGATCTAGCGCTTGCTTATCTGTATTAGCACAGACGAACGTTACACCTCTAATCCCTTGTTGTACCATATGTTCAACCGCATTACCGCCGCCGCCGCCAACACCGAATACAGTGAAGCTCGCTTGGCCGTTATTTTGAAGCTGGTTATCATCTGGCATGGTGTATTTTGACATAAAAAAGATTCTCCAGTTGCAGATAGCGTGTAGGTCGATACGTAGTAACGCACTCATGTGGCGCGCTATCGACATACTATATATAAATGTATTTAAATAAAACAGGGCTATGGATCAAATAGTTCAGCGCGGACCATAATATGTCATCATCGCTTAAGGTATTACTGTTACTGCTTAGCGCATTGCTTCCAATATGACTTTAATTTTTGCTTACTTTATTCGAGAGCATCTTACAAAAGCGTTTATGCTCTACATGTTTGGTAAGTAGGTCTATAGTATTTTTTTCAACACATCAGCAAAACGTTTGCCTGCGCTTTGAAACACCCCTGTGACTCGATTTTTTTGAATCGTATCAGGTTCGCTTTTTTCACTGCGGCGAAACTGCTCGCTTTGACTATATAATAGTGTGCCAAAAGCTGTCTGGTAAGCCCGATCATTGACCTGACTATTAAGTTGTTTAAATGACTCGTCATTATCAAAATGATTGTAAGCACTAATAGCAGGGTGCGTATTGGTCAATACCACTGGCATTTTGAGTAGCCGTTTAGCAAACGGTATCATACCTTTAATGGTACTACCGCCGCCTGTCAGCACGATACCTTTGTCAATATAGCCTATCAAACCTGCTTCATGCAGTTGACGAGCAACTTCAGTGAATATCTGTACATAACGCGCTTCAATGATGCGTGCTAAATTATAGATACCGATGTTGATTTCATCGCTCGATCCTTGCGGTTTAAACAAAAAGAATGAGCTTGGGTCAACACTATTGGCATCAGCCGTACCATGAGACTTTTTCAGTTTCTCAGCTTCAATCATTGATATACCAAAATCAGCTGAAATATCCATTGTCACTTCATGGCTGCCAGTAGCAATACAATGCGTAAAAATCAATTTATTTTCTTTGTAAACACAAATACTGGTCGTACTGGCACCGATATCTACCAAGCAAACCCCTTGCTGACGCTCTTCAGTCATTAAACTATATTCAGCACTGGTCACTGCATCAAATACGATATGGTCAATACCGACATCGCAGCTTTGTAGTAGTTTTTGAATATTTTGGCGGCTAGCGACAGGCATCATCATCATGTGATACATCACAGTGATATTATGTGCCATCATCTCAATCACATCGTCGACCATGAAGTCTTGATCATCAACATAGATACCTTGCTGGCAGCAATGCATGAGATAGTAATCGGATGGCAGATCGCGCGACTTGGCATTAGACAAGGCCTGTACCATATCTTTGGCACGTACAAACTCGTCCTCAACCCTCACCTCTCCAGCACTGTTTTTACTAGATAGCTCAGGTGTTGCGAGCGTCAACCACACGCTATGCACGCGGCAATTGGCAGTATCTTCTGCTTCTTGGATGGCTTGCTTGATAGCACCTTGTAGGCGTTCACGATGCTTAATTTGGCCTTGATAAAAATCGCTATTTTTAACTTGCCCTACGCCTAAGATACGAATGTCTTTTGCAGAGACAACATTGCCAATTACGACATACACTGCCGTGGCACTTAGATGGACAACAACCAAATTTTCGTTATATTTCATGGTAGCAGACAAATTATTACTAAATAGGAGCGCAAATAACGCCATCCTATTGAATCATTAAAAAAAGCGCTGTTAATACGCTATGATGTTGTACATATATTATTCATTTTGGGCAAACAGTTTCGACTCAAGTAACCACTCATCAGTATTACTTCAATTATTTGGGCTCATCAACTGGCGGCGCTGACATATCCCAGGCAATCGTAAAACCATTCTTGTAGCGTAAGTCTACAGATTGCATCTCATCTCGGCGTCCGCTTAACTGATTACCAAGTAACTGGCTTAGATTCAGTAATTTTTGTGCGGTGTTCTCATTATCGACGATGACGCGCAAGCCATTATCAAAACGAATGAGCCAAGTCATTCTTGGTGACAAAATAATGTCTTCAACCTGCATATCAAGTGGCGCATACCAATCATTGACTTGCTGCATTTGCTGCATAATAACGGGCGCTTGAGCCATTTCACCTTGCAAAGTAGCAAAGCGCTCTTGCGTCAAGTCGCTACTATCAGCAGGAACGAACACAGACCCTTTTGCATCAACCAATCGCTCTGTCCCAAAATTAGCGACTGCTTGCTTAGGTAGTGCAGTAACTACAATGCCGCGTTGCCAATCACGAGAGATACTCACTTGATCAACCCATGCAAGGCTTGTCGTAATATCTCTTAATGCTTGCAAATCAGAAGTAAAAAAACTGCTGACCTTTTGCTGGTCCATCACTGTCTGTAATGAGTTATATTGAGCGGTAGAGAGCCCTTGATTGCTGACATGAATCTCAGCAGGCGGTGCATCACGTAACGCTTTACCACCCATTATCAATATTAGTACCAATAAGCCTAATACCAATATCATAAAAAGATATCGGGCCGAGGCTGGTAATTGGATCTTAGATGCTGGGCGACCGGCTTTATCACTCATCAAGTCAGTTACCTCGTTGACAATTTGAGCCATAACGACCTTTGTCCCTATATTTGCATAAAACTGATCATGCTAATTATTGATTTAAACCTGCAATTTTTTGCAGAAGCTTATTAAGGCAATATATTATCAAAGACTGTCAATAAAAAGACTGATAGTCAGCGATTATTCTTATTTAAACGTAACATTTTTCTTAGGTTATGAATAACTTATAGGTTATCCCTACAAAAAACGTAAATATTACTAAAACGAAGCTATTCTTACAATATTAACGTATTTTATAGGCAAACAATAGCGTAACGCTCGCTAGCAGCCTTGAATTTACACAAGTTTACATGAAGCTGTGTTATAGCAGCTCTAGTGACACATTAACGGCTTTTTTGGCTAAAATTGTGATGATACAAAAGTGATAAAGCTGAGCATTTATAAACCTATACATAATTTATAATTGCCCATGCTTTAACATAGCTCATTTATTCAATGTGGTTGTCATCAGACTCATTGTTAAAAAGTCGTGATAAATATGATGAACGTCACATTAAAAAATTAGACTGTCTGCGATAATATGTGCCAGCACAACGTATCAAAATCCATGCCTCGAGCTTTGGCTGCCATTGGTACCAAACTATGGCTGGTCATACCGGGCACGGTATTGATCTCAAGCAACCAAAAATTCCCTGCTTCATCTTGCATGGCATCGATACGTCCCCAACCTTTTGCATCTACTGCACGGAATGCCGCAAGACTTAAATCTTGCAGATGCTTCTCATCAGCAGCGCTCAATCCGCAAGGAATATAGTAGCTGGTATCGTTACGATTGTACTTGGCTTCAAAGTCATAGAAGTTTGTGATATCAGCAGGCTCAAGGCGAATGACAGGATAAGCTTCGTCATCGATAATCACAATCGTAAACTCACGACCTGTGATCCAGCGCTCAGCCATCACAGCATCACCACACTGTACTGCTGTGGCATAGGCAGCAGGTAGCTCATCAAGATGATTGACCTTGGTCATACCAATACTTGAACCTTCATGAACGGGCTTGATGATAAGTGGCAGTCCTAGCATATTGACTACTTGTTGCCAGTCGGTATCAGCCGTCAATAATGAAAATGGTGCCGTTGATAATCCACAACCTTGCCACAGTTGTTTGGTACGCACTTTGTCCATACCTAATGCTGATGCCAAAATGCCAGAGCCCGTTTGCGGTATATCAAACCACTGTAATACACCTTGCAATAGACCGTCTTCGCCGCCGCGACCGTGCAAGACATTAAACACGCGATCGTACTCACGTAATTCTGTGATGTCTTGATGCTTAGGGTCAAAATGAATGGCGTCGACACCTTGGTTTTGCAGTGCTTGCAACACAGCCGCACCGCTATCCAAAGACACGCTGCGCTCATTGCTGCTACCACCATAAATCACAGCGACTTTACCAAACTGAGCGGCATCTTTTACATGACCAGTCATCGTACTGATAGACTTTTCATTCTCTTTTTCATTTGGCGAAATGCTCGCGTCGCTTTGTCCTGCTTGTGCAGCCGCCGCCAATGCTGGTTCTGGGTTGGTAATGGCTGACTTATCTTCGGTATCATCGATAGCGAGATTCTGAGTACTCATGTTTTCTTTATTATTAGTCGTCATGAAGATAATTCCTAAATTTTAGCTTACTTGATGTAAAGATTATTGGCAGCCAAATCAATAGCGATCTGCCCCACATTACCCGCGCCTTGCGTGATAAGCATGTCATTGGCTTTTAATAAACGCTGCATTACAGGGGCAAGATTGTCTTTGTCAATAATCGTCGGTTCAACTTCACCGCGCAGACGGATACTACGTGCTAATGACTTGGTATCAGCGCCTATAATCGGGCTTTCACCTGCTGAATATACATCCAATAGTAGCAGCTCATCAACACTTGAGAGCACTTCGACAAAATCGTCATAGCAATCACGGGTACGGCTATAACGATGCGGTTGAAATAACATCACTAAACGGCGATCAGGAAAGCTTTGGCGAGCGGCTTTGATGGTTGCGTCAACTTCTTTTGGATGATGACCGTAATCATCAATCAATAGGACATTACTATCATCGATATCGACCGAGGCATGCTGCTCAAATCGGCGACCTACCCCTTCAAATTTCTGTAAGGCACGCTCAATCGCGGCATCATCAACGCCTTCATCGGTTGCCATGGTGATAGCAGCCAGCGCATTGTAGACATTGTGTGTACCAGGAATGTTTAATGTCAGACGCAATGGCTCACGGTCACGGCGCAATACCGTAAAGTGAGTTTTGGTACCCTCCGTCACCAAATCGACCGCTTGTACGTCATTAAATGGCTCAAGGCCAAAGGTCAATACTGGACGACCAATATCATCGATCATTGCATACAGCTCAGGGTCATCACCGCATACCACGGCCAAGCCGTAAAACGGCATATTGTGTAAAAATTGAATGTATGCAGCTTTTAAATTGTCAAAGCTGTTGCCATAGGTTTCCATGTGATCTTGATCGATGTTGGTCACAATTGCTGCCATTGGGCGCAGTGATAAAAAAGACGCATCGGACTCGTCCGCTTCTGCTACCAAGAAACGGCTGTTACCTAGTGCTGCATTTTTACCCGATGCATTTAGCTTACCACCAATCACATAGGTAGGATCTAGCTGCCCTTCTGCCATCATGGTGGTGAGCAAACTGGTCGTCGTCGTTTTACCATGAGCACCAGCAACGGCAATACCATGGCGATAACGCATCAACTCTCCAAGCATATCGGCGCGGCGTACGACTGGCAGGCGCGCTTCAAGCGCGGCTTTGACCTCAGGATTGCTACGATCAATCGCTGATGACACGACAATGACGTCAGCGTTGGCAATATTTTTGGAATCATGACCAATCGATATCTTGATGCCAATCTGCTGTAGACGCTTCGTCACCAAGCTTTCTGCAATGTCAGAACCACTGACTTGATAGCCTTGATTGTTCATTACCTCAGCGATGCCGCACATGCCTGAGCCACCAATACCAATAAAATGTAAATGCTGAATGCGGCGCATTTCTGGTATTTCAATCAAACGCTTAGGAAGGGCTTTGGCAGAGGTAGACATAAAATTTTCTCTTTATTAAGGGATAATAAAAATTGAAGGACAGTAAAATATGACCAGTAAAAAATAACGAGTGGCAAAAGCCGAAACTATAAAGCTTGCCAAATAATATCAGCGACTTGCTTACTCGCGCTGCGATTGGCAAGCGCATGACCTTTTTGGGCCATCTCAAGGCATTTCTCTCGATTAAGTACACTGAGCTCATCACTTAGACGTTTGGCTGTTAGCTCTGACTGTGGCAATAAAATCGCAGCAGCATGTGATGTCAATGTGCGCGCATTGGCGGTTTGATGATCATCAACCGCATGTGGTAGCGGTACAAAAATAGCAGCAATACCGACATTTTGGATCTCAGTCACTGTCAATGCACCAGCGCGGCAAACGATAATATCTGCCCAGTTGTAGGCCGCCGCCATATCATCGATAAAGGGCTGCACTCTGAACTGATGCTTGCTCAAATCTTGCTCGCTATAAGCCGCCTGAGTGGCTGCTTCGTTATTGCGTCCGCATTGATGAAGGACTTCAAACGGTTGGTCTAGCAAAGCCAGTGCTTTTGGCACGGTATCATTCAATACCTGAGCACCAAGCGAGCCACCCACGACCAGCAGTTTAAGCGGTGAGCTATCATTAATATCATAACGCACCTTTGGCTCTGCGACACCAGTGATGGCGTTACGCACAGGATTGCCAACTGTTTCAAGCTTGGCATCTTGCTCACTATTGGCAAAGGTGTTCTCAAAGGCTTGTAATACTTTGGTAGACAGCTTAGACAGATAACGATTGCTCATACCAGCGATGGCATTTTGTTCATGGATAATTAGCGGTGTATTGGTCAGACGTGCAGCAAGTCCACCAGGCGCACTTACATAGCCACCAAAACCAACAACCACGTCAATCTGATTGCTGCGAATCACTTTCACCGCAGCCATCGTCGCTGACAATAACGTTACTGGCAGCTTAACTAAACGACCCACGCCTTTACCACGAAGCCCCTGCATATTGATGGCATGAAACGGATAGCCCGTCGGTTCAACCAAACCATTTTCCATACCATTTGGCGTTCCAAGCCAATGAATAACCGCACCGCGACCGGTCAGCTCGTCGCTCACTGCAAGCGCAGGAAAAACATGTCCGCCTGTCCCAGCTGCCATCATCAATATGTGCGGTGTTTTCATGAATATCTGCCTATCTTTACTTTACTTATATGAAGGATTTGCCCTACTACTATGATGCCATTTACTAAAAAAATGACACGGTAAAAGCCCGCATAGTATAGAGGAAATCATTGTCTTATATACAGTACTTTATGCAGCAGAAATAACAAAAAACCAAGCCATGAGCTGGAATGACTTGGCGTCATGTACTACTGACACACGACCATAAAAGGCAATGCTAAACGAGGTATTAAAACGTACTTTCTTTAATGGACATCTGTCTTAGACTGTCTAAAACTATACCGTAAATTTATTTTCGATTGCCATGATAAAGTCGGTCGCGATATCTGTACCGCACTGGTCATCAATCTCACGTACGCACGTTGGACTGGTGACATTAATCTCAGTAATACGCCCACCGATCAAGTCCAAACCCACGAACATCAGACCTTTTTCTTTGACAATCGGCGCCACAACTTCTGCCACTTGACGCTCAATATCGGTCAATGGCATCGCCACACCGCTACCACCTGCGGCAAGATTGCCACGGGTCTCGCCTTTGCTTGGGATACGCGCCAAGCTATAGTCGACCACGACGCCATCTACAATAAGTACGCGTTTATCACCTTCTTTAATCTCTGGCAAATAACGCTGCGCCATGATTGGTAAAGTCTCAAGCTCAGTCAGCACCTCAATCGTCACGCCAATATTTGGACTATCAGCAGTCAGACGGAAGATACCCGTACCGCCCATACCATCTAGCGGCTTAACGATGACGTCTTGATGCTCAGCGATAAACTGACGAATGTGAGCTTGTTTGCTGGTCACAATCGTTGGGCTCATATACTCACTAAACCACGTCGCAAATAATTTCTCATTACAATCACGGATGGCTTGCGGATCGTTGACCACGAGCACGCCTGCTGCTTTGGCATGATCTAACATATAAGTGGCGTAGATAAAGCGCATATCAAACGGTGGGTCTTTGCGCATCAAAATCACGTCATAGTCAGCAACTGAGCCTGTCGTTTTATCACCCAGTGTATAAAAATCTGCAGGATCACGCTGCACCGTAAGCGGCTGCGTATCAACCATTAACTGTCCACGATCCAACCACAAGTCATGAATCTGACAGTAACCAAGCTGATGGCCACGGTCTTGAGCGGCCCACATCATAGCGAGGCTGGTGTCTTTTTTATAATTGACCCGCTCGATAGGATCCATAATAACGAGTATTTTTAGCGATTTTTCTTGGTTTTGTTGGCTCATTGTTTGACTCATAGTAGGGCTCACTTACGTTATATTATTAGTATAAAACAGGCTCAATGCCCAACTATACGCCGTACTGCTCACGGTAATGTTGCATTTTGGCTAACTGAGTCGCGTCTTTATGTTGGCCGTTTTGTGCACCATGGTCATCTGCCAGATAACTGATTAAATCGTCGATATCAACCAATGCACGCACTGGCACTGCTAATGTGGCAGCAAGCTCTTGAATAGCAGAGTGCTCAGCTTGGCCTTTTTCTTTGCGATCAAGCGCGACGATAATCCCAGCAACACTTGCCCCTGCTTGCTCTAAGATCTCGACCACTTCACGCATGGCTGTGCCTGCTGTGATGACATCGTCAAGCACCCAAACAGACTTGCCACTTACGTCAGCACCGACCAAATTACCCCCTTCCCCGTGGGTTTTGGCTTCTTTGCGGTTGTAACCCCATTTGGCATTGATGCCATGATGTAGCCACAATGCTTGCGCTGTCGCTGCGACAAAAGGTATACCTTTATAGGCCGCACCGAAAATCACCAGCTCTTGCTGAGCTGTGCCATTATTTTCCGTACTCATTTGCTCAGCCAAGGCATCAGCATAACCTCGTGCTAGCAATGACAACATCTCACCCGTGGCAAGTAACCCTGCATTGAAAAAGTAGGGACTGATACGCCCAGACTTGAGGACAAACTCGCCAAATTTGAGCACTTGGTTGTCTAAAGCCAGTTGGATAAATTGATGAGATGAAAACATTGGATCTTGCGGGCGTTGTACATGAGGCATTACGGCATTCCTATCAGCAAAAAGAGGGACAAAAAATTTGCATTATTGTACGCATTATTGATCAGCTTGACCAACCATTGATCTCATAATCTTGCATATTGGCATAGCGAGTCAGCAAGCCACTGCGCGAGGAGATATTAAAATAGCTCTGATTGTCTGCTCGCACTTGTATCTCCCAGCCTAAATGATAGGCCGCAACAATAATGTGACCAGCAAAAACTCGGATCTGACGATACGCATGGCGCTGCGTAGGCTCACAGACGATCTGACTGAGCGAATAACTACGTACGTGCTGGCAAATTTGCGCGGCACTATAGCTATGATTGATACTTTTGCGGGTGCTGCATTGCTTGAGAGCATGGACAGCAGCACTACACGCCATAATATCCGTTGCCAAACTGCCCTCGCCTGTCTCAAATTGTTGAGGTTGCAACATTACTTGCCAATCATCGGCATACAGACTGCTTAGTAGCTCATCAGGATTGTAGCGCTTGGTCAATGCTCGCATAGATAATGAAGAGGTATGTATGTTGTTATCATCGTAACGGCTCGTTATCACGTCATCAGCCCCAAACCCATAACGGCTGAGCTTTGGATAGGCACGAATGGCATGCTGGATATCTGACATATCTAATAATGTCATCTCTGATAATGGCGATAATAAGGGCTGATCGCTGTGGTTCTGATAAAAACTATCAGGCAACTCGACAAGCTGCGCCGCCTTGAGTAACGATAGATGCTCCGCCAAGGGTTCTGAAGCAATCAGCGACCATTTTGACAAGCTATCTACATTAGGCTGATAAAACCGCGTCGAATTACCATAAAGCCGACGCAACTGGCCGTTTAAGCGGCGGGCAGGCTCAGGGATATCACTCAACGGTCTGGCAGGATCAAGGGGTGATCGTTTGGGATCAAAATTAGGATGTACGATCGCAGGTTGCTGTGAATCAGCTAGCACAGAGGACTGCCCAGCATCGCCTTTCGTGAGCTTGCTACCTTCTGCTGCCAGACTAGCATGAGACAAACGGTCATCAGAAGTAGAAGGCTGGGTCATGAAATCTCCATACAAAATAAACTATAAAAACGATCAAACTAAAAGACGATCTTAAGCTTAAATACTTATACTTAAATACTTACACCGAAGAGCTTACTCTTGATGATCCAAAATATCACGGTATCCTGTTTGCCAATCAGCGTACTCAAGCCAAGCTAACGGAATATTGCTGTGCAAGCGTTTTCCTGTCACAGATGTTTTTTTGTCATCGATAGTAGGCGCGGCTTCACCGATTTGTTCACTCAACCAAACGCCAAGCTCAAAGGTGGTCACAGGTCTGTAGTCTGTCGCAAGGTAGAGTGGCTTTGGTGCTTCTATCGTCAACACATTGGCAATGATAGTGACCAAGTCGCGATCCATAATACGATTGCTCCAATGCTCGGCGGCTACTGGCTCTTTTTGTGGCTCGCGAGCTTTTCGCAGGCGCATAAGGCGCTCACGTCCATAAATACCGCTAGGACGAATGATGATGGCTTTGTCACCAAAGCTTTGTTGCAGTGCTTGTTCGGCTTGCAATATAACCTTTGATGCGTCACGCTCAGGCGTCATAGGTTCAGTATGCTCATCGATCCATTCGCCATTGTCTTGACCGTAAACACCAGTAGAAGAAATAAACACGACGCGCTGCAGGTTCACCAGATTCGGAGCAAGCGTTGCCAAATGCTGGCTAATCGCCAAGTAGCTGTCATGATAACCGCTGGTCGAATACTCATCAGGTGTGACGATAATCGCAATATGCGTAAATGCTTGCAGTTGATCGGTCGTCAGAGTCAGCGCATCTGCCTGCAAAAATTCAGCGTTATCTACTAGTGCATAATGATCTCGCTCACTGCGAGCCAGCCCTGTCACCGAAAAGCCGTCTTGTGCCAGCTTATTAGTGACTGGCAAGCCGATATCGCCTTGCCCGATGATGAGTATATTTGGTGTATTCATAAAGCATCTTTCCTTTTATACAACTTATACAACGATTACAGCGCTAAGAGATAACCCTACCTAAAAGTACCGTCTGTATGACAGCTGTATATCCTCATTCGCATCGACGCGCTCTTGCCAGTCATAGCTGGCATTGATGCGTAGTGCTTGTTTTTTATCAATATCGTATTGTAGACCGAGGCTTGAGATCGGTTGCCAATAATGACCACGAACGTTGGACTCATCGCTGCTGCCATGATACCAATATGGCAATTGCAATTCAGCTTGCGCACGTAACTGATTGTTAATCTGATAACGACAGCCTGCATTGACGCCTGCACCTACCCGAAAGCCTTTATTGATAGCGCGCCCTGCTTGCGCTGTCCCAGCCAAAAACGTATAGCATAGCTGCGGCGGCATCTCACCCGTACCTGTGCTTGGCGTACCAAACGCCCAAGACCACCCCGTCTCGTAACCCACACTACCAACCAGATGATCTTGCCCGCCCTCTTGTGAGCCATCATTCACTCGCGTCGCCTCAATACTTGCGCCCCACGTTTTGCCTTTTTTGCCAGCATTGATAGGATTAAAAGAGCGCCCACGAATCAAAGTCGCATTTTGCAAGACCACACTGTTTGGTTGATTGGGCTTATCATCATCTGTGTCATATAGACGTAAAGTCGCAGCCAACCCTTCTAAATTAAAAAACTGTGGATACCCTGACGCGTGGTCAAGCGTATCATGAAACCCTGCTCTAACCCCAATATCGATATAGTCATTGTCACCGCGCTGACCGATAGCTATCGTCCCCAGCTGTAGTGGATGCCTATCTATTGGGTTATTATCCGATACGTCGATTTGACGCTTGCGTAACCGTTGTCCATCATCTGATAGGCTTGAGACAGGATTGAGCTGTGCCGACTTTATCTCATTTAAGGTTTGTTTGGCGCTGTTATGATAGCCCAGCTGCGCACGTTGTTGCTTAACGTCATTAAGCTGAGCTTGACGCAACGTATTATCAGCAGGGGTATAAATGGCATTTCCCAAAAGTTTTTTGTTATTCAATAGTTGAATAACATCAGAGGGCACAACAACATAAGCCAGTTGCTTCAATAGACTTTGCTGCGGACGAACCACATCGATGAGGCGCAGGATCTCAGAAGCACAATTATCCGTGGTGAAGTAATACGGCATTTTTAGCGATTTGGTCTCCCAAACATGGCGCATAATCTGCTGCACCTCACCTGGTGTCAAATTCAACTGATACGTCCACGTATCACGCTCATCGTCTTGTAGATATTTTGCGAGCTTTTCTGGATAAGGATCAATCTCAATGGCGCTGTCATAACTGCCAATCATGGATTTGGTCGCATAGATTGGAAAGCTATCGTTTGGATCACCGTCCACCGTATAATTGAGCGCATACGCCTGTCTGATTTGGTTGGGGTCTGCTACGCTCGATTTTGAGTCGATACGCAGTAGCGTATGACCAAAAGCGGAAAGTGGGTTGTCCAAATACTCTTCGGCAAACACAATAGATAGTTGCTCAGGCGCCAATGTCGCCATCCAGTCATCCAGCTCTGGACACTCAGCCGATAGACTCGCATCATCGATAGCTAACTTTTCTTTTAGCCATGCCACTCGCGCTGGGAAACGGCACAAAACAGAATTATTATTGGCTTGAGTTTTTATATGAATGTTTGCTTGGCTATTACCAGTTGTCTTCAACGATGTTAGTTCTTTTGCCAGTGCGACTAGTGTCGCATCTAATTCTGCTGCTGAATCTTTCTGACCGCTATCACTCAAAAAGAAGCTTGGGTCATCGACCAAACTCTCCGTTTTCTTTTTAGAAAACATACTGCTTTGATCATCGTAAAAATACAATAAGCGTCGCCATGTTGTATGCTGTGCTAGTTTGTCAGTTTTTGCCTGTCTACGCCATGTTGCCAATAATTGCTCTGTCGCCATATCTGACCCAGACGCAATATTATTTTGACTATTGTTTCCAATATCACTGAGGTTAGATGTCTCAATGCGAACAGTAGTTTCAGAGTCACTAGGTGACATACTCTCTGACAATTCAGATGAGAGCGCACCTTCAGTGACCAATAAAGGCGTCGGTAAAAATGCCTGCGTGTTTGCAGAGAATAATAGCGCTGCTATCGCCAATGGCAACCGCGCTCGCTGACCAATGGTTATTAGAGTATAAGTTCCAGACGTAGACATCGGTTTTATAGACATGAAGCAGGCTCTCACACGTTATTATTTATACGCTATTTGCGCTGTTAAGATTTATTATGCTAGAAACTCAAATGATATAAGCAAGCTGCGACCATCTAACTACTTTGATAGACTTTCTATCACAACATCACCAATACTGTTACAAAAAGAGAGCTTTATGCCCGATTCATCCTCAAATTCATCATTATCTACATTGCCAATGACAATCACAGACGGTTTGCTGTCAGCCGCTACTTGGCTGGCCTCACCAAACTATAATATCAGGCCAAAAGGTCTAAGTATTGATGCCATCATTATTCATAATATTAGCCTACCACCCAATGAGTTTGGTGCGTGCGACTCTAGCGGCACACATTATGTAAAGGCATTATTCACCAATCAATTAGATTGGGATGCGCACCCTTACTTTCAGACGATCAAAGGCGCAGAAGTGTCAGCGCATTTGTTTATTGAGCGTGATGGGGCTATCACTCAGTTTGTCAATTTTAACGAACGCGCTTGGCACGCTGGACGGTCTAGCTACTTGGGCCGGCCTGAATGTAATGATTATAGCATTGGCATTGAGCTTGAAGGGTCAGATTTTGTGTCCTTCACTTCTGCTCAATATGAGAAGCTCGCAGCGGTAATTGTAGCTATTTATGAAGCGTATCCGAAAACGCATCGTCATTTGACAGGGCACAGTGATATTGCGCCAGGACGTAAGACTGACCCTGGTGATTATTTTGAATGGGCAAGGTTGCGGGAGCTAGTTTCAGGGTTACTAAGAAATAACTCTTTATCACTGCAAAAATGATTTCCACATCCAATCCATTTATCTCAGTGATGAAAGTGCTATAATTCGTCAGTTTTTTTGCAACAGCAAATCAGCACACCCCCTCTTATACAACCCTGTACACAACTTAGCAAGATAGGTTCTCATGGCAAAAAGTCGGTTATTTCGTTCCACCATGGTGGTCAGCAGTATGACCATGTTATCGCGTATTTTGGGTTTGGTACGCGATGTCGTATTGCTAGGGGTTTTTGGGGCTGGTGGTTTGATGGACGCCTTTTTGGTCGCTTTCAAAATCCCAAACTTTTTGCGACGACTGTTTGCCGAAGGGGCGTTTAGCCAAGCATTCGTTCCTGTGCTGTCTGAGTACAAAGAAAAATACAGCTTACAGCAGGTACAGATATTAGTCAGTCGCACCTCAGGCGCACTCTTGCTAGTGTTGTCGATGCTGACAGTGGTTGTCATCTTAATCGCGCCTTGGGTGGTGACGTTGTTTGCCCCTGGGTTTGCCGATCAGCCTGACAAATTCGCCATTACCGCTGAATTACTCCGCCTTACCTTCCCTTATTTGCTGTTTATTTCTATGACGGCTTTTGCCAGTGGTATTTTGCAAAGTTATGGCCGTTTTGCTGCGCCCGCCTTTGCCCCAGTCCTATTGAATTTATGTATGATTGGTGGTGCGCTGATTTTTGCGCCGATGTTTGATACGCCTATTATGGCGCTTGGCTATTCCGTGGCGATCGCAGGACTATTGCAATTCTTAATACAACTGCCTCAGCTATGGCAACAAAAACTACTGGTCGCGCCCAAGATTGACTTTCAGCACGAGGGCGTTCGCCGCATTCTAAAATTAATGCTGCCTGCTATCTTTGGTGTGTCTGTCACTCAGATCAACTTATTGCTGAACACCGTTTTTGCCTCCTTGATGATTGGTGGTTCGGTGTCTTGGCTCTACGCGGCTGAGCGTATGAGCGAGCTACCACTAGGGCTGATTGGTGTAGCGATTGGTACGGTCATATTACCAAGTCTGTCAAAAAGTGAAGCGCAAAAAGACGATGTTAGTTTCAAAAAGACCATCGACTGGGCCGCGCGCCTTATCATTTTGGTCGGTGTGCCTGCCTCGGCTGCGCTCTTTGTACTCGCAGATGTGCTGATGCAAGCCCTGTTCTTACGTGGTGAGTTTACCTTACGCGATGCCCAGATGAGTGCACTGGCATTACGTAGTATGGCAGGTGGTATCTTAGGATTCATGCTGATCAAAATCTTTGCCCCTGCATTTTTTGCGCGTCAAGACACCAGAACACCTGTCAAGATCGGCATCATTTCTGTTATTGCCAACATGGTATTTAGTGTCATCTTTATTGGGATATTCTACTTCTTAGAGATACCACTACATGGTGGCCTAGCCTTGGCAACGACAGGCGCAGCATTCGTAAACGCAGGCTTGCTCTATTATTTCTTACACAAGCGTGATATTTTCCGTTTTGGCCCTCATTGGAACAAACTATTCACACAGTTTGCCATTTCGACTGGTTCCATGATTGGTGTACTTTATCTCATGTTGCCCTACTTCCCTACTGATGAAGCCCAGTGGCAACGCATCATCGCACTCGTGATTATGTGCGTCGTGGGAGCGCTCGTCTATGGCGTGGTATTGCTAGCGACAGGTTTCCGTCCTCGCCAGCTCAAGCATGGATAAGTCAATGTAGATATAGGCATGAGCTTGGCTTACGAAACCAAAACAAGCCTATCATCAGAATTGACAATGCTTACCACCGATCGTTGTCATAATGACCTATTAATGAATAACTGACATTTGAGGTTTGATATGACAACGAAACAGCCACTCTTCCAGCGCTTACCGCTTCTACTTGCAACAGGTGTCCTCGGTACTGGATTACTACTAAGCGGTTGCAGCAATAATGAGTCTGCAGACACTGAAACTGCTACCAACAATGAAGAGGTTGCAGCTGTCGTTGATACTTCAGATACGGCTGAGCAAAAAGAGACAGCTGATAGCACGAGTGAAACGACTCAAGTCACAGATGATACTGAGAACAAAACGACCATTGATAATGACAATATCAATCCAGTCACCGCCCCGACCAACCAAAAAAGCCTAGTGACCAATCCGACCCAAGCTGGCACACCAGAGGACACGGTCAAAAAAGCACTAAATAGTTTGTATTATGGTGATGTGAAGGATGCGGCAGTCTACTATCAAGTAGATATGGCAAACTTTGAGCAAGAGCTTGCAAACACTCAGTCTGCGTTTCAACAAACGGTCGATGGCGTGACTATTACTGATACAACGTACAATGATGACAAAACGCGTGCCACCATTACTGGTGAGTTGATGCTTAAAGGACAAAGCGACCCTGCACCATTGACCTATCAACTACAGAAAATAGACGGCCAATGGAAAATTTTGGGTTAAGGTATTTTTGTCTAATTATCTGAAATGTCGTCCGATGTCACGGCTTTACCAAGCATCACAACATCAGCGATAAACCCGTCCATATCGCAAACTTCTGGCATATATCCCCACTGCTCAAAGCCAATTTTACGGAACAGTCCCAAACTTGGCTGATTGTGAGCAAAGATAAGGGCAACGATATTTCTGATTCCTAAGCTGGGCGCTTGCGTCAACATCCAGCGTGTCAACAGACTGCCCAACCCTTTACTCTGATAATCTTGGTTCAGATAGATGCTGATTTCAGTGCTGATATGATAAGCCGTACGCGCATATAAATCACTAAAACTGCCCCATGCAACAATCGGCAGTTTTGTACTTTGTCTATCGGCATCACCTTCTGGTAATGCTTTAACTACATAAATAGGCCTCGTTGGACTATCTAAATGCTTATCGAACCAAGCCGTACGTTCTTCGACCGTTACTAACGCCAAATTTGCCGTTGCTTGTTTGCCAGGAATACTTTGATTATAAATCGCCAAGACTTCTGCTAAGTCTTCTTTACTGGCACGTTGCACCATAAACTGCTGGGTCAGCTGATGTGTCGACAGGTCAGTTGTTATGACATTTAAGGCAACATCGGACATAGAGTCTCCATATTGATTGGCATTATTATTGGTATTCATGATGATAGTAAAAAATCCTCATACTGATAATAGATTTAAGTACGAACCATGAAATTCATAGAGTGCTATTCATACTTGCATTATCCGTAGACTATAGGATGTTAGTGTGGCTATTTTACTTTATAATGGCTAATTTTCGACACATCAATTTTGACCATAGATGTGTTTTTTCGTTTTTTATCTGGTCTCATCATAGCTGAAAACTTATGAAAACCTATTTTCTTGAGCAACTGATTGCATCATCAAATGCCGCGTCTACTACTAATGACCCAGTAGAGTTAGCGCCTTGTGTGCTCACTATTGGCAATTTTGATGGCGTACACCTTGGTCATCAGGCAATGCTGGCCCAAGTTCGTGATATTGCGCATACTCAAAACTTGGACGCTGCGGTCATGATATTTGAGCCACAACCACGTGAGTTTTTTGCGCCAGCTAAAGCCCCTGCGCGTTTGACCAATCTAGCAGAAAAGCAGGCACTTCTAGCACAATATGGGGTTGAAACCTTAGTGGTGGCAGGTTTTGATGAGGACTTTCGCTCGTTATCAGCACAAGCCTTTGCCGATATATTAGCCACGCGCTTAAATGTAAAAGCGCTGGTATTAGGTGACGACTTTCGCTTTGGTCATGATCGTACTGGCGACAGTCAGTTTTTGCGCGGTTATGGTTTGGATGTGACTAACCTACATACCGTCACTGATAGCAATATTGATAACGACCATTTGAATGATGTCAATAATGAGGCTGCACGTATTAGCTCTACCCGCATCCGTGATTTGCTATTGGCAGGTGATATTCATGCTGCCAATATACTTCTGGACCGCGACTACGCCATTACGGGGTCGGTCATCCGTGGTGATCAAATTGGTCGCACCATGGACTTTCCTACTGCCAATATTGATTTGCAGCGAATAAAACCCGCTTTGCACGGTATTTTTGCTGTTGATGTCGTCAGCTTAGATGAGAATGGAGAGGTCATACCTGATGGTTTAACAAAGCTGGCTACTGATAACAATATAGGCGTCGCAGGTTTGCGTCCACATAGTTTATTCGGTACCGCTAACATTGGCAAAAGACCCTCTGTTGATAAAGGTGATGACTGGCGATTGGAAGTACACTTTCCCAAACTAAAAGCAGATTTATACGGGTTGAATTTAGAAGTGCGCTTCTTGCACTTTTTGCATGGTGAGCGTCGCTACGATGGTTTGGACGCCTTGAAAGCGGGTATTCATCAAGATGTCACTGACCTACTGGCTTGGCGTGATAATCAAGTTTAGCAATTAGTCATATCTTACATAAATAAAAACCCCACGATATGAATATTGTCGTGGGGTTTTTCTTATTATACTTTTATGTGCTCTTAAGCATCAGGATGCATGCGTACATTTAGATCATCAATGACTTCTACCCATGCTGCATCTTTTTGCCATTCTTCTTGTAAGAACATACGCTGGCTATCGGTCCAGACATCAGCTTCTATCAATTTCTCTTCACTTGATAACTGGTTGTCTGCGATAAACTTATCAATCGCTTCATCAGAGCTGTCTAGACCTAACTGAGCAAATAACTCATTCATATTATATTCTGGCTCGCCCAACATACGTTTCTCCTTAAATGGTATAGAGGTAATTGTGCTTATTATTCAAATTGACCCATTTATTGTAGCAAGCTTTGTGCTAATAGCTGTTAATCAACGTTTATCTAACGTTATCAATTGTATTGACAGCAAACAGATATTGCCATTTCAAAGGATGCGATAGACTACTTTTTCTTTCATCATATCTTTTGGATAAAAAAAATCTTATAGACACAAAAAAGCCCTCCTATATTAAGAGGGCTTTTCTTTTTCACGCATTACTTAAGTTAAGACAGCTATATAACTGCTTAGCTTATGGTAGCAGATGTGCTACTGCGTCACGCTCTTCACTAAGCTCTTGCTCAGTGGCAGCCATTTTCTCTTTAGAGAAATCTGATGATACATCAACGCCATCTACGATAGACCAGTCGCCGTTAGTACAAGTGCATGGGAATGAATAGATCAAACCTTCAGCGATACCATATTCGCCGTTTGAGTAAACGCCCATAGAGACCCAATCGTTCTCGTCAGTACCTAGTGCCCACGTACGCATATGTGCGATAGCAGCATTGGCAGCAGAAGCGGCAGATGATGCACCGCGAGCTTTAATGATCGCAGCACCGCGTTGTTGTACTTCTGGGATATACGTGTTTTCATACCAGTCACGATCAACAAGATCTAACGCAGGCTTACCGTTTACTGTACAAGCAGTTAAATCTGGATACTGAGTTGACGAATGGTTGCCCCAGATAGTCATGTTTTTGATGTCATTAACAGTGCTGTCAGTCTTGTCAGCCAACTGCGCCATCGCACGGTTGTGATCTAGACGAGTCATGGCAGTGAAGTTACGTGGATCAAGATCTGGTGCGTTACGCTGAGCGATAAGCGCGTTGGTATTGGCAGGGTTACCGACGACCAATACTTTTACATCACGGCTAGCGACTTCGTTCAATGCTTTACCTTGTGCTGAGAAGATCGCAGCATTGGCTTCTAGCAAGTCCTTACGCTCCATGCCTGGGCCACGAGGACGTGCGCCAACTAGCAAAGCATAATCGATATCTTTGAATGCAACATTAGCATCATCAGTTTGGACAATACCCGCCAATAATGGGAATGCACAGTCTTCTAATTCCATGACCACACCCTTTAGGGCGTCAAGCGCTGGCGTAATTTCAAGTAATTGCAAAATAACTGGCTGATCTTTACCTAGCATCTCGCCAGATGCAATACGAAATAGCATCGCGTAGCTGATATTACCAGCGGCACCAGTGACGGCAACACGTAAAGGCTGTTTCATTGACATTGAATACTCCCTAATTGATGATTGGATAATGCATAGTTTTAATTGATGATTATCATTATAGATATCGACTTGTCTGCCGGATTGCAGCATACATAAACCGAGAGCTAGTGTAGCACTTCATCACAGCGACCGTCTAGATACAGTCATAGACCCATCAGGGACTATATTGTTACATTTTATACAAAAAGAATATCTATAGGCTCAAAGCCTGTGCATAAAGGGCTGTGGAATTTTTAGATACAGTCCATAATGTGTTTTATCGCTATGAGACGAGTAAATAAGAGCGTAAAAATGACAATGTAATACTGCCAAGTTCACTCAGATTTCATTAAAAATAGGACCAAAAAGGATGTAGAAAAAGAACGGTGGAGTATCTAAAAACAGTTGAAGAAAGGCTATCTACCACCTGAAATGATGAATTGGCTACCACAGTTATCTACAACATTGTGACAAGTACCAAAACTGCTACCCTCATAGCACACATGAATATCCGTCAGTATCGATTGACGACGACTACCTTCTTGGCAAATGAGATCGACACTATTTGATGACATACCACTATTCAGGCGCGTCATTTGACTAATAAATCGAGATTTAGAGACTGTATAACTGTTGCCCGTATTCAGCTCGTTAGGAAGCTTTAATTCACCGGCGTAGTTAGTGATTTGTCGGAAGTAACTACTGGCACTCAACGGACTACAAGCACCATAGCGTTGCCACGTTTGGCTACGTACTGTCGTATCAGGCATGATGCGATTGACGACCTTTAGTTGTAGTGGCGTCAGACGTGGCTCACTACCACGACCGCAGCGTTCGCCATAGCCCATATCTAAACCTGAAACTGTCAATGAATAGCCTTCTAGACATTGACGCATACGGGCTCTTGTCGGCTGTATGCTACATAACGCAGGGGTCATCTCGACCATCAATACGCGCTGACCAGCTTTAGCCGTATTCGCCGCATATGCTGGCGTAAGCATAAGACCTTGTATGATTAACAAAGCACCAAAACTCGTCCTTTTATTAACTTTACCCATATGATGCCTATTTATCAAACTTCCACGGAACTGCACCAAGAAACTGGATGTCTTAAATTTTGAGCTTGTTTCTGCTTTTGTATTAGATAACGGGGGCACCTGAATCAGTAACGGTTGCCTAGTTTTCGATAATACGGGCAGTTTGAAGTATTTTTTGATCATAGGGCTGTGAGCAATTAGCAATGATAAAACATGGGCTATCACTTAAATCCTTGTGCTAACAGCATTAAACACATAGCGATCTAAGAACAAGACTAAAGAACATAGACGTCAATTAAAGCAATGGTAACAAAATGTCTTTTTTAATCTATAGCAAAAACGTAAACGTTGTCGTGCTCGTCAACAATTACAAAACTAAGTCCAGTATTTATTATGCAGAATACGAAAACTTACTGTCATTCAGCCCATAAAAAATAGACCACTAACTATAAAAGCTAGTGGTCTCTTAAATACGAATTCACTGCTTAAAAAGCAGCAGGTACTGTACCCATACGTTGACTGATTGGCTGGCTACGACCCAACAGACTACTATAGATAGTAGCGTTTTCCATCACGTGTTTGACATAGTTACGCGTTTCAGGAAAGGCAATCGATTCGACATATTGATCTGCGGCGATTGCGCCATAGGTTGGTTGCCAGCGTTTGGCATTATTAGGACCCGCGTTATAGCCTGCGGTTGCCAATACAGGCTGATAGTTCAGTTTACTTAAGATATCACCCATATACCATGTACCATAACGGATATTGGTATCACCGCTGTTGGCACGGCTCGCACTATAAGTCTCACCTAAGTTACGCGCGATGTATTTTGCGGTATCAGGCATCACTTGCATCAACCCACTGGCGCCCACGTTTGAGCGTGCAGAAGACACAAAACGGCTCTCTTGACGCATGATGCCATAAGCCCACGCTGGATCAATGCCCGCTGACTGGCTATAGCGCACCACTGAATCTTGGTGCGGCATTGGATGCGAAAGTGCCAAACTATCGACTCTATCGGTATTATCAACGGCATAAATCGCCCGATCGAGCCAGCCCATGTCATAGGCTTGACGCGCCGCCGCAATGATCAGGTTGTCATCACGATTATCGCGTGCTTGCTTCACAGCCCAGTTCCACTCGCGGTTGGCATACGCGCGACTAGCATCAGAGTTATATAAAGCAAATGCACGAGCAAAGTTAGCATCTTGCATCACGCGAGCGCGGTCAGCGGTACTAATATTAGGTAAATTGCTACCACCTAGGCGGCTGGTATCAAATCGCTGACCGATTCTGTCTTTTGCCATCAAGCCATAGTAATCGTTACTTTTCGCTAGGTTTTGATACATCTTTTTGGCAGTATTGCGTTTGCTACTATTGCTTGATTGCTCATAAGCACGAGCCAGCCAGTATTGCCACTGACCATCCTTTTGAATTTCACCATCCATTTTTGAGATAGCTTCAACCACATCATCCCAGCGACCAAAGCGAATCGCTGCCATGGCATAGTCTTCTGCCTCTTCAAAGTTAAAGTCATCATCTAAGCTATTGCGGAACCAATCTACTGCTTCAGCATTAAAGCCGTCATCTGTATTGTGGTTCATACGCTTAACGCCAAGCGTACGATAGGCGTAACGGCGGGTTTCATCATTCAATAACTTGATAGCGCGCTGATTGTCTTGTCTAATATCAAACTCTAACTGGATCGCCGCTTCTCGATAGGATTTGTCCGCGACACGGCCAATAGCATATAGGTATAGGTATTGATTGGTTTGGCTGGCAGGCTCGCGGCCAAAGCGGCTAAAAAACGACGAGGGATTTAGCTGAATTTCACTGAGCGCCGAATAAGCAATCGGCGTACCTAGGCGTGACGACAGCGCCATAATATCACCCGTTTTGCCTATTCGTAGCATACGCTTGAGACGAGAAGCGCGATCCTGATTGCTAATGAGCGCGTTATTATTCATCTCCATCGCTAGCTGATCACACAAGGCGGGCTGCTTTTGGGTGGTTAGCCAAACATCAGATTTGGCAGCCATGGCACGCATGGTATCACCGCCATTATTGAACCCAAGGGCGATAGCGCAGCGCTCACTAGCATCTGCATTGGTGATGAGATTTGCCACTTGTCTGACCGAGGCGTAGTCATTCGACCCCGCTTTGGTCTCCGCAAAGTCAGCCACCAATTTTTCGGCCATGACCGTATCTGGATACTGGCGTACAAACTGCGATACTGCTGCTGAACTTTGTGAATTGAGATCGAGATTCATCCGCCAGTAAGTTGGATACATGGCAAATAAACCACCGCTCATGATTTGCTCATAATTATAGAGCGCACCCACATCGCCGCGATCCGCTGCGATAGCCGCCGCTGTAAACGAATCAATACTGCTGTCTTGTTGATAGTTGCTCTCTTGTTGGTAGCTTTCCTCATCGCCCCACGTCAACTCCGCGCAAGCCACTTGCGACATACCAAGTGCACTTACCGCTGTTGCCACGCTAAACGCACTCATCCGTAACGTACCGGCTGCGATCCGCTTCGACGCGCGCTTTTGACTGACTGATTTTTCATCCTTGATGCTATGCGCAACACGCAACTTTGTCATACTGACTCTCTTTATGATATCTCTATAAATATATGAATAACGGTTCGCTAGGTACCGCCAAGGGTATATTAATCATCATACTATACTCATTGTACTTTCAACTATCTCCTTTACCTTTTGTTAATAAATAGGACAGCACGGTGTAACATAGAAATGATAACGAGCCTCAGTTTTTATAAATGGTAATATTAATCACAGTAAATAATTGATACTGCTATGAATTATTTATCATATTGACGACCCATCGCCTATGCTAATTTTTCACATTGGTACAGGGTTGTGATAAAATACGCCACTTGTTAATCGGCTACTCCGCTATATTTTTGGTCAATCATGGACTTATCCTTATGAGTGTTACTGTATTCAATCCCCGCATCGATGACGATGCTGCTGCTGAGACGACTGTCACCGCACGTGCTGTCACTGCACTCAAAGAAGCAAGTTCAGCCCAAGCGCCCGTCGAAAAAGCCGCAACCAAGAAGGTATTCATCACCACCCAAGGCTGTCAGATGAATGTCTATGATTCTGACAAAATGCTCGATGTGCTTGGCGATTCACACGGTATGGAAGTGACTCATGACATTGATGAGGCCGACGTACTGCTGATGAACACATGCTCCATCCGTGAAAAAGCCCAAGAAAAAGTATTTTCAGAATTAGGCCGCTGGCGCAAGCTCAAAGAAAAACGTCCTGATCTCGTGATTGGCGTTGGCGGCTGCGTGGCCTCACAAGAAGGCGACAATATTCAAAAACGCGCGCCTTACGTCGACATGGTGTTTGGCCCGCAAACCCTGCACCGCTTGCCTGAGCTATATGATCAATCACATGAACAGCGTGATATCGCGCCCAAAAACCGTATCGGTACGATTGACGTATCATTCCCTAGCATTGAAAAGTTCGACTTTTTGCCAGAGCCAAGAGTAGAAGGCTATAAAGCGTTTGTCTCGATTATGGAAGGCTGCTCAAAGTATTGCTCATTTTGCGTGGTGCCTTATACGCGCGGCGAAGAGTTATCACGCCCGCTTGATGATGTATTGGCTGAGATTGACAGCCTTGCCGAGCAAGGTGTGCGTGAGATCAATCTACTCGGTCAAAACGTCAACGGCTATCGCGGTGAAAAAGACGATGGCAGCATTTGCCGTTTCGCTGAGCTGCTGCATTATGTCTCGCACGTCGATGGTGTCGAGCGTATTCGCTATACAACCAGCCATCCGCTTGAGTTTACCGATGATATCATTGATGCTTATGCACAATTACCAGAATTGGTATCGCACTTGCATCTACCAGTTCAAAGTGGCTCAAATGCTATTTTGGCAGCGATGAAGCGCAACCATACCATTGATGTTTATATCAATCAGATCAATAAGCTAAAGGCCATTCGTCCAGATATTCACTTGTCGAGCGACTTTATCATTGGTTTCCCAGGCGAGACGGAACAAGATTTCCAAGATACCTTAAACTTGGCAAAAGAACTGAACTTCGATCACTCCTACAGCTTTATCTACTCCAAGCGTCCGGGCACGCCAGCAGCAGAACTGCCAGATGACGTGAGTTTTACGACCAAAAAAGCGCGCTTGGCTGAGTTCCAAAAAGTCATTATCGACTCAACGCTTGCCAAAACCCATGAGATGGTCGGCACCACTACTCGCGTCTTGGTTGAACAAGTTGCCAATCGTCACCCTGATTGCCTAATCGGCACGGCGGATAATACGCGTACGGTCATGTTCCCTTATGACGAAGATAAAAGGGATGAGTTACTTGGTAAACTCGTCAGCGTACGCATCACTGATTTTGTCAGCCCGCACATGGTAAAAGGCGAGCTAATCGAAGTATTGGCATAGTGATTAAGATAACAATGGTTAAATTATAAGTTTGAGTAAGAATAAGAAAAAGCCGTTCACTATAATAGCGAACGGCTTTTTTGCAGGTGAATGTTAACCATCACTATTCTGATAACCAATCTGTTTTCCGTAACTGCTGCTTGGTCTCACGGCGACGTTTTTTTCGGACAATATCGATATCTTCTTTTTCATGAATACCACCCTTTCTTAATAGTGGATCAAGCGCCAAATAATTACGCGGTTTGACAGTGCCTAGCAAGTGTTGTGCACCTGCTTCAGTCTGACTGTCTAACTGTCGCTCAATCTGTTTGGCCTTTTTTAACGTTTGTTTTAAGCTCATTATCTTATCCTTTATTCTTTGCTACATTTTCTATAGCTTTCAATTTTTGTGGCATATCCTTACCTGTGGCCATCAAGATGTCATGGTGATTGCTACAGATAAGCCAGTTATATTTTTTAGAAACAAAATAGCACTCGTCAAAGAAGCAGATTTCATCGAGTATTTTTATTATTGCCTCAATCTTGCCCTCGTGAAACCAGATTTTTGAACGCTCGTTGAATGTTCCTGTTACACCAAACCAAATACTTTCATTGGGCTGAATTAAACGTAACAAGTAATTCTCGAGAGAATCTTTGATTTCCATTGAATACGTTTCTTGTATCAGATTTTGCCATAACCAAAATGGACGGCTTTTACCATTTTCAATTTTGCAAAAGGTTTGATAAATCTGCTCTTCTATGCCTTTGTAATCATCGTAAGGGGTTAGAACTCGAAAAGATTTATCCGTTAAATTCAGCTCAGTTTTCAAGCACATAATCTCTGCTCGTATATCAGCCCATTCTTTTGATTGGGGTCTTTTTTTACCATTCTTATTGATATAAGGATAATCTCTCATAATTGTCTCCTCAATTTGATCTTGTTTTATAAGATGCTAACAGTTAAAACAAGATCAAGTTTCGTGAAAAAGCTAGCCCTTAATACACATGACTTGTTTTAGCGTATGCACCACTTCAACCAAGTCTTTTTGATTAGCCATCACTTCATCAATGTCTTTGTACGCGCCGGGTATCTCATCGATAACGCCTTTGTCTTTACGACATTCAACACCATCGGTTTGCGCTTTTAGCTCATCGATGGTGAACGCGCGCATCGCTTTACCACGGCTCATCTGTCGCCCTGCTCCATGTGAGCAAGAACAAAACGACTCTGACGCGCCTAAACCGCGCACGATAAAAGATTTTGCACCCATAGAGCCGGGGATAATGCCAAGCTCACCGGCATAGGCACTGATTGCGCCTTTACGCGTCACGTAAACCTGCTCGCCGAAATGCACCTCTTCATTGACATAGTTGTGATGGCAATTGATGGCTTCTTTGGTCAGGGCAAATCGTGGCAATCCTGCTTGCGGCAATTGCAGCGCCTTAATCACCAAACGCATCATCTCGCGGCGATTCTCTAGCGCGTAATCCTGCGCCCAGCCAACTGCCTCAACATAATCAGCAAAGCTATCAGAGCCTTCAGCAAAGTAAGACAAGTCCCGATCAGGCACATGACCAAAGCGTGATTGGCGCTCTTTTTTGGCCAGATTGATAAAGTAGCGACCGATACAGTTGCCAATACCGCGACTACCAGAGTGCAGCATCACCCAGACATCTTGGTTTTCATCCAAGCACAGCTCGATGAAATGATTGCCACCGCCAAGCGTGCCCAGCTGCTTGGCCCACGTACGCTCAAAACCTTTAAGCATTTTGAGCAAGCCCGGATGCTTATCGGTAATCGGCTTTAAGCGTTTGCCTAACGGATCAAGTGTGGAGTTTCTCGCTTGGATTTGCTTGTGCATGTTAAAACCCACGGGCACTTGCTGTTCCACTACCAAACGTAATGACCTTAAGCTATCAGGTAAATCACTTGCCGTCAGGGATAAGCGCACGGCGTTCATACCGCAGCCGATATCCACACCGACCGCCGCAGGAATGATGGCAGACTTGGTCGGAATCACGCTGCCAACGGTTGCACCTTTGCCCACATGTACATCAGGCATAACTGCAATGTGCGAGTGTACAAACTCTAGCTGAGCCAAGTTACGTAATTGCTGCATCGCGCCTTGCTCGACATCTGAGGTATAGATTTTAACAGGCACGCCATGCTTGCCACTTTTATTTAATGTTAATTGAATGCTCATTATTTTTTATTTCCATTCTTTTATTTTAAATCCATGTATTTTTTAATTCGCCTATTTATATTTTCAAGGCACAGTTATCCGTCTTAAATAAACATGATGTCTAATAAGAAAATAAATATGAAATAAAAAATTTAGGCAATAAAAAACCGTATTTTTATTAATTAAAAATCAATAAAAATTCATGGCTGCTTTATTATGGACGTTTTAAAGAAGAGTCTTTCATACCAAAAATGAGGGCGTCAATATTATGCGCACAGGTAGACAATCGCTAAATATTAGCGTGAATAATTTTTTGGTAATAAAGATACAGCAGAATGTTGGATAAACAGATAACGGCAAGCACGAAACTACTTAGCACTATTTTGACAAAGTAGATATAGAAGAAGGATGGAGCGAGTACATATAGGAGGCTATTCATTGATATGAACAGATAGAGTATCACTCAATAGCTATATATAAATTTAGCCAAACCTTTTCGAAGTCTTCATTGTTATCATACTTTTCATACATTCAATCTTTAAAAACGTCTTAACAGTTATATAGGACACGATGATTCCTCCATAGGTTATGGCTAATGTCAGGGCGACAGTAGCAGATTTATTAGAAATTTATAGCAAGACTATAAATCAGTGAGATAATAATAACGATTTAAAAAATATTGTCAACTATTAATTTTTAAATAACAAAAAAAACGCAATACTATAGCCATTCATTTAAAAAATTAATTATTTCAAATAATAACTAATAACTTTTTATACCATAAAACTATTAATTACTTCAGCAAACAAAGCCGCTGCAATGATGATAAAGATAATGCCGCAACCACGATTGAGCCATGCTAAGCGATGACCGACATCAAGCCAGCTTGCCAACTTTTTACCACCTAAGGTATATACGATCTGCCAAATGGTTTCACTCATGAATAGCCCAATGGTCAGTAGGATGTATTGCGGCCATAGTGGCGCACTAAAATTAATAAACTTAGGAAAAAAGGCCGCAAAGAATAAGATCGCTTTTGGGTTGGATAAGGATACCCAAACACCCGTACGAAACAGAATAAGGTTACTAGGCCCTGCCTTGACCGCTGCACTCGACAGCGAGCGCGGCTGCGGTGTATCAGCTTGACCTTCAGAGGCTCCATAGTCGGCCTCGACCTCGGCACTTAACTCTTTGGCATCGCTCATCAAGCTACCATCACCCGCATCGCGCCATGAGCAGATACCCAAATACACCAAGTATGCCGCGCCCACCGCTTTGATAATTGTGAGTAGCCAAGGCGATTGACGGCTGATCACATCCAGCCCCAACAATGTCGATAGCAGTAATACAAATAGGCCAAGGCTCAAACCTGCTAGCGTCCATAATGTGCGCTTCACGCCATAGTTCATGCCGTACTGGAATGCCAGCAGCATATTGGGACCTGGGGTCGCGGAAATCAAAAACGTACTTGCGAAAAACACTGCAAACAGATGCCAAGACATCAGCTAACCTCTACTTTGTTATATAAATGGCTGTTATACGAACAGCCATATCGCCAAAAAAAGAAATACCGCCATTAAGACGGTATTTTTTCTACTTATTCACATTATATACATATGTTTGGCAGTTTTATAGGCTACTTGATGCTGCAACTGTCTAATAGTTTTTGCAAAAAGCCGTCACAACGTTCGATTTCGATCAACTCAACATATTCATCCGCTTTGTGTGCCTGTTCGATACTACCAGGGCCACAGATGATCGTTGGGATGCCTGCATTGGTAAACTGACCGCCTTCAGTCGCATAAGCGACTTTATGACGCTCGTCGTCACCAGTGAGCGCCGCTATCAATGACTGTAGCTCAGCGCTATCGCTATCCGTCATGGCAGGGACGCTCTCTTCTTGCATCAGCTCGATGCCCGTTTCAGGCGCACGTGCTTGCATTTGAGCATTTAGCTCAGCGACTTTTGCTTGAATGGGTGCCAGTATATCGTCTTGCGTCATGTGCGGTAGATTGCGGTAGTCAAAGGTGAACTCGCACAGATTGGGTACGATATTGGTGGCTGTGCCGCCGTGTATCGTACCTACTGATAAGGTAGAATAAGGTACCGTAAACAATGCATCCCCATCTTCTAAAGTGTCATCACGAGCGCTCAGCTCTTCGGCAAGGGTATCAACATAACCAACCAATTTGCTTGCATAGCTGATCGCATTGACCCCTTGAGCAATCAATGAAGAATGCGCTGATTTGCCATGGACACGGCAACGATACACCGCGATGCCTTTGTGCGCGACCACCATCGCCATATTGGTCGGCTCACCGACGATACAGTAATCAGGGGTAATACCGCGCGCTTTTAGGTCTGCCAAAATCAATGGCGCACCCAAACAACCCACCTCTTCATCGAACGACAGCGCGAGATGCAAGGGACGTCGCAGCTGACCCTTATTCGATAGCTGTACTGCTTGTGGCAACATCGTTAACGCACACGCGATAAAACCTTTCATATCGCACGCACCGCGTCCATATAGCTTGTCACCACGTATCGTTGCGGTGAACGGCTCTGACGTCCAGTCTTGACCATCGACTGGCACCACATCGGTATGACCTGAGAGCACCAAACCGTTGTTAATTTGGTCGGCATCTTCGCCAGCGGGTACAGTCGCAAACAAGTTGGCCTTGGTTTTTGCCTCGTTAAAGGTCAAATCCACCGTCAAACCCAACTGCTCACAATAAGACTTTACATCGTTAATCAATGCTAAGTTGGAATGGCGACTGACCGTATCGAAGGCGATCAGTCGCGTTAGCCAATCGAGGCTACTTTTAGGATGTTCAGCATGATTAAATTGCGTATCATTGCTAACATTGTCATTAGTATCTTGGATCATAAAATATCCCTATTATGATTTTTAAGAGCTATTTCTTAAAAACTATCAGGTATCAGATTTGTCTTATGATGGATTATTCTGATTCATCACGTCAAGCACTGGCGGCATTGGTTTTGGTAACTTGCCTTCTGCTTGCAGCTCTTTGGTGGTTTTGGCATTGATAGACAATCCAGCAATTAGCGCAATGTCTTTTACAGGCTTGCGTTTACGCGTCGCAAAGCTCACTGGCACCATACGAGCAAACTCATAGATATAAAGATAGGACTCTTCACCACCTTCAAAATCTTCATCTTCCTCTAAACGAATCGCACCAATCTTAGCCAAATCAGATAACATCTCATTCTCTTCACTGGTCAAACCGCAATCAGTAATACCAAAACCGGCCATAAAGCCGTTTGACCACTGTTTCAATGCCATCACACGCTCGTATAAATCATGTTCATCATCAGGAATGAGCGGCATATAGGCGTAGGCATCATCTTTATCTTTTAACTGAAATACGGTGTCTTCTGCTTCCTCTGTCAGCAAGGTCAATGCAGCCTCTGGTAGTGGCGCAAAGCTCAGTTCTTCAAACACCTTCGCCCATGTTGCTTCGTCAGGCGCGTTACAGGCCGTCATGAGCCCTGTCATCAGGCCATGAACCTCACTGATAGACACGTCAGTCCAGTCGTCAAACGCAGTCAGCCAAGTATTCCAGCCAGAGATATTATCATTCATAACAGATGTCCTAGTAATTAAGTGTTACTTATAAAATAAAAAATCGCGATAAAATGTCAGGGACAAATCATCGATAAATAAAAGTAAAAATACAGAGCCTTGTGCTTGTAATTACTTTGTTGATATAGATATTATGCGGTCACCTATGGCATTATTAAATGCAGCGAACAAAATTCATTCACGCCTACTTGTTAAGGATAAAAACTGACTATGTATGATCAACTTAGAATATTAGAAAAAATGGTACTCGACATCAAAAAACAGTATCAGCTTGTCAGTGCTGAACTTAGCAGCCTCAAACAACATCCTGTCACCGACTCTAAAGAATTTGCCGCTTTAAAGACCAAGCTCGATAATAGTCATAGCGAACGTGACGGTGCCAAAAAGCAACTGAACGATCTCGACAAGCGCTATCAGAGTCTCGCAGAAGCGCACCATATGATCGGTGAAGAACAAGACAAATTGCAAAAGCAAATCAGCCAACTACAACAACAAAATAGCGAGCTGCAAAAGCACAATAATGAATTGAAGCAGCAATATAGCGATATCAAACAACAAAACAGTGAACTGCAAAAGAAGAACCAATTAGCCGCCGAGCGCACGCAAGTAGTATTGCAACGCTTAACCCTTATCGATCAAGCAGAAGGCTAGCGCGTTCCTGTAACAGATAGCAAAATATGCTACTTATTGAACCCGCCCAATGCTATTTGTAAAATCTGATATCACACATTTCACTGACCAGACATTGTAGGATGTATCATGACCGATGACCAAAGCAAATCGATAGACAAACAACCAAAAAACACTCCAGCGCCAAATGCACCATCAACAGCGCAAAAAACGACCGCCACAGGATCAAATATCTCAAGCGCCATGGCACAATCGAATACCAAGACACCTAAAGCGCCAGAACCACAAATCAAAAAAGTAGATATCGCGATTGCTGGGGTTACTTATCCCATTTTTTGCCCAGTACATGAGCAAGAAGAACTGCTATCAGCGGTCTCTTATATCAATAACTATGCGCTTGATCTAAAGCGAGATGCACCAAGCCTCAGTCAAGAAAGCATACTAGTATTGTGCTGCTTAAACTTATACGAAAAAATCCATGCCAATCAAAGAAGTGATGAAGACCGTGCACAAAAAGATAAGCAATCACAGGCACTGTTAAATAAGATCATGAAAGACGCCCACTCTATTCTGTAGATGCATGGTGCTGTGTTGAACACATAAGCGCCTAGCCAATAAAGCTAAGCGCTTTTTTATGGTCAATCGTTTTTATCTATCTGCTTACGCATAAGGTTTGTAAGTCTTGCCTGCGTGAAAATCCGCCTGATGCTCATAATTGCAAAAGAACAATTCTTGATTGGCGGCGATAGGATTATCACTATTGGCAGCGACATTCGGCTTAGTTTCAAGGACACCGCGATACTCCGCCAAACTGTTACCACAAAAATTGCACTGACGCGGCGTGGTGACATCACCTTCTTTTGGCATCATGCTTTTGGGTGGACGTGGGTACATAAACTTGTAAAAAGCCCACATGGAAGCCCAGATAATAAGAATGACAATAATAACGGCAAACACGGCAGCACTCCTTCAATGACAAATAAGCGTAATAAATAACAAACGTGATAATACTCACCATGATTCAATACGCTTGAATGCATAAATTTTACCGTCAATAATGGTAATGGCACAATGCCTTTACGGTTAATTGTTGATTATGCTGAATTGTCATTAATGACACTGACAAATAACCAAGTGCTATAGCAACAAAAAACTGGCCACATTGAGCCAGTTTTTATATCAAAATCTAAGATTAAAGGCTAGCAGTTATAGCTGTAGCTCGCTGATATCAGCTACCGTCAAGAACAAGGCGCGAACCTGCTTGAGCAATGCCAAGCGGTTGTTTTTGAGCGCCGCATCGTCGCTATTGACCATCACATTATCAAAGAACTGTGTCAATGGCTCATCTAAGCTCGCCAGCGTCTGCAATACCTGCGTATAGTCCGCTTGCTCAAGTAGCGGTGTTACTGCCATCTGTGCCTCGCGAACACTGCTATATAAATTCTGCTCAGCAGGTTCAGACAGTAGCGTCTTATCAACCGTATCAGCAACCTCGATCTCTGACTTGGCCAATATATTGGCAACACGCTTGTTTGAATCAGCCAACATCGACGCTTGTGAAAGCTCACTAAACGCTTGTACGGCGCGAATACGCTGATCAAAATCAAGCGGCATATGCGGGTTAATCGCTTGCACTGCCTGAATCGTATCAACGCTAACGCCTTGCTCGGTATACATCGCACGATAGCGCGAGTTTAAAAATGCCATAACTTGGGTAAAAGTATCACCCATTTTGGCAATTTTGCTCCCCTCAGCATCGCTATAGCCTTTAATCGCTTGCTCGACCAGCGCTACCAGATTAATCGGCAATTGCTTCTCAATCAAAATACGCAAGATGCCAATGGCAGAACGACGTAAGCTAAACGGATCTTTTGAACCCGTTGGTGCTTGGTCAATCGCAAAAATTCCAACCAATGTATCTAAACGATCAGCTAGTGCTAAGCAGATGCCAATCGGTGTTTGTGGTAACACGTCACCACTGAACTTCGGCAGGTACTGCTCTTCTAAGCTTGCCGCAACTGCTTCTGGCTCATCATTTAGGCGCGCATAATACGTGCCTGCGATACCTTGTAATTCAGGATATTCACCAACGAGCGAGCTGGCCAAATCTGCTTTGGATAAAATGCCTGCACGTACGGTGTCATCAACATTGATATCATGACCTTGCTGTTGCATCAGCGTGGCGATAAACGCTGCAAGCTTGGCAATACGCTCAGACTTTTCCCAAATCGTCCCCAGTTTGTCTTGGAATACGCGAGTTTTCAGGCTTTCTGTGAGTGCAAACAATGGCTGCTTTTGATCCTGCAAGAAGAAAAACTCGGCATCAGCCAAACGCGGACGCACCACTTTTTCATTCCCTTCGATAATCTGATTGGGGTCTTTAGACTCGATATTGGTGATAAAGATAAAGTAAGGCTGCAATTTACCTGCTTTATCGGTCAAGCAAAAATACTTTTGATCGGCTTGCATGGTCGAGATAAGCGCTTCTTGCGGCACTTGTAAAAAACGTGCCTCAAAGCTGGCTCGTAGCGCAATGGGGAAATCGACCAATGATGTGACTTCGTCCAATAAATCTTGCGGTACGATGGCATCAGAATTTACTTCATCTGCCAATGCTTTGACTTGGTTTTTGATCAGCATTTGACGCTTATCAAAATCTGCCACGACTTTTAGACCATCTAGTAGCTGCTCATAGTCATTGGCATGATTGATATTATGATAGTCAGGACTGTGGAAACGGTGGCCACGAATTTGGGAGCCTGTTTGATGCCCTTGAATAGTTGCGTCAATGACAGCGTCATCCTGCATCAATACTACCCACTGGACTGGACGGACAAACTCATTACGACTGGCACCTGAACGCATACGTTTGGCAATTGGTAGGCTATCTAGCGCCGTTTGAAAAATAGCTGGCAGTAGCTCGGTAGTCGCTTGACCACTGATCGTTTGCTCATAGCCGACATAGTCACCTTTATCGGTGTTAATGGTCGTAAGATCGCTCGCTTCAATGCCTAAGCCTTTAGCAAAGCCCATCGCAGCACGCGTTGGATTGCCATCGCTATCAAATGCCGCTTTGATAGCGGGCCCGCGTTTTTGCTCAGTGCGGTCAGGTTGCTTATCGCTAATGCCTTCAATTTGAATCGCCAAGCGACGCGGCGCGGCGAAGGCTTTGATGCTATTAAAGGTAATCTCAGCTGCAGACAACTGCTCAGTGACACTGGCTTGCAGCGCATCGCGTAATGGTTTTAGGCTCTTTGGAGGTAGCTCTTCACACCCCAGTTCAAATAGAATAGTACTCATGGGATGCTCCTATTGCTTGTTCGTCGGTTGATTGTTGTCAGTGGTTTCTTTTGCTAAGCTGTCTGTTGCTGTATCTTCTTTGGGCAAATACTTCTCCAGTGCCTCGGCGCGATGTGCCTCATCAGCCAATGGGAAGCCCAATTTGGCACGTGCTTCAACATAGCCAAAGGCAACCTTACGTGCCAGTGTGCGTACACGCAAAATAAAACGCTGACGCTCCGTGACTGAAATGGCACCGCGAGCATCGAGTAAGTTAAACGCATGAGAGGCTTTTAAGACCATCTCATAGGCTGGCAATGGCAATCCTGCTTCAACCAGCTTATCCGCTTGCTGCTCATAAAAATCGAACATCTCACCCATCATTGGCACATCGGCGTGCTCAAAGTTATAGGTCGATTGTTCCACTTCGTTTTGATGGAACACATCGCCATAAGTGACGCGGCCGAACTCGCCATCTGCCCAGACCAAGTCATAGACGCTATCAATGCCTTGCACATACATTGCCAGACGCTCAAGGCCGTAAGTAATCTCGCCTGTTACCGGGAAGCACTCGATACCGCCGATTTGCTGGAAGTAGGTAAACTGCGTCACTTCCATACCGTTGAGCCAAATCTCCCAGCCAAGTCCCCACGCGCCCAGCGTTGGTGACTCCCAGTTGTCTTCGACAAAGCGCACATCATGCACCAATGGATCGATACCAATCGCGCGTAGTGAGTCCAAATACAGCTCTTGAATATTGGGTGGATTGGGCTTTAGCACCACTTGGAACTGGTAATAATGCTGCAAGCGGTTGGGGTTGTCACCGTAGCGGCCATCGGTTGGACGGCGTGATGGCTGCACGTAGGCGGCGTTCCAACGCTCAGGCCCTAATGAGCGCAAAAAAGTGGCGGTATGAAACGTGCCCGCGCCGACTTCCATATCGTAAGGTTGCAATACCACGCAGCCCTTGTCAGCCCAATAATTCTGTAGGGTTAAGATTAAGTCCTGAAAAGTCATCGGTTGAGAGTCTTTGTCTTGTATCATCGGGGTTGTCGCTTCGGATGTCATAGTTTGGGTTTTCATAGTAAGTCACTGTGAAATGGGTATGATTAAATAAATCTCTGATAGCACTCGTCACCTATTTGGCAACGACGCTATTTGCCTGCTCACCTTACTAAAAATTGACTATTTTATCCATATTTACGTTAACTAAATTTGCGTTGTCGATAAAAATACGCGGCTGTATCCCTGATTTACGACCGAATCATCATAAAAAGCGCCTGACCAGCGACTAGGGCGTGTCCCTATTTTAAAAATGGTGATAAAAATGAGATAAATCGCAGGCAAACAAGGAAAATAGTGCAGACAATATCGAGATATTGATCAGCTATTTGACGCCGTTTGTCAAAGATTTAGCCATTTTTAGCCCATTTAGTGATAAACGTTTGAATTAGGGACACGCCCTAATCTTGAAAACAAAAAAATACCCAAATGCGTGAGCATTCGGGCAGGAGGAAAATTGTGTCTTGGGCATCCTGATGATTCAGGCTTTTTATTTTTGGAGACTACTTTTTGGACAACTGCTTGTGGTACACACTTACTTCTTTTAACGGGTCTTAATGTTTAAATATTAAATCTGGTTACTGGTAGGAGTCACTATTGGCTTTCGGCATGATTATCCATAACACGATATAGATCAAAATACCCGGTACAGCAGCACTCAGTGATGAGACAATTACAAATAGTAATCTGACCCACGTAGGTGACCAACCGACATATTCTGCAATACCGCCCATCACGCCCGCTATCATGCGATTATTTTGTGAGCGATGTAATTTTGCTAACTTAGCCAAACTAAATACCTCTCTATTGTCTATTTTTATAATGTATTTTTTCTTTTTTTCTTACTTTTTTAGTCTCAAGGCTACCTCGCCTTGCCAACTTACAAATAAGTATATCAATTCTTGAAAATTTATCTGTTGAAGGTATAGACGTACTTTGTGAGTTTATGATACGTAAGCTTGCCCTAACCTGTCATACCACCACGCAAGCCCCTGATTTTAAATAGTTATTTCAAAATGTTTCAGAATCCACTTTGTTGCTAAAACCTTGCTTTAGCTAATTGCACAGTTCATTATTTTTTAAATGAATCAACGAGATAAGCGGCTTTTTGCTAAATATTTGATAGTAATAATGACCACTCAAACCTTCAACTGTCAAAAAATCACCACTCGCTTTTTATTTTTAGATTCACACAAAAACCGATGATGAAAAAGTTAATAATCTGCGTAAGAGTCAAATATAAGTCAGATTTACAATAACCTACCTGTAAATCCTCCAAAACCTTTATACCATGCTGATAAGTAACTCAGGTTTTAGAGGACTTGCCCTTAAATCTGAAACAAATATAGGCCTAAAATAAAATAAGGATGGCTATGTACGACAACGGATTGATGATTGGACACTTTGAACCCTTACATTTGGGGCAAATGCGCAGCATATTAGAAGCAGCAGGACAAGCAAAGACTCTGCATATCGTCATTATGGCGCATCCATCACCGCATCCAGATTTTACGATCACTTTGCAAGACAAAGCGCGTTGGCTACAGATGGCCTGTGCAGATTTGCCATTTATTCATATTCATACCACTGATGAAATCGAGTTACCGCTTCACGAGCATCTTTATGATAGCAGCGAGGATGTCAGGATCGATGTGGCGATTAGCAATGCTAAGTTGCAGCGGTTGATAAAGGCACTTGCACTTCCTACAGAGACAGTATTGTTTATGGCGGAGAACCACCCACTGACGCAGAGTGATATACAGGAGCAACTTATCCTACAAGTGGTCACGACAGCGCTACAGCCTGAGTTTGACTCGTACGCCATTGCTAGTGACCCAGTCACCCACTGGTCAGCACTTCATCCAGAAGCACGCGTTGATTATACCAAGACCGTTGCGATCGTCGGCGGTGAAAGCTCTGGCAAGACAACACTGGTGCATAAGCTTGCCAATTATTATGGCGCGAGCTTTGCGCTGGAGATGGGGCGTATATATGTGGGCACAGATTTGGGCGGTAGTGAGGTTGGGCTACAGTACAGCGATTATGGCCCTATTTGTCTGGATCATGCGCAAGCGATACGAGAGGCTAAAGCCACTGCAACGGCTCCGATCACGATCGTTGATACGGATTTTGTGACCACGCAAGCGTTTTGTGAAGAGTACGAAGGTCGCACCCATCCTTTTGTAGCGGCTTGCGTTGATGAGTTTCGCTTAGACCACACCATCATGCTCGATAACAATACGCCATGGGTTGATGATGGGATGCGCTCTTTAGGTACGCCTGAAGCGCGTGGACGGTTCGAGCAGCGCCTACTAGACATTTTTGCTCGTCACGATATCGCGCCGCATATGATTGACCAGCCGGATTACGATGCTCGTTATCAGCAAGCGTTGTTATTTATCGATCAGCACGTCTATGGCAAAAAACCATAAGCTATACCAATAAGTGCCACATTTATAATAATTTACTTAGCTAGCGCATTGTAGTTAGCACCATATTGAAATCAGTGTCAATTTTAGAGGAAAAATTTATGCGTATTCAGCTACTGGACAACATCACCGGAAAATGGTCGATGCAATGGATTATCGTTTGGTTCATTTGCGGGGTCATTGCCTTGTCCGCAGGTTTTTGGCTCACCACAGACCACACTACGCTCGATTGGTTTTACTTGGCTGTCTCATTTATTGGCTTGGTTTGCGTCGTCTCGCTGTCATTCCGCAAAAACGTCATGGGCAATGGCTTTGGTATGGGCGCAACCGCAGGGGAGGTCATTGTACAAGCAACATCTGGCGCAGTGGGTTTGATGCTCGCGCCCCTATTTAACTTTTTCACTCATGTGTATGGCATCTTTTACTGGTCAAAACACACCGACCCTGATGGCGACATGATACCAAAATCAGCGAGTAAAGCCGTCTGGTTAATCACTGCCGCGTTTATCATCATTGGTCTTGCCCTTTTTCCAACCGTCAATGATCTATTGGCGGGCTACGGTTATGCAGTCGTTGAGGATGATAGTAGTCTGTTTTTGGGATTCATCTCTTTCTTCTGGATCAACGTCATAGCCTTTGTGCTTTCTATTACCGCGCAAGCCGCCATGATTCTACGTTATTCCTTTAACTGGTGGTTGTGGATCATCGTCAACTTTGTGTGGCTGATCGTCAATCTCATGTCTGGTAACTATATTTTTGCGATTCAAACCATGGTTTATCAAGTAAACGCATTTGTCGGTCTCTATGAGTGGCACCGCAGCGAACGAGATTAATAGCAACATCTGTAGAAAAAAGCGTTTGAGATATTGAGATAAGTCTTACTAATATCGCATTGGCAATACGAGCGAAATTGACTGTGCCGTCTATCAGATAAAATGGTAGACACGCGCAATTAGTGCTACAACTGGTACTAATTGCGCATGTTGATATTTAAACTGATAGCGCATGTCAGTGTCTTATTTCATTTACTAACAAGGAGGTTAGTATGTCTCGTCAACCCAAAATGTCCAAACGCACGCTCGAGCAGTGGCTCAGTGAGTACGCGGTCAGTCACCAAAACTTAATCAACAAAAAAATTCATTGGCTATGTGTCCCAACGATTTTTGTCAGCCTGCTGGGCATGGGAATGTCGCTGTCTGTGTGGTTTACTCTCGTACTGAGCGCGTTGGTATTACTGTTTTATATCCGCTTATCGACGCCGCTATTTTTGGCAATGGGGCTGTTTATTCTGATTTGTCTGTCGGTTATGGCGGCTATGCCATGGGGATTCAAAGCGTGGGCGGCAGTATTTGTCGTTGCTTGGATTGGTCAGTTTATTGGTCATAAAATTGAAGGCAAAAAACCCTCGTTTTTTGAAGATTTACAGTTTTTATTAATCGGTCCAGCATGGGTCGCCAACAGTTTAATGCAACGCAAATAATCATTAAATTGTCGCATCAGTTCTGCAAACATCCAGTATAGCTGTACTGTCTTTAATTTTTATTATTCATAAAAAACGCCACCCAATGATTGGGTGGCGTTCTTTATACTACATTAGCTTGTCTGTTCTTAAACAACAAATTTAAGCACCAAACACTTTCATACGCTCATCAAGTGGTTTGAATTCTTTGTCGCCTGCTGGCTGCTCAATCTTACCAAATACCATTTGCGCTTTTAGCTCCCAGTCTGCATCGATATTCCAAGTGCTCGCGACTTTCTGATCGATTACTGGATTATAGTGCTGCAAGTTTGCACCGACATCAATGCTTGCTAGCGCCGTCCAGATGACATACTGATGCATCGCGTTGGTCTGAGTTGCCCAAATTGGGAAGTTGTCTGCATATAAAGGCGCCGCTTCTTGCATGCCTCTCACCACTGCTTTATCTTCGAAGAACAATACCGTACCAGCACCCGCTCTAAAACCAGCAATTTTGTCTTTAGTTGACTTGAACGCTTCTTCATCACCGACGATTGCACGTAGCGCTTCTTCAGTCATATCCCATAGTTTGTGATGATCATCACCGAATAACACAACGACACGCGTTGATTGCGAGTTAAATGATGATGGTGTATGCAAGACAGCATGCTCAACTACTTTGACGACTTCATCGTTAGATACTGGCAACTGGTCGCTTAGTGCATAAATAGTACGGCGTTTCTCTGCTAATTGCTGTAAGTCTTTTAGTTCTGACATAATACTTCTCCATATTATTGTAGGAATGATTTGCTTTGGGTTGATAGACCTTGTCAATCTTATGATCAACAAGTTTTTATGAAATAGTTTATTTATTTGCGCTATTATCGGAACAATTCACTTAAAACCCCATAACTTTTTTGTAAAAAAAACTTAACGATAGTGATTGTCTTTGAAAAATAGGTTAATAAATTTTGCGTGTTGATAATTAGCCTTTGAAGCCTTTGGGTAGTTCTGGTGCCATCAGACGCTGCATATCAGAATCAACCTCGCCAAAACGCTCATGGCCATTATTCCAATCGATCACTGACTGCTCAAGCTCTTCTTTACTATCAGCGACAAAGTTCCACCACAGTAATACTCGGTTATCTAAAGGCTCACCGCCAATGAACATCAAGCGTGTGCCCTTATTTGCTGCCAACTTTATAGAAGTATTGTCGGTCATGTCATCACGATGAAAACGCAATAATTGGTTTTTTTTGTATACCTGACCCTCTGATTCCAGCTCTCCGGCGACGACCAAAATGCCATACTCAAAGCTCGCCTCCAAATTCAGCGTGACGTCTCCATCTTCTAAAAAATGCACATCGACGCCAACCATCTTGGAGTACTGCAACGTTAGCGCTTGATGGTGCTCACCAGACGCTGATTTGTAACTTCCCGTTGTCAGAATTAGCTCGACGTTGCCTTCAGTCCATGTCGGTAGCTCTGGGTAATGGTGAAAACTGCGTTCAATCTGCTGATCAGTGGGTAAAGCGATCCACAGCTGTACCATATTGATACTACGTGCAGCAGCGCTTGAATCAGTATCGTCTGAGTCAGCACTGTCCAAAAAAACGCTTTGCTCTGTATGGCTGATGCCTTGTGTCAGCCCAGTACCTGCTGTCATGAGGTTGACTTGGTTTTTGGCAATGACTTGCGCGCTACCCAAGCTGTCTTTGTGTAAAATCTCACCATCAATCATCCAACTAAACGTCTGTAGATTGGTGTGCGGATGGCGCCCAACTTGAACCCCTGAATCATCTTGAGCAAACTCAGCTGGCCCTGCATGATCCAAAAAACACCATGCACCAATGGGCTGTTTGCCTTTGTTAGGCAATAATCGAGCAATAGGAACACCGCCAACCTCAGTCAATCTTGGCTCTAGAGTTCTAATTGTCATGTGACACCTCTTGGTATATGTCCTATTTATCTACAAAGAAAGCGGTACTTCCATCACCAATACTTTTGCAGCCTCTTCCGCTTCCATAGTGAAGTGCTTAGTATCCCAAACCCCAAGACCATCTCGAGTAGCCAAAATGTTACCGTTTACAACGACTTTGCCACTGATAACAAAAATATAAACACCATTATTAGGATTGTTTAGCTGATAGGTCTGTGTCATGCCTTCATCAAACTCTCCCATACTGAACCAAGCATCTTGATGAATCCAAACCCCTGCATCATCCGCATTTGGTGATAGCACCTGATTGAATTCATTGGGCGTCATGATGGTCCCCATGTGCACTTGCTGATAGCGAGGAGCAACGTTCATTTTATTTGGCATGACCCAGATTTGTAAAAACCTTACGGCTTCTTCACGACTGCCATTCATTTCACTATGAGTGATGCCTGTGCCCGCTGACATGACTTGGATCTCACCCGTCTCAATCATGCCCTCATTACCGATGCTATCGCCGTGCGCCAGTTTGCCAGCTAAAGGAATGCTGATAATTTCCATATCACGGTGCGAGTGGTTGCCAAACCCTTGACCACCAATGACAAAATCATCATTAATGACACGTAACACCCCGAAACCCATACGCTCAGGATTATAGTAATTGGCAAAGCTAAAGGTATGACGGCTTTTGAGCCAGCCATGGTTGGCATTACCGCGGGATTCTGCTGCATGATAGATCGTTTTCATTATTTATCCTTAATTATCAACACGTTTATCATCTATATATTTGTTATTAATTCACATGATTGAACAATGTATCTATTATAATTGTTGACTATACAGAGAGAAACAGACATAAATGCAAATAACTATTCTTTTTATAAGAACAATCATGAGTCATCGATAATGGGACAATTAGAAGACATGGCGATGTTTGTACGTATTGTCGAGGCAGGCAGTATCACCAAAGCAGCTGAGCAATTAAATATTGCAAAATCAGCCGTCAGCCGCCGCCTAAAAGACTTGGAAACGCGCCTAGGTACTCAATTAATCAGCCGTACGACGCGCCACTCTAAGCTAACCCAAGCTGGGGAGCAGTACTATCAGCAGGTCAACAGTATCTTAAATGCGGTTGATGCCTTGAACGAGACTACCAGTGATACGCCAACTCGCATTGGTGGCACGCTAAAGATGACAGCGCCACTATCGTTTGGTCTTATGCATCTGACTGATGTGATTGATGAATACGCCAATCAGCACCCAAACCTAAAGTTTGAGTTGGATTTTTCTGATCGGCATGTTGATTTGATTGAAGAAGGATATGAGCTGGCTATTCGAATCAGAGAGCTACGAGATTCTAGTTATCAAGCAAAGCCGCTGGCACGGATTCGCCGTGTGATTTGCGCCAGCCCTAGTTACCTAAAAAAAATGGGAACGCCTAATACGCTAGAAGAGTTGAAGGGACATGAGTTTTTGCAATACAGTCTGGGTCAAGCAGACGACATAGAGCTGATGGATGCCCAAGGAAAAAAACATTATCACGCCATGAACGCCAAAATTAAAGCCACCAATGGTGAATTTTTAACGAATTTGGCAGTAAAAGGACATGGCATTACCGTCATTCCAACTTTTATCGCTTATAAAAAACTGGCGCGTGGCGAGCTTGTACCGATTTTGCAGCAGTATCAATTGCCAATACTAAACGCGTATGCCGTCTATCCAAAAAATCGGTTTTTATCGCAGCGTTGTCGTTATTTGATTGACTTCATTGCCGCGCGCTTTGGTGATCACCCCTATTGGGATGATTTTTGATAGGGTTTGTTTGAGCAGGGTTAATCTTTTACATAGTATAGCGCCGTAGTTACTCTACGAAGCACTCTACTATCAATAATTTGACTCTACTCAGTAATCGCTGAAATTTCACCAATCAGCTTCTTAGTCTTATATCTTGCTTCTGCTAATGCCATCTTGTCTTGTGCCACAACGGTCAATACACATGGCTTGCCGATATAGTCTGTTTTGACAAATAGCATGTTGCCAGACGTGGCTTCAACGATCGTGATATCGCACTTGCCTTGTTTCATCTGGGTGGCTGATGAGTCGCTGAGCGCTGATAGCGTACTACTCATCGCCGCAAACTTGTCGGATTGGTTGCTCAACTCTTTGATCGAGAAGCAGCTGATAGGAAAACCATCTGTGGTGCATAGGCTGACCAATATGATTTCTCTATTGGCCTCACACAAGGCTTTCATGTGACCCAAAAGTGCTATTTTCGCTGGTGATTTTTCGTTTTGTGTAGTCATATCTAACATCAACCTTGATTGTTCAGGGTATTAAATAATGATAATAGAGACACGGCGGACTCTTTATTTCTAGGATCTGTATTGATTACTGGAGCCACTATATCGTGCTCCATCAGCATGACTCTGATTTCTTGTCCGAGCGCTGCCAAGCTTTGTTTATCAGCATCTTCGCAATGTGTAATACCAATAATACAAGTCGTCTGTTTTTCTGCTGGTGCAAAAAAATGTAGCAGTTTATCTAAGTTAGCATAATCAGGCGTCTCGCCATGCTTGATCAAGATCAGCAAACCCCACAAGGAGTGATTGACGAACTCCCACAAAAACGAAAAACGCTCTTGACCTGGCACCCCATAGATACCTAATGCCATATCATCAGAAAAGGTAATTCTTCCATAATCAATGCCGACGGTGGTGTACTCTTTGCCAATATCGATACTCGATTTTGCTTCTGTCTCGAAAGGACTGATTTCACTCAACGTCTTAACCATTCGAGTTTTTCCGGCGCCCACTTCACCAATGATAGCTAGCTTTTGATAATTCAATTTTTTACCTCATTCCTAAGAATCTTTTGATCGCACCGTAAAATTTGTTAGGCTTTTTTTCACTAACCTTTTGCTCATCTAATGGCTGTGCGTCTGTCACATTTAGTATACCTGATTGCTCAAATCCTACTATCATTTTTGTGACTTGATCAAGTGAGCCAAACTCACCACTATCCACTAACGCATCAAATGGATACGGTTTTTTGGTCAATTTAACACACAAATCCATAATCATTTGAGGGTTACTTTCATGATTTAAGTCAGGCCAAGCCAATAACTTAAGACTTTTGCCTTTATAATCCTTTTGGGAGGCGTTATTAGATTTTTTTGTGTCAAAGAAAGGCTGAATACGCTTGGTTTGTAGTTCATCAAAACTATTTAAAACCGCACTGTTATTTTCAATAAAAGTATCAAAAAAAGTGCCTTTATCTACAAAGTCAAATACGCTAGCGCCCCAATTATCAAAGCTGCGCTCTGTCACATTTTTTTCGAGAAAAACCCAAATATCTTTATGCCTGGGATCAGATGCTATCTTGGCCATCAACTTATCTACTGCAGCATAAGGGCCTTCAAGTACTTGAAGGTACTGCCCTTCGCGATAGGATATGATACCAGTGATTTGCAACTCTGGATTATGCTTGCTAGAGACTCTGACAATATCTGATAATCCAGCAGGCATACGAACACTGCGATCTTTGATAGGCGCTCTGCTGACATATGCAACACATTTCATTTTGTCACCATTTGATAGAACATCCAAAACTCAATAAATTCTTTATAACTATATATAAAATAATAATTCGTTATACACAGTACGCATATAACGAATTTGACCTTATTGCTGGTAATGTTTGACACACTATCAGCAATAAGCTGGACTCAACAAACCAACGACGGTTTGATTGATGTTAGCCAAATTATATTTCTAATTTGCTTTCAATTGATTGTACTTTACGGCGTGCCAATGCAAGGTTCGCTTTTGATTTATCAAGTACTAGGTAGATGAATAAATCTTCATGACTGGCTGTCGGACGAATGATGTGCAGCTGAGACTCTAGTGTGATCAACATATCTTCGATTTCACCTTTGATGTCTAGTGACTTCATCGTTGCTACTTTTGCTTTTACGACTTGCGAGTTACCAGCAGCAGCCAGTTCTAAATCAACACCGCCACCAATCATGCCTAGTACCATACCTGACATGTAATCAACGATACAGGCACCCATAGCACCATCAAGATCCATTAATTCTTTCAAAGACTCATTGATATTTGACATACTTTTTTCCTATCCATTTGTTTGTGTGTAGATGAGATAATTTCTCTTGAAAACGCTTGTGCAATTCAATCGTAATAAACTGCATGATACTTATTCACTACTTACCTAATCATTAGCTAAACTTAAATTATTTGGTTTATATTGAAGAAAGTGATGATAATTCAATACAGATATTTAAGTGTATTTTTAGGTACAGGAACTATAGCGTGCTCGTAAACAAAGCCAGTATCCCGTAGTGACAACCATTATATTCTATATAGCAACTCAGAGCACATTTGTACTTAACCACTTAAGAACAAATAACGACCGCTCGGTAGGAAAAACCATACCAATCAATAATCATTCTACTTTAGAGCGTAAAATGACATTTTTGATTTTGAATTTAATAGATTTTTTCGCAGGCTTCATCAAACAATAAGAGAAACATAATGTCAGATTTACTCATACAAAATGCCCGATTGGCCAATCAAGAAAACTTGGTCAATATCAGTATAAATGGCTCTCATATTGAGAGTATTGACAACATCTCGGAGGCATTTAAAAATAATGACAATAAGCCAACTGCTATTTTTGATGCTAAAGGCAATTTTGTTTGTTCAGGATTTTTTGAGAGTCACATTCATCTTGACAAAGCCTGCATCCTAAATCGTTGCACGATAGAACAAGGCGATTTAGACGAAGCCGTTGAAAAAACCAGCAAGGCAAAGGCAGAATTTACAGAAGCAGATGTATTGGAACGCGCATCAAAAGTTATTGAAATGGCCATCAAAAAAGGCACGGTTGGTCTGCGTAGTTTTGTCGAAACCGATTCAAAAACAGAAATGCGGGCGTTTAATGCAATAAAAAAAGCGCGGGATAAGTACGCATTTGCCATCGATATAGAGATTTGTGCTTTTGCCCAATCAGGACTGACCAATGCGCCACATACCTATGAGCTATTAAAACTCGCATTGTCGCAAGGCGCTGATTTAGTTGGCGGTTGTCCTTATAAAGATGATAACCCTGACAAACATATCGAGATGGTGTTTGATTTGGCAGAACAATTTGACGTCGATGTTGATTTTCATCTCGATTTTGATTTGGACCCACAAAACTCCAGTATTCCAAAACTGGTTGAAGAAACCATCAAACGCCATTACCAAGGCCGTGTGTCTATCGGCCATGTGACCAAACTGTCCGCAATGGACAAAGACAAGCGCACAGAGTTGGCAGTGTTATTGAAACTCGCTGATATTACTTTGACCGTTTTACCTGCCACCGATATATTTTTAAATGGGCGTGATTATGATTCTCTAATTCCTAGAGGCATGGTGAATGCTAATGAGCTTTTAGAGATGGGTATTAATACGACCCTCTCTAGTAATAATATTTTGAATGCTTTCACACCTTATGGCGATGCCTCATTGGTCAGAATGGCGAATATGTACGCCAATATTGCGCAGTTGGCAAAAGATAAGCAGATAGCAGATGTGTTCAATATGATTACCAAGAACGCAGCTCAACTACTCTCAAAGCAAACAGAGATAGCAGTAGGAGCACCAGCGACGTTAGTGGTATTAGAAGCAAAAGACGCGGTAGAGACGATTAGAACCAACGCCCAAGCATTGGCAGGCTTTAAAAATGGTAAGCAAACATTCTGCAATGAAGCCGCTCGCATTTGTTTTGAATGATATAAACAATATCACTTGGAAATATTTAATTAATTGAACGATTCAATCTATCAGAGCGCCACACTTCCACAAGTTCTCATCAATTTAAAAGCTATCAAGAACTGTCATACCTAAAATCATAAAAGCATCATCCGACTACTCATTGGATGATGCTTTTGCGACTTATATACGCCTACTTTACTGTTACGCTCAGATATCTATATTCTCAAATGAAATAATACGTATCTCATCACAAATAACTGTACTCATATATGCTTTGAAGCTAAAAACAAGAAATAAGTTAACTATTATGACAATAGCATTATTTATAAACTGTCATTATTAAAATCACTACCTGCTTACCCTCTTACTAATCGTCACCCCCGTAAAGCCAAACAGCAGTGTTAATAGCAATGACAAATAACAGAAAAACGCATACGGCAAATACTCTAATACCGGCACCCCTAATGCCTGACTGATAAACACCCCGCACACAC
>Ga0208016_100036_pt1 | contig 108097 bp, 96 predicted proteins | sample 28_taG_FD_184102 | JGI IMG/M metagenome (GOLD analysis project Ga0208016, IMG submission 184102) | Marine viral communities from Cariaco Basin, Caribbean Sea - 28_WHOI_OMZ (SPAdes) (version 2) | ecosystem: Environmental > Aquatic > Marine > Oceanic | place: Caribbean Sea: Cariaco Basin...
GTATAGTTCGGTTAGGTTGTCCATGTAAGAAGTCCTTGTTGTGAAGTTTGTCTTGGTAAACTCACTTTAACAACTTCGGACTTCTTTTTTTATCTTTTTTTTGAGCCCTTATCCCGAACTGGGGTTATTTAAGAAAACTGACCCATTTTTATAACTCAGCAGCTTAACCACATCATCACCGCTAATCGCAAACTCCAATGACATGCCTTAAACAGACTGACTCTAGTCCTCTACTTCAACGGACTTATCGTTAGTATGACGCCGAATCCGTCTGGATCAGTTAACTCGATGCCGTTTTCGTTCCAATAAGGATTTTGTGAGGTGATTGGTAGTATATCTACCTGTTTCGCTCTATCTATAATGGTTTGGATTTCCTCTTCGCTATCTAAGTAAAGTACGATCAAATCATCCCTGTCAGGATGATGGTTTGCTTTATCAGCAGAATAGGTAAACTCCATATGCCAATCCTGATTGGGAAATCCTAAAAAAACACCATCGTAATTATTATGGTCTTTGAAGCCGCCCAGCTTTTCTAGTCCAACAATGTTCTGATAAAAATCAATAAGGGTGTCCAAATTATTGGTGTGTCGTGCATATCGAAATTTCATAAGTATCCTTACTTATTTAGCAGAAGCGGTATAGAGTTCAAATCAGTGACAACCAAATAAAGACAAAATGAGGATAATAGTGGTCGCATAACTGTCTTCGAACTGACCATGATATAAATCATTCAAGCACTGATTTATTGTACACAAAAAAAGAGCCAATCATCCAAGCCACCAAAAAGATGACTACGAAAATTGACCCATTCTTATAACTTTGCTTTTTAACTTTTATGATTAATTCAACTGCAACGATCCTTTCGCATTCATCAGCAGCTCAACCACGTCATCACCGCTAATCACCTCAAAGCGTTTGTCGATGTCTGCTTCTTCCAAACCATTGTGTTTCATGCAGGCACCGCAGACCAATACTTGTCCACCTTTTTCGATAAAGGCTTCTAGCAATTCACCAGCAGGCTCAAATGGCGCGCCAATATTGACATCGTCTAGCGCGTTTGGTTTTGCCAGATGTACCGCATCTACCATTAATATCACCGTGGCGGAGTGGCCTTTTTTGAGTGCCACGCCAGCCATGGTGAAGGCTAGAGTAATTTTGCTTGGGTTTGATTCACTATTATCAAATAACGTACCGACAAAATCCGTCGTGTTAGCCATATTATTCTCCTTATCAGACTATATTTAGTTGAGTTGAATGTCATACTCACTACTATCCTAACATTTATTATATTTATTTATATAATGAGTTGTTATGAAATAGTAGCTATAAGGTTACTTGGCTGTAATGTGCTTTAAGTGAATGCTTAGCAAAATATATTTTAAGCTAAGCGGTTTGATTATCACTCCGTTGGCGGCCATGGACGATCAGCATCGCTCTCTATCCATTCGGCGACGTAGCCAGTTGGTGGTAGGTTCCAATCAGACTGCCCCAATGCTGCCAGTACTTGTGCCGTGTCGATCACCCGACCGCCTTTGGTCACGCCTGTACGCAGTAGCGCAGATGAGCAAGGTTTGCCTTTGACCCACATCGATTGCTCGATATAGAGCCAGCGCGCATCGATACCGACCATTTTGGTCTTTAGTGTGACCTTTTCAAAGGCGCGAATACGCTTGCGATATTGGATGGTACTGCCAGCGATGACCAGACCCCAACGCTGTTTTAGCAGCTGCGTGCCAAGTCCGCTACGCACCGCAAAGTCCATACGCCCCAAATCATACAGCGTGAATACGCGACCGTTATTCATCTCTAAGAAATTATCGATATCCGTCAGGCGGCAACGAAAATGGATCTTGCTGGTCTCTTTTAGGGTTAAGGTATCGCCCTTTTTTGCTTTTAGGGCGGCATGGGCGATGGTGCTGGCATAGCGGATAAATGGGTACATAAAGTCGTCTCGAAGGTTTAAAGGACAGCATTAAAAGTCGTTAGATTAGGAGCTATTGTCAGGGCTACTTAGGCCTATTTTTTACGTGACTCGACCCCAATCCAATTGAAGTACGCACTCACCGTTTCGGGTATCCAGTTGATATCAAATTTTGAAGACTTGCCATTAGTATTATTTTTGGCTTGACCTTTATCTGAGCGATAACGCAAATAGCCGATATGTCCACCATGCTCAGTATCTAAGATAGTGACGCTATCGGAGACATCGTTTGGTGTCGCAGTAAAGCCAATAAACGGGTCATCTTTTGCGCTGATGAGTAATAAAGGTTTGGTCACTTTTATCAAATAGGGAAGGGCGGATGAGGCTTGATAGTAGTGGTTGTTAGAGCGGTAGCCATGACGCGGCGCGGTAAAGATATCATCAAAGTCACTGATGCGATTGACGGCTTTGATCGAGTCGATCTCCTCTTGAGTAATGTCATTGGCCAAGGCTTTTTTGATAATCGGGTTAAGCAAATAAGGGGTATAGATACGATGGCTTAAAAAGCTGTGCATACTAAGCGCCGCTGATGACATATCAACAGGGGCGGAGATAACTACGGCACCTTTACAAAGAACCTTGTCTTCGTATTCGCCCATATATTTTGCCAGTGCATTACCACCTAATGAGACGCCGACCGCGTAGATATTGGCATATTGCTGCTTTAGATTTTGCAGCGCGTGATGTACTTCATCGGTATCACCCGCATTATAAAAAACTCTGCCATTAGCAGGAATGCCGCCACAACTGCGAAAGTGTGCCACCACAAAGTGCCAACCTTGCGCGTGCATTTGATAAGCCAATGCGCGCGCATAATGGCTGTCGCTACTGCCTTCCATGCCATGGAATAAGACAATCAAAGGCGTTTGCTCAAGCGCGCCGTTTGTCGATGCGTCTACTGGATGCGCATCATAAAAATCGTAGGCAATATCGCTTTCATCCAAAGAGTCTTTTTCGACTTCGCGGCGATAGGTTGGTGCTTTTGGCGCAAAGAACTTGGGTAATATGCTTTGCAAGTGTGGATTGGTTAGCCAAAAAGGCGGCTTAAAGGGCGCTGGAGAGAAAGTTTTGGTTGAGGTTGACATATTTTGGTCTTATTCAATGATCGTGGAAAAACAAAAAAGTAGCGTGATAAGGTTTTTTTATCATAACGCCAGTATTTGTAAAAACCAATGATTTTCAGTGGACGCATGATTACTGAAAATGGCTGACAAGCTAATAAATAGCGACTGATTACAACTATAGTGAAACCATTATAAAAATGGTATAGCAAGATTAAACGCTATTTTTCGCAGCCTCCGGAGACGCAGTCACAGCAAGCAAGAAAAGTAGCGTTTAATCGAGCGCATTTCCTATGCTGTATCAATTTTATTGAGGTTCTACTATATTTAAGCGGCTAATGAGAAAGGTTAATCAGTTTCTTCTAGACTTCTGGCTGATTCAATACCCGCCCATCCATCGCAAGTCGCTCTTTTAAGCTGTCGATATCTGCCTGAGCGAGTGTCGCAGTCAGGGTGACTTGTTTGCTATAGGCGACATCATCGATGTGACCACCGAGATTTTCTATCATATAGCGGCATTGTGCTTCGGTCGCGAACTCTGCCAGTATCTGAATCTGTGCCATGGGTACATAAGGGTTCAATGTCATCTCATCGACCGCTGCTTGGGCAGAGCCTGCATAAGCGCGCGTCAGACCGCCAGCTCCCAGCTTGATACCACCGAAGTAACGCACCACGATGATGATGACATTGCCGATGGACTTGTGTTGTAGGACATTTAATATCGGCCTGCCTGCGGTACCGCTTGGCTCGCCATCGTCGTCAAAACCTGCACTGGTAGTATTGTCAGGGTCACCAATGATGTAGCCCCAGCAAAAATGCCGCGCATCAGGGTATTGCTCGCGCAGTTGTTCCACGTGAAACATGGCTTGCTCACGCGAGCTCACCGGATGCGCGTAAGCAATAAACTCAGATTTCTTAATTTCTAGGCGCGCGGTGACAGCACGTTTTAGCGTTTGATAGCTCATATTTCATCAGGCTTAGGTTGGATATGGTAAACTTAGCTAACTTTCACTGTCGTCCGTATTGGGTACAGTGTTCATTTCATTTTTCATTATAGTACCATTTCTAACCATCGAAGATAACGAGCTGCTCACGGCTGAGTGCTGGCGTCGTTAGTTTCTGATTTAGGGCTGGTATCATAAAACCGATGGTAGTAAATAGTATGCGTTTAGATAAATTCATTAGTAAAGCCACCGAGCTGTCGCGCAAAGAATCAAAAAAGATCATGCACGCGGGCGAAATCACCGTCAACGATCAAGTGGTTAAAGACCCTGGCCTCCATGTCGATGTCGTCAACGATGATGTGATGTGGGCAGGCGAGCCACTGTCAGTCGCTGCGGGTAATCGCTATATCTTACTGTACAAGCCTGAAGGCTTTGAATGTACGTTAAAAGTCAAAGAATACCCAATCGTCACCGAGCTGATCGCCGTACCAGAATTGGGTAGTTTGCGTATCGCTGGACGTCTCGATGTCGATACCACTGGCGCCTTGCTCATGAGCGATGATGGCGGCTGGCTACACCGTGTTACTAGTCCTAAGCATGAGCACGCCAAGGTTTATGAGCTGACCTTAGCATCGCCGATGGATAGCGATGCCCAAGAAAAAGCTGTGAAAAAAGTCGCTGAAGGCATCTTGTTAGAAGGCGATTATGAGCCAACCAAGCCTGCTATTCTTGAGTTCATTGATGAAACTCATGCCCGACTGACGCTAGAGCAGGGTAAATACCATCAAGTCAAACGCATGATGGGTTACTTTGGTAATAGAGTGACGGAGCTGCACCGCGCCAGTATCGGTCATATCAATCTAGACGGCCTAGAAAAAGGCGACAGTCGCTTCTTAACGCCAGAAGAAGTTGCCAAATTTTAGTCTCTGACTTCTTTAGTATGCGTATCCATACTACTGTTTAAATCATTATTTTAAACTCATTAGCAGCCACGACACTGTGTGCTGCTTTTTGCTGTCAGCTATTTATATTTGTGATTCTAATTCGCTATTTTTACGGTCTGCTTGTGTTGCCTATCTCTTAAAGCTCAGTAGCAATTTTGCAAAACTGCGCTTTTATGACTTTGCAAAAACCTTCTTTGTGCTAAAGTCTGTCTAATATTTTAATATACTCTTTTACATAATATAATTGCGATTAATAAGAGCTGGCTTTGTTAAGCGCTACATTTATTAAAACCAACTGGGATTGTTTCTGTGACATTATCTGTATTTAAATCTGCGAGCTTAATCAGCGTCATCTTATTAGCCACTACTGCTTGTGCGCAGCCAAGCTCAACGGATGCAACGAGCACCCAATTGAACCTAAACAATCAAAGCATGCAGACGAGCAAAGCGGTAAGTGCAACGGTCGATAAGCGGTTGCGCCAAGTGCTGACCCAAGCCGGTATCAAAACGCAGATTACCTCCATTGCGCCGTCCAAATTACCCAATATGTATCGAGTGAGTTTGGCTGGGCAGCCGCCACTACACATCACTGAAGATGGTCGCTATGTTATCCAAGGTGAGCTACAAAAGAACCCAAGCAAGCGGGTAGTGACCAAAACACCAGTACGCAGCACGAGTGCGCAGGTAGGCAAGCCAGTCAGTGCGGCAGTCAAATCGGCGATGCTTGCCAATATGAGCGCGCTCAAAAATATGAGTGCAAAAACACCGTTCTTTTATACCGCAGTACCCGGCGTGATTTGGGGCGCAACGCTAGAAGGCGTACCTTTTTTGCTATCGGACGATGCGCAGTACATTACCGATGGTGAGATATCAGTGATCGAAAACGGTCAGTTTGTCGGACTCGATGAGAACTTTGAAAAACGCAAAAATCAGTCTGTATTTGCGACGTTGGATGAAAGTCAGCTGATTACTTATCCAGCGACCAGTCCTGAGAGGGCGGTGATTTATGTGGCTAATGACGTCAACTGCCCGTATTGCCGCCGATTTCATCAGCAAATACCCATGCTCAATGCAAAAGGAGTGACGGTCAACGTCATCGGCTATCCGATATACGAGCAGTCACCTGAGCAAATGCGTGGTATTTGGTGCCAAGGTAGCGAAAGCAGTCGTCGTCAGGCATTCGATAAGGCGATGCTACAAGGTGAGATGACACCTGCATCAGCAAGTTGCAACGCCGACCACGTGACGCCCAATCGCGAAAAAGCCGCTGGACTGGCAGTGATAGCAACGCCTGCCATTTACCGTGAGGACGGTGTGCTATATCAAGCAAGTTTTGAGAGTCCTGAGTTTTTAGAATTTTTAGGTATCGAATAATTATATTAGTGCCACTTACGTTTTTCACCGCTAAGTACTTTAATTAACACAAAAAAACCGCTTTATGTGCTGATTCATAAAGCGGTTTTTATCGTTTAACTTATCAATATTTTGAATGTTAAAAGCGGTCTCAACTTGTTTATGGCAAGACAATATCGACGATCTTCCATTGAACAAGTCCTTGGCGCTCCATCTCGATAGTGAGTGGATAGCCTTTGACTTGACCACTGATATTGAAACAATTGATACCGCAGTAGCTCAATATTGGCTTGTCGCTATCGTTGCCTTGTGCCGCCTGCTGCTCAAGCTCCGCCGCTTGTTTTTTCATGACTTGCTGGATTTGGCTCTTGACCACAGCATCGACGTCGCCACGTTGAATGATTAAACTCTGAATAAGATTTCTCAAGTCAACTTGATCGCTAGCGATTGCCCATGCGGCGGCCAGCTCTTTGGTTGCTGTATTGGCTTGACCCTGAGTGTTAATGACTTTTTCAATATTTTGCGGGGTAATCGCGCCATTAACCGCTTGCGTGATAAAGCCATTGGCGGCCTCAGTCAATGGCTCACCGCCGAGCTCAGCGATTAATGGATACTTAGTCATGGTTGTGGCAAATTGATCAGTTAGTTGAGTTTGGATGCTTGGACGCACTTGCTCGTAATCAATGGTCGCTGCGATAGCGGCACCGTCTTTGGCATCATAAGCATTTTTGAGCTGATAAGCACTGTAATAAGGGGAGCCTGCATAGATTGCTACGGCAATCACGATTAATAAAACAATCAGCTTTTTCATAAGACTTGGTACCTTGTCGCAAACGTCATGGGTATAAATGGCCGTAGATATGGCGATAAATACTAGCACGACTTGTCATTATTCAGGTATGAAAAGCTTTGTAGTAATCTTAATAAATCGTGTATATCGCAACCTAACTGCCTTAACTACGAATTTCATGACTTAAGCGCTTGATAAATCAGCAGACCATCTCCATAAATAGCGCAAACTTTTTATAATTGATTTGGCTAAGTAGCCCCCACCGTATTTTTCCGTTACATGCACATATTATCATCCTGTGACATTGTGGTCTGCCATGTTTCACATGAAACGTTGCTGTGTGATTGTGTATGAGATGAAGACCGTTAATGGTCAAAGCTGATCAAAGCTAATGAACTAACGAGCTGGTAGTGCTACGAAGACGATAGGAGAAACCATGAGTAAACGCGATTTTTATGAAGTATTAGGTGTCAGCAAGACCGCTGACAGCAAGGAGATTAAGCGAGCCTACCGCAAGCTTGCCATGAAATATCATCCAGATCGCAACTCTGATGACCCTGATTCTGAAGACAAATTCAAAGAAGCCTCAATGGCTTACGAAGTACTGAGCGATGAAGAAAAGCGCTCAGCGTATGACCGCATGGGTCATGCAGCCTTTGAAAATGGCATGGGTGGCGGCGGCTTTGGCGGTGCAGGCGGCGGCAACTTCCAAGACATTTTTGGTGATATTTTCGGTAACTTTGGTGACATCTTTGGTCAATCGCGTGGCGGCGGTGGTGGACGCTCGCGTCGTGGCTCTGACCTGCGTTATGTGATTGAGCTAACATTAGAAGAAGCGGTACGCGGCTGCAAAAAAGAAATCAGCTTTACCGCGCCAGCCCCATGTGACACTTGTGATGGTAAAGGTGCCAAAGATGCCTCTGATGTCGTGACCTGTCAGATGTGTCATGGCCAAGGCCAAGTGCGTATGCAGCAAGGTTTCTTTGCCGTGCAGCAAGCTTGCCCGCAGTGTGGTGGCTCTGGTAAACAGATCAAAAACCCTTGCCCTGACTGTCATGGTAATGGCGTCAAAGACAAATCACGCACGCTAGAAGTATCTATCCCAGCGGGCGTTGATGATGGGGATCGCGTCCGTCTGGCAGGCGAAGGTGAGGCTGGCGGCGCAGGCGTACAGAATGGTGACTTGTATGTCGAAGTACGTGTCAAGCCGCACAATGTCTTTACCCGTCAAGGCGCCGATCTATATATGGATGTACCAGTCAGCATCACTGATGCAGCACTCGGTAAAGAAGTTGAGATCCCAACCTTAGATGGCAAAGTAAAAATCAAAGTCGCAGAAGGTACGCAGAGTGGTAAATTGCTACGTGTACGCGGTAAAGGCGTGACGCCAGTACGCACCACGATGAAAGGCGACTTGATCTGTCGTGTGGTCATCGAGACCCCTGTCAACCTAACTCGTGAGCAAAAAGATCTATTACGTCAGTTCCAAGACACGTTGGATGACGATAGCAAGCATCAGCAGTCGCCACATAAAAAATCATTCTTTAAAAAAATCGGCGATTTGTTTGACTGATTATTTAACTGAGACAGACTGTTTTTAGGTAGCTATATTGAAAGTAAGCCCAAAGGTTTCACATGAAACCTTTGGGCTTTTTCTTGTGTTGATAAAAAACCACTCAGTTAACGATATTTGTTAAACTGACGATAAATGATATCCAAAAATAACCCACTAAATATAAAGTATGTAAGGTAGAGATATGAGTCAAGAAACAAAAGAACAAGCCATCAAAGTTGGTGTGATCGGTGCAGGTGGTCGTATGGGTCGTATGCTTATCGAAGCCGTACAAAACAATGCTAAGACCACGCTCAATGCAGCGATTGAACGCCAAGGATCTAGTCTCGTCGGCGCGGATGCAGGCGAGGTGGCTGCTATCGGACGTTTAGACGTGCAGATCGTTGACGAATTAGAAGCTGTAATTAATGACATCGATGTGCTGATTGATTTTAGTTTGCCTGATGCCACTGAAAAGAACATGCAAGTTTGTGCCGAGCATAATGTTGCTATGGTTATTGGCACCACAGGATTTAATGAGGCGCAAGAGCAAGTATTAGCAAAAGCCAGTGAAAAAATCGCTATCGTCTACGCAGGTAACTATTCAACAGGCGTTAACCTGTCATTGAAACTACTTGGCATGGCCGCCAAAGCATTTGGCAATGATGCTGACGTGGAAATTATCGAAGCGCATCACAAACACAAAATCGATGCACCGTCTGGTACCGCATATATGATGGCAGAAGCCGTCGCAGAGGCACGCGGACAGAACCTAAAAGACGTCGCTATCTACGGACGCGAAGGACAAACGGGCGAACGCGAATCAGGTACGATTGGCATTCATGCCCTACGCGGCGGTGAAATCGTAGGCGATCATACTGTGATGTTTATCGCTGATGGTGAGATGGTCGAGATTACGCACCGCGCACGAGAGCGCATGACCTTTGCCGCAGGTGCTGTACGTGCCGCAACTTGGGTGACCGAGCAAGCCGTTGGGCAGTACAATATGCAAGATGTGCTGGGTCTGAATGATTAGGTAGCGTTGAAAAAGGCTCAAGAAAAATGAGGGAGTGCACGTGAATAATGTGAAGCGTTATATAAAGCATCAGTTAACGAGCACTGTGTTTGTGATCAGAACTGCTAACAATATATGCTTGCCAGCGTTTGTCTTGAGCTTAGTCGTGCTGCCAACCACAGTACAAGCCAGTAGTACTCAAACCTATGTGATTGCCACTTATGGCGGTGCCGCGCTACTGCCAACAGTGAGGCAACAACTCAATAATAGCGCTGATGGCGGCACAGTTACTACTTATCAAGACAAGCTCGTACTAATAACAACACCCCGCAATTATCAAATGATACAGCAGCTACTCACGCAGATTGACCGTCAGCCACAAGCGCTCACGGTCGCTGTACGCGTTGGCAATAGCAGCAGCATTCAGGATAATATTCGGCAGGGTCAAGTCATCATTACCAATCGCGGTATCCAAGGTGCAGGCGTAATCGATCAATATAACCGTCAGCAACAAGGTAGTAGCTTGTATCAAGTACAAACGCTGTCTGGTAGTGCCGCTAGTATCAGTACCGGCACGCTCTATTCATTGACGCAAAACTATCGTGCCACTATTCAACCAAATTATCATTATCCCGTTGACCGTCAGCCAAGCGCGCAGATTATCATTCAGCAGCAAGTACTACTGCCAACGACGCAAGGCATTGGCGTGACACCGCGTCTACTACCGAACGGACAGGTCGAAGTGAGGTTGTCACAAGTTGAAGAGCGACTGGCGCGATCCAACTCATCCTACAGTAGGCACGGCACGAGCAGCAATAGCATTCAAGTTCAAAGTCTGAACAGTACGCTCATTGTGCCACGTGGACAGTGGGTGACGATTGGTGAGATTTCACAACGCTCAATTAGCAGCGGCAGTCGAATGACCAATAGCATTAATAGTGTACCGATTGCTTTGTTGATTCAATAGCGAAGACACAAAATAGCCAAACACAAAAAAGCGCGGTGCTGTTATTAATAGCACCGCGCTTCTCTATAGATAATAGTCTTAAATATTAGTCAATATAAACCACTTCAAGCGGCGGAAAACCATTGAACTCTACTGATGAATACGAGTTGGTATAAGCGCCCGTAGTGAGCCAATAGATCTTGTCACCAATCTCAAGCTCTTCTGGCAACTGATAACCTGCTTCTTCATACATAATATCGGTTGAGTCACAGGTGGGACCTGCCAATACGACCGTCCCTTCACTGGTAGAGGTTTCCATCTTCGGGGTATAGACAGGATATTTGATGGCTTCGCCTAGCGTCTCGATTAAGCCTTGGAATAAACCGACATCCGTATAGACCCAGCGCGCCAAATCTGTATCTGATTTGCGAGAGATCAGTACCACATCGCTCACCAAGACACCTGAACCACCGACCAATGAACGGCCTGGCTCTAGAATAATCTCAGGCATCTCGTCATCATTATAATCATCAGTCAAATAGCTGGTAATCTCTTCTGCATAGACCTTAATAGGATTGACTTCGCTGATGTAGTTGGTTGGGAAGCCGCCACCTAGATTGATCATTTGTAGCTTGATGCCTTCTTCGTTCTTCATCCAGTCAAACATATACTTCACTTTGGCTAACGCATCGTCCCATGCCGCAACGTCTTTTTGCTGGCTGCCAACGTGGAACGAAATACCATAAGGTATCAAACCAAGCTCGCGCGCCTGAATGAGAAGATCAATGGCCATATTAGGATGACAGCCAAACTTACGAGATAATGGCCACTCTGCTGTCTCTGATCCTTGTACCAATATGCGCACAAATACTTTAGAGCCAGGTGCATGTTTGGCAATATTTTTTAGGTCTGCTTCTGAGTCGGTCGCGTACAGATCGATACCTTTTTCGAAGGCATACTTAACATGGTCGGCTTTTTTGATGGTGTTACCATAAGAGATGCGCGATGGTTCAACGCCGCAATCAAGCACACGATCCAGCTCATAGATAGAGGCACAGTCAAAGTTAGAGCCAAGTTTCGCTAGCAGGTTGATAACTTCAACCGCTGGACTTGCCTTCATCGCATAATGCAATTTGGCATTCGGAAACAGGCTCACCATCTCATGATACTTGGTCTCGATACGACTTAGGTCAACCACTAAAAACGGGGTCTCGCGACCTTCAGCAGCTTTGGTAAATTTCTGCCAGCTGGCAGGGTCAAAATATTGGTCAATTTTGATCATTGTCATAGTAGTAAACCTTTGGTGAGAACAGTATCTGCTAAAAAATGGGCACCACATAGTGGATATCAGAGAGTAACATCCACTATAGGCATCATTATGTAAAGGAGAAAAAGATTAAGAATTGATCGGTTGAGGCTGCTGTTCAGCTGATGATGCGCCTTGCTTTTCGCGTATTTTGAGGACTTTACGAACTTTATCACGGGCACGTGTCTGTTTCAAACGAGACAGGTAGTCAACGAATATCACCCCATTGAGATGATCCATTTCGTGTTGGATACAGACGGCAAGTAAGCCTTCTACCACTTCGTCAATGACGTCACCGTTCTCGTCTAGTGCCTCGATACGTACTTTATTAGGGCGCTCGACTTTGTCGTAGACATCTGGGACCGAGAGACAGCCTTCTTCGTACGGTTGTTTGTCTTCTACCAATGGCGTGACTTTTGGGTTAATAAATACTCTTGGCGCATTTTTGTCTTCAGACAAATCCATCACGATCAGCTGAATATGACGATCGACTTGGCTTGCGGCAAGGCCAATACCTTGAGCATCATACATTGTCTCAATCATGTCTGAGATTAAGGTTTTGATTTCAGCAGTCACTTCCTTGACTGGCTTGGCAATCGTGCGCAAGCGGGGATCTGGGTAACTTAAGATAGGGAGTAGTGCCATAACGCTCACCTCAATGATAAGGACAAAATAGGGTTGATATTATAAGATAAATGGGGACAAAAGTAATGCTTATCAATACTTTCCCGTTTATATCACGTCTCATGCATTTACAAATTAAAGATTTTGATAAGTATCTGGACAAAAAAAAGCCTCACGTAATGCAAGGCTTTTTTGTAGATATTCCATCTAGTCGGTCATTATGCACGGCGTTTGTTTACAATCATTTCATACAAGAATAGCAAAATGATCGCGCCGATGACTGAGAAGATAAGACCAGTGAAACCGCCATCTGCATTGATACCGATCAAACTCGCTAGGAAACCGCCTAACATGGCACCGACGATACCCAATACGATCGTCATAATCCAGCCCATAGGGTCACTGCCTGGCTTAATAGCACGTGCCAATAAACCTGCGACCAGACCTACGATAATCATCCAAATAAAGCTCATGTTATTCTCCTAAATTATTAATATTTATAATATGTTGCTAATTTAATAACTCCATTGTAAAGATTCCTCAAACGTAAAAGTAAGCACAAAATGTTACCTGTGTAGGGCCTATGTGAGGAAAAAGTCAGATTTGCTATTACGTAGGTGTAATAGGTAAACGGAAGGTTAAAAAGGTAGCCGTGGTGCTAACAGGATGGCGTGTCAATCATTGAGCTACGACAGAAGAATTTGATGAAGGTAGGGAATTAAATAAAAAAGCGCAGCCCGTCTATGAGACAGCCACGCTTTTGTTTGATACTGATTTGTTGGATACCAATTTTTTAGATGCTAAGTATGGAGTTTAAGGTTTAATCAACCGTTTATTTATCGCGCAATGCCGTTAATAGACGCTGATGAATCCCCTCAAAACCACCGTTGGACATCACGACTACCGCATCACCTGCTTGCGCATGACTACTGATATGCTCGATAATAGTATCGACGCTAGACATTACTTGCTGGTTACCGATGGAGTTATTTGCAGCCGTGGCTTGTTCAATGACTTTTCTCAAGCCCCATTCTAGTCCCGTAGGCTCATACCACAATGTATAGTCAGCGAGGGCAGCTGACTCAGCCAAGCTATCTTGGTGAATGCCCATTTTCATCGTATTACTACGTGGCTCAATAATCGCCCAAATACGTCTGCCAGCCAGTTTCTTTTTGGCACCGTCTAATGTTGTGGTAATCGCAGTGGGGTGATGGGCAAAGTCATCAAAGACTAAGACATCGTTTACATCACCGATCAACTCCATCCGGCGTTTGATACCAGCAAAAGCCGATAATGCGGCGCAAGCGGTAGAGATGCTGACACCGACATCATAAGCGGCCGCGACGGCAACCAAGGCATTGTTGACGTTATGAATACCACTCATGCCCCAATCGATGACAGCGGCTTCTTGGTCAGCAGCAAAGCTTACTTGAAACTGACTGCCATCTTCGCGAATGAGTTCCGCTTGCCAGTCGCTATTGTTTTTAAGCGTACTGTCTTTAAGCGTACTATCGTCTTTACTGGTATCAAATGCGGTAGTATCGATGACAGAAGTACGCCAGATAGGGGTCCAAACGCCTTTTGCTAACGTATCTTCTAAGCTGATAGTTACTGCAGGCATGATGATTTTTCCGGTACTTGGAATCATACGTACCATATGATGAAACTGCGTTTGGATCGCATTCAAGTCAGCAAAAATATCAGCATGATCAAATTCTAGGTTGTTCAAGATAGCGGTGCGCGGACGATAATGAACGAATTTTGAACGTTTATCAAAAAACGCAGAATCGTACTCATCAGCTTCAATGACAAAATAACCAGAAGGCGCTGTCGTATCATCGTCAGCTTTTTCTGCCCCTAGATAGCTGCTGTGCGCAAATACTTGCTGCAAGTGCTCATCAGTCGTATTAACTAAAGGCACACCGCCGATCAAAAACCCTGTATCGATACCCGCGTAGTGCAGTATCCAAGCAAGCATGGTTGTCGTCGTCGTCTTGCCATGAGTACCGGCAACTGCTATCACGTGGCGTGATTGCAATACTTGCTCTGACAAAAACTGCGGACCTGACGTGTAGCGCAGACCCGTATCTAGCATATATTCAATCACATCCATGCCACGCTTCATCGCATTACCAACGACGACCAAGTCTGGCGCTGGTTGCAAATGCTTTACGAGATAGCCTTGTTCGATAGTGACGCCCGCATTTTCAAGTTGGGTAGACATAGGGGGATAGACGTTGGTATCTGAGCCAGTAACGGTATGCCCAAGTTCGCGCGCCAATAATGCCAGCGAGCCCATAAAAGTACCACAAATACCAAGAATATGAATATGCATAGACGTTCCGTACGAGCTTGAATAAGTGAAATAGAGAGAGTAAAAATAAAGTTTTGGGTGCTGAGCTGTTGTCAGTCGTGATTAACGTTCCAATCAGTCGTTGCCATGGCAGTAGTCTGGCAGACAAGCGATCATTGTAAAGTAAACGCTGTTCGATGACCAACAAAAAACGCCTAACAAGTAGGCGTTATCTAGCTGATAAATGCTGTCTCATTCGGCAGCATATCAAGCGCTTGCTGTCTATTTGCGTGACAACGTATAGTCATTATTTAGGTTTTTTTGCTCATCTATCAAGATCAGATGATTGTCTTGAATGTAATAAGACTCAATATGTTTGTCTTCATATACAATGGTGATTTTATCTTTGTCTTGACGATAGACGCCAGACTCAAGTAACGGTGCGCGCTGTTGTTCAGCATCGTGATAGGTGCTAGATTTTAGTACAGAGCCATCAGAAAATAGGTTCAAAGTAACATCGATACTATCGCAGTCGTCACAAGGCACCATACCACCATAATCACCCATTAGCGTGGCTTGCAGCGCACTACTGTTCGATTCCGAGTGTATAGTAGAAGGGTGCATATGCCCCTCATTACTAGATTGAGCAGCAGCAATAAGTGATTGCCCTTCTGTAGATTCATTCAAACTGTCATCAGGATTTGATTCAGACATACTGTCGCTTTCTATCTCTGCTGATGTGCTCTGCGGATCAGACTCTGCTGATGCGTCGACAAATGAAGCTTTAGTCCTCATGTCTTGATCAGAATTCGAGGAGGCGCTATCACAGCCTATCAATAGCACACAGAGTGGCACCGCTAATAAGGACGGTCCCCAGCGTCTAATGACAGTAGATGTGGTAGAGCAAATAGGTGCAAGATATATCATGGTCATACCAAAACAGTTTTTTAAATAGTGTGTCTAAAAATCACCCATGCTACCGGTAACATTAAGCAAATATCGTTACCAAAAACGCGAGACAATGGGTCGTATAAAATTTGCGATAATATAAATATTGGAATTTGAGAGCGTACCTGATCTTTAAAATATAGACAATTTATCGCTCAAAAGCGACGGAGCTCTCATAACTGCTCACTAAAACTACCTACTAAAAAAATAGGCTGTCTAAAGGTATCAAAGGGTTACAGATATATCTGTGGACTTTTTGTTGTGTTCAATATGCTCGGTATAGCAAAGTAAGCTCTATCGGTTTGTCTAACATAGGTAATAAGAGAGGTTTAACAGTCGCAGATAATAAAACAGACATTGCATAGCAGAGTATGAATGTCTGTTTAGAAAGAAGTGATAACGGTAAAATATAAAGTAATTTTAATGAACTATCGAGCGATAGACTGATTGGTGATAGGTCGCACGATACGCCACAATATCACCCCATGCGCCACAAGAAGTACGCTAAATAGGATCAACGACAGCTCAGGGATACTAAGCCCGACAAACGTCCAATCGATAGAAGCACACTCACCAGAACCTGCAAATACTTCTTTGAACACTTGCAACATAGGCAAGGTATCTAGCCAATAGTCTAAGCCTGGGCCACATGATGGTACTTGATCAGCAGGTAGGTGTTGTAGCCAAACATGGCGTATAGCCACAGCGGTAGACCAGCCAATACCTGCCAGACTACCAAGCCATAATAGCAACTTCACCACTTTGGATTTTGGATTAAACAATGCTGATATCAGCGCAAAACCGCCCATGACTATTAGACCAATACGCTGAAAAATACAGAGCGGGCAAGGCGAAAGCCCTAGATGACGCTGTAAATAAAACAGCGCAAAACTCATGCCTACTACGGCCATCAATACTAAAAACATTTGCAAGTTACGGTAAGTGGTCAGCTGTCGCATGGTGCGTTACTCTTATGGTTTCATCTATACAGAAGTTAGGAGGCAATCAGGTCTAGCGATACTGCTGTAAAAAGTCCATAAAGTCTTCTGTTTCAGACTTTTCAATATCAGCTTGCTGCAAGATAGACTTTTCTGCCAATACTTCATACTTGGCTTGGGTGTTTGGACTGAGGGTCTGCTGCAATAATGACTCGCGATGCTGCTGTGCCAATGTAAAGCCAAGCTGCCATAGACTGCCTAAGCGTTTGCTATCAGAGTTCACTTGGGCGGAGATCGTCGACTCAGAGTGTCCTGCTTTGCCCTGCATTAGCGCAACTGCTGCACGGTAGTCGTTACCACCGTAGTGAGCGTCTAGCAATGCGGCAAGCGGCTGCATACGCTCCAGATGCATCAGCATCCAGCCTTCAAGCGATTGCTCTTGACCGTTATTGATAATGTGTAAACCTTCACGGCGACCTTCGTTGACCACACGCTCTAGGTTAATAGCGAGTGCCTCTTCTTCTTCAGGCAGCAAATCAGGTGAATCGCTGAATAGACAGTAGAGCGCCATCACTTCTAAGAAGCAAGCACTAGAGAGACGAATACCAACATCGCTATAAGGATCGAGATCAATAGCACGAAACTCAACATAAGCAATACCGCGACGCTCGAGCGCTTCGGTTGGTGTCTCACCACTCATCGCAATTTGCTTAGGACGAATGGGGCTATAGTATTCATTTTCTATTTGTAGAATGTGATTATTAATCTGAATTGGATTGCCATCTTCATCTTCCAGACCGAGCTTGGCAAAGCTCTCATGCGGTGTTTGGATCGCGCGGCGTAGTCCAGCGACATACTCTGGCAAATAGTTATAACGAATATCCAGCTGCTCTTGCACACTATTGGTGTAGCCAAGCTTGCCCATACGCAGACTGGTGGCAGTCGGTTTATAGTAGGTTGAGTCATTTAATAGCTCTAAGTCATGCTCGCGCCCCGCAACAAAACAAGGGCATACGCTTGGACTTGCACCCAATAAATATAACACTAGGCTGGTCAGTCGCTTAAAGTTGCGAATAAGCCCTAGGTATTTCTCGTTTTTGAATTCTGTCAGCGTCTGCTCTTGTGCCGTTGGGGTTTGCGCTTGCCACGTTTCAAAGAGCGTGTCACCAAAAGACAAGTTGTAATGTAACCCTGCGATGGTCTGCATTCGGCGGCCATAACGGATACCAAGACCACTGCGATAAAGGGTTTTTAGCTTGCCCGTATTAGAGCTGCCATAATCAGCCAATGGGATATCTTCATCTTTAGAAGATAGCATGCAGGGCATAGACAGTGGCCACATCAGCTCGCCTTCCGGCATACCTTGATACACCAAGACATGCAATTGACGCAGCATATTAAGTGTCTCTTTTGGCGAAGCTTTTGGTTCGGTGATAAGCTCAAGTAGACTTTCTGAATAATCGGTCGTGATAAAAGGATGAGTCAATTTTGATCCGAGTTTGGCTGGATGCGGCGTCTGTGCCAAAAAACCATCAGGCTTCACGCGCAGGCCTTCTTTTTCGATACCGCGGAGCATACCCGTTAAATGCTGGCTGTCAAACCAATTGGGAATGTCAAAATTAACAAAGCTACTCGCAAAATTACTCATAATAGTCATCTATTGTTATTCATTATGGCGGATCAAAACACGATGGGCGTTTGTCCATAAAAGAGGTAAATGTTCGGTCAATAATCCCGTCAGTTTAGCTCAAAGCCGTGGTTAAAACCACGAACAATTACAAATACGATAAGCTTTAGGCGAGCCGAATGGTCTAGATTTTACTTAATATTTTAAGGCAAATTCGTTAGCCAAAAAAAGCATCTACCCAAGAGATAGATGCTTTGACGGTCATGCTCCAAGCCATCAAACACAGTGCCAACGCACCATGGCATCATCCATACAGTCATAGCGTTGTCGTCAGTTTAAATAGAAAACGACGAGCCACAGCCGCAAGTGGTGGTTGCATTCGGGTTGGTCACGACAAAACGTGCGCCTTCTAACCCTTCAGTGTAGTCAACGGTCGACCCTTGCAAATATTGATAGCTTAGTGAGTCGACGACCAAGGTCACATCACCATTATCAAAATTGGCATCGTCTTCATTTAAGTCGTTGGCAAAGTTAAATCCATAAGAAAAACCTGAACAGCCGCCGCCCGTCACATAGACGCGTAGCATAAGCTCGCTATCACCTTCTTCTTCGCGCAGACGGCGTACTTTTTGTGCCGCACTATCGGTTAGGCTTAATACCGTAGGATCTACTGGCTGATTTGAGCTTGGATTAAATTGGTTGGCTGATTCGTTCATATCTACCTCAGTTGCTAGGATCAAATGCGGTCGTCGTCCTGTTTGGGTTTGCAATAAAATGATTGCAAATAAAGATACGCACGGCGTTTGATTTAATTGGGTGCTGTCGTTATGGCAAAGCTATTGGTGCATTATAAGCTGTTTGTGCAATATCAATACGGTGTTTGTGCTATCACAACACTTTATTGATGGTGAGCACTTATCTTTAGCAGTATATCATAATGGGGGTATTCATTCGCTTGTCAAGAGTCATCGTCCTTACCAGAACTGATGAATCAAAACTTTTATAGCTATCAAGGCTGTACTCATTATTTGTGCGAGAGTATATGGCTGCCAAAAGTCTTATGATAGTCGCTCGTATCGATAGGCTGACAATGATTATATAATCTAGGATTGTTGGCATAAATACTTAATTTTAAAACACTTCGTTTTGAAATAGTTATTTAATTGTTTGCCTATGTGGCAAGCGTTTGAAATAATAGCCGCCAGTTGGCATACCCTATGTGTGTTTCTTATTGCCCTATATTTATATTATTGCTGAGATGAAGAAATTATATGATCGAATTTAAAGACGTTGGTGTTCGCCGTGATGGTCGTGAATTGTTTGCAGGTGCAAGTTTTCAGCTACATCCAGGCCACAAAGTTGGCTTAACAGGCAACAACGGCACCGGCAAATCGACTTTGTTTGCCTTATTGTTGACGCAAATGGGCAAGGGCGATACCGAAGTCACGCTCGATAGAGGTGAGGTGAGTATCCCTGACAGCTGGCATGTGGCGCATATGGCGCAGGAAGTGGGTGCGACGACGCAGTCTGCGGTCGATTATGTACTCAGCGGTGATGAGCAATGGTATGAGATCAATGCGGCGCTCAATGACTTAAGCAGCGTCAGTGATGAGCAAATTGGCGTCTTGCATCAGCAATTCGATGAGATTGATGGCTATCGCACGCCGACTAAAGCGGCGCAAATCATGGCAGGTCTGGGCTTTAATACCAGCCAGCATGAGCTACCTGTAGAAGGGTTCTCTGGTGGTTGGCGTATGCGCTTGAACCTTGCCAAAACCTTGATGAGCCGCGCTGATTTGATGCTACTCGATGAGCCGACCAACCATTTAGACTTGGATGCTATTTTGTGGCTTGAGACTTGGATCAATGCCTATATGGGTCTGGTCATCGTGATCTCGCATGACCAAGCCTTTTTGGATGCTACGGTCGGTCATATTTTGCATGTCGAGCAGCAAAAAATCACCCTTTATACGGGTAACTATCAGCAGTTTATACGTACGCGTCACGAGCGTATGGCGCAGCAGCAGCAAGCGTTTGAGAAGCAAGAAGCAACCAAGGCACATTTAGATGATTTCATTCGTCGTTTCCGCGCCAAAGCCAGTAAAGCCAAGCAAGCACAGAGCCGTATCAAACAGCTAGAGCGTATGGCAGAGCTGTCACCGATGATGGCGGACAATCCGTTCTCGTTTCAGTTTTATGAGCCAGCAAACATGAGCTCACCATTGATTGAGCTGACCCATGCAGATATTGGCTATAGCGAGACGCCACTGCTACGCAATGCCAACGTGCAAGTAACACCAGATACGCGTATCGGCTTGCTAGGTATGAATGGTGCAGGTAAATCAACACTTATCAAGGCATTGGTCGGTGAGCTTGGGGTGTTAACAGGCACCTATCGTGTCTCTGATACCCTAAAGCTTGGCTATTTTAACCAGCATCAAATGGATATCCTGGATGCCAAAGCAACGCCTATAGAGATGCTGCGACGCCTAGCAGGCAAAACCTCTGATGCATTGTTACGTTCATTTTTGGGCAGCTTTGACTTTCGCGGGGATCGCATCGATACGCCAAGTGAGCTATTCTCTGGTGGCGAGCGTGCGCGTTTGACCTTAGCACTGATTGTCTGGCAACGCCCCAACGTTCTTGTACTCGATGAGCCAACCAACCATTTGGACTTACAAATGCGCCAAGCATTGACCATTGCCTTGCAAGGTTTCCAAGGCGCCGTGGTATTGGTTTCGCATGATCGCGAGTTAATTGCTAACGTCTGTGATGAGCTGTATCTGGTTCATGATGGCAGAATTGACGAGTTCGATGGTGATATCAGCGACTACGGCAAGTGGCTGGCAGAAAAACGTAAGCAAGAAAACGCATCAGACAAAAGTACCAGTAAGAAGAAAAGCAAGAAAGAGAGCAAAAAATTCGTTTCACGTGAAACAGATAATGGTCAAGTAAGTAATCAGGTAAGCCATAAAGCACCTGATAATATATCAAAAAGCAGAGTGACGACGCCTGCGCTTAGTAAAGAAGAACAACGCAAGCTGGCGGCAGAGCAGCGCAAACGCACTGCACCCATCCGCCGTGAGATTGAAGAGACTGAAAAAGCATTGGCCAAAATTGATGAACAGCTTGCAACGCTGGAAGAAAAGCTCGCCGATACGGGTTTGTATGAAGAAAGCCGTAAGTCTGATTTGCTTGTCTTGCTCAATGAGCAAACCGCGCTACAGCAGGAGCATAGCGATAAGGAAGAAAAGTTATTGCTATCGATGACGACGTTAGAAGAAATGGAAGCTGAATTTTAGTAGCAAGTTATATGAGATTTGGCTGTTAAGCGATTTTTGTCGTAAGTAATCAAACATAAAAAAGGGAGGGCGTCAGCCCTCCCTTTTTTTACATCGTTTTTTGCAACATTATTCTTTACGATACTTACCATCACCGTAGGACAGTATTTTCATCGTTGTCGTACAAAGCTGGCAATCTATTTGACTGGCAGCAGCTTTCGATAAATCAAGAATACGGCCGCTAATATAGGGGCCTCGGTCTGTGATTTTGACCACGACACTTTCTTTTGTTTTTTGGTTGGTCACCTGTACTTTCGTACCAAACGGCAGCGTTTTGTGTGCAGCCGTGAGAGAGTTCATATTGAAGATGCTACCACTTGCTGTGCGTTTGCCATGAAACTTACTACCATAATAACTGGTATTAGCAGCAAAAAGAGTCGTGCTTAGCAGCAGTGATAGTGTGACAACCAAAGACTTGATTAAATAAGACATTCATTACCTTTAAGCAGTTTATGAGATAGACAGCTACTCTTGCCTATGTTGTCATACCCCCTACGAGTATGAATAATGAGGGGATTTTACAAGAATGAGATTGTCATATTATTACAGCTGTGTAAAAAACTCATCAGGTCAAATACTTGTTTTTTAAGAAGAAAAAGACAGTTTTGATAAAAAAACTGATGTCATAATTGATGCAAATACGCTTACGGAGAATGATTCTTATAAAGAGGTCAACAAAATACTAGAAAGCGAATAATATAATGTAAATAAGTAATATATAAATACAAAGACTATCGATATAGCATCATTAAGTCGGTTTATACCTATCAAAACACTGATAATTAAATGTAATTAAATATTTCTAAATTGTTTCTAACACACTGATATAAAGAATTAAATACTATTTTGAGCGCTTTATACAAAATATTTATAAATGAAAAAATATCCTTCTCAAAGTAAAAATACTTATTCATCTGGATTTTAAAGTCTTAGCACAACTTCACGTCATGACTGGTAATATTTATATAACGGTGTTTATTTTTATTATTGCTATCATAAAGTATGGACTATAAAAAATGGTCATATCGAGAGCCAGTAGCTGTCTATACCGTATCGTTTGAAATTGGCGGACCGATATCACTAATGCGTTTTTATTTTGAGGAAAAATAACATGGCAGAAAAAAACTACTATGACATTTTAGGGGTTAAAAAAGATGCCTCAGCCGCTGATATCAAAAAAAAATACCGTAAGCTGGTACGTCAATTTCACCCTGATGTCAGCGATGATCCAGATGCTGATAATAAGATTGCGGAGATTAATAATGCTTACGAAACGATTAGAGATGAAGACAAGCGCGCTGAATACGATGCGATGCTGAACAACCCATTTGCAGGACAAAGTGGCGCGGGTGGGTTTGGTGGACAGGCTGGTGCAGGCCAAGGCGGCTTTCGTTGGGAAGACATAAAAGGTCAGTTCGGCGATGGTGAAGCGTTTGGCGATGGTGGTTTTCGCTTCGATGATATCTTTTCAGCGTTTGGTCGCGGGGCGCGTGGGTCGGCTAGTGGACAGGCAGGTGGTCGCTCTCAAAGTAGTGGCTTTGATCAGTTCGGTGGTGGGTTTGGTGCACAAGACAGCAAAGGCCAAGATCAACATGCAGAGATTACGGTTGATCTCTCTTCAGTCTATCAAGGTGATGATTATAGCATCAAACTAAACGTCCCTGTGCGTCAGCCTAATGGTGAGGTGAGCTACGACAATAAGACGCTCAAAATCAAAATTCCAAAAGGCATCACCGATGGTAAGCAAATTCGTTTGAGCGGGCAAGGTGCTGCTGGCAGTAGCAACGGCAAAAATGGTGACTTGTTCTTAAAAGTGAAAATTCGCCATGATGCCAATATCCGAATAGAAGGTGCAGATGTTTACCAGACTGTCAATATCGCACCATGGGAAGCCGCATTGGGTGAAAAAATCAATGTCAGCACGCCAGCTGGCACGCTTGGTGTGACTATTCCCAAAAACAGCAAGTCGGGTAGCAATCTACGTCTAAAGGGTAAAGGTATCCCTGCCAAGCAAGCGGGCGACTTATACTTAACCTTAAATATCATCAACCCTGATGTCAGTAGCGATGCGGCAAGACAGGCTTATGAGCAGCTCAAGCAAGCCTTTGCCGACACCACTATCAACCGTTAATCCATGCGCTTGATGGTTGACATTCATCATTATAGTTAGTCATAGAGATGAATGCACCAAGGATGAAATAAAGAGAAAACGAGGATAATAGCTATGAACCACTCGCCTGAATTTACCGATATCATTATGAGCTTAGATGAGCTTGTCTCTGCTTGTGGCCAAGAGCGCCAATGGGTCATCGAATTGATTGAAGAAAGTATTATTGAATACGATGTGCCAGAACGTGAGCAATTCACTGGCTACCAGCTGACAACCGTGCGCCGTGCCTCACGACTCAGCCGTGATTTTGATGCCAGCGTACCTGCCATTGGATTGATACTTGAGCTGTTAGATGAGGTTGAGCAGCTACGTCAACTAAAACGTCAAATAGAGATGCAAACACCAGTAATCGAAGTTGATGCAGACAATTTGAAGTAGTTAAAACCTAAAAATACCGCATAAAAAAAGGGCCTACTAAAGGCCCTTTTTTATATTTACAGGAACTGCTTTGCTAAAAATTAACGTGAATAAGTAGGATCAGCTGCTGCGGTAAATAATACATCAGTTGACGAGTTCAAAGCCGTCTCTGCCGAGTCCTGAATCACACCGATGATAAAACCAATCGCAACCACTTGCATGGCAATGTCGTTCGGTATACTAAATAAGCTCGCTGCTAATGGAATGAGTAGCAACGAACCACCAGCCACACCAGAGGCACCGCAAGCACTAATCGTCGCGACCAGACTTAATAAAAGCGCTGAAGCAAATGTCACTTCGATACCCAACGTGTGAGCAGCGGCAAGCGTCAACACGTTAATAGTAATCGCTGCACCCGCCATGTTGATGGTCGCACCCAGTGGAATAGTCACTGAATAAGTATCTTCATGTAGACCCAGTTTGCGTGCAAGGTTCATATTCACAGGAATGTTGGCAGCTGAACTGCGTGTAAAGAATGCGGTAATTCCTGATTCGCGTAGACATTTGAATACCAATGGATATGGGTTTTTACCTGTCTTAACAAGAACAATAAGCGGGTTTGCGACCAAAGCGATAAACAGCATACAGCTGATGAGCACCATCAAAATTCGAGCATAGCCTGCCAAAGAAGCAAAACCTGTCTCAGCGACCGTACTAGCAACCAAGCCCAAAATACCAAACGGCGCTAGAGCAATAATCCACTTAACCACTTGTGAGATGGCATCAGCAAAGTCACCCACGACAGTGCGTGCCGTGTCACTGGCCTGACGCAAGGCAAAACCAATAATAATTGCCCATGCCAAGATGCCGATATAATTGGCTTCCGCGATGGCATTGACCGGATTGGCGACCAAATTCATCAACAAATTCGTCAACACTTCTTTTAAGTCGGCAGGTGGTACTTGTGCGATATCAGCGTTGATCAACACCAAGTCAGTCGGGAATAAAAAGCTGGCACCGACTGCTGTTAGCGCTGCCAAAAAAGTGCCGAACATGTACATAATGAGCACAGGCTTTACGTAGACTTCATTACCACTGCGATGCTGGCTGATCGCTGCCATGACCAGAATGAATACCAGTACGGGAGCCACTGCTTTTAGCGCGCCGACAAACAGCGTACCAAGCAGACCTATGGCAGTACCGATACTTGGTGCGAGCCAACCGATCAGCACCCCTAACACCAAACCAATAATAATGAGCGGCACCAGCCCGATACGCTGATACATCGCAATCAATGAACGCATTTGTACATCCTCGACGTTTGTCAAAAGTAAATGAATTGTTTGAGCGAAAAATTTATCGAGGGATGGTAGCATTTTTTGACATATTCGCATACCACTCATAGCAGTGGAGGCGATGTATAAAGCGAAGGGTAACAGGCAAAATATAACGAGTGTGCTCAAATGTGGAGCAAGTATAGACGAAGGCTAGTTAGCGCAAATGGCTAGTTAATGAGATATTGAAAGTAGTGATGAAGCGCAGAGAGAAGTGAACGGCAGCGCTATACCTTAAAATGGGTTAACTCATAGCCTAATTGCTGATAGGCTTTATATTTATGGCGACCTTCTTGGGTACTGGTGGCATCAGGTCTGATTAGCTCAAGGACTCGAGATGGCTTGGCATTATTGGTCGCAGCCATAAAGTCAGTCACCGGACGCGTCGTCGTATTGAGCACGATACCATTAAAGTCTGCTGGTATATAACTGCCAAGCAATACGGGTGCTAACGATTTGTTGGCGTCAGAGTCAATGGCTTTAGAATGAATATCCGACAGGCATTGATGCGGGATAAAGCTCGTGGCATCCCCTGCCCAAAGCGCCTCATCTAGCGTTGACAGTAATGTCTCATCGTCGATAAGAATCAGCAAGGACTGTGTGCTTTTGTTCAGTGCTGTCTGAGTCAACTGACAAATAAAGCCCAAGAAATCTTGGGCTTTACTCTCACTTAATACATAAAAACTGATCTTCATAGAATGGTTTTCATAAAGTGTTTTATAAAATAGCATGCATCAATAGACGGTCGTTAATGCACTGCCATTGATCGATTAAGCCATATCCGCGCTGTTTTTCAGATATTGCATAAATAGCGGTACTGGACGACCAGTCGCGGCTTTATCTTTACCTGAGTTCCATGCGGTACCAGCGATGTCTAAATGCGCCCATGCCTGACCTTCTTCAATGAAGCGAGACAAGAAGCAAGCGGCAGTTACTGCGCCCGCACCTTTGCCACCGATATTTTGGATATCAGCAATAGGTGAGTCAATCAGTGCTTGATACTCGTCGTCTAGTGGCATGTGCCAGATAAGATCACCTGATAAATTGCTCGCATTCTCGAGATCAAACAATACATCTTCATCGTTACTAAAGACTGCTGAACGCACATGGCCTAGCGCAACCACACAAGCACCCGTTAATGTTGCAACATCGATGATGGCTTTTGGATTATAGCGCTGTACATAGCATAAGGTGTCCGCCAATACCAAGCGACCTTCGGCATCGGTGTTCAGAATTTCAACAGATTTACCATTCATGGCTTTGACAATATCGCCTGGGCGCGTGGCATCGCCTGATGGCATGTTCTCAGCACAGGCGAGCGCACCGACTACGTTGATTGGTAGACGTGCTTCACACAATGCTTTGATGGTACCAAGTACTGAAGCTGAGCCACCCATGTCAAACTTCATCTCATCCATTGCCGCGCCTGGCTTGATTGAGATACCACCTGAATCAAAGGTCACGCCTTTACCGACCAAGACGATAGGCGCATCATCATTGGTAGCTTGTGTATTATCGTCGCTAGCTTTGTCGGCTTTCTTAGCGGATTTTTTGGTTGGTAGTTTATCAGTGAGCGCTTTTTTTAAACCAGTCACTTTTGCGTTGCTAATCGTTTGCTCGGTGGTGCCAGCGTTTGCACTAAATGAGGATTTACCACGGTACTCCATGATAACAAGCTGACCTTCTTTGGTAGAGCCTTGGGCCACTGATAAGAAACAGTTCATACCCAGCGCTGACATCTCGTCTTCACCAAGTACTTTGACGGTCAATAAGTCAGGATAGGTTTTTGCAAGTTCTTGTGCTTGTTCTGCCATATACGCAGGGAAGCAAATATTACCTGGCTCGTTGGCGACGTCACGAGTGAGGCTTTGACCGGCGAATACTGCCTCAGCAAATGCGAGTGCAGGCTGTAGTGAGTCATCAGCTAACAGATAAATATCAGTCAAGACAGGTTTCGTTTGCTCAGACTTATATTTATCAAAGCGGTAGCTGGCTGCCAATAGGTTTAGGGCAAATTGACCAAAATGGCTTTCCTCTAGCGCATCACCTAGTGCAACGGTAATAGACGATACCCGCTTTTGCGTGCTGCTATAGATCGTCTTGGCAATTTTTTGCAATACGGTGTTGTTGAATTTATCCGTGTTACCGACACCAACCAACAACAGCTGTACAGGGTTTTGTTTAGTGGTTTTTTTATCCCCTGCCAATGCGTAATCAGCAACGGTCTCACAGGCTGTTCCCTTAAAGTGAGAAACTTCAATCAATTGCTCAATACGAGCGGTATAGTCAGTCAACACAGAGTCGGCTAGGATGTTTTTCTTGTCATCAACCAAGACAACCAGACAAGCGTTGTCTTTGCTTTTGGCTTCTTTTTTGAGAATTTTTTGCGTATGCGTCTTTGGCAGATGCTGAGATAATTTGATATTCATATAGTTATCCTTATTAGAGTTATGAGAATTATAGAGCTAATGAAAAAGCTGGTGCAATTGCTTATGCCTGTTAGATTATTAGATTATTTGGCCTATAGAGCAATCACGATAGTGTAGCATATTGCGATGATGGTGCGCAGTTTGCAAGGGTTAGGTAATAAGTCCGAACAAAATTGCTGTGTCAATTTACACGACAATACGACGATATATGTGCCGATTCCTAGTTCATAATGAGCCTTAGCTCATGACGCGCGTTGAATGATGAGATACGGCACTTATTACAGTGGCTATTAATATATTAAATTAACCGTTAACCAATTCAGCAGTCGTCACTAACGCACTAAATCTGTCCTGTAGCGCTGCCATTGCGGTGTCATGCATGACCTCAGCACTGATGGTTTTTCTAGTAGCACTTGGGAGATCGCGAGTGGCACAGGCGTCGTGACAGACAAAACTGTCAAAGCCCAAATCGAATGCGGCGCGGGCAGTTGAGCTGACGCACATATGACTCATGAAACCTGCAAAAATAATTTGTTGTTTGTTTGCAGAGGAGAGTAGTGATTGTAGCTGCGTATCATAAAACGCATTAGGATGGTTTTTGACAATCACAGTTTCGCCGTCATTTGGCTGTAGTTGCTCGACTATCTCGACGTTAGACGATAAAGGATCAAAAACATTGCCATTTTCTGCACCATGATGGGTGATGTGAAAGACAGGGATATCTTGCTTGCGGGCTTTGTCGAGCAATTGACGCGCATTATCAATCGCTTTGGCGCCCGCTTGCCCCAGTGGCATCGCGCCATCAACATATTCGTTTTGATAGTCGATAAGTACGATAGCGCAATTTGACCAATCAAGCGTATCGAACTGACCACCAGCGAGTTCAAGTAGGGTTGCGGGCGTAGATGTGGTATTAGTCATTGGTATTCTCCATTACATTAGATGATATAAAAATATTTTTATCCGTCAGCCAGTCTAGCAATTAATAACAGAGATAGAGGTTCGATGATACGAATGACAAACAAACCTTTCCAAACTAAATAAATAAAAAACGTATTGGAGAAAACACTGTTAAACCAATTCTATATAAGATTTCACTAACGATTTATCCGATATTTGATATATTTATCGTCTACTAATAGTAATGCGCTATCAGTAAGGTGTACGTAATGTTTGCAAACACATTTCACAGCCATTTTTAGGCAAAACATGCTAGGATTAGCGGTTATATTTGTCGCTTGTGTTTGTTGAGTAGGACTAATCAGTCACTCAATAATTGTCAGTATTATTTGACTGTTTGTTTGACCGTATATGATGCATATGATGCATTGTTATTGTGCTCAAATATGACGATAAATCCTCAATCAATCATGCGCATACCAACTGTTTAAGAGTACCCATTGTGATATTACGCCGCTATATGACTCGACAAGTTGCCTCGACCACTGCTTTGGTGCTGGGGTTTTTGGTAGTAATGATGCTTGGCGGTCGTTTGATACGTTATTTTGGCATTGCGGCTGAAGGACGGTTGGATATCAGCCTGCTATTCACGATTATTGGGTACAACTTACCGTATTTTCTAGAGTTGATATTGCCGCTAGCCTTCTTTATCGCGTTGATGCTGGTGTTTGGTCGCTTATATGTTGATCAAGAAATGGCTGTCATCAATGCCAGCGGCGTGTCTCGCGGTAGGCTGGCTCGCTTGATGACACCATTGATATTAGCGTTGTTTGTTGGTGAGGCGGCATTATCTATCGTAGGAAAACCATGGGGCGTGCGCTCATCTGAGGCCGTGTGGCAGCAGCAAGCATTGACCAGTGCGTTTGATTTGATTCGCCCGAACGAGTTTATCAGTAGCGGTAACTACCATCTATACGTGGGTAGTCTCAGCGATGATAAGAAAAAACTGCAAGATGTGATACTGATCCAATCTGAGCCCACATCTAAAGGCAGCGAGAAAAGCATTGATGCTAAAAACACTGCTACTGATATGAATAGTACGATTGATCAAGAAACCGCTGATCAAATGGGTATCTCTGATATGCCAAAAGATATTATAAACAGCGATGCAAAAGACATCAGTAAAGATACCATTACGCTCGCCAAGCGTGCTGAACAGGTCAATGCCGGCAATAGTGGTGTGACCCAGTTGGACTTATTCCAAGGTCGTCGTTACGAAGTGGGCGCAGGCAGTTTAAAGTACAATCAAGTCGCCTTTGATCGTTATCGCATCACGCTGACTGAATCCTCGCAAGACGTCATCACTGAAGACAATATCGAAACCCAAGCAATTGGACCTCTATGGCGTGCAGCAACGGGTGACGCGCAAGCTAGCACCAATAATGCGCTGCGTGCTGCCCAAGGTGAGCTTGGCTACCGTCTGGCATTGCCGTGGCTGATGATTATCGCACCGATGCTAGCAGTGCCGCTTGCGCAAGTGCGTCCACGTCAAGGGCGTTGGCTGCGTCTATTTCCCTCTATCTTATTATTTGTCAGCTGCGCGTTAGGCATCATCTCGCTTAAGAACGCCGTGAGCAAAGGTAGCATCAGTGTATGGGCATATGCATGGCTAGTCTTAGGTTTTATGGCGTTAGCGCTTTATCTGAATTGGGGCAGCCGTGTGCAACATCGATTGCGCTTTCGCAAACAAGAAAATAGATTAACCGTCGCCGCGCCTATCAGCAGTCTGGACAATCAACACAATAGCTCACAAGGAGGGCAGTCTTAATGCGCTCTTTATTTGCTAAGTCTGCAGGGACTGGTCAGTTGGCTAAAAAACCTGCCAATTTAAAAGTCCTTAGCCGTTATGTCAAACTCAACGCGCTGCTTGCTATTATCGCGGCCGTTGTTGGTTTGTGGACACTGCAGTTGGTATTTTCTTATTTATCAGAGCTTGATTCGTTAGATGACAGTTATACGATGGGTCAGGCACTCAAGTATATCTTTTATCGCTCACCCTACTTTTTGGAGCAGTTTATTCCAACGGGCGCGCTACTCGGTGCCGTCATAGGACTGGGCTTACTTGCTAATAAAAGTGAGCTGGTCGTCATGCGTGCGGCTGGGGTCAGTATCTATCGTATCGTTGGCTGGGTGTTACAACCTGCTTTGATTTTTGTGCTACTGGCATTAGCGATCAATCAGTTCGTGCTACCGCATTCCAATCAATTGGCAAAGCAAATAAACGATGAGGACAACACCTCGCTAGTCACTTCAGTGCGCGGCTATTGGACGATACAGCCACGATTTGATAGTGCAGCGGATGGTAGCGCGACACCTGATGGCAGCGATATTTTGTATATCGATTATGCGGATGTTGCCGGTAATATCGGTGAGGTAAAACGTTGGCATTTAGATAACAACGGCAATCTACAAACGGCCGTTCATGCTAATGGTGGAAAGTATACGGGGCGTGAGCCTATCGATGTGACCAGTGACAAGCCAAGCGAGCAGTATCGCTATGAGTGGCAGCTAAATGACATGGTCAAGCTTAGCATTAATCAGGGCTTTGAGAGTAGCCAAGCCATTTCACCATCAGATACGCTCAGCTTACCATTCGCCCCAGAGTCGGTGTACTTGCTAACGCGTAAGGCAGAGGACTTATCATTGACGCAGCTGTACGAGCATCGCACTTTTATGCGTCAACAGGGCAATCGTTCTTTGGATCATGAAGTGGCGTTTTGGCAAAAGTTGCTATCACCTTTATCAATATTGTCGCTGGTCATCGTTGCTTGCTCATTCGTCTTTGGCTCGCTACGCACGCACAGTTTGGGCTTGCGTATTGTGGTGGCTTTGCTGTTCGGTCTGCTCTTTAGCTACATTCAGGACTTGGTCGGATTTATATCGCTTGCTACAGGATTCTCGCCCATGCTTATGGTGTTATTGCCGATTATCGGTAGTGCAGCGCTCGGTGGCTACTTAATTAAGCGGCAGATGTAAAATAGGACAATCCACCATAAAGCAGCCCGTCAAGACAGTATAGTTTTGACGGGCTTTGTTGTTTTTGAAATATCGTCTTAGCTATATGTAGATCTAGCGACTTACCATCGATGCTCGTCATCTTGATCGGAAGCAAGCACCGTTTGTGCACTTGTCCAAGCGTATTTGCCATAGCGTTCATTATCAAGCTGCTCAAGTTGACCGCGTCCACTGAACATATCTCGAATATACTGCATACCTTGCCAAGCGGGAAACACATCTGTTTTTTGCGTATCTAGTTTACGTGCCAAGGTAATGAGTAGGCCCAGCCGCTTCATCCCACCTGCGCGTAGTGTCTTATAATGAGAGTCTGTCAAAGCTGACATGATGTTGGCGAGAGCGTTTGCGCTCACAGTATTCCCTGAAATCCTAAGAATCCGTGGCGCATCGTCATCCATAGCAGCCAGTGCGGTAAAATGAGCAGCATCATCTCTGGTAGTAAAGTTCAGCGCTTGGTCAGGATTGCCCCAATACAAAATCCGATTAAGTTTTTTAATGACGATAGGCGCTTGTCCTGTCAGCAGATCGGCAAATGCGCCACACAATATCGAGGTGGCTTGAATGGGTGTGGCATCTAAGCGCTTCTTAAAGTCACGCCTGATATCCATATTTCTATTTTTCCCTGCTATCGTTTTGGTAAAGTCTAGCGAAAAATCAGAAGGAATAAAGCGCGGTACACCTGCCTGAACAGCGGCATTTAACAACTTTCCTTGAGTATCAATCAGGACAGGTTCCAAACCATTAAGGGTTGATATCACACAGTATACCCCTTCCAACGCAGTAGTCAGCGACAGCACATCATCAAAGTCAACGAGATGAACATCGGCCCCTTTTTGTTTGATGAGATGGCAAATATCAGAGGACGTCTCCTTACGAACAAGGGCGCGCACGCTTACCTCGCGTTGACAAAAGGCTTCGATAACTCGTAGACCGAGATCACCACTACCGCCAGCAATCGCAAAAATCCGACGATCGGTGTTCGTTGATGATGCAGTTTGTTTTTTCATAATAGAAACATCCAATAGCAGTTGCATGAAAAAGGGCGATGTTGACGGTTTTAATCGAAACATTGCTGAATAGACCATTGTTTTCGCTGATGTGGTTGAACCAAAAAACAGACGCTAATTAATTAAATCTAAGGCTTTTAAACATAATATTGCCTCGTCAATCCTCAGATTGAGCGAGCTTTCGGTATCACCAAGCAACATCCTCATCAAATAAGGGATAAAAGCTATGTCGATAAATTTTTCGGCAATGAGCCGAGCATGATGATCGGCTTCATGATTTAGCGTTGGTTCAAGCGCTGTTGAAATCATGGCGACTGCCGCTTCATGACCAATATAATCTACCTCAAGAATCAAAGTACCATGACGCGGTGCCTCAGTGATATATAGACGCATTAATCCCAACGGTATGGGCTTAGTCGCTTCTTCAATCATTTTTTGACCTACAAGGCGCAAGGTCTCCTCAGTAGACAGACCATTGGGCAAATCTGTGACTGATGGCATAGCAGAGGCAACATTCGATCGAATCATCGCCTCAAAAAGCTCAGACTTGTTGCTGTAGCGAGCGTACAAGGTAGGTTTGCTTACCTTTGCTTTACTTGCTATGGCTTCAAACGTTGTCCCATCTACGCCATTTTCAAGAAACAAAGCCGTTGCCGCTACCAAAATACGGGCGTCGATTTTGATCACTTCTGAAAGTAAAGGTCGGCCACCTTTACGCTTCGGTGGTTTCTTTGCGCTTGTTATTTCACTACTCATCTTTTGGGTTCCACTAGAAATACAATTACTTAACTAAACGATTATGTTTAGATTAATTACAGCCAATTTTTATCCAGCAATGATATTTTTTTTAAATAAACTGCTTTTATAGGCAGATAATAAGAATTTACTACTGTTAATAAAAAAATATTCTATTTAGATTGTATATTAACTACACTTAAGCGTATAGTTAATTCTATACAGATATGATGGTTTCTATTGTAGTTTGATATTTCATTAAGGAAAGACCATGCCAAATACCGTTCAGCCTTTCGTTTTAGATAACCCTCAAGCTGACCTTGATGATTTAAAAGCGCGCTTGTCTCGCACGCGTTGGCCAACCAAAAGCCCTGTCGAGGACAGCAGACAAGGACCGCCACTACTTAAAGTACAGGCGCTGGTAGCGTATTGGTCTGAACAATATGATTGGCGACGTTGTGAGCGATTACTGAATAGCTGGGGGCAATATGTCACCGAGATAGATGGCATATCGATTCATTTTCTGCATATTCGTTCGCCACATAAGGAGGCGATGCCGCTACTGATGACGCATGGTTGGCCGGGTTCGGTGCTAGAGTTTCGCCATGTGATTGATCGTCTGGTTAATCCTACCGAACATGGTGGCACTGCGGAAGACGCCTTTCATTTAGTGATTCCTTCGTTGCCAGGCTTCGGCTTTTCAGGCAAACCTGAAGAGTCTGGCTGGAATCCAATGCGAGTGGCAATGGCATGGAAAGTTTTGATGCAGCGGTTAGGCTATGAGCGATGGTCGGCACAAGGTGGTGACTGGGGTGCGATGGTGACCATGATGTTGGGTCATATGGCCCCCAATGAGCTTGCGGGTATTCATCTTAATTTTGTACCGTTTCAGCCAACGGACGCAGAAGTGGCAAATGCTGACGCCAGTGAAAAAGCTATGTTGGCAGACGCTAAGCGTTACGATCAAGAGTTTTCAGGCTATATGAAGCTGCAATGTTCCAGACCGCAATCGATTGCCTTCTCGCTTGCTGATTCTCCTGTGGGACTTGCTGCTTGGATTTATGCGCTTTTTCAAGATGTGTCAGATAGTGATGGCAATCCAGAACGGGTATTTTCTTTCGATGAGATGATAGATGACATCATGCTGTACTGGTTGCCCAATACAGGACCGAGCTCTGTGCGTTTTTATTGGGAGGCGGCGCAGGCGATGGCTGAAAATGATGGGAAACAGCAGAAGATGCAAACGCCAATGGGCATTTCTATGTTTAGCGGGGAGCAAGTGCGACTGTCACGGCGCTGGGCTGATGCGAGATTTGACAACATTGTACATTTTGCTGAGCACGAAAAAGGCGGGCACTTTGCCGCAATGGAGGCACCTGAAGCGTTCGTTGATGACTTACGCGAGACATTTCGATCGCTACGCTAATTTAAAAGCGTTCACTGAATTGAATTTGAAGTAGCAATACTGGTGGATTGTGAAAGTAATGTCATACTTTTTATAGCAGGCGCTACTTTCACAAATACAGTATGTTTGAAAACTTTGCTTATGGTATCTGTTATTACTTGCAGCAATGTATCACCAAAGACATCTATTATTCTTTGGTCGCCATAGTAATCGTATACGTTTTGCCTTGTTTGATCTTTTCGCTATTGCCAAACACTTCGGTAAACGAGCGCTTCATAAACTGGCGCAAGCCATTGATGGTCACTACATAAAAACGCCCACCTTTACGCATGCGGGCATAAGCATCGAGGAAGTACAGATAATGCTGCTCTTTACCGACTTTGGCAGGCAAGTTCGACATCACAAGGCTAAAGTCTTTGTCCGCTGCCACATGGTTAAAGCCATTGGATAAATGCACATCGACATTTTTTAGACCATTTTTTTCGCAGTTCAGACGTGCATATTCTACCGCCATAAAGTCTTTATCAATCAGTGTATGCTGACCGTTCGGACATTCACGCGCTGCCGTCATACCAAGCACACCATAGCCACAGCCCAAGTCAATCGAATCATCATCGTCTTGGAAATCCACATAATCAAGCAGCATCAAACTGCCATCATCGAGCTTTTGCGGTGAAAAAATACCCCATGTCGTCGCAAAATCAAACGGCTTACCCAACACGTCTTGGCGAAAATTAATGTCTTCGCGCCAGTGTTGGGCGTTTTTGAGGAGGTCAGCAGGTGGTCTATGGCTCATGGGAGTCTCAAATAATAGATAGGTAGAAGGAGGTGCGTTGTCCAATTAGGACAATGCGCATCGTATGACGAGTATTGTAGCGAGAAAAGGGTAGGTTTGCAGCATCGTATTATGGGAATCATTATGGTTGCCAAATTTGGCATGTAGAAAATATATAGAAAAAAAGATATTGGCAAGATTAGGTGAGAGGCTTACACTCAACTTTAACCTGATAGCTCTGAAGTAGTATGTATGGCAGACATTATATTTGTATCTAAAGTCGACTTCTGGATCGCGTTGATTTTATGGGTTGGTAGTTTATCACTTATCCTCATTCCATTATGGGAATGGCGACGGGGCAAAAGTAATTCACGTATGCGAAACATACTGCTAATGGTTATCCTACTGCCTTTTGCAGCACTGATGCTTATGCCTTTTTTTGGCACGAAATACACCCTAACCGATAGCCAGCTGTATGTGGATAGTGGTCTGTCTACTCAAACCATTGAGCTGACAGACATCACATATATTACGCCAACTCGAAGCATGACGTCTGCTCCAGCACTATCATTGGATAGACTCAAAATAGAATATCGGAACAAAGAAGTATTGATATCGCCAAAAGACAAGTCGCGATTTTATCAAGAGATACAGGCACGTAATCCTAAAATAGTGATAGAGAAAAAATATAATTTCTAAACTACTTACTCAAACGCTTCTTTAACACATAATCAAACACAAACGGCCCAAAGGGCAAAAATGAACCAAGCACACCAGCAGGCAACGCCCACAGCGGCATTTTAATTTTATGCGCCGTGATAAAGAGTACGACGATATAGGCGATGAACAACACCCCATGCACTGGGCCGACATAGCTCACCATTTCAGGCATATCCATCATATATTTGAGTGGCATTGCGATACCTAGGAGCAGCAGAAAAGACGTGCCTTCCAAATAACCCATAATGGTCAGTTTTTTGAGCGCAAATTCTTGCGCTTTGGTTAGAGTTGGCTTGTAAGATGTCTGAGCTTGCGACACGGTGTATTCCTCTGACAATTATGAATCAATATTTAATGACAATTCTGCTCACCACGCTACTCAAAAGGCTATCCACGTGGATGATGCGCTGCATGTAACTGCTGCAATCTTGCCGTTGCTACATGGGTATAAATCTGTGTGGTAGACAAATCACTGTGCCCAAGCAATAATTGCACACTTCGCAAATCTGCACCATGATTAAGCAAATGAGTGGCAAAGGCGTGACGTAAGGTATGCGGTGATAGTTCCTTATCGATACTAGCCACTTTGGCGTATTTTTTGAGCAAATACCAAAAGTTTTGCCGCGTCATATAACCACCTTGCGCGGTCAAAAACACTGCTTGGCAATTGCCAGATTTTAGATGCGCAATTAGATCGCCGCGCCCATGCGACAAATAATCTTCTAGCGCATCGCTGGCGTATTCACCGAGTGGCACCAGTCGGGTTTTATTGCCCTTACCTGTGATTTGTAGCCAGCCAGAGTTTAGATTGACTTGCTCAAGTGACAGATTAATCAGCTCACTGACGCGCAAACCGCAGGCATAGAGCACTTCTAGCATGGCTTTGTCACGCAGTCCAAGCGCTGTACTAGTATCAGGTGCGGCAAGGAGATTATCGACATCGGCCTCGGCTAAGTCTTTCGGTAACGGACGACCGAGCTTTGGGCTTTTGATACGCTCGCAGGGATTATCCTCGCGCAGGTTGCTCGCTATCATCCATAAGTAGAACTGACGCAGGCTTGAGAGCATACGCGCTTGCGTGCGTGGGGTTTTGTTATCTTGAGCGAGTATTGAGAGACAATGCAGCACATCATCAGGCTGCCAGCGTGTCAGGGCGATAGGGTTGGTCAACTCGCAAGAACGCAAGTCACGCACATATGCATTACGCGTGCGCGTTGCTAGACCACGCGCCAGCATCGCCTGACGAAATTCCGTCATATAAGACGGCTCATCATCGACGGCCAGCGCTTTAGGCTGGCGTTGTTGCACGGCGCGGTCACGGCTCATAGGATGCTCAGGTTTAGGTTAAGCACTTTTTTTCTTCACCACATAACGATATAGCGTCGCGCTTGCTGGCGTGGTGTCATCGCCATCAACAGTGATTTCATCGGGGTCAGCATCTAGGTTGATATTTTCAGCCAGTGTCTCTTGACTGAGTAGCTCATGACCCAGATGACGACAGAAATTTGGAATGTCGCGCGTGGTAGCAGGATCAGTGGCCAGTATCTCAATCACCTCACTGCTATCTGCTTTGCGGATGACTCGGTGCAGCATCATGACAGGCTCAGGACAGATCAGCCCTTGCGTATCTAGGTGATGGTCGATGGTCGTATCTGGTATAGAAGTAGTCATAGTCATTATCGTAAAGCTAAATAAATGGGTTTAAGAATGGATCGTTTGTTTAATCGCTTACTGGGGCGTACTGGCTATATCGTCTACGGCTGCTGTCTCTTCGTCAGTGTTTGCCACGTCTAATCAGTGTTTGCCACGTCTAAAAAGTTAAAAAAGCGCTTAAAACTGACTTTGAATAAAAATGCTACGCCGACCCAGCAGGATAATCCCAGCCATGCTGTATCAGCAAATAATAAGCCACCGATCAATATAATGGTCGATACGCCAATACTCATGGCAATCATCGATGGCTGATTTAAGCGGTAGCGATAAACCACAAAAGCATCATAAAGAGTAATGGGAATGGTCAACGCAACCAATGCGTAGGGCAGATTGTAAAACAGTTGATACAGTAGCTGATTGTCATGAAACATCTTGATACTGGCAATGGTGCCAAATACTATAAAGGCCAAAATGGCCGCATAAATGAGATAGATCGCTATCTGATTTGCACGCTGCGCGCCTCTAATACGAGCAATAGCAAGCGGAGCAAAACCATGTTGCGACTTAGTGTGCAAATCTTGGTCTAGGGCAGTGGTCATAGTAATCAGTCATTTATCTGTGAATAGGTACGATGTAGCAAAATGGTGCGATAGAAACAACAGTGTCTTCTACCTATTTTGCCTAATTAGTCTGCTTTGACCGCATCAATAGCGATACTACTATTTGGATCCGCAAAGTAAGTCGACATCAGGATACAAGCAGAGATATCATCAATTGGATCACGTTCATGCTTGATCCAGCCGTTGTCCCATGCGATTTCTCTTGCTTCGATAGAGGTTAAACGCTCATCACATAATGATACGGTCACTGGCAAGTGTTGCTCCATAATTCTATGAGCCAGACGCCGCGCAAATTTATGTGCGCGTTTTGAGAGCATGGAGCTGCTACCATCCATATTAAGTGGCAGGCCGACCACGACTTGTGCCACGCCCCAGACTTTGATAATACCGATGAGATTGTCCCAGTCTGGCTGACCATTATTCATCGCCAAGATATCAAAAGCGCGTGCGGTTTGGGTAAGACTATTACCAAGCGCCATGCCCATTTTTTTGACGCCATAATCTAGCGCCAAAATAAGATGCGGCTTTATTTCTGGCTCAGAGTCGCCAAGACCGTTGATATTAGACTCATTACTGTCAATGCCATTTATATCAAGATCATGATCTGCAGCTTCTGTGCTATCTACTGTAAAAGTACTATCCACCATAGTGACCGTTATCCTTTGTTTCTTTATCTGTATTCATAGAGCGCCATTCATAGAACATGTGCTATCAAGCGTGACCGATGTCACTGCTAAGATAATCAAAATTGACGCCGATTTTGTCAGCGGCGATTTGCCAGCGCTCTTCGAACGGCGTATCAAACAATAAAGTCAGATCGGCAGGGCAGACGAGCCAATCACCATTACCCAGTTCTTGGTCTAACTGTTTTTTGCCCCAGCTGGCATGACCCAAGCACAGTTGATAGTGACCGACGCCTTGACCTGCCGCGATACGCTTTAGAATATCTTGGCTGGTGGTGATGCAGACATTCTCTGAAATCGCAAAAGAAGATGCCCATTCAGGCTGACCAGTATGCAGCACAAAGCCCACCTCAGGATACATAGGGCCACCTTCTAAAGCCACATCTTCCATCACTTGCGGATTGGTCACCTCAATATCCAAATCTTCTAGCAGTTTACCCACTCGCGCCTGCTCTAACGGGCGATTGACCATTAGACCTAGTGCACCGTGATTATCATGGCGACAAATATAAATGAGTGCCTGTTCAAACCTTGGGTCTGACAGCTCTGGTGCCGCAATTAAGAAATGATGGGTCAAATTGGTTTTAGACATAGAAACAAACGCAACCGAATAATAAGGGTGAAAGACCACTATATGGTGATAACCAATAGAAAAGCAAGATTCACGCCAACTGCTATTGATAGTCACAAAGATTTAACAAGTACTTTTTTTGATTAATAGTGCTGAATGATTTAACGACAATTAATGTGTTATTTGACATCAGACAGCAAGCTACGAGCATGATCGCGAGTTACATCGGTGATCGTAACGCCACCAGACATACGCGCCAGCTCATCTACCTGCGCGCTGTCGGTCAGTATTATCAGCTCACTTTCAGTCTGTTCTTGATGGTGCTTTTGTACCAAGATATGCTGGTGCGCTTGCGCCGCGACTTGTGCTTGGTGCGTGATCGCGAGCAATTGCTGCGTTTGCCCAAGCGCACGTAGCAACTCGCCGACGACCTGCGCCGTACCGCCACTGATACCGACATCGACTTCATCGAATACCAGCATAGGCTTGGCGGCATTGTTATCAGCGTTGGTTGCCTGCAAGACTTGCATGACCAGCGCCATTCGCGACAGCTCACCACCTGAGGCGATTTTATGCAGTGGCTGCATGGGCATACCGACATTGGCACTGAACAATAAATCAATATCGTAGCAACCGTGTGCATTGTACTGGCTAGGTTCTGTCTTTTTGGTAAAAACAAACTCGCAGCGCGCATTGGGCAAGGCAAGGGGTTGTAGTTGCTTAATCAACTGTTTGCTGACCATAGGTGCAGCCTTTGAGCGCGCTTGATTCAACTGCGTCGCAACTGCCAAATATTCTTGCCAAGCCTGTTCTATTTGCGAGGCCATGGCATCGCTGCTTGGCTCATTTTCTAACTGCTCTAATTGCTCTTGCCACGCTTTTGCTTCATCGATCAAATCGCTCGCTGGCAAGTTGTGCTTACGTGATAAGCGATGACCCAAACTGATGAGGTTGTCTAATGCTTGTAAGCGCTCAGGGTCAGGTAGTTGCTGCTCGGCATAATCTGACAGTAGCGCCGTTACCTCGGTGATTTGTTGCTGCGCCAAATGCAGCTGCTCAGAGGCTTGCTCAAAGGTTTGGCTGACACCAACTTGATGATCGCAAAGCTTGATTGCTTGCCCAAGCAAGGTCATCACATCTGGCTCATCAGTATCATTGTCGAGCAGATGTAAGCCATGGCTGGCCTCTTGCATTAAGGCTTCAATATTAGAGAGCTCCTCGTGCTCAGATTCAACTTCTGCATAGTCCACAGCCAATAGAGGGGTGATGTCTGCCAGTTGGCTTTGTAAAAGTTGAATACGGTCTTGACGCTGAGCCTCGCGACTTGCGATGTCGTCAGCGCGACGCTTTATCTGCTGATACTGCTGATAGCTACTGGCTGTCTGACGCGCGAGCGGCGTTATTTGTGCCATCTCATCGAGCCAATTCACCACAAACTGCGGCTTAAGTAGGGCTTGCTGAGCATGTTGGCTATGAATATTGACCAGTAATGCGCCCAAGCTTTTTAGCTCAGCCAAACTGGCGGGCGAACCATTCAACCATGCTTTTGAGCGACCAGTGTTGCTCAGCTGCCGCCGAATAAGTACTTCAGGCTCGTCTAGCGCCCGATCATTTTTGGCAAACCATTCGGCAATGACACTGTTGTTGTCTACATCAAACTGAGCATAAATGTCTGCATTGTCTGCGCCATGTCTGACCATCGCGCTGTCTGCGCGTGCACCTACACACAAGGATAGTGCATCCAGCAATAACGACTTGCCAGCCCCTGTTTCACCAGTGATGACATTGAAGCCTTCAGCGACACTCAGCTCATGCTGAGCGATCAACGCAAACTGATGTAAAGTTAATGATACTAGCATCAACGCCTCTCATGACAGACAATGAACTTCGTATAAATATTAAGAAGCCATCTATAAAATAAGGTAAATAAAGAAATGGATTTATCTATTTAACGACAATAACTAGATAAATATTGTAGGCAAACAGTATGGTGTTAAATGTGCTTAAATACAAACGTTAAGGGAGTGTATAATCAAATTTGTGATTGGAAGATTACCACAAAATCATCAAAAACTGGCAATGAGTAATCGCTGTAATATCAATCATTAAGCGGGTTGATTATAGCAAAATCATGTCTATATACTAAGCGCGATTTCGGACAAAATTCATAAAAATAGACCCAGTATAATGATGTGTTAATGGCACAAAAGCAGATAAATAAGTCCATTTGAGCTAAGCATTAAACAATATTTTCCTAGTCGCTTTAACAAACTTTATAGAGATAATGTGGTAGCATAATCTCACATAATGATAAACTCTTCTTGTTATATTGATGAAATACGGTGCATGACAACGAGTCATGATTTTGTAAAATTACAGGCGTATAGTGAGAAGAGTATGCCAATCAATCATTATTCCAAAGCGTTTTCATAGAACCTGTGGCTACTCTTAGCACGCAGATATCTAGTAGAGAAGGATACCGTACTTAGTGCAGAGAGGTGTGTCGATGACGCAGCTCTAGCGGTAACCAGTTACTTATTTTTTAGTTTTGCCATAATTATTTGATAAGGAAGCCACTATGACAGCGGCGCAATTTACTAACGTAACAGTTAATGCCCAAGCGACAGTATCTTATGATGGTCGCTGTTCCAGCCATACCATCATGTTCGAAGACGGTCGTCACAAAACCTTGGGCGTGATCTTACCTTGTGATAACTTGGTTGAGCATTATCACTTTAGCACCAATACATCCGAGCGTATTGAAATCACCGGCGGCGAGTGTGAAGTGAAAATTAATGGTGATGACGAGTTCAGCTACTACCGTGCTGGTCAATCATTTGTTGTCGAAGGCAATAGCGGTTTTAATTTACGTACCGAAGAAATCGTCCAATATGTCTGCCATTTAGAAGGTTGATATTATCAACAATGCGATTAAGTTAAAATTGGCTGCAATTAAGCTAGTACCATCAGTGAACAGCTAACGCCATCAAATATTAATGACCAAACAATAAACAATATCGGATTGGTATTGTTTATTTCTGTTTTTAGTGCTGACTTTATCGCTCCCTCATTGATAATGAGTTGCAATACTTAACGTCAATAACATTATTCTTATTCCATCGCTTAGCGCGATATCCACCTGATATTTAATAGGCCTATTATGGCAAAACCCATTTATTTTTACGGTATTCATGCCATTGATGCGTTACTTAAACACCGCCCTTTGGATGGTCTTAGCTTGTTTGTGCAACAGGGGCGCGAGAGTGACAGTCATGTACAAGCCATTATGGCTGAGGCGGAAGCTAATGGTATCAGTATCCAGCCGACCCAAAAAGATAAGCTGACACAGCTATGTGGTAGTCCGCAGCATCAAGGCGTGGTACTCAATGCGCGTCCGCTAGGTTTTGCTGATGAAGGTCTGCTTGATACCATTATTGGGCGCGAACAGTGCTTGTTGTTAGTGCTAGATCAAATCACAGACGCGCATAACTTTGGTGCTTGCTTGCGTACAGCCGTAGCAATGGGTGTGGATGCCGTGGTTTGTCCAAAACACCATGCAGCAAGCCTGACGCCCACAGTCGCTAAAGTATCCGTTGGTGCCGCAGAGATGATGCCAATTATTAGTGTCACCAATTTGGCACGTACACTTTCGCAAATCAAAAATGCAGGAGTATTTGTGTTTGGTACGGCACTCAATGCCGATGCGAAGCCTATCCATGCCGCTGACCTGACTGGCAAAACCGCCATCATCATGGGGTCAGAAGGAGAGGGGATGCGTCGCCTGACCATGGAGAGCTGCGATGAGCTGGTCTATATCCCAATGTCAGGAAACGAGCATGGCAACCTACAAAGCCTAAACGTAAGCGTCGCTACTGGCATGGCTCTATATGAAGTTAATCGCCAGCGAACTTTAGCTGCTGGGCAAGCGTAAGGTACTCTTGGTGTAAGGGTTCTAGCTGTAAGTATAGAGAGGCAAGGTCGCTCTCGTTGAGTATGACATCGTCTGCATGACGATTGCGCTCTTCACGACTGAGTTGGTTGGTCATAATGGCTTTGATTTTTTGAATGCTTTGATCATCACGCTGACTGGCACGCGCAAGTTGCGTGTCTTCGGTGGCATCTATTACAAGGATACGTTGACATAAATTGGCAAGACCCGCTTCTGCTCCCTCAATGAGTAGAGGTGCGGACAATACCACATAAGGTGAGGTACTAGACTCTAACTGTGCTTTGGCTGTCTCACGTATCGCTGGATGCGTGATCGCCTCAAGCTCAATAAGCGCTTCAGGGTTTGCAAATACATGCGTACGTACAGCGGCCCTATCCATTGACCCATCACCATTTAACACCCAATCACCGAATCTTTTTTGGATTTTGCGCAGAGTATCGCTGCCTTTAGTAACGATCTCATGAGCGATCACATCGGCATCGATAATATCGATCCCTTGCTCAGCAAACCAAGCACTAGCAGCGGATTTGCCACTACCGATCCCGCCTGTTAAACCAACGACGAGCGTCTTGTTTTTTGTCTGTAGACTTTGTGATTGACGTAAATAAGATTGTGCGGCTTTATTTGACATAATGATGGCTTATTTGACAGAGATAGTAAAAGCAGTGACCAGTAAAGAAATTGCTTATCAATAATTGTGCTTATAGATTAGGGTAAAAAGCTTACTATCAAGACTTAGTAAGTATACATACCAAGATACCAGCTGACGATATCTGAGCCGTATAACAAAGCAACAATGCCCGCGATAGCAATGTAAGGGCCAAAGGCAAAAGGCCTACTCTCACCTTGTTTTTTCATCAAGATTATTCCGACGATTGAACCAAGCAAGGATGATAATAAAATAATGAGTGGCAACATCATGGGTCCGAGCCAAGCACCTAATACTGCTAATAATTTAAAATCACCTTGTCCCATCCCATGTTTCTTAGTGATTAAGTAGAATACTTTGACGACGATCCATAGTGATAAAAATCCGAAGAGTAATCCCCATATCGACTGCGTTGGTGAGACAAACCAGCCTTGTGAGTTGACCGCCAATCCTAGACCTGCTAATGGAAAAGTCAGGCGATCGGGTAATAGCTGCGTATCAAAATCAATACCGGTTAGAGCCACTAGTGTCCACACTAAAACGAGCGCCGACAACCCAGTTGCATTGACGCCGAATTTGTAGATCACGAGCACCGATAGTAAAGCGGTTACTAACTCAACTACAGGATAACGCAGACCAATCGCAGCTTTGCAGTCTGAGCAGCGTCCTCTTAGTGCCAGCCAACTGATTAAGGGTATGTTCTCATACCATCTGATCTTATGGGCGCAATGGGGGCAGCGTGAGGCAGGTCGACTCAAAGTAATGGGTTGGTCAGCAGCTACGATATTCGCTATGGGTAGCGTATGCTCGCGTGGCATATCTGCCTGTTCAATCATAAATTGGCTACATTCTTGTCGCCAACCATAAATCATCATAAGCGGGATACGATGAATCACAACATTTAAAAAACTACCAATACAAAGACCTAATAAACCGAATACGACCAAGGCTAGAGCTATATTTTCTTGTAGTAACTGTATGAATTGCATCAAATCATTATCCTACGACTGAGCCCATTTGGAAGATTGGTAAGTACATTGCAATGACCAGACCGCCGACCAATACACCCAGTACAGCCATAATGAGTGGTTCCATTAAGCTGGTCAAACCATCAACGGCGTTATCGACCTCATTCTCGTAATAGACAGCGACTTTATCTAGCATTTCTTCCAAGCTACCAGACTCTTCACCGATACCCACCATTTGAATGACTAGACTTGGGAATAAGTTAGTTGAACGTATGGAGAATTGTAGCTGCTGACCAGTCGAGACGTCGTTTTTAATTTGCTGAGTGGCATTGTAAAAAACGACATTGTTGGTTGCACCAGCAGTAGAATCTAGTGCATCAATGAGGGGCACACCAGCGGCAAAAGTGGTAGATAGAGTACGAGCAAAGCGCGCAATAATTGCTTGATAAGCAATATTGCCAAAAATCGGTGCTTTTAGTACAGCGCGGTCTAAGAAGTCCCGGAATTTTTTTGAGCGTTTTTTGGCTTCTGAAAAACCAATAATCGCCCCACCGATAAAGATAATTAGAATGAACCACCAAGACTGCATCCACTCAGACATACCCACTACCATTTGGGTAAAGGCAGGCAGCTCTGCACCAAATGAACTAAATAAGTCCGAGAACACAGGCACTACTTTTATTAATAGAATCATGGTAACAATAATAGCCACCACAATAACAGCAATGGGATATTTCATTGCTTTCTTAATCTTTGCTTTTAGTAGTTCGCTTTTTTCTTTATAAGTCGCTACGCGCTCAAGCATGGTCTCTAGCGCACCTGATTGTTCACCAGATTCGACAAGTGAGCAAAATAGATCATCAAAGTAACGAGGATGTTTACGTAGGGCGGAAGCAAATGTACCACCTGCTTCGATATCGGCTTTGATTTGTAGCACTAAGTCTTTCATACTCGGATTATCAAGCGAATCTGCTACAATTTCAAAGGACTGAGTCAGCGGCACACCTGCTTTCATCATTGTTGCCAACTGCCGAGCAAAAATCGCAATATCAATGGCTTTAATTGATTTTTTGAAGGTATAGAGCGGTTTTGGTTTCTTTTTAATACCTTTAACCGTGATCCCTTGCTTGCGTAAAGTTGCTTTGGCTAATTCTAAGCTACGACTAGTGGTTTCGCCTTTCACCTTTTGCCCGCGTCGGTTCACGCCATCATAGACAAAGTCCAATAGCATGTCAGTCTTAGCTTTTGCCATATTACTACCCTCGAAATTGTCTAATATAGATATTGCAAACATAAAGCAGGATACCAGACAAAATCGTTGGCTGGCTTACTTTATTTTAGCGCAAAAAACCAGTGCCTATCTGTTTTATTTTTAGATATATCTATTAGATAATATTTCTAAGTTAGGAGCCTTTAGAAAGAAAAATATTGAAAAACTAATAGTTTATTATGCGACTTAATATTTATGCTGCTTATTCAGAGGTAACACGCATCATTTCTTGAATACTGGTGACACCTTGCAGAACTTTTAAAACCCCAGAACGGCGTAGATCTCGAAAACCGTTTTTGAGCGCCGCATCTTTGATATCTATAGCATTGCCATCTTCCATAATAATACGTGAGATGTCCGGGCTGACCTTCATCACCTCATAAATACCCACACGACCTTTGTAACCTTCACGGCACTCATTGCAGCCTACTGGCTCATAAATCACATTGTCTGAATTGTCCAAGTCTGTATCAGTAAAGCCGATCTCTAGTAGGCTCTGCCGTGGAATATTGATCGGTTTCTTACAGTTTTTGCATAGTCGTCTTGCCAAACGTTGCGCAATGACTAAGTTGACTGACGTTGCAATGTTAAAAGAAGCCACACCCATATTACGCAAACGCGTCAACGTCTCGGGTGCTGAGTTGGTATGTAGGGTCGAGAGTACCATGTGTCCTGTTTGTGCCGCTTTAATAGCGATCTCGGCAGTCTCCAAGTCACGAATCTCACCAACCATGACAATATCAGGATCTTGACGCAAAAAAGACTTGAGCGCATTAGCAAAGGTCAGACCCACTTTAGCGTTAACATTGACCTGATTGATACCCTCAAGGTTAATCTCCACAGGGTCTTCGGCGGTTGAGATATTGGTGGCACCAGTGTTTAAAATATTGATACCTGTATAAAGAGAGACTGTCTTACCAGAACCAGTGGGACCAGTAATCAGCAGCATACCTTGCGGTTTGTGTAGAGCTTCTAAAAACATCTCCTGTTGATCGGGCTCATACCCTAGCGCATCGATACCAAGCATGGCTGATGAAGGATCTAGGATACGCAAAACAATTTTTTCACCGAACAAAGTTGGTAACGAGTTCACACGGAAGTCAATGGCTTTAGTTTTAGAGATTTTGAGCTTGATACGTCCATCTTGCGGTACTCGGCGCTCTGAGATGTCCATCTGTGACATGACTTTTAAGCGAGCTGCGATTTTGTTGGCCAATTGCACTGGTGGATTGGCTATCTTTTCCATCACGCCATCAACACGAAAGCGTACTCGGAAAGATTTTTCGTAAGGTTCAAAATGTAAATCGGAGGCACCCATTCGAATGGCATCGACCAGCATTTTATTGACGAATTTTACAACAGGTGCCTCATCGACCCCATCGCTAAGCTTCGTTTCACCGTCATCGTTACCTTCATCACCCTCTTCAAAGTCAACATTTAAGTCACTGTTGGAGAAGCTGTCAAAGCTCTGCATCGTATCAGCGTAAACGCTTTCGATACGCTTTTTTAGCTTGTTTTCTTCGACAACAATGGTTTCAATAGACAAGCGAGAATTAAAGGCAATGGCATCAATGGCATCGACACGAGTTGGATCACTTAGCGCTACAAATAAGCGTTGTCCGCGCTTAAATAGTGGCAATGCATTAAACTTACGAACAATTTTTTCATCAACCAAGTCTTTTGGAATAGCGTCAGTATTTAATGCATCCAAGTCGAATAAGGGATCACCAAAGGCTTGCGATAGCATTTGAGCAAGATGATAAGAATCAGCCAGTTTATTGTCTACAAGGTACGGCACCAATCCTATTTGCTGCTGCTGCGACTCAATCTGTGCCGTTTTCATATTTGCTTCGCTAACGACACCATCACTGATGAGCTGCTGCGCCAGACCACCATATTTACTGGTTGTAATAGACATTATGACCTCTCCTTGATAAAGGGTTTGTACACCGCTTTAGAATACAGACTACTATATATTTTTTAATATATTTGCGGTAATCGATACGTTGTTTGATTCAGCAAGTTATTTTTACTTCTTTCGTAACAACTTAGAAAGCGCTTAATAATATTTAATTTCTGTTAAACACAATATACGACTTTACTTGATTTTAGTTTAAAGGCTTTCTACAAATGATTAAACAATCAATACATCAAAATCTCTGCTTTTAGTTGTCATTTTTGAACATAGGTATTGAAAAGCGCTGCTGCTTCTGGCGGTACACTACTATAGCACTTACGAATTATTTGTTATACTGGCGCGCATATGAGCCGAATTGGCGCGAATACATGAGACAAGGTAAATAAGTATGCAAGCTTGGGTAATCGGTAATTGGAAACAGAATCCAGCAACTAGCCATGATGTTGATGTGCTGTTAGATGACCTGCTGACTAAGGTTGATGCTAAAAATCAAGCTAAAATGCCAACCTCTAGTAGTCAATGCACATTGATGGTAGCACCAAGCTGTATTCATTTGGCCGCAGTCAATGCACGCTTAGCAAATAGTTCAATAGTCAGTGCCGCTCAAGACGTGAGCGCTCATAGTGCAAGCACAGGCGCCTATACGGGAGACTGCTCAGCGCAGCAAGTCGCAGATACAGGAGCTACTTGGACGATACTTGGTCACTCTGAGCGTCGTCAGTATCATAAAGAATCTCATCACTGTCTAATAAACAAACTGTCTCATGCGTTTTCTCAAAATCTTGGCGTGGTGTTCTGTATCGGCGAAACGCAAGAACAGTATGATAAGGGTCAAACACTTGACGTTATCAATGAACAACTCTCAGTGATTAAAGATATGCTTGTTCAGCAACCAGATTTAGCAGCATCGTTATCTGAAAAGCTACTCGTCGCTTACGAACCTGTCTGGGCAATTGGTACTGGCAAAGTACCGACTGTAGCAGAAGTGAGTAAGACTCATCAGCATATCAAGCAAACCGTTGCGGGCTTTGCTGACATAGCAGATACGATTACCGTGCTGTATGGCGGTAGTGTCAATGCTGATAATGCTGATAGCTTTGCTGCTGACCCTATGATTGATGGCGCATTGGTTGGCGGTGCCTCATTGAAAGCAGATAGCTTCTTAGCGATCGCTGATGCTTTTAGTCAAGCGAATGCTGAATCAAATAAATAACGCTCAGATATCAGTATCATAGCTGATAGACAGTATGGTTTTATCAGTTGGTAAAAGTAGGTTTAACAGTACCCTTGCAATCGTGTACAATGCGCCTTATTTATATAATCGATTTGGCATCATGAGATGCTAGTCATTATTTTATTAATCCTACGTTTTATTTTCCGTTATCAGTCGTCATTACGCGGCAAAAGAGGCCACCATGTTTACGTTTATATTAGCCCTGCATATTATCGTGGCCATTGCCATGATCGGCTTGATTTTGATACAGCATGGTAAAGGGGCAGATGCTGGGGCTTCTTTTGGTGCCGGCTCATCAGGTACCGTATTTGGCGCGGCGGGAACTGCTAACTTTTTGACGCGTGCGACTGCAGTATTGACGGTCATATTTTTTATTACCAGTATGACGCTGGCTGTTCATGCGCGTAAGCAAGCAGAAGATCAATTTCGTCTAGATGCACCAGTATCAGCACCGCAAACGCCACGTCCATTGACACAAAATCCTGAATAAGTGGCTTTTGAGTAGTCAGCGCTTGCTATTTTGGTAGGTTACATTTACAATGCTTTTCTGTTTTCGCAAGTCCTTATCTATTAATGCCTACCTTACGCATTATATATAGTAGATAGGAAGTTAGAGAACAGAGTAGTAAAATGCGATTGTGGTGGAATGGTAGACACGCCATCTTGAGGGGGTGGTGGCGAAAGCTGTGGGGGTTCAAGTCCCCCCAATCGCACCAAGTTTCACAGACGCAGCATAGCGTCAGGTTGGATTTTTAGTAGCAACCACTTAATTTATAATTTTTTTAAATAAAGTGTTGACACTTCTATATTACCTCCCTATAATATGCGTTCTAGATTGATGCGGGGTGGAGCAGTCTGGTAGCTCGTCGGGCTCATAACCCGAAGGTCGTTGGTTCAAATCCAGCCCCCGCTACCACTTTTTATACTGATGTTTTGTACACTAAATTTGTCAGTACCGATTAACCCACCATAATGTTTGTGGGTTTTTTTGTATCTGAAGGTCAGTGTTATCGCGGTATCTATCCTACTTATGCTAAGCTCTAGGTCTATAGAGTACGATATTACTTGTCACTGGTCATCATCGGCCGCCACTGGCACGATGCTCCTTAAGCAACACTATCTTTTATTCCTCACGCTTTTATCGATAGTAGTGCTTTATAACTAATAAAAGCATTGTTTGGCTGAGCTTGATGTTTTTTAGGCTCGTCCCTATATAAACGCACAACACCTATTATATGTTTGTGGTTTACCATTATATAATGACCGTAATTCTTACTATATATAAGTACGAAAAGAGCAAAGCTTTGATACGGTTTACTAAGTACGATAGATAAGCGAATAGGAAAATACAAAAAGATTATGAAGCTTTCGACTAAAGTTGCAGAACTGACTAATATTATTGCCCCTGCTGTGGCCGCTTGCGATGTGTCGCTATGGGGTATAGAATTTGCGCCACAGGGCCGCCGCTCTTTATTGCGTATTTATATAGAGGCATTGCCAGAAGAGCAAGCCCAAGATAAGCACGTCACTATCGAAGACTGTGCCGCAGTGAATCATCAAGTAAGCGGTATTCTCGAAGTTCATGATCCTATCGCTGGTGAATATATTTTAGAAGTGTCTTCACCTGGTTTTGACCGCGCATTTTTCTCAGATGAGCAGATGCATGCCTATGTTGGTCAAACAGTAAGCTTACGTTTGATTCAAGCTATCGGCACAGGCGATCAAAAACGTCGTAAAGCAACAGGTACATTAGATAGTATCGATGATAAAGCCTTAAAACTGACGTCAAGCGATGGTGAACAGTTTGAGATTGCATTAAGTAATATTGATAAAGCCAATTTAGTTTACGAAGATGCCTAAATACATATTATTAGGCAGCTGCTCATAGATTAGCAGTGTCATCTTCAAATAGCTTATGTGGCTTATAGCAACGATATAATAGCAACACCCAAATTATAAAATTTAAGTCAATTAAAAAATGATAGGACAGGTATAGCATGAGTCGTGAAATCTTAACGGTAGTAGAAACTGTCAGTAATGAAAAGGGCTTAAATCCTGAAGATATCTTTGAAGCCATAGAAGACGCTTTGGTGGTATCAACCAAGAAAAAAGTATATACCGAGCAGCCAGAAGTGGCTGTGCGAGTAGCTATCGATCGTGCAACTGGCGATTATGACACGTATCGTTACTGGACAGTGGTTGCAGACGAAGACCATGAAATGCCTGCTTGTCAGCTTGCTATCACAGATCTTGATGCTGATGAATGGTCAATTGGTGATATCAAAGAAGAGCAAATCGAATCGATTGAATTTGGTCGTATTGCGGCTACTCAAGCAAAACAGGTCATCATTCAAAAAATCCGTGAAGCTGAGCGTGCACTGGTTGCAGACGCTTTTGAGCCACGTGTTGGCGAAATGATGTATGGCGAAGTCAAGAAACAGACACGTGATGGCTATATTATTGACTTGGGCGACAATGCTGAAGGTTACTTGTCACGCGATCAGATGTTGCCACGTGAACAGCTACGTGCAAAATCGCGTATCAACGCCATCCTATATCATGTAAACCGTGAAAACCGCGGTGCACAGTTACTGCTGTCTCGCACACATCCTGAAATGCTATCAGCATTGATGCAAAAAGAAGTACCAGAGATCGCAGAACAAATTATTGAAATTCGTAACGTCGCTCGTCTACCAGGCACCCGTGCTAAAATAGCCGTGAAGACCAACGATCATCGTATTGATCCAGTTGGTGCTTGTATTGGTATGCGTGGTACACGTATCCAAGCAGTACAGCAAGAGCTAGACGGTGAGCGTATCGATGTGGTGGTATGGTCAGATGATCCCGCCCAGTTCATCATCAGCTCTTTAGAACCAGCTGATGTTAGCAGCATCATCTTAGATGAAGACACTCAAACAGCAGATATTATCTTTAGCACCAATGACCAGTTGGCCCGTGCTATTGGCTCTCAAGGTCAGAATGTACGTCTAGCCTCTGAGTTGACTGGCTATAAGCTGAATATGATGCTCGAAGAAGAGTACAAACAGCGTCAAGAAAACGAATCAAAAGCATTCATCGAATTATTTTATGAGCGCTTAGAAGTTGATCAAGACTTAGCACAGGCATTGGTTGATATTGGTTTCACTAGTATCGAAGAAGTCGCCTATGTACCCGTTGAGACCTTCTATGACATCGAAGGCTTAGATGATGAAGCAATCGATATGATTCAAGAACGTGCTAAAGACGTCGTCATTGCTGACGAGCTGGTCAAACAACAGAACATGAAAGAGCCAAGTCAAGAGCTCCAAAAGCTTGAAGGTATGACAGTCAGCTGGGCCTATAAAATGGCACAAAAAGACATTATTACCGTTGATGATTTGGCAGAACAAGCCGTCTTCGATCTAGAAGATATCGAAGGATTAGACTCTGAAACTGCAGGAAAACTCATCATGAAAGCTCGGGAATCTTGGTTCGATGAATAAGCGGTAACTGCATATCGCTGTCTTTTGGTGATATGCTATTGAGAATAAAGTGCTGATATCTATTTATAAATATCAGCCTTAACCCAATCATTTGTAGCCAACAACTGAATTGAACATATAGCAAATAATAGACAGTAGGTGATAATAAATGGCAGATAAGACCGTCAAAGAACTGGCAGAAATGGTAGGCAAAACTACAAGTGCTGTAAAGCAGCAATTAGTAGATGCTGGCCTGCCTGCTCGCGCAGAGGATGACTTAGTCACCGAGCTTGAGCAAGAAAAGCTGGTGACGTATTTAAAACAAAGTCATGGTCAACAAGAAAAGCGTCGTATTAGTCTGAAGTCTAAGACCACTAGTACTGCGCGTGTGACTGGCTCTTCGGGCAAATCTAAGAGCGTCAATGTTGAAGTGCGCAAAAAGAAAGTATTCGAAAAGCCTGATCCAGAAAAAATGGCTGAAGAATTAGCAGCGCGCGAGCAGGCTCTCATTGAGTCTCAAGAACGTGCCGCCAAAGAAGCCGAAGAACGTGCCGCTACTAAGAAAAAAGCGGAAGAGCGTCAAGCGGCAACTTTAGCAGCGATGCGTGCAAGTTTAGGCTCTAGCAAAAAATCAGACGACAAAAGCGATGATATTTCTACGTCAGTTGTCGTTAAAAAAGGCGGTAAAGCGAGCAAAGCCACTGTTGAAGTTAAGCCTAAAGAGCAGCCAAAGAAAAAGGTTGCTGCTACGAAGCCTAAAGTGGAAACCGCTGCTGAGCGTAAAGCTCGCGAAACGCGTGAGAAAGAAGAAGCGCGTCTGCGTGAAATCGAATTAGAGACCCGCCGCACTCAAGCTGAAGAAGCACAAAAGCGTACACTTGAGCAAATGCGTAAAATGGCTGGTAAATACACCGACCGTGAGCCTGTTACTGAAGTACGTAAAGATGAACCATTGGCTGAAGGTCTGGTCGGTGATGCATTAGAAGAATCATTTGAAAAAGAGCGTCGCGAAATCAAGCGCGGAGCAAATAGCACTGGTACTCGCGGTCGTCGTCGTAAGAATCAAGATGAGCGCGAAATCAAAAACCGTAAAAACGGTTTGCGTTCAACACAAGCTTCACAGCATAAGTTTGAAAAACCTGTCGAAAAAATCGTCTATGATGTTGAGATTAGTGAGCAAATTTCAGTTGCTGATCTTGCTCAGCGTATGGCGGTTAAAGCTCGCGAAGTCACCAAATTACTCATGAAAATGGGCGAAATGGCTCGTGAATCAGACACGATTGATCAAGCAACTGCAAGTTTGCTGGTTGAAGAGATGGGTCATAACCCAGTACCAGTCAGTGATACTAAAGTGGAAGACGATCTACAAGATGCCGTTGATGAGCGTAGCAGTAACGTTCAAACTCGTCCGCCAGTAGTGACGATCATGGGTCACGTTGATCATGGTAAGACATCACTGCTTGATAAAATTCGTGAAACGAAAGTTGCGAATGGTGAAGCGGGTGGTATTACTCAGCATATTGGTGCTTACCACGTAAAAACCGATCGCGGTGTTATTACTTTCCTTGACACCCCGGGTCACGCGGCCTTTAGTGCGATGCGTTCACGCGGTGCTCAGGCGACTGATATTGTTGTACTTGTTGTCGCAGCTGATGATGGCATGATGCCGCAAACGGCAGAAGCGATTGATCATGCACGTGCTGCTGGTACGCCGATCATTGTTGCTATCAACAAAATGGATAAGCCAGGCGCTGATCCTGACCGTGTTCTTAACGAATTGACTACCAAAGAAGTCATCTCAGAAGAATGGGGCGGTGACACACCAATGGCACGCATCTCAGCCAAAACTGGCGAAGGTATCGATGACTTACTAGAATTTATTAGCTTACAAGCTGAGTTAATGGAGCTAGAAGCACCACTAGACGGTGCTGCTCAAGGTGTTGTTATTGAGTCAAGACTTGAGAAAGGTCGCGGTCCAGTGGTTAGTGTTCTAGTGAAAAAAGGGACATTGAAGCAAGGCGACTTGGTTCTAGCTGGTGAGCATTATGGTAAAGTTCGTGCACTAACCGACGAGCATGGCCAACGTATCAAGTCGGCGGGTCCGTCTATTCCTGTAGAGATTTTGGGCTTGCCTGAAACACCTGCTGCTGGTAGCGAGTTCCTAGTTGTGACGGATGAGAAAAAAGCTCGTGAAGTTGCGGACTTTAGAACCAACCGTGAGCGTGAGCGTCAACTTGAACGTCAAAATGCCATGCGTTTAGAAAGCATGTTCGATCAGATGGGTCAAGGCGATGTATCATTCTTGAACATTGTATTGAAGACAGATGTACGTGGTTCACTAGAAGCGCTGCTAGCTGCCCTAAATGAACTATCTACTGATGAAGTCAAAGTTAGAGTTATCAGTTCAGGCGTAGGTCCTATCTCTGAGTCTGACGTAACCCTTGCAGAATCTAGCGAAGCAGTATTGTTAGGCTTCAACGTCCGTGCAGATGCCACCGCACGCCGTAAAGCAGACACTGCTAACATGGATATTCGCTACTATAGTGTCATCTATGGTTTGATCGATGATGTGAAATCTGCAATGAGCGGTATGCTGGCTCCTGAACATCGTGAGAAAATCCTTGGTGTTGCAGACGTTCGTGAAGTATTCCGCTCTAGTAAGTTTGGTGCGGCTGCTGGTTGTATGGTGGTTGAAGGTACAATCTATCGCAACAAACCTATCCGCGTATTGCGTGATGACCAAGTTATCTTTACCGGTCAATTGCAATCATTGCGTCGCTACAAAGAAGACGTTAATGAAGTACGTACTGGTATGGAATGTGGTCTGGCCGTTCGTGGCTATGATGTCGAAGCTGGCGATAAGATCGAAGTCTTTGAAATTCAAGAGTTCGCCCGTACTATCTAAAGCCGCTGTTCTATAGCAGAGTATGTAGCAATGCAATATGTCGAATGTGCTAAGCATGCTAAATACTCTGTCGCTATTCAGCTGTACTTAGGCCTATCAGGTACATCCTGCTAGGCCTTTTTTAGCAAATATCATTACTAAATTCTTTAGCCAATAGTTCTATATATTAATAACAATAAGCCCATTAAAGTAAGGTAACAACATGAACCAACGTCTACAACGCTTGTCCGATCAGATCCAGCGTGAGCTTGCTGTTCTTATTCGCGATGAAGTCAATGATCCTCGTCTAACAGGTTTTGTCACGATCTCCAGTGTCAAAGTGAGCCCAGATTTAGGCTATGCAGATATCTATGTCACTATTATGGAGCCTGAGCTCAATGATGCCATGACTAAGACCAATCACGAAGAAAGCGTCAAAGTACTGAATAAAGCAGCAGGGTTTTTGCGTACTGAGCTAAGCCATAGCCTAAAGACACGTACTACGCCGCGTCTACGTTTTCATTATGATGAAGTGACTGCTCGTGGTAACTACATGATGGACTTGATCAGTAAAGCCGTCACCAAAACTGAGCAAAACGAGAATGACGAGTAAGTTATTATTATGTCTATAGCGTCTAAGCAATCTGATAAAAAAGCCAGCAAAGCACCTGAAAAAATAAAAGTTTCAGGTGTCATATTGGTGGATAAACCCAAAGGTATGACCTCGCAGCAAGTTGTGTCAAAAGTGAAGTATTTGTTTAAGTCACCGATACACGATAGTAAAAAGGCTGGTCATACTGGTACGCTTGATCCGATGGCAACTGGTTTACTGCCGATTTGCCTAGGTGAAGCGACCAAATTTAGCCATTATCAACTGGATGCTGACAAGTCTTATCAAGCAACCATTTTGCTGGGTAGCCAAACAGATACGGGTGATGCAGACGGTCAAGTGGTGGCACAATCTGCTATTCCAGCGTTTGATGATGCTTCATTGGCTACTACTGCACAGCAGTTTCTGGGCGCTCAGCAGCAGATACCACCGATGTATTCGGCATTAAAAAAAGATGGCAAAAAACTGTACGAGTATGCCCGCGCTGGTATTGAAATCGATAGACCACCAAGAGATATTACTATTAAGGCAATTGAGCTGCATGCGATTGATGACACACAGGTTCGTTTGATCGTTACTTGTACCAAAGGGACTTACGTACGTGTGTTAGCAGAGGATATTGCGAAAACATTGGGTACGCTTGGACATTTAACAGCATTGCGTCGTACGCAAGTCGGTAATTTTAGTATTGATGAGGCTATTGCTTTATCGGCTTTAGAAGATAAAGACTTAGATTGCCGACACTATCAGTTATTTCCTGTCGATGCGTGCATTGATATCGATGCTGAGTTGATATTGACCGAAGAACAGTGTGCGCGCGTACATATGGGACAGCGCTTAAACGTATCCGATAGCTTGACAGGTAAGCTTAGAGGATATGTTGCAAGCAATGCTGCTTATCAGATATCCAATGCCAGTGAAGCAGAAACTAATATTGCTAGTTCTGATATGGGTACTGAAGACAGCATTGACATCTCGCAGCCTTTAGAGCACGAGCTACCGGTTGATATACGCTTGCTAAATGAGCAAAGAGAATTTCTTGGTTTGGGGTCTGTGAGCTTAAACGGACGTCTACAACCTAAGAAATTGATTCAGCGCTGATAGTAACGTTTTCACCAATGTTACTTAAATAGATAAACTACCACTTAACATTAGCCTGATTTACTAATAGTTTACACTAATCACATACCGTCACATTTTATTGCAGGTTTCGCCTATGGTGAAACCTGTTTTTTTTGTACAGTAGATATACCAGTTAGGGAAGACTGGATTAAAAATAAAATGGAAAAATGATATAAAAATAGAAAAGAAAAATAAAAAATATGTAGAAAGGATATTCTTTAATAAGAAAAAATACGTCAGAGGATGACCACTACTATCATAACAATCACTGATCAAATAATAATAAATAACAAAAATTATCGCATAATAATAAATTCGATTATAAGAATTCAAGTGTAAATAAACAGAAACAAGTATAAATAGAAAAGGAATATCATGAAAACGATCGCTTTTTTACTACATAACAATTTCGAGCAAGCAGAATACGAAGACGTCAATAATCAGCTAAAAGACAAAGGTTATAAGACTGTTCTTATTACTACTAACAAAGACAAAGAAGTGCAGGCTATGCAGCAGGATGTAGATAAAGGTGATACCTTTACCGCTGATATCTTTGCAAAAGATGCAAATGTCTCTGATTATGATGCATTGGTATTACCAGGTGGCACGGTTAACGCGGATACCATTCGTGGTAACAAAGAAGCTCATGACATTATCAACGCTATCGATGATGCAGGTAAGCCATTAGCTGTCATATGCCATGCTTCTTGGGCACTTATCAATACAGGTATTGCTAAAGGCAAAACACTGACCGCCTATCACACGCTGCAAACCGATCTAGAAAATGCTGGTGCAACGTACGTTGACAAGACTGTACAAGTCGATGGTAATTTAATCACTTCACGTAATCCAGATGATATTAGCAACTTCGTCGATGCCATTGATAAAGCCTTATCTTAAATTTTGCTTCATTTATTGAAAGATAGGATATCAAAACCTTTCAATTATTCATAACTACAAACAAGGAAAATATTATGTCTAACTCTAACCCAAACGATACCAAACTTGAGCAACAACGTGCTGAATCGGCAACCGCCGCTCTTAAGAGTCAAACTGAAGATAACCATACTGAAAATAGCGAAGCAGCAGCAGACCGTATCGCTAGCAACTTAGAAAATGCTAAAGAAGACAAATAGTATTTCTGTGTGTCATTCATTATAGGATGACACAGCTGCATTTGGCTTTAGCTTAATCTTAATAACTATTTTAGTATCAATAATTATAAAGTAGATATTTTGAAAAATAATAATGTAGGAGCTAACATGAGTAACTCAACAGATAACATGGATGAGCAAGAAAAAGAAATTCAGCAATTATCAGAAGACATTAATCCTAGTGAGGATGCTACTCCTGATAGTTTGGCAGAAGTCACCACAGCGTCACCACTTGACGATGACGAGCTAGGTGGTAACGCGACACAAGATGATGTTAACAAATAAGCAAGCAGTGTCGTCTGTTGATGAATTGTCCTATTATTAAGGTCAAAACCAAAGTTACAAGTATTATGAAAAACTGCTGCTAGTTCAGCAGTTTTTTGTTATAATTGCCCTCACATTTAAATCAAGTTTTGAATAATATGTGTTGGTTAGCTCCATACCTTAACTAGGTGTTGACGTTGACAAATATAATGCATACGTTCAAACGTGTTAAATGGTCGTTATCTTTAACTGAGCTTGTCGTACACTAGGTCAACTCTAGTAATGCAGGGTTGTCCTGAATGACGCGCAAGTTATTTTATTTACTATTCTACTGCTTTTAATCTGACTCAAATTGTAGTCTGTTCTTAAAGTTTTTAGCATTGCCGGAGATATTTATGCTAACTAATACCGATCGTGAACAAATCATCGCTCAATACCAACGTGGCGAAAATGACACGGGCTCCCCAGAAGTTCAAGTAGCTTTGTTGAGCGCTCGTATCAACGATTTACAAAACCATTTCAAAGCACATAAAGCTGACCATCATAGCCGTCGCGGTCTTATCCGTATGGTTAACACGCGTCGCAAATTGCTTGATTACCTAAAAGGTAAAGATCTTGGTCGCTATACCACTCTTATCAGCCAGTTAGGTCTACGTCGCTAATCTAACGACAATAGTACGAGTGGGTGATAAAATAAAAGACGCCATTATATGGCAGAATTTTAAAATTTTTGCTAACCGCTTGGAACTTGTTTGTTGTTATCGATAAAATAGATTTTTCTAAAAACGGTGTGGAATAGTTTCACGCCGTTTTTTTATGCTTATTCATTTTGAAAGCTATATTTAGATAGCACCATTTGTCTAAAACACATCAAGGTCGACAAACATAAGCGAGCAAAAATGGTGATAATGATGCTGATTGGGCGTTAAAATCCGTATTTCCTATCGATAACGGCTCTGTTCTGCAATTAATTGGTCAATGACTATAAATCACTGTAAAATAATGCCTTGTGAGTTCGATAGTATATCTACTGAATATATAGCGACTACTGATAAAGTACTTGTCTCTTAGCTTACTGCGTAAATCTCTGATTCTTAAAAGCGTAGACATAGCCTAGACGGTTTTTAGCGCCGAAGTCTTTTGACTTAATGTCTGTTTGATAGTATTTATAGTAAAGCCAAAATTGAACGACCAAATATACATAATAGTACAATGTCTAGCACGAAAAGATATATGAAATAATTAGGTAAAGTTATTGGCATTGATTGAGATGATTTCTAATAGAGAGATTGTCAGTTAATGACCATATACACAGAATTTTAATGACAGATATCAGGTTTTTTGAAGCTGATATCACTTTTGTCAGTCAACATTAGGAAGATTATATGACAATGTTTAATACCATTAAGCGTGAATTTCAGTACGGCGACCAGCAGGTCGTTATCGAGACAGGGCGTATTGCTCGTCAAGCGAACTCTATTTTAGTACACATGGGCGGCGTGACCGTACTTGTTGCAGCAGTCGTAAAATCAGAAGCCAAAGAAGGTCAAAACTTCTTTCCATTGACCGTAAACTATCAAGAAAAAATGTATGCAGCGGGTAAAATCCCAGGTGCTTACGGCAAACGTGAAGGCCGTGCGAGCGAGTTTGAAACGCTAACCTCTCGCTTGATCGACCGTCCGATTCGTCCGCTTTTCCCTGAAGGTTATGTAAACGAGATTCAAATCACTGCCACCGTTGTATCATCAGATAAAACGCAGTCTGCAGACATCGCTGCATTAATCGGTGCTTCAGCAGCATTGGCTATCTCTGATGCGCCATTCAATGGCCCTGTCGCTGCCGCTCGTGTTGGTTTTATTAACGGCGAATACGTACTAAACCCAACGACTGACCAGCTTGAAACCAGTGATCTAGATTTGGTCGTGGCTGGTACTAAGTCAGCGGTATTGATGGTTGAGTCTGAAGCAGCTGAGCTGTCAGAAGATCAGATGCTAGGTGCCGTATTGTATGGTCATCAGCAGCAGCAAATTGTTATCGATAATATCGCGTCAATGGCGGAAGAAATTGGTACTGCTAAGCAGCAGTATTCTGCTCCTGAGCGTGATCAAGCACTGACTAGCAGCATGAAAGAGCAGTTCGGTGAGCAAGTTGCGGATGCATACACCATCACTGATAAGCAAGATCGCTACACGAAGCTTGATGAGATCAAACAATCAATCATTGATACGCTTGCTGGTGATGCTGAGTCAGAAGCTTATGCCGATACTGTGTCTGAGCTAAAAGAAATCTACAACGACCTTAAATATCGTACGGTTCGTGACAATATCTTGTCAGGCAAGCCACGTATCGATGGTCGTGATCTTGAGACGGTTCGTGCACTTGACGTACAAGTGGGTGTTCTACCATATACACATGGTTCAGCACTGTTTACCCGCGGTGAGACGCAAGCACTGGTTACTACCACGCTTGGTAACAGCCGTGACGTCAACATGATTGACTCATTAGGTGGCACGATTCGTGACCATTTCATGTTGCATTACAACTTCCCGCATTTCTCAGTGGGCGAGACAGGCCGCGAAGGTATTCCAAAGCGTCGTGAAATCGGCCATGGTCGCCTTGCACGCCGCGGTGTACAAGCGATGTTGCCAGATAGCGAACGCTTCCCATATGTGATCCGTGTGGTATCAGAAATCACTGAATCAAACGGTTCATCTTCTATGGCGTCTGTTTGCGGTGCAAGCTTGGCGTTGATGGATGCAGGCGTACCATTAAAAGCACCAGTTGCTGGTATCGCGATGGGTCTGGTTAAAGAAGGCGAGCGTTTTGCTGTCTTGTCAGATATCTTAGGTGACGAAGATCATCTAGGTGATATGGACTTTAAAGTAGCCGGTTCTAAAAACGGTATCACTGCACTACAGATGGATATCAAGATTGAAGGTATTACCCCTGACATCATGGAGCAAGCGCTTAAGCAAGCCCACGCTGGTCGTATCCATATCTTGGACGCAATGAACCAAGTATTGCCTGAGAGCCGTACTGAAATCAACGCTCATGCACCGAACTATGCTGTTATCGAAATCAACCCAGACAAGATTCGTGACGTTATCGGTAAAGGCGGCGCAACTATCCGTCAGCTAACCGAAGAGACTGGTGCGGTTATCGATATCGATGACGCAGGTACGATTCGTATCTTTGGTGAAAACAAAGCAGCGACCAAAGCCGCTATCGGTAAAATCGAAGCAATAACTGCTGAAGTTGAAGTTGGCAAAACTTATGAAGGTACGGTTGCTCGTATCGTCGACTTTGGTGCATTTGTGAATGTTTTACCAAACACTGATGGTTTAGTACATATTTCACAAATCGCAGAAGAGCGCGTAGAAAATGTATCTGATTACCTAAAAGAAGGTCAGGTCGTTAAAGTGCTTGTGCAAGACGTTGACAACCGTGGCCGTATCAAACTTACTATGAAAGGTGTTGAGCAGAACTAAGGCTCAGTATTTGATATAGTTTGATTCATAAAAACCGCCTTGGGATACTCTTTGTGAGTGCCCAAGGCGGTTTTTTTGTGGGCGCAAAAAAATGATGGCTATCTAAAAAGTCACTTATAAATCGATATTTTTGGGCACATGTATATCGATACGCAGCTTTGGCAGACCTTGTAAGTGCTCAGTCAGTAATGGCAACGTAGCAGTCTGCCAATCTAGAGGCAGCGAATTTATACTCTCATTTGTATTAGATATAGCATCACGCGGATTGTCGGAGATAAGCGGACGAGCGAGTAGCGCAACTCTGCATATGCCTTGGTAGCGTATAAGCGGAATTAATTGCTGCTGCAGGTCAATCAAAGCCGCGATGAGCCAACGCGACCGCGCAGGATGGTATGGGTGGTTTGATATAACGAGGTTGGCGATATAACTTGGTTGATTGCCGTTACTACTGATGCCAAGACCAGCTTGCTCACGTATGCGCTTATGCAGTAAGCAGCTACCAACACTCAGACTGCCATCACGGCAAGCGCTATGATAACGATGATAGTTATCAGGAAATAATGTTTTGGCTCGCGCGAGCACAGGGTCTAGAATGACACCAGCGTTATTGACAGGTAAAACAAGCAGCTGTGCATTGCTATTCAAAATAGAGGCATGCGTAAGTTGCAGAATCGCCATTATAGACCTCTTTGTGAAAGTCCTGCGTTTATTGTGTCTCTGTACTAGCAGGGCTATCCGCTTCTAACTGTGCTATCTGCTGTTCAAGTAGAGCGATTTGTTCGGCCTTCATATCGGTTAGCTGTTTATTCATTGCCAATTGCTCCGCAGCCAACTTTTCTTGTTCAGCCAAGCGTTTACGTTCGTCTTCTAAACGATCAATTTCTTCTTTAGCTAAGCTGTCCGTCTTTGGCAAAGGCGCATTTAAAATAGCTTTAGGATTTGGCGTTTCAATACGCTTATCGTCGTTTGCATTGGTGCTTTCATCAGTGACACTGCTGTCAGTGAGTACAGTGTCAGGCTCGTCAGTTACGATGTCTGGAGTCGACGCCGCTTGAGCCGCCTCGGTTTGCTCATTCATCGTAGGTGGTTGACTGATAGGTAAAACCACCTCTGGCTCGGGTTTTACCCAAAGTAAGTAACCAATAGCAATGAGTATCACCGCAAAAATAAGTACTACCCAAACGCGTCGGCCTGCTTGCGCAGTTTTTGCTTTAGAAGACCTGGTCGATACAGGGCGCATTTTTTTACGGTTCATATTGTGATCAATTGATGGCAAGAATATAAGTAGACCTACTATAGCAAACTCAAAATAAAAAGCCTATCTATTGATAGATAGGCTTAAGTCAGTATTAAATAGTGAGTTGTTTAGGTGGTAGTCTAGAGCCAATACTGGATAACTAGGGTTTGAACTTGACTGTACCACTGGTTCCTGTTGTCATGGCATCGAGAGCAAGCTGATCCTCAAGATGGTTTTTGGCACTGATGGCATCAGGGTCGGGGCGATGTTCTGAATGTCCGCACTTTGTACATTCGATGTATTCATCTGGCGCAGGCGTGACAATATTTACTTGTACCACAGCGTCCATCTCTTGGCATTTTGGACAGCGCACCCCTGCTAAAAATCGACGCTTAGGGCTTGATGACTGATAGCGCATTTAGATAGCCTCGCGTGTCGTTTGAGCATTGGCAGCATCAGTATTTTTTGCATCAGTGAAACCGTTATGGCGTAGCAAGGCGTCGATATTGGCACTACGGCCACGGAAGTTTTCGAAATTGGTTTTGGCTGGAAAACTGCCTCCAACAGACAAGATCGACTCGCGAAAAGCTTTACCCGTCGCTGGGTTAAAAATACCGTCTTCTTCAAACTTACTAAACGCGTCAGCTGATAGCAGCTCAGCCCATTTATACGAGTAATAACCTGCGGCATAGCCACCTGCGAATATATGACTGAAACCATTGGCAAAGCGGTTATAATCAGGTGTTTGCATGATAGCGATATCGCTACGCACAGCATTTAGTGTCGTCAAGATACCCTCATAATCAAGTGCTGGTGTATGGGCGTGAATTAGCAAATCAAACAGTGCAAATTCGATCTGTCGCAACGTTTGTAGTCCGCTTTGGAAGTTTTTGACAGCCAATAGCGCATCAAGTTTGTCTTTAGGCAATGGCTCACCAGTGTCGACATGACTGCTAATAAGGGCAATGCCTTCAGCATCCCAAGCCCAGTTTTCCATAAACTGACTAGGAAGCTCGACGGCATCCCATTCGACGCCATTGACCCCTGCGACATCACCGACCGTCACTTGGGTTAACAAATGATGTAAGCCGTGACCGAACTCGTGGAACAAGGTCAACACTTCGTCATGGGTCAATAAGCTTGGCTTGCCATCAAGTGCAGGCGTAAAATTGCCAACCATAAAGCAAACAGGTAGCTGCTGATGGTTTTGTTCCTCATAGCTATAACGAGACTGAAAACCACTCATCCATGCACCGCCGCGTTTACCGCTGCGCGCAAATAAGTCAAAGTAAAACCCGCCAATCAAGCGATCATCAGCGTCAAATAGCTGATAAAAGCGCACATCATCGTGCCAGCGTGATACGGAATGGCCATCTGCACTCTCATGGCTTTGCTCTTGTACTGTAATACCATATAGACGTTCGACGATGGCAAACAAACCGTTAGTCACTTTTGGCAGTGGGAAGTAAGGACGAATCTCCTCTTGCGACAAGCTAAATTCACTTTGTTTAACTTTTTCAGCGATATAGGCGCTATCCCAAGGTTGCAATTCATCAATGCCATAGTCCTGCGCACATCTCTGTAACTGTGCTAAGTCTTTCTGCGCGGCTGGTGTCGCTTGGGCCGCCAAGTCACGTAAGAATGTCTCTACTTCCAAGACATTGTCTGCCATCTTAGTCGATAGGGATACTTCAGCATAATTATCAAAGCCTAATAACTTGGCCTTTTGTTCACGTAAGGTGAGAATTTGACTCATGATGTCGGCATTGTTTAGTGACTCACCTTTAGCATTGGTATGCGTATCAAATTCAGAGGCGCGCGTGACATAAGCGTGATACAGCGTTTCCCGTAAGCTGCGGTCATCAGCGTGGGTCATAACTGCTAGGTATACAGGAATGTTCAAGCTTGCGACATAATAAGGCGTCGGGAGCGCGTCTATATCTGTTTGACTCAGGGTGCCAGTAGCAAGCTCACGAGTCTTGTACTGTTCACCTGCATCTGCCAACAATGCCAAACCGCTCTCTGTTAAGCCTTTTAGCTGACTTTCTTCTAAAGGCAATGCAAAGGCTTGGGTTGCATCCAAGATATGATCTGAGAAGGTCGCAGATAAAGTAGATAGCTCACTTTGAATAGCGGCAAATTTGTCTTGCTCCGCCTTAGGTAATGCCACCCCTGATAACTCAAAGCTACGTAGTGCCAACTCAATTGCCCGCGCACGTGCAGGCTCAAGTGCCGCAAAAAACTCGGTATCATTAACGATCGTTTGATAGCGGGTAAAAAGTGGCTGATGTTGACCAACCCGTGTTCCGTAAGACGATAATTTAGGCAGTAGTTCGTGGTGGACATGACGAATCTCATCGTTACTCATCACGCCATTGAGATGCGATAAGATCCCCCAGCTACGATCTAGCGCCAGATTGATATGATCAAACTGCATCACATCTGCCAGTGCTTGCTCAGCGCTTAATTTTGCAATGTCAGTGCTATTGTCAGTCACCGCCGTCAAGTTATCTAAAAAACTATTGGCATCGTCGATAGCATTGATGACTTGGGTTTGTAATGTATTTGGCGCAGCATTGGTAAAATCAACAAGGCGCAAATCTGAAGAAGGAAGAGTCATAAAGGTATCCGGTATTAATGATTATTATGAAAGAAACATTAGGCAAACGTAGCTTTTAAATCGCGCTTGATACGAGCTAACTTTGCGACGTACTACGATTCGCGCCATTTAAAATTTATATTTAGTTATATAAAAGATGGGTTCATTTAGTCAAAATACAACCTGAGTACTTATAAACTAAGAGTGAATGCTTAAACTAAAAGTGAATGATCAAAGGGAACGACAAATAAGATAGTAGGCCGAGATAGTAGAAATCTTTAACAATACAGATTGCTCTACTTACAAAGCGCTATCATTTGCTTGCAAATTAACCCTATAGCGAATGAGGGGTAGCTGTTAGCATCAAGATAAAGGAATTCAAAAATTGTACGCCGATCAGGTGTGCAAATAGAAGATGGACAAAAACTATTGATGAATTGCCAGCATGATTTGTTGTTTACCAACAATGATCAGAGCTGCTATTAGTAAGAGATAAGGCAAGATGCCTTAACATTGTACTCATAAAAGAATGTATAGAATCGAAAGTAAATGATAATAAAACAAGGAGCAATATATGAAAGCGACTCTTAAAAGCTTACGTGAAACCAAAGCCAATCCAGCGGTAAGTATCTTTGTTAAGACTCATCGAGCACATCCAGCTAACGAGCAAGATCCTATCGCTCTAAAAAATCAGTTGAAAGTTGTCGAAGATCGCCTAAACAGAGAATATGACAAGAGCACAGCGACGACCATCTTAGATAATATTCATGCAAAGACTAAAGAATTAAACCATAACTATAATCTTGATACTTTAGCTATATTTGCTAGTACAGATGATGTGCAAATCGTCCGTATGCCAATCGATACGACTGAGCGCGTTGTGATATCAGACAGCTTTGCCACTCGTGATTTAGTGCGTGATATGGCCAGTGCGGTACATTACTATACGGTCGTCTTAACTCGCGATAACTCTCGTCTGATTGAAGCATCAAATGATCGCGTCATCAGAGAATTTGATAAAGATGATGATATACAAAACAACATGGAAAACATCCAGTTCCCTGTTGAAAATAACGGGCTGTATACCACAGGTGACGGCGGATCAGATCGCTCATCAAATAACGAAAGTAGCCACTTAAAAGAATACTTTAACCAAGTCGATAAAAGCGTACAAGAGCTATGGGGTGAGCACAAAATGCCACTTGTGATCGTTGGTGACGCCAAAAATATTGGTTACTATAAAGAAGTCTGTGATCGTCCGGATAACATCATCGCCACGGTATCGAATGCCACCAATCTAGAAGATGGTAGCGCTCAGCATATCGTTGATAGTGTACAAGAAGCGGTAGAAGAATATCGTACATCATTACACCATGCTGCTTTGGGCGAAATCGATAAAGCCCGCGGTGCAAATATGCTGCAGACTGATCTACAGGAAGTATATCGTAGTGCATTCCAAGGCGCTGGCGAGACCCTCTATGTACGTCGTGGCTATATCCAATCTGCCAAAATTGATGAAAAAGCGCAAACTCTAAGCCTTGCAAGCGACGCTAGCGCAGAAGGCGTGACTGATGATGCAATCGGTGAAATCATCGAGCATGTTATCCATAATGGTGGTGAAGCGGTATTTATGCCGCAAGATATCATGGGCGAAGATCAACCAATTGCGTTGGTTACTCGTTACTAATTCGGTCATATGCTGATGAGTATCATTTGATTCAACGAACTTATAAGTCGAGTCACTGATACCTCATAACTGACACTGTATAAATATAACAAAAAGCGCTGGTTCAATATGAACCAGTGCTTTTTTTAGTGTCTGTTATTTGTAAGGTTCAGAATAGAGCATTGTTTATCACTATGGTGCACAATGTTTCAATATAGTGCACGCCTTATTTCTTCTATAAATTCATTTATGATTGATCTGTAGGGTTACTATATACCACGTCGACTCTCTATTTTTAGTACTGTGTAAATATCACTAATGTTTGGTACAGCCTATATATATCAGTCTATGAGCGAACTAATAGGATAGATTGTTAAATAACAAAATGGAGCTAATGCTATCAAATTTTGGATAAATAGCGCTTATTTTTGTGAAATATAATAGACAGATGAATAGCCATCGATTTTGCTTGGCATAAGGCTTGCACTGTAGGTAATAGACGGTTAACTACCGTTTATTACTAATCTAAGAGCTAAAAAAATGCCGTCTAGGGTTCCGATACAGTAGAGGAAGCACGTTTTCCCACACTATATGACTGGTCCGAGAGATGGCGGTTCGAAAGAACTACACGGAGGGATAAAAGCCCGGGAGACTCTAAGTGACACTGATCACTTAAGCTCATAACTGTGGAGTTTTTTATGTCATCCGTTTCAATCACTACTTCCGATAGTTCGTCTTCAGATCATTTTACCACACCTTTACCAGGTGGCCATCATTGGTGCGGTCGAATCAATAAAAATACTGTATTAACGCTCAAATCACTGGCAGCCAATGCCAATGCTAGCCTATATGTGGTCAATGCTGATGAGAAGCTTGAGCGCTTCAGTATGCCAGACAGCCTAAAAGCACAGCACACACTATATTTATCTGAAGGTCACGTACTTTACTCCGATATGGGGCGAGTGATGGCCTCTATTATCAGCGATGACCATGGCTGGAATGATGCCATTTGTGGCCCTAGCACCGCTGCGATGATCAGCAGGCAATATGGTAAAAAAACCTTTCAAGATGCTCGTAATGAGCGCTATCAAAACGGCCTTGATGGCTTACTGACAGAGATGTCGAAGTTTGCCCTGAATGAGAGCGACCTTACGGCAACTGTCAATCTGTTCTCCAAAGTCACCCCTGATTTACAAGGGCAGCTATCTTATATCGCTGCTGACAACACCAACCAATCTATTGCCCTACGGTTTGAGATGAATTGCTTAGTATTCATCTGTAACGCCCCGCACCCACTTGATCCATCAGACATCTATGATCCAGCTGATATTGAGCTTACCATCAGTCAGGCAGACCCTATTTTGCCAAAAGGCAAATCGGATGTCTGCCGCGACTCTTGTGAGCAAAACCAGCGTGGGTTTGAAAATAATGCCCGTTATTTTGGTGACTATGAGAATGCTTAATCAGCGTTATGTTTAGTAGCCGCATACGCCGATTTAGCGATTATAAATTCCGAATTTTTGACTGACAAAACGCTTTTATATAGATCCATTTGATTTATATCTGGACCCATCACGTTTAAAAACAGTCATACCAACTAAGATAAGAGAGCACGCTCATGACAATAAATAATGACATCAAGAACAAAAATGAATCTACGCAAAGTCCAGCATCAATAGCTTTAGAGTCAACCGATCTCAAGCACATCAAACAGCGCGAGGTTTGCGCGGCTGGAGAGGGCTGGATGGCAGAGGTCAAACAAGGCCAGACATTACGCATTGTAGATACCGAAGGCAATCAGGCAGTTGATACGTTATTTATCAGTTGTGCGGATACGGCCGAGCGCTATAGCGCCACGGATACGTTGGCACAAAACCAACAGCTGTTTTTGGAAAAAGGCAGCCAGCTGTTTACCAATAAAGGGCGCGTTATTGCCACCATTACCGATGATACTTGTGGTCGCCATGACACTTTGGGCGGTGCTTGTTCATGCGAGAGTAATACCGTGCGTTACGCGCATGACACTTATCCCATGCATAGCTGCCGCAACAACTTTATGCACACCATAGCAACGCACCCAATCGCACAAAAATATGATCTGACCCTACGTAATGTTGGACCCAATATCAATTTTTTTATGAATGTACCCATCACTCCAGATGGCAGTTTGGCATTCGATGATGGTATCTCAGCACCGGGCAAATATGTCGATATCACCGCGCACATGGACATGATTGTCCTCATATCGAATTGTCCTCAGCTCAACAATCCCTGCAATGGCTATAACCCCACGCCCATTGAGCTTGTGATCTATGAGTAAATCGTTTGTAGAGTGAACGACCATGTATACGAATAAAAAATTGAGGAAACTGTGATGTTTAATAAAGTATTGATTGCCAATCGCGGTGCTATCGCTTGCCGAATTATACGCACGCTAAAAGAGATGGGTGTCGGTTCAGTTGCTGTCTATACCGATGTGGATCGTGGCTCACTACATGTCAGTCAGGCGGATGAAGCCATAAATATCGGCTCTGGACCTGCCAGTGACAGCTATCTCAATATGGATAAAGTATTGCAAGCAGCGATCGATTCAGGTGCTGAAGCGATTCATCCTGGCTATGGGTTTTTGTCAGAAAACGCTACCTTCTGTGACCGCTGCAGTAATGCTGGGATCGCTTTTATTGGTCCAACCTCTGAGCAGCTACTGAGCTTTGGGCTCAAGCATACGGCTCGTAAGCTCGCCATTGAGAGCCAAGTACCCTTGTTACCGGGTAGCGAGCTGCTACAAGATATAGACGAAGCATTACGTGAGGCTGAGCGCATTGGCTACCCTGTGATGCTAAAAAGTACGGCAGGCGGCGGTGGTATCGGCATGCGCCTAGTCTGGAATGAGACTGAGCTAAAAGACGCTTATGATTCTGTGCATCATTTGGCGCAAAGCAACTTTAGTGATGCCGGTCTTTATCTTGAAAAGTTTGTAGAACATGCTCGTCATATTGAGGTGCAAGTATTCGGTGACGGGGCAGGTAATATCATCACTTTGGGTGAGCGTGATTGCTCTATCCAAAGGCGCAATCAAAAGGTCATTGAAGAGACGCCAGCGCCGCTATTATCAGATGCACAAAGACAAAACCTACAACAGGTGGCGACCCAATTGATGCAGCAGGTCAACTACCGCTCTGCTGGTACCGTTGAGTTTGTGATGGATGTATCGACCCAAGCGTTTTACTTTTTGGAAGTGAATACCCGCTTACAAGTTGAGCATGGGGTTACCGAAGAGATTTATCAGGTAGATTTGGTGCGCTGGATGATTGAGCTGGCAGCAGGCGAGTTTGTATTGCCAGAACTACCATTACAGGCGTCAGGACATTCGATTCAGGTTCGTCTATATGCTGAAGATCCTATCAAAAGCTTTCAGCCGAGCACGGGTATTTTGACGGATGCCTATTTTGATACAGCAGCGCGGGTTGAGACTTGGATAGAAACAGGTAGTGAGATATCAGCCTTTTACGACCCGATGCTGGCAAAAATTATTGTCACAGCATCTGACCGCACGCAAGCACTGGCGAAGATGAACCAAAGTTTGGCCATGTCACGTATGGCGGGTCTTGAAACCAACCTTGAGTACTTGCAGCAGATTATTGCCTCAGAGACGTTTAGTGAAGGCACGCAAACGACTCGGTTTTTGAATAGCTTTACTTGGCTTAGCCAAAAAATCGAAGTGATACAGTCAGGGGTACAGACAGCCGTGCAAGATGTGCTCGGTCGTCAGGGCTACTGGGATGTGGGCGTACCACCATCAGGGGCGATAGATGGTTTGAGCCTCAATACGGCCAATCAGCTTTTGGACAATCCATTTAATACCGCGGGTCTTGAATGCGTGGTCACGGGACCGACCCTACGATTTCATTGTGACAGTCAAATCGCCATCACTGGCGGTGAAATGGCATGTACGCTGGATGGTGAAGTGCAGCAAATGTGGCAAACCATCACAGTGAGTAAAGGTCAAACGCTTGTTTGTGGCAATATCACCTCAGGCTGTCGCAGCTATATTGCTATCAAAGGGGGTATAGGGGTTCCTGAATATTTGGGCAGTCAAGCGACCTTCAGCTTAGGTCAGTTTGGTGGACACGCTGGTCGTAATTTGCTCATCGGCGATATGTTACCGATTAAACAGTACGACATAGCTAACGATATCAACGTATTACCTATTGCTCAGCGACCAAAGTTCGATGGAGTATGGCAAATCGCTGTAATGTATGGGCCACATGGCGCGCCAGATTTCTTTACCGATGCTGATGTGACGCAGTTCTTTGGACATGAATGGGAGGTGCATCACAACTCTAGCCGTACCGGTATCCGCCTGGTTGGACCTAAACCTGAATGGGCGCGTGAAGATGGCGGTGAAGCGGGGTTACATCCCTCAAATATCCACGATAATGCCTATGCGGTTGGGGCAATTGACTTTACTGGTGACATGCCAATTATTTTGGGTCCTGATGGTCCAAGCTTAGGCGGATTTGTTTGCTTAAGCGTCATTGTCGCCGGTGAGCGTTGGAAAATGGGCCAGCTAAAAGCGGGTGATCGAGTACAGTTTGTATCAGTCAGTTATGAGCAAGCTGCAAAGCTCCATCAACGCTATGACGATATGCTGCGTGCTGATCACTGTGATTTGGTGGATTATGATTTACCCATCATGACAGATAAGACCACATTGCAGACAGCCATATTGGATACATTACCTATCAATGGTGAGCAGCCCAAAGTGGTCTATCGTCCTGCAGGCGACAGTTATCTATTGGTTGAATATGGTGAGCAGGTACTTGATTTGCAATTGCGTTTTCGCGTTCAGGCGTTAATGGAGTGGCTACAAGCGCAGCAGATTGATGCCATCATCGATTTGACCCCGGGCATTCGCTCATTGTTGGTGCATTACCACTCATTAAAATTGTCACAAACCGATCTACTAGCGATGCTCAAAGACGCAGAAAACGCGTTACCCGATATCAAGCACATGCAAGTACCTTCTAGAATCGTTCATCTCCCCATGGCATGGGCTGACTCACAGACCAAGCTGGCAACGGAGAAATACCAGCAACTGGTCTACCCTGATGCGCCTTGGTGCCCTGACAATATCGAATTTATCAGACGTATCAACGGTTTGGCCTCTGCTCAAGCGGTCAAAGACATTGTCTATGACGCCAGTTATTTGGTCATGGGACTCGGCGATGTCTATTTGGGTGCGCCTGTTGCCACGCCGCTTGATCCGAGACATCGCTTGGTCACGACCAAATACAATCCAGCCAGAACATGGACACCAGAGAACGCCGTGGGCATCGGCGGTGCTTATATGTGCATCTATGGCATGGAAGGCCCAGGCGGTTATCAGTTCGTTGGTAGAACGCTACAAATCTGGAACCGTTATCGCTCACACCCGAGTTTTGAAGCCGAAAAACCTTGGCTACTGCGATTTTTTGATCAGATTCGCTTTTATGAAGTCAGTGAAGAAAAGTTGCTATCAATGCGTACGGCATTCAAAGCAGGTGAGCTGGCGATTGAGGTCGAGGACAGCGTGCTCAATCTCGCTGAGTATTACGACATGTTGCATGAGAACAAAGACAGTATCCAGACATTTAAAGATCAGCAGCAGGCTAACTTTGATGCTGAACGACAACGCTGGAAACAACAAGGGCTGGATCAGTATATTGGCGAAGATATTGACACAGTGGAGGTGTTATCAGATATCACCGTGCCCGAAGGTGGCATAGTCGTCAACGCGCACATGATGGGTAGCGTCTGGAAGATCTCTTGTGCGGTAGGTGATGTCATCGATGAAGGCCAGACTCTGGCAATCATAGAAGCGATGAAAATTGAGATACCGATTGTCTCACCTGTTGCCATGCAGGTCGTGAGTATCGAGATTGAGATTGGCATGACGGTGAAACCCGAGCAGCCTTTATTCGTACTGGCACCTGTTGCTGTTAACGAAGCGCAGGTAACAGACATCGCGATCTAGCAGGTTTTGTAGGGATGTATCTGGTCGATAGTCAAAAAATACCGACAACCATATTTGAGAATAAGAGAGAACACTCATGCAAAAGAATTTGACGATTAACGATTGGCGAAGCGCTTATTGTAACGGTCACATTCAGCTCGGCGACTTGCTGGAATACGTGGCAAGCATTGACAATGACAACAACGCTTGGATTGAGATTGCAACGCCTGAGCAACTTACCGCACAGATTGAAAGTATCGCGCCGCAAAACCCCAAAGATTTACCATTATACGGCATACCGTTTGCGGTAAAAGACAACATCGATGTGGCAGGATTTCATACCACGGCAGGCTCATCATCCCCTTTGTATTTGGCTGACAAAGACGCGCATGTGATTGCCAAGCTTAAAGCTGCAGGCGCTATCGTTATTGGTAAAACCAATCTTGACCAGTTCGCGACAGGATTGGTAGGTACACGCTCACCTTATGGGGCAGTGGCCAACAGTTTCAATCCTGATTATATCAGTGGTGGCTCAAGCTCAGGCTCCTCCGTTAGTGTTGCCAATGGAGTAGTACCTTTTGCGCTAGGTACAGATACGGCAGGCTCTGGACGAGTACCAGCTGGGCATAACAATATCGTAGGTTTGAAGCCAACCAAAGGCTGGTTTTCCAGTACTGGTCTCATTCCAGCTTGTCGCTTGCACGATGTGATCTCTATCTTTGCGCTTAGCGTTAATGATGCGTGGCAAGTAGCTCAGATAATGAAAGGCTACGATGCAGAGGATGATTATAGCCGCGCCCATCCTGCCACTGCGCCAGTTGCCTTTAGCCTTGGCAAAATCGCGATTCCTGATACCTTAACATTCTATGGTGACAGTCAGTCACAGCAAGCGTTTGAGCTGGCTATTTCAAAGTTACAAGCCATGGGTTACGAGGTCACGCCAATAGATTTTACAGTTTTTGATGCGTTAGCGGATACCCTCTACAACGACAGCTGGGTCAGTGAACGTACCTTTGCAGTCGAGCAGCTTGTGGCGCGTGATGAGCTGCTACCCATTACCCGTCAAATCATTAGCCAAGCCGATAACTATAGCGCCGTTGATGCGATGAGCGCTGAGTATACGCGCGCTGCACTCAGCCGCCAAATTCAGCAAGTGCTGTCTGAGTTCGACGCCTTAATGGTTCCTACCGCGCCGACCATCTATACCATCGATGCCGTCAATTCGGATCCGTTAACAAAGAACAGTCATATGGGTGCGTATACCAATTTTGTGAATTTGGCTGACTTATCGGCATTGGCCTTACCAAATGTGATTGCGGATGATGGATTACCACGCGGCATCACCTTCATTGCGCCCGCTTGGCACGATGAAGCATTGGCCAATTTCGGTCATCAGTGGCAAACCGCTCTCGAGATACCGATGGGAACGTCAGAGCATCACTATCAATCTGAACCAGCTCAAACTACTAAATCGCCATCGCTTATACCGCTTAGTACCGTATTTGTTAATGACAGCAGTGTGGATCTAGCAGTGGTTGGGGCGCATTTGAGTGGTATGCCGCTCAACTATCAGCTGACCGATCGCGGCGGTGTATTGTCCGAACAAACTCAAACGGCAGCGACCTATCAGCTGTTTGCCTTAGCAGGAGCAACACCTGCCAAACCAGGACTCATGCGCCATAGCGACGGACGCGCCATCGAGGTAGAAGTCTGGCGTATTCCTAGCGCAAGGTTTGGCGAAATCGTTAACGAGGTACCTACGCCATTGGGTATCGGCAACGTTGAGCTGGCAGACGGTCGCTGGGTGAAAAGCTTTATTTGCGAACCATACGGTTTTGAAGGCAGTACCGATGTGACCCGATTTGGTGGCTGGAGGGCGTACATCGCCAAACAGTCTGAACCTATTGCTTAGACCAGATAGTAGATGCACAAATTTATGCATGATCTAAAACAGCAGCGCTTGCCATGTCATTTTCCCTGATGGCATAGCAAACACTTATCAGCAGACACTCTCATAATGAGACTGTCCATATTCAAGGAGTAAGACTCATGAATCGACGCTTATTTACTTTTGCCGTTCTCTCAAGTTTTATGCTATTTGGTTGTGACAATACTGCCACCGTATCTGCACCTGAAGGCGCGGCGGCATCAGAAGAAGTCACCGCCGCAAACGACGATCCTATCTCTATTGGTTATAGCGATTGGCCTGGCTGGGTGGCTTGGCAGATTGCGATTGATAAAGGCTGGTTTGATGAAGCAGGCGTGAATGTCGAGTTTCAGTGGTTTGATTATTCCGCCTCATTATCTGCTTTTGCCTCCAACCAATTAGACGCTATTTCTGTGACCAATGGTGACAACCTTGTCAACGCCGCGAGCGGTAGTGAAGGTATCATCATCTTGGTTAACGACTATTCGGCAGGTAATGATCAGATCATTGCCAAGCCCGGTATCACGAGCATAGCGGACCTAAAAGGCAAATCGATTGGGGTTGAAAAAGGCTTGGTTGATCATCTATTGCTCAATAGTGCGCTGACTGACAACGGCCTCACGGAAGCGGACGTGACACTGGTGAATGCCACCACCAACGAGCTGCCACAAGTTTTCACCAATGACAGTATTGATGCCGTTTCTATCTGGCAGCCCAACGCCAATCAAGCGCTAAAAAACGTACCGAACGCAAAGGCTATCTATACCTCAGCGGACAAGCCAGGGCTTATTTATGACACTTTAGCGGTCAGTCCCGCCAGTTTATCTGCACACAAAGCTGAGTACGTCAAAATTATCCAAGTGTGGGGCAAAGTCGTTAACTACATCAATGATCCTGCTACCAGAGAAGATGCGATTGGCATTATGTCTAGCAAGGTCAACGTCCCTGCCGAGCAATATAAAGACTTTTTGAATGGAACGAAGCTCATGAGCTTAGAGGACAACAAAAAGGTTTTTGAAAAGTCTGATGCGCTGAGCTCTATCTATGGCTCAAGCTATCACGTCAACCAGTTCAATATCGACAATCAGATTTATGATCAACAGCTAGATATCGATAAATTGATCTATCCCAACCTAATCACTCAGTAAGGTTAATCGATATTTAGTTTAGTCGTTACGGTGTCGTCATCATCATCTTAGAGGGTCGCTCATGAGTCATATCAATAAAAATCTCACCAAGAAAACCAAGCTTGGGCTCAATGTGCTCTCATTTTTGATTCCAATCTTATTATGGTGTGCGGTCAGCTATCTGCCTTTTATTTGGCATCCGCAAGTTGAAATCACTGAGGCAGGTGCGAGCACTTATCTGCAAGAAGGCAGTCGCATTGATAGGTCGGTATTCTATCAAGAAGCGCAGGACGCGATGGCATCTGATACGCCGCCCCCGCAAGGCAAACTGGTCAACCCAATCTATCTGCCAGCGCCTGACGAGGTGGCCACAGCAATGTTTACCGCCTTTGTCACGCCGCCTGCGCAAGCGGATGGTCCGTGGTTACATGAGAGCCTTTGGCAAAGTATACGTACCGTATTTATTGCTTTTCTTCTCTCATCAATCGTTGGTATTCCACTAGGGCTAGTGTGTGGGTTTTCTCAAAAAATCGCCCAGATCACGCAGCCCTTTGTCGAGTTTTTTCGCTACCTACCAGCACCTGCATTTGGCCCTTTAGCGGTCGCCATACTGGGTATTTACGATGGTCCTAAAATTGCCATCATTGTGATTGGGACTTTGTTTCAGCAGATTTTAATTATTGCTAATACCACCCGTACGATGGATCTTAGCTTGATTGAAGCGGGATATACCCTTGGTACTACCAAACTCAAAAGCTTTTTTTATGTGCTACTGCCTGCTGTACTGCCTGACGTCTATCGAGACTTGCGTGTGCTACTGGGCTGGGCATGGACATATCTGATTGTCGCCGAGCTGATAGGGACGACTTCAGGTATCACATGGTTCATCGTCCAACAAGCCCGTTATCAGCAATTCGATAATGTCTATGCAGGTATTCTTCTCATTGGGTTTATTGGGCTGGGGACAGATATTTTGTTGTACCAGCTTGGTAAGAAACTCTTCAAATGGAAAGCGAGTATTTAAATGATGACTAATAATATGACTGCTTCAGGCTCAGTAGATAGTGCTTCAATAAATAGTGCTTCGATAGACAAGGCTCATACTAGCTCTCACAGGACAACTGATGAGTATTTCAAAGCGCTCTACCAGCGAGACGTGGTGTTACAGGTAGATAAGCTGACGCAATCATTTGACCAAGGCGGCAGTAAAAAGGTAATCCTACAAGATGTCAGTTTGCAGATTCATGAGCGTGAGTTTGTTTGCGTGATTGGTCCATCAGGTTGTGGCAAGTCGACGTTAGGACGCATCATTGCAGGTTTGGACGCTTATCCAAGTGGCGAGGTAATCGTTGATAAAGAAGTGGTCAAAGGGCCGAGCGCTAGCCGTGGTATGGTCTTTCAGGGTTATACCTTATTTCCTTGGAAAACCGTCAAACAAAATGTCATGTTTGGTCCCATTATGGAAGGTCGTAGTAAGTCAAACGCCGAGCGTAGCGCCCGTGAATGGTTGGATATCGTGGGTCTGAGCAAATACGAAAACCATTACCCGCATCAGCTGTCAGGAGGCATGAAGCAACGTGTCGCCATTGCACGAGCGCTCATCAATGAACCCAAAGTACTCATCATGGATGAGCCCTTTGGCGCGCTTGATCCGTATACTCGCCAAAAGATGCAAAAGCATCTGCTGGATCTCTGGCGCAATATCGACATTACTATTGTGTTTATCACGCATGATATGGACGAAGCGGTGCTGCTCTCAGATCGCATTGTGGTATTAAAAGCCAATCCAGGTGAGGTGCAAGACATTATCGAAGTACCACTGGCACGGCCGCGTGACCCTGATATCGTCACGGACAGCCGATTTTTGCAATTAAAAGCTCGTATTAATAATATTGTTCACAATCCGCAGCCACAGCCGGACTTCGATCCTGCTTTGGCTGAGATGCCAGATATTCCGCGTATGGTTCCTTTGGATAAAAAAGATCAGCAGATCAATCATTGATATTAGCGGCTAAAAAAATCATATAGTTACTAATTATCATCGTTGTCAGTGATACCGTGCCACGGTTATGTATCCTCTTTATTGTGCATGACCGCGTCATGCGATATCAGCCTCACTTAGCAAGACGATTACCGATTATATTTGATTAACTGCTGCTGATAAATACGACTGCTGTTATACTCAGTAGCGTATTCATTTGCTTATCGACCTTTTTATGACGACTGACCCTATGACTACCACCTCTTTTGTTTTAACCAGCTACAACATCCATAAAGGCATGTCACCTCTAAACCGTCAGGTGAAAATGCAAGGTATTGCTCAAGCGCTAGAAGCCGTGGGTGCGGATATATTGTGTCTACAAGAAGTGCAGGGACAAAACCTCAAACGCAACATGCAATATAACGAATATCCTAATCAGTCTCAGCATGAGTGGTTTGGTGAGTTTTTAGATCTAGAAAATAGCTATGGAAAAAATTCAGAATACGAGAATGGTCATCACGGCAATGCCGTATTAAGCCGATTCCCGCTAGACCCAAAACACAATGTCAATATTACCGTCAATAGGCTAGAGCAGCGTGGTGTCCTGCACTGTGAAGTACAGCCTATCGGTTGGGAGCGTCCAGTCGTGGTGCTATGTGCGCATCTGAATTTATTTGAGCGCGATCGTATCAAGCAATATCAGGCTATCAGCGATTATGTGAAAAATGAGATTGCACCTGATCAACCGCTCATCTTGGCAGGCGATTTTAACGATTGGAAAAAAATGTCTTGCGACAAACTGGCGACTGAGCTTGGCATGATAGAAGCATTTAAACATTGTCATGGCAAATTGCTACCGACGTTTCCAGCAAAACTGCCAGTGCTCAGCCTAGATCGTATCTATCTGCGTAATTTGGTCGTCAAAGACGCATGGGTACATAGTGGAAAGCCGTGGTCATCACTGTCGGATCATTTGCCGATTAGTGCAGAACTTATGCTGCCATAATACTTTCTTAATACTTTGTGGTGATTTGCTTGAATGCGCTGCCTTGATAATCTATCGAGACTAAAACATTTTTTTAGCAAAAATACTATCGACTAAAATCGTCCCTTATGAAATAGTCATCTAACTTGAAATAAATAGTAAGCACTACCTAATAAACAAAATATAAGGATATTCTGCAATGGCAACGCCAGCTACTAATGACAACAATCAGCAACCTCAACGCCCCAATACCCAGCACGCTGCACTAATACGTGAATTCGGTGAACCTGAAGTAATGATATATCAGGATGGTGTCGATATCCCTGAATTACAGGACGATCAGGTATTGGTAAAAGTCGCCTACGCCGGTATCAATCCTGTCGATTATAAGACCCGCCAAGGCAAAGGCTGGGGCGCAGAAAATATCCAAAAACAAAAATTTGATAACGACCAGCCTGCCATTTTAGGATTTGACGTATCAGGTACAGTGATTAATAGTAATAGCGATAAGTTCGCTATTGGAGATCGCGTTGCCGCCTTGACCTTCACTGGTGGTTGCTATGCGCAGTATGTGGCGGTAGACACCAAAATGCTCGCGAAAGTGCCAGAGAATGTCACCTTAGAGCAAGCAGGGGCATTGCCTTGTATCGGACAAACGGCGATACAGTTTGTAGATTTTGCTGATATTCAAGCAGGTGAGCATGTGGTAATCAATGCACCAGCAGGCGGCGTCGGTCACTTACTGATACAGCTATTAATGGACAAAGTGAGCCGTGATGATATCAAGGTCACCGTTATTTGCTCACCAGAAAAATATGCCAAGCTCGATGAGCTTATCGATACCGACAAGCTGGCAGGCTGGATTGATTATACCAAAGATGAAGCGTTTCCTGATTTGCAAGCCGATGTGCTACTTGACTTAGTTGGCGATGAAGCAGGTGTTCGCGCGCTGAGTGTGCTCAGATCGGGCGCGCGCGTGAATGTGTTGCCAACCATTTGGGTCGATAAGCTCAAAGAAGCTGGCAAAGCGAAAGGCCTAAAAGTATCAGGTTATAAAGCGCAGCGTAGTGGTGATGATATGGCGCGTGTTTTACAGCAAGTCGCTGATGGTCAATTAACCTTAAAAATCCAAAAAATATATCCACTCTCTGAGGTTGTGGCCGCTCATCATGAATTACAAAAGGGCGATGCATTCGGCAAAATCGTCCTTGCTGCTTCTGAATAAGGGGCGCTCACCAGTTTTTTAAAAATCATAGGATCCTTTACGTACTTCATAAAACTCTACAAGAATGGTGTCTCTGACAACACAAAAGACCTACTCTCTAGTGTTGTCTGCTGTAGGATAGTGAGAGACACACTGATAAATGAAGTAATAACAAAGGATGTTATATGACTATGAATAAAAACATTGAGAATAAAGATACAGAAAATAAAAAAACAGACGAAAAAGTCACGGATCATGTCGCCTATGAAGCGCAAGTGCGTGAAGAGATAGAAGCATGGAAAAACCCTGATAAAGGCGTTTTGGACAAAGCTTTTGCGGCACTTAATACGCCTATTATCGCGGCAGGTGATGCACTAATGGATGTGCCACAATTTGGCGATTCTTTAAAAAAAGCAACTGAGCAAACCATCAGTACTTTGAGTAATGCCGCCAATTGGACATTGAACATTCAAGACGTTATCGAGAGCTATCAAGAGGAAGCTGATATTGAAGGCTCGTCAATCAAGACGCTTTCTGATATTAAACATCTACCAATTGCGGTTGTCGATAAACAAGTCAAACTTCTCAAAAGTAAATATGTCGCGCTCACCAGTGCGCAAGGTGTGACGACAGGTGTAGTTGGCTGGGTAGGTATTCCTGCCGACGTAGTTGGTCTTATCACTGCCAATCTACGCGCTATCGGAGAGTATGCGACTTACTATGGCTTTGACATGAATGATAAAGGCGAGCAGTTGTTTGCCATGTCTTTGTTGGCGGTGGCTACTTCTGCCTCTGCTGAAGCTCGCAAAGCAGCACTGGATGATACCCGTGCGATGATTAAAGATCCAGAAACGCAGGCATTTAATCAGATTAATGAAGAGGTCATGTCGCGGGTACTGCGCCAAACAGCAACCAAAGTGGCGACCAATATGGTCAAAACAAAAGCCGCGCAAATCATTCCTGCGGTGGGTGCAGTAGTGGCAGGCGGTGTTAATGCCAACTATACGGCCAATGTCTGCGAAGCGGCGCATCAATGCTACCGTGAACGTTTTTTAGATCGCCTTGTATAGGTAACCGGTTACTCAAAATGACCATGGCAGTTTTAGCGTGCAAGCATTTGCCGAAAGGTTAGGCTAATTCGACCAGTATCGACAGTTTTTGTTTTAGTGATAGTATGTTTCCAAAAGGTTTGTGTATCACCGTGCATGACAATTAATTGACCAGACTCAAGATAAAGCGCGACTTTGTCTTGAGTTTTTTTGTGCTTAAAGACAAACTTACGAGTGGCACCAAGGGATAAAGACGCAATGAGTGGTTGATGACCGAGCTCTTTTTCATCATCGGCATGATAGCCCATACCATCAGTGCCAGTTGGATAATAGTTGAGCAAGCAGGTGTTGAAATGCGCCTCAATACCCATTTTTGCCAAAGATTTTTCTACATGTTGTTTCACGTGGAACACTGTATCTGACCATGGAACTGTTTGTCGCGTGTGCCCTGAATACTGGTAATCTGCATCCGTGTCTCCCATCCAGACAATTTGGCGAGTCGTCACATGAGTTTTACCAAATAACGTCACCATATCTGATTGCCAAGGTAACTCATTTAGCAACGTATCGTATAGGGCATTGGCATCGTCTATGACTATGCCTAAATCGTTTACATCACCATCATAGGGCAATATATTATCTGTGGGTACAGGCGCGAAAAGGTCAGTCATAGATCAATAGTTATCTCTCATTATTTGCTGCGTTGATAGTGCTCTTGAATGATCTGAGCACACAGTTTGGGCGCTTCCATTGGCAGCAGGTGACCATAATCTAGCAAGGAGATGATGCTGCTATCAGGCACAAATTTTTGCCATTGTTGTCGTACTTTATCATTGATGAATAAGGTAGGCTTACCGGTAATCAGCGTATAAGGGCAGCGCATTTTTTTGAGTGCGGCATCGATATGAGGCGCACCAAAATAGTTGGCCAGCTCTTGCTCTGGAGCAAACATCAAGCTGTAGCTTCCATTTGGATTTTTGCTCAAGCTCTGTTCGGCAAAGACTTGCAAATGCTCGTCACTGATGCGTCTATAAGCACGCTGCGCACGCAAGTTTTCATAATAAGCATCAACACTCGGCCACGTAGATTGCCGATTTACTGTGCTTTTGAAAGGCTCACGGCTCAGTAGGATAGAACGCGGTAACAGATTATATAAGGTGGCTTGGTTTTTAGTGAATGTGACAGGCTCTATCAGATAAAGCTGTGAAAACAGCTCTGGACGTTTGGCTGCTGCCATGGCTGTGGCGGTTGCGCCTTGTGAATGTCCGATACCGACGACAGGCTTATCTTGTGTTTTTTCTAAAAACTTAATAAGCAGGTCAGCATCTTGCTCACGCGTCAGACGACGGCTTTGCGGTTTGTCATACCAATAGCCACGTAGGGCAAGCGAGCTGATGTCAAACTCAGTCGCCAGCTCATTTAATAATGGCGTATAGGTGCCAACGGTGAAACTATTACCACCATAAAAATGCACGGGTGTGCGGCGATGGTTATCTGACTGAACTGACTGATTGAGCTGGCTAAGAGTATAGTAACGTGCTTTTTTACCATCAAGATTGATGCTGTTTGTAAATGCTTCCATAAAATAAACACTTCCTTGTGGTTTATTTTGATGGGTCTTAGTTATCTTCACCTAAGAAACCACCGCTTTGACGTTGCCATAATTTAGCATAGACGCCATCGCGTGCGAGCAGTGCCTCGTGACTGCCTTGTTCAATGATGCGACCTTTGTCCATCACCACTAGTCGATCCAGTGCCGCAATGGTTGATAAACGGTGGGCAATGGCAATCACAGTTTTGCCAGTCATCATGTCGTTTAAGCTTTCAGTAATGGCAAATTCGATTTCAGAGTCAAGGGCACTCGTGGCTTCATCAAGTAGCAAAATTGGTGCATTTTTGAGCATTACGCGGGAGATGGCGATACGCTGGCGCTGACCACCTGAGAGTTTGACGCCGCGCTCACCGACTTGAGTATCAAGGTCAGTATTGCCTTTGTCATCGCTTAAGTCTTTGATAAAGTCCCAAGCTTGCGCTTGCTTAGCGGCTTTGATGATGTCTTCGTCAGTAGCATCTGGGCGACCATAAGCGATGTTTTCACGGATGGTGCGGTGCAACAGTGAGGTGTCTTGGGTTACCATACCAATTTGCTGACGTAACGATTCTTGGGTGACCTCATCAATCGCCTGTCCGTCAATACATATTTTGCCACTATCGACATCAAAGAAGCGTAGTAGTAAATTCACCAAGGTTGATTTGCCAGCGCCTGAACGTCCGACCAGACCAATTTTTTCACCTGGTTTGATGTCCAAATGAAAGTCGTCCAACAGTTTGACGCGATTGGTTGCCAATGCAGTAGCTGCGGTTTTTGCCTCATCGACACGTGCCCCTTCATCATCAGCAACGCCAGCATCATCTTCATAGCCAAAATCGACATGATCAAAGACAATGTGACCATCGGTGACCGTTAATGTTTGCGCATTAGGCTTATCGACGATTTTTTGCGGTGCTGATAGAGTACGCATGCCGTCTTGTACCGTACCGATACTCTCAAACAAACTGGTAGTCTGCCACATGATCCAGTGTGTCAAACCATTTAAACGCAGTGCCATAGCAGTCGCTGCGGCAATCGCACCGACACCAACATCACCTTGTTGCCACAAATACACACCAATAGCTGCAGTCGAGCCAATCAGAGTCACACTGATGGCATGGTTGACGACCTCAAGATAGCTGACCCAGCGCATCTGTGCGTGTACCGTACCCAAAAACTGATTCATCGCGTATTTGGCATAACCCAGTTCGCGCTGCGAGTGGCTAAACAGCTTGACGGTCATGATATTGGCATAAGCATCGGTGATGCGCCCGGTCATCAAGGCACGGGCATCCGCTTGCACAATGGCCGTACGTTTGAGCTTTGGAATAAAGTACCACATGGCAAGCCCAAACAGCACAAACCAAACCGCAAACGGAATGAGCAGCAAGCTGTCCAGATTAAATAAAATCACCCCAGTAGTGACAAAATATACCACCACATACATCATCATATCCGTGATGGTCATCACCGTATCACGCACCGCAAGTGCAGTTTGCATCACCTTTGCTGAGACACGTCCTGAAAACTCATCTTGATAAAACTGCATCGATTGTCCGAGCATGCGGCGGTGAAAACGCCAGCGCATTTGCATCGGAAACACGCCCTGAATGACCTGAAAATGTATCAAGGAAGACATGGCAATCCAAAAAGGACTGAGGATCAAGACGGCAAACATTAGCAGCAGCATATCGCTTTTTTCTGCCCATAACGTCTGCGGGGTATAAGCACCCAGCCAATCCACCAAGTTACCAATCCATGCAAACAGCATGGCTTCATAGACCCCGACGCCAGCGGAGAGGATCATAAATAAGAACAGCCAGCCGCGCAAACCATGCGTACAGGCCCACAAAAATCTCAATAACCCCTTACGAGGTAATGGCATAGGCGTTTCAGGAAAGGCGGGGAGACGGGATTCAAAAAAGCGAAATAGAGCGTTCATAGGCGGCAATAATACGTCAAACCAGAGCGGTTTTGAGTCGTTACTTATGTTAATAAAATAGCAGGGTATTTTAGCAAAACTTGGCAATCAGGCATGCAGTAAATTGTAATTTGCCAAATATGAAACTCATTAATGCGGCGTTGATAGGCATGATAACTGTAGAGATAATGACAAATAGATTGCTGTCAAAAATATATTTTGTTACCTTCTAGACCTCAACTTACTTAGACATTCAAATACTGTCTTTACAATAATATTTCTCCAAAAATCAGCTGGATAGAAAGCGACTTGCTTAGCACTATATTGCCAATATATGAGTAATAAACACCTGATATCTAAATCCAAAAGGTAGAAGCTAATGATGTATTTAACCATTGCGGTGTTATGTAGCGTCGCCGTCTCAGTACTTTTAAAAATATTGCGCCAAAAGAAAATGGATATTCGTCAGACTATCGTCGCGGGTTATCCGGTCGCTTTTTTATTGACTTGGTTTTTATTAAAGCCTGATGTCGGCGCCATACATGCGCTTGATAATGCTTGGGGTATTATCATTGCACTTGGCATTTTACTGCCATCCGTATTTATCATTCTTGGACGTGCTATTGAGGCGGTGGGAATGGTAGCAACGGATGCCTCCCAGCGTTTATCATTGATTATTCCGATCATTGCCGCTTTTTTGCTATTTGGTGAGGTGCTGACAGGTACGCGTGTGCTGGGATTGGCACTTGGCTTTTTGGCACTAGGAGCACTGGTTTATCGACCACAGCAAAAAGATACTCCTAAGCAAACAAAATACACACCGCTCTGGCTATTCGGTGTATGGGCGGGTTACGGCATCATCGATATTTTGTTTAAGCAAGTTGCCAAGCAGGGCACCGCTTTTCCGTTGACACTTTTTGTGAGCTTTGGTGTCGCAGGTCTATTGTTGTTTATCTATCTACTCGTTACTCGGGTGCGCTGGCAAAAAGATGCTCTTGTCGCTGGGTTGCTACTTGGTGCGCTCAACATGGGTAATATTTATGCTTATGTCAGAGCTCATCAAATGCTGCATGATTCACCCAGTATTGTGTTTACGGGTATGAACGTGGGTGTCATTGCCGTGGCGACATTGATCGGTGTGGGTGTGTTTAAAGAGCGACTCAATCGCATCAATATATTGGGGTTATTACTCGCAGTATGCTGTGTGGGCGTCTTATTTTTAGCGTGAGATATGTTGTCCAAAGAAGAATTCAGTAGAATTTTTAGCAATGTTGTCACGTTTTCTATATAGGCATACTTACCATCCTATGATAAGGTCATCTACAAATAGTAAACCTTATATAGGTCATAAAAAGCTTGGTTTATAATGTTCAATTTCACTCAATAAAAATAGGATGTACTTTTAATGGAATACGACAATCAGTTACAGCGCATAAAAGACGGTTCAGGGTTTATCGCTGCGCTCGATCAAAGTGGCGGCAGCACGCCAAAAGCGCTAGAAAACTATGGTGTTAGCAGCGATGCTTTTGATAGTGATGAAGCCATGTTTGATTTGGTGCATGAGATGCGTGCCCGTATCATGACGTGCGACTGTTTTGACAATGAGCGTGTGCTTGGTGCGATCTTATTTGAAGATACCATGGAGCGTGACGTCAATGGTAAGTCGACCGCCAACTATTTGTGGGAAGACAAGCAAATCGTTCCATTCTTGAAAGTAGATAAAGGTCTAGCAGAGCAGATGAGCGGCGTACAAGTTATGAAGCCGATGCCTAATTTAGACCTGTTGCTAGATAAAGCAAAAAACTATCCGGTATTTGGCACCAAGATGCGCTCAGTCATTTATGAGCCAAACGTCGATGGTATCGAGCTCGTTGTACAGCAGCAGTTTGATGTGGCAAAGCAAATCATCTCAAAAGGCTTGATGCCAATCGTTGAGCCAGAGGTCAACATCGACAGTGCTCAAAAGCATGATTGCGAAGTGTTGTTAAAAGCCGATATTCTACGTAATCTGGAACGCTTAAATGACGATCAGCAAGTGATGCTCAAGCTGACTTTACCTGAAGAGCCTGGGTTTTATCAGGAACTGGTAGACCATCCAAAAGTGCTCAAAGTAGTGGCGCTATCAGGCGGTTATAGCCGCACTGATGCGTGCGCGAAGCTCAAACAAAACCCCGGTATGATTGCTAGCTTCTCGCGTGCCTTTACCGAGGGATTGAGTAAGCAGCAAAGCGATGAAGAGTTTGCTGATACTATTAATACGTCGATTGAAGAGATTTATCAGGCGTCGAAGGTTTAATAGTACTAGATAAACCAAAAATAAAAAGCCCAAACCTGACTATCAGGTTCGGGCTTTTTTAATAAAGCTAAAAAGCTTACACCTCTTTATACAACTGACGTCCTTCCTTATTATATTTTTCCATCATCTCAGCCATGCCTTGACGAACTTCTTCAGCACTGGCTTCGCCTACTTGTCCGACCAGTTCTGTATCGACTTTCTTGATCAAATGATCCGCATCGCTTAAGTCGCCTGATTGCGGCGTTACCTTTTTATTAGCGGCATCTTTATCAAGTCCAGCTGCATATTCACGCACGTTTTGAGTGATTTTCATTGAACAAAATTTCGGGCCACACATGGAGCAGAAATGCGCCGACTTGTGTGCGTCTTTTGGTAGGGTCTCATCGTGATATTCACGTGCGGTATCGGGGTCGAGCGCTAGATTGAACTGATCATCCCAGCGGAATTCAAAGCGCGCTTTGGATAGTGCATTGTCACGTGCCTGCGCACCGGGATGACCTTTGGCAAGGTCGGCGGCGTGTGCAGCAATTTTGTAAGTGATGATGCCGTCTTTGACATCTTTTTTGTTTGGTAGACCCAAGTGCTCTTTTGGTGTGACATAGCACAGCATCGCGGTACCAAACCAGCCAATCATCGCTGCGCCAATCGCACTGGTGATATGGTCATAACCCGGTGCGATGTCAGTTGTTAATGGCCCTAAAGTATAAAACGGCGCGTCAGCACACAGCTCAAGTTGTAAGTCCATATTTTCTTTGATGCGGTTCATCGCCACGTGTCCAGGGCCTTCGATCATTACCTGTACATCATGCTCCCATGCCACTTTGGTCAATTCACCAAGCGTGCGTAGCTCACCAAACTGCGCCTCATCATTGGCATCTTGCAAGCAGCCAGGACGTAGGCCATCACCTAGGCTGAACGCCACATCATATTGCTTCATAATCTCGCAGATATCTTCGAAATGCGTATATAAAAAGCTCTCTTTATGATGTGCCAAACACCACTGTGCCATGATAGAGCCACCGCGTGAGACGATACCCGTTAGGCGTTTTGCGGTCAGCGGTACATAGCGTAGTAGGACGCCGGCATGAATAGTGAAGTAATCTACGCCTTGCTCTGCTTGCTCAATCAACGTATCACGGAAGATTTCCCACGTCAGATCTTCTGCGATGCCATCTACTTTTTCTAATGCTTGATAAATGGGTACCGTACCAATTGGCACAGGCGAGTTGCGGATCAACCATTCACGAGTTTCATGAATGTGATTGCCCGTCGATAAATCCATGATGGTATCCGCACCCCAACGCGTGGCCCACGTCATTTTGGAGACTTCTTCATCAATCGATGAGCCTAGCGCTGAGTTACCGATATTGGCATTGATCTTGACCAAAAAATTGCGCCCGATAATCATCGGCTCAGATTCAGGGTGGTTTATATTATTTGGGATGATTGCGCGTCCAGCGGCTACTTCATCACGGACAAACTCAGGGGTGATAATTTTGGGCGTATTGGCACCGAAGCTCTCGCCATCATGTTGGCGCATATCGGTCAGTTCATGCTGTTTTTGCGTCTCACGTATGGCGATATATTCCATTTCAGGCGTGATGATGCCGCGACGCGCGTAGTACATTTGCGTGACGTTCTGTCCTGCTTTGGCGCGACGCGGTTTATCAATATGGGCAAATCTGAGATTGGCAGTGTTGATATCACGAGCACGTGCTTGACCGTATGAGCTAGACAGACCGCTTAGTTGCTCGGTGTCACCGCGTTCTGCGATCCAGTTCTCACGTAGTTTGGGTAGACCGCGGGTCAGATCAATCTCGACATTGGGGTCAGTGTACACGCCTGAAGTATCGTAGACATAAAACGGCGGATTGTGCTCACCATCCTTGTCACCCGTACCGCCAACAGGCGTATCCGCCAGGCTGATTTCGCGCATGGGTACTTGAATATCAGGTCGTGAGCCTTCGATATAGACTTTGCGCGAGGCGGGTAGGATACGATGTAGATCGCGCGCATCTTCTTCGAAGCGCGCATCACTGGCAGCGCGGTGGGCAGGCGTTTTTAATGCGTCTGCTTTTTTATCGGCTTTGGTGTCTGATACAGGAAGAATGTTATCGGCTGGGTTGTGCGTTTGGGCTTTCAGTGCAATTGATGTGCTGTCTAAAATAGTCATATGCTGTCCTAGCGTGTTGGTTTTTGAATAAAAGCAACACCGCCAGTAGCTGCGGGGACAAGCAGTCGTCATTCAGACAAATTTATATTATCAACACCTAACAGCTAGCAAAAAATTGCCGCGGCTAATGGTCATCAAATAGTGGACGCAGCTTTCTATCTTCTCTCGTTATCTACTTATGCGACATGCATCGTTAGACAATAGCGATGATAAAAAGGTATTTCTACGCGCCCTTTGTCATCAATAACAAAGTGCTTAAGACTTCCCTGCGTCGGTACTAACCGCATCAGGTTCGGCGGGTGATCTCTCAGCGAATGTAGATAGGCGGCTACTTTTATCAATGTTTAACTATAAACGTTTAATAAAGTAGGCCAATGCTACACCGCACCCCGAGTCTGTCAGTGTTGTAAATCCCTTTCATACTAACAAAATTCTGTGTTAACGGCTAATGATATTTGAATGAAAACATCAGACTTTGAGTTTTCTGTTCGGTCTGGTGACCAGCATGGATTCTTAGTAATAATTATCAAAATTACCTGATATTACTGAGACTTAGAGTGCTTATCTGAATATTATGTAAAGCGGATGAAAGATTGTAGAGGTTGTCATTAAACTGTCATAAAGATTTGGCAAGATAGCACGCATATCACAAACAATGCTTTTTTATATCGTTGTTAAACTTCAGGAGTCCTACATGCGTTATTCGTTATTAGCAGTGGCCGTCAGTTGTACATTAATGCTTACGGCGTGCAACAAGTCAACAGAGACGACAGAGACGACAGAACCAGCTGCTGATACTAGCAGTAGTGCCGCTACCACGGCTGAAACAACCACTCAGACTCAGGCAACGCCTTCTGCTGACACCGGTTTTAAATCTGCTGAAAATATCGCAATGAATATCACGGGTGCAGGTGCGTCATTCCCGCAGCCGATCTATGCCAAATGGTCTTATGACTATAACGCTGCTACTGGCGGCCAAGTCAACTATCAGTCGATTGGCTCATCTGGCGGTATCAAGCAAATCCAATCAAAAACCGTCGATTTCGGTGCTTCTGATGCGCCATTGACGCCAGAAGAGCTTGAAGAGTCTGGTCTTATTCAGTTCCCAACCGTTATCGGCGGCGTTGTGCCAATCGTTAATATTGATGGCGTTGAGCCAGGCGCATTGAAGTTAGATGGCGAAACCTTAGCAAATATCTATTTGGGTAAAATCAATAACTGGAATGATCCTGCGATCAAAGCCATGAACCCAGATTTGACCTTGCCAGATGCAGCAATCACGACAGTATTCCGCTCAGACGGTTCAGGTACGACGTTTAACTTCACAGATTATCTAGCCAAAGTGTCACCAGATTGGAAAGATACCGTTGGTGTTGATAAAACGGTTAAGTGGCCAACGTCTGCGACTGGTGCAGGTGGTAAAGGTAACGAAGGCGTTTCAAGCTACGTCAACCGCATGAAAAACTCTATCGGCTATGTTGAGTATGCGTACGCCAAGCAAAACAATATGTCACACACGGCATTGAAAAACGCAGCGGGTAACGTTGTTCAGCCATCTGCTGAAACCTTTGCAGCCGCTGGTGATATCGATTGGTCACAACAAGAAGGCTTTTATAAAGTCATCACCAACTCTGAGACGGATCAAGCATGGCCTATCGCTGCTGCTACTTTCATCTTAGTACACAAGCAACCAGAGAATCCTCAGCAAGTTGCTGGCGTATTGAACTTCTTTGACTGGGCTTATACCCAAGGTGATGATGATGCCATGGCATTAGATTATGTCCCATTCTCTGATACAGCAGTGGCCTTATTCAAAGAGAAATGGAACGAAGTAAAAGGTAGCGATGGTCAGCCAGTTTATAAGGCTGCTCAGTAATCTCCCGATGCTAGCCATTGTTTACTAATCTCTTTAACTCCCTCTTAAGCCACTATTCTCCGGTAGTGGTTTGAGAGGTTTTATCACAGCAAATTTGACCACGATACTGACTACGATATCGATAGATAGGTTGCTTAAGTTTGTTGTGATAAAACGAAATAAATATTCTGGTTTTTTGAATTCACCCATTCAATGCTGAGACACTTATGACAGACTTAAGGTCCCAACTGGCTAAACAAAAACGTTACGACGCTTTATTTGTCAACTCTACTAAAGCGTTTGCCATACTCGTCCTCCTATCTTTAGGGGGTATTTTGGTGTCTCTTATTGTTGGAGCATGGCCGAGCATTCAAGAGTTTGGTCTGGGGTTTTATACCAGTAATAATTGGGATACTGTCGCCAATGAATATGGGGCACTCGCGCCTATTTATGGCACCTTAGTGACGTCATTTATCGCCATCGCTATCGCTGTGCCAGTCAGTTTTGGGATCGCGATATTTTTGACCGAAATGTGCCCAAAATTCCTCAAAAAACCACTTGGCATTGCCATTGAGCTATTGGCAGGTATTCCTTCTATCATTTATGGTATGTGGGGTCTGTTCGTATTTGCGCCTTTCTTTGGTGAGCACATTCAGCCATGGTTTATCGAGCATGTTGGCCCGCTACCGATCATTGGTAAGCTGTTTACAGGCGCGCCCATGGGACTAGGGATGTTTACCGCGTCTTTGGTGCTTGCCATCATGATTATTCCTTTTATCGCGGCCACCATGCGTGATGTCTTCTCTGTCGTGCCAGATCTACTCAAAGAATCCGCCTACGGTATGGGTGCGACGACATGGGAAGTGATGTTCAAGATTATTCTGCCTTATACCAAAGCTGGTGTCGTTGGTGGCGTAATCTTGGGTCTTGGTCGTGCATTGGGTGAGACGATGGCAGTGACCTTCTTAATCGGTAATGCGTTCAATATCAGTCCAAGCCTATTTACCTCTGGTGTGACCATCACCTCGGCATTGGCCAACGAGTTTGCCGAAGCGTCGAGCGAGCTGCATTTGGCATCTTTACTACATCTAGGCTTAATCTTGTTTGTCATCACCTTCATTGTGCTGTCTTTGGCCAAATTGATGCTCATGCGCATGGATCACAAAGCAGGTAATCGATAAGTCTGAGAAGGACTTATGAGACCTTGATAGATATTGATAAAAGATATGGGAAATAAATAGTATGCCTGCAAACAATGTGATGAATGCGCCAATGTCTACGAAGCCAAGCAGTGCTGGGCGTTATAACAAGAGCTTGTACAACAAGCGCCGCTGGACCAACAAGCTGGGTTTGGGCTTTGCCATGTCAGCGATGGTGTTTGGTCTATTCTGGTTGTCATGGATTTTGGTGACACTGTTTGTTGAAGGCTTTCAAGGCATGGTGGAGCTGCCAATATTTACCGCTGATACCCCGCCGCCGATGAGCCCAGGTGGTTTACGCAACGCGATCGTCGGTTCGGTGATGCTGGCGTTTTCAGGATTGTTTATTGGTGCGCCTATTGGCCTGATGACAGGTATTTATTTATCTGAGTTTTCTAAAGGCAGCATGCTTGGCAAAGTGACCCGTTTCTTGAACGATATCTTGTTATCAGCTCCATCAATTGTCATTGGTCTGTTTATATATGCTTTAATGGTAAAAGGCGAAAGTTTCTCTGGTTGGGCAGGCGCATTGGCATTGGCACTGATTGTCATCCCAGTCGTCGTACGTACCACTGAAAACATGCTGAATCTGGTGCCTAATAGCTTGCGTGAAGCCGCTTATGCACTTGGTACACCCAAGTGGAAAATGGTCACGCAAGTGACGGTCAAAGCTGCCAAAGCGGGACTGACGACAGGGGTGTTATTGGCATTTGCTCGAATCACTGGTGAGACAGCACCGTTGCTATTTACGGCGCTGAACAATCAGTACTTCAGTACCGATATGGGTCAGCCGATTGCTAACTTACCCAATACCATTTATCAGTTTGCGATGAGTCCTTATGACAATTGGCATACATTGGCGTGGGCAGCGGCGCTGCTGATTACAGCATCTGTCTTGGTATTGAATATTCTGGCAAGATTTATTGGCAATCGAGGTCAGGTCAAATAAAGATCGATATCGCTGCACAGATACCAAGCATTTACTTATACTTATATGAAATACACTAAGCTAGGTTGGATAATATTATGAATGATGTCGCAAGCAAGGTCCGCACAGAAACGACTGCTGATCGCTTTAATAATGCAACAGACAGCCTGTTAAATAGAACCATGTCCAAAAGCTCGCAATCACAGCAACCAAATACTGCTGAGTTCAATAAGCAAAGCATTCATGATATTCCCAAAAATATGCCTAAGGCAAAAATGGAAGTTCGCGATCTCAATTTTTATTACGATGATTTTCAGGCGTTAAAAAATATCAATATTGATATCGCAGAAAAGAAAGTGACCGCCTTTATCGGTCCGTCAGGTTGTGGTAAATCGACGCTGCTACGTACCTTTAACCGTATGTATGATCTCTATCCAGGGATGCGTGCAGAGGGTGCTATCAATCTTGATGGTAAAAACATCTTGGGCAAAGACGTCGATGTCAACTTGCTACGCGCGCAAGTCGGTATGGTGTTTCAAAAGCCAACGCCGTTCCCAATGTCTATCTATGACAATGTCGCCTTTGGTGTCAAACTCTATGAAAAGCTCAGCAAAAGCGAAGTGGATGAGCGCGTGGAGTGGGCGCTAAAAAAATCAGCACTGTGGCCAGAAGTGAAAGACAAACTAAAAGCATCAGGTCTGTCATTATCAGGTGGTCAGCAGCAGCGTCTGTGTATCGCCCGTAGTGTCGCGACCAAGCCTGAAGTATTGTTGCTCGATGAGCCAACGTCTGCGCTTGATCCTATCTCGACAGGCGCTATCGAAGATCTGATAGAAGATCTCAAAAATGACTATACCATCGCCATCGTTACCCACAACATGCAGCAAGCGGCGCGGGTGTCAGACTATACCGTCTATATGTATCTGGGCGATATGATCGAGATGGGCGAGACCGATCAGATATTTACCAAACCTACTCAAACTGCGACAGAAGATTATATTACTGGTCGTTATGGCTAAGGCCGAGAAGCTAATACTGAGTTTGGGTCGTTTCACTCAACCAGCATATCGCGCTACCAAAATATAGATTTCAGGGAATACCTCTTATGCAAAGTGATAAGCATATCTCCAAAAGTTTTGACCAAGATCTTGATGAAGCCATCCGTTTGTTCTTATACATGGGTGATAGTGCTGCCAACCAAGTGGCCAAAGCGATCCATGCACTTATTGATAGAGACGAGACACTGGCGCAAGAGGTCATCGAGATGGACTTTGATATCAACCGCATGGAGGTTGAGCTCGATGAACATATCTTATTGTTGGTTGCTAAGCGTCAACCTGCCGCAGGAGATTTGCGTTTAGTCATGTCGATCAGCAAAGGCGTGGTAGATTTGGAGCGTATTGGTGATGAAGCCGTAAAAATCGCGAAAATGGCAAACAGAATCGCGGCACAAGGCAAATCGTCTTACGGCTATGCTGAGGTACAGCACTTGAGTAATCAGGTAAGACTGATGCTTAACAACGCACTAGAAGCCTTTAGTCAATCGAATGCTGAGCAAGCGTTTGAGGTCATGCGCAATGACAGTGTGGTCAATAACGAATATCAGTCCGCCATTCGCGCGCTGATGACTTATATCATGGAAGACTCAAGACAAGTCTCAAAGGTCATCAATATCATGTGGATTTTGCGCTCGCTTGAACGCATCGGTGATCATGCACAAAACGTGGCCGAGCTGGTTATTAACTATATCAGTGGTCAAGATGTACGCCATTCAGACTATGCCATGGTCGAAAAAGCAGTGCAAGAAGCCAATGATCGTTTGGCTGCTCGCCAAGTGAGTACAATGTCAGTCGCTGACTTTGAATCACTAGAGAGTAATGACGACTGATAGCGCACAAATATTACCGTCTTATCATCAAAAAACGCGCTATATTGAGCGCGTTTTTTATGGATAAAGCGTGGGCTAAGACTAGCTTTCTGGTGTCCAGCCTTGTGCGCGCTCATAGTCTTCATTGTCCAAAAACTTATCACGCTGCTCGGTTAAGAATTTTTTGGCTTCAGGGTCCATCATGCTCAAATGGTTCTCATTGATGAGCATGGTTTGATGTTCTAGCCACTCTTTCCATGCCTTGTCAGAGACTGTTTCTTGTAGCTCTTGGCCTTTTTTGTTAGGGAAGGGTGGATGCGGCATTTTTGGCAGTTCTTGCTTGTATTTGCGGCAAAACACGGTATTGGCTTGGGGGTTAAAAGTCTCAGTCATCAGGTGTTCCTTATTTATTATATTAGCGGGCAAGTTAAATAATCATATGAGCCTATGATAACGGTCTTGGTAAATTTAGCAAAGGGTATCTCGTGTCTCTTATTAAACAGACACAAATCTACAGGGTGTTATCAGTAGGTCTTACCTTTATTCTGATTTATCATTTCATATCATGCAGACAGAGCAAGCGCGAAAAAGGTCGGGTAGCTGATAGTAAGTTATAGTTAATTCAGTTTAAAAGAGATACAAGGCAACCGAGCGCAGATGTAACTGTGATACTTCAAGTGAGGTTAACGCTGTAGCTCTTTTATAGGGGTTGACTATAAATAAAAAACACCCGCATCAATAGCGGGTGTCAGATATATAGCGATAAGTTAGCTCTGGCTCAAAACGGTTTGATCAAGCAAAGGCTTTTAAGCGAGCACGGCCATTGATTACGGCTTGCTTGACTTGGTTTGGTGCAGTACCGCCCAAATGGTCACGGGCTGCTAGTGAGCCTTCTAGCGTGAGATAGTCAAAGACATCATCACCGATGGCATCGCTGAATTGCTGCAATTGTGCCAATGATAAGTCACTGAGATCAACACCTTCTTTGATGCCCAGTGCGACAGCGTTGCCCACGACTTCATGCGCATCACGGAACGCAACGCCTTGACGCACTAGATAATCTGCTAAGTCGGTAGCAGTGGCATAGCCTTTCATTGTCGCAGCGCGCATACTTTCTTTGTTTGGGACAATGTTGGGTAGCATATCAGCAAAGGCAAGTAGTGAGCCTGTCAGTGTATCGACACAGTCAAACAAAGGCTCTTTGTCTTCTTGGTTGTCTTTGTTGTAGGCGAGTGGCTGGCTTTTCATCAGGCTGAGTAATGTCATCAGCTGACCAAAGACACGTGCCGCTTTACCGCGTACCAGCTCAGGCACATCAGGGTTTTTCTTTTGTGGCATGATTGATGAGCCAGTACAGAAGCGATCTGGTATCTGCACAAAGTTGAACTGCGCTGACATCCACAGAATAATCTCTTCGCTCATACGTGACATGTGCATCATCAGGATAGAAGCAGCTGAGGTGAACTCAATCGCAAAGTCACGATCTGAGACCGCATCAAGCGAGTTTTGACAAATACCTTCAAAACCCAATAGCTCAGCGGTGATGGTACGATCAATCGGGAACGTCGTGCCAGCGAGTGCGGCGCTACCAAGTGGCATCTGGTTGATACGGCGACGGGCGTCAACCAAGCGCTCGGTATCGCGATACAACATCTCAAACCACGCCATTACATGATGCCCAAAGCTGACAGGCTGGGCGGTTTGTAAATGCGTAAAACCAGGCATAATAGTATCAGTATGTTGATCAGCCAGATCAAGCAAGCCGCTTTGTAAGCGTACGAGCAGTTCGATAATATTATCGGTTTCTTCACGCAACCACAAACGAATGTCGGTCGCGACCTGATCGTTGCGGCTACGACCCGTGTGTAGTTTTTTGCCAACAGCGCCTATAGTATCAGTGAGGCGGGATTCGACATTCATGTGCACGTCTTCGAGGGCGATTGACCAGTTAAACTCACCTGCTTCGATCTCGCGCAATACTTGATGAAGACCGTCGATAATGGTGGTCACTTCATCAGCAGTCAAGATATCGCATTCTTTGAGCATCGTTGCATGGGCAATCGATCCTTGAATATCGTGACGAGCAAAGCGTTGGTCAAAGCCGACAGAGGCGGTAAAGGCAGCCACGAAGCTGTCCGTCGCTTCACTGAAGCGTCCGCCCCACATCTGCTGGCCCTGAGTGCTGGTAGGGCTGTTTTGTGCATCTTTGTTTGTTACTGAGACATTCGTGCTAGAATCAGCAACAGATGAACTTTTACTTGATTCGGGATTACTAAGGTTTGAAGAATTGGCGTTCATATCGGTACAAGACAAGTCAAGAGAATAAGAACTCGAGTATAGCAAATGATGAGGTGGCCTTACTAGCTACGCGCTTAGAGTTTTTTATTCCAAAGCTCATGGAGATCATGAGGCCTTGGCAGTGGCTGACATATATTGCTTTTTGGTCACTGTTTCTCACAGTGATTGAGCGTCATGGTCTGTCCAGTTGGTCGGACTTTATCATCAAGCTTGTTGCGCGAACCATACAAAATGGCTTGACAGTCATACCTGCATTATACTTGGTAGATTATCTGCGCCCTGTCTTCAAAAATGCCAGTATTCCGAGTGTGAGTGTGCGTATCGTCATGCTGATGATGTTTGCCGCGACAGTTTCTATGGTTTTAGTTGTTTTGGTTCTAATCAATATGGGTTTGATGGAATATGATCGTCAAGCTTTTATGACCAATCTTTTTTTCAATACCGTACTGACGGGCGGTTTTACCATCGTGTTTTTGCTGTACTTTTTGCGTAGCCACCGCGAGCTTAATGCGCTCAAGCTATCGTTTGAATACAAGTTGACCGCACAGAATGATTTAATCAAAGCCCGCACCGCCCCGCACTTTTTCTTTAATACCATCAACACACTGGTCTCACTCATTGAATCCAATCCGCCAAAAGCCTCTGCTTTATTACAAAACGTTTCGGTCTTATATCGAGCCAGTTTTAGCGGCGAACGTGAGATTAGCTTTGAAGAAGAAGTGGCGCTGTGTGAGCATTATCTAGCGATTGAGTCTAGCCGTTTGGCAGACAAACTCGAGGTCCATTGGGATTTGCCTGATGAAGATATTATGTATGATATGGTGATTACGGCGTTAACCTTACAAAGCGTACTGGAGAAAATGCTACTCAATGTGGTTGAGATGACCACTGAAACCATCCATTTTAATATTAAAGTCACTTGGGAGCAGCACAGAGTAACTATTCAGATCGACGTGGAACTTCCTACAAAGACCTTAATCATTAACCATGATTTGCGTCAGCATATGAATTTTTATATTCAAGCGGATCGATTACGCGCGTACTTTGGTCAAAGTGCTGATATTCAAAGCACAGTTACTGGTAACCACATTACTACCATTATTGACTATCCCTTACAAGATGTCAGTTTATAATCCTTCCTCTTTTACCGTTTTTCATTATGTTCTCAGACACTATATTCTCATTATAAGATATTATGGCATATTTATTGCATCGCCTTTTATATCTATATGGTTATTGCGATTTTTATTTGGCAATTATTGACAATGAGTGGTTACTATCAAAAATATGATGCAGAAAATTTCACCATATTGAACTGGCCAGTACATTCGTCATACCATCGAAACATATTCAGTAGAGTTTGAGGTGGGAGTTTATATGCGTATCGTAGTTTGTGATGATGAGCCGTTAGCGCGTGAGCGTTTGGTCAGAATCGTACAGGAGTCAGGTCATGAGGTGGTTGCTCAAGCTACCACAGGCGCAGAAGCGATTGTCGCCGTAAAAACTCAGCAGCCTGACATTATATTATTAGACATTCGTATGCCTGAGATGGATGGGGTGCGCTGTGCCCAAGAGCTGGACAAACTTGATCATCCACCAGCCATTATATTTGTCACCGCTTACGATCATTATGCGATAGCGGCACTAAAAGCCAATGCAATCGGCTATTTGTTGAAACCAGCAAACAAAGACGAGCTATTAGAAGCACTGAACAAAGCAAAAAACCTAAACGCGGCACAATTGAATGAAATTCGCAAGCTTGAAAATCCAACGGCGCGTCCGATACGCGAGCATATTGCTGCTCGTACTCACCGCGGTGTAGAGCTGATTAAACTTAAAGATATTTATTATTTTGCAGCAGATCAAAAATACGTCAAAGTACGTCACAAAGATGGCATTGTATTGATTGATGAAACCCTAAAAGAGCTAGAGCGAGAGTTTGACGATCGTTTGTTTCGTGTGCATCGCAACGCTATTATCAATCTGAATTTTTTAGACTTTTTAGAAACCCTAGACGCTGGACAATATCAGATACGTTTTAAAGGAATCGATGAGACGTTGGCCGTGAGTCGTCGTCATCTGCCAGCCTTACGTGACAAAATTCAAAGCATGTAATAGGATGTTTTCGGAGCGACATAATCATCCCATATCATCAAACCCTTATTTATGCTTAAATAGGGGTATTTTTTTGCGCCAGCTTTTACTATCTCTGATGTGAGTCGACCATTTTTTGTGGCAATTTTCCCCAATCGCTTAGCACCAACTTGGCACTGACATTGTAGCATTGAGATTATAGTATCGAATTTATTGAGGCCCTTTATGAGCAATCCGCAGCAACCTGCTTTGACTACCTTAACCATCGCCACGCGTCAGAGTCCTTTGGCTCTATGGCAAGCCGAGCATATTCGTGATCGCTTACTGGCGCTCTATCCTGAGTTGACAATTGAGTTACTAAAAATTGTCACTAAGGGTGACAAGATTTTGGACACACCTTTGGCCAAAATTGGCGGTAAGGGTTTATTTGTCAAAGAGCTTGAGCAAGCATTGTATGACAAGCAAGCAGATATTGCGGTACATTCGCTAAAGGACGTACCGATGCAGCTGCCTGAAGGCTTGACACTAGGTGTCTACTGTAAGCGTGCTTCACCAACTGATGCTTTTGTCTCAAATACTTATAATAGTATTGATGAATTGCCGCAAGGTGCAGTTGTTGGAACCTCAAGTTTGCGTCGTCAATGTCAGATCAAAGCCTACCGCCCAGATCTACAGATCAAAACCTTGCGCGGCAATGTTGGGACGCGGTTGGGCAAATTAGATGCTGGTGAGTATGATGCCATTATCTTGGCGACCAGTGGCTTGCAGCGTATTGAGTTAGATGAGCGGATACGCGGGCAGCTAGATATTGATGCCTGTTTGCCTGCAGTTGGTCAAGGTGCGTTAGCCATTGAATGCCGTGAAGGTGATGACGAGGTGTTAAAATTACTAGCACCATTAAACGATGATAAAGCGCGTATTCGCCTTATCGCTGAGCGTGCGCTTAACCGTCACTTAGAGGGCGGCTGCCAAGTACCGATTGCAGCCTACGCAGTGTTGCAAATGGCTGATGAGACCAGTACTAATAACGATGACAATGGTGAAAATGGCAATAACGATAACGGTAATGTATTGTGGTTACGTGGCCGAGTGGGTCAAGCGGATGGTAGTAAGCTGTTAAAAGCAGAAAAGCGAGTGACATTGGTTGGCACACAAGACGAGCAAGAGGCGCAGGCAAATCAGCTCGGTATTGATGTTGCCAATATACTACTTGCTGATGGTGCAGGGGCTATCTTGTCAGCGATTTATCACGCTGAGTAGCGTATCCGCTTTGTCATACTGAGTCATTGATTGACATATTCACTGTTTGGTCGATGATTCAGTCAATTCTACAAGCCTTTTGTCGTGGTACATCTATGTCATCAACGTCAACTAAAGCTAGGTCTACTCATAAAAATCAATCCACTGATGGGTCAGTGCCAAAAATTGTCATCAATACACGGCCGATAGCACGTGCTGCACCATTAACGAGTCATTTGCAAACAGCAGGGTTCACGGTGGTTGAGATACCGATGTTGACGTTGCAACCGCGCCCAACAACTGGCGATGACCTAGCACTGATGCGTGCGTGGCTAGCAGGTGAATATAAGGCTCTGGTCATCATAAGCCCAACGGCGGCCACTTCGGGATTGAATGTTTGGCAGTCACTTGTATACAGTGAGCATGACGATAGTAGTCATGCGAAAACGGAAAATAAAGCAGCCAATATAGCTTCTGAAACTTTGGTAGCCCCAAGTCAAATCATTGCAGTCGGTCAAGCAACCGCTACAGCATTGACTCAAGCCAATATAGACGCGGCAAACTATCAAGTGCGACAGCCTGAAGTTGCCAATAATGAAGGTATGCTAGCAATGCCTGAAATAGAGAGTTTGCAAGCGGGTGATAAGCTGCTGATATGGCGCGGACTGGGTGGACGACGCTTACTGGTCGATACCTTACAAGCACGCGGTGTACATATCGATAGTATTGCGTGGTATGAGCGCTCGATGCCTACCGAGGCAATGACTCAGTATCAACAGTGGCAACAAGATTTTCATTCGTGTCATAAAATAGCGGATACCGCGAAAAAACCTATCGTCGTCGTGAGTAGTGGCGCTGCTTTTGAGCATTGGACGAGCATCGTCAAAGGTGCAAGAGAAAAAATGTCAGAACCAAAACGTAGTAATGACATAATGACTGATGCGAGAGATAATTTGCCACTCACGCTAGCGGACTTTTCTTATGTCGTATTGGGTGAGCGCTTAGCAAATATGGTTGCAGCGCAGCGCCTGAGCTATTGGCGTGTAGAAGATTTGGCGCCAGATACCATTCTTTCAGCCATCACTACTAACCCTTAGTTTTATAATTTTTATTTGATTTAAATATGTTTATACCTACCCATCACGGTACTGTCTTATGCCAATGAATTCTGAGTCTTTATCTAAGGATCCTTCTGCTATACAGCAGCGCCGGCAAGCAAATATCTTGCTGCTGCGGATGCAGTGGTTGGTCATTTTGCTGCTTATCGCGGCATTACTCTGGCTCTATATTAGTCAGCAGCGTTTTCAGCACAGTGTCAACGAGCGGTTGCAGAGCAATGAGCAGGTTGTCAGTCGTTTAAACGAGATGGACGATCGTTTATTTGCCATGAGCCAGCAGACATTGCCAGAGCCCAGAGTCAAAGCCAGTAGCCAAGCGCAAAACCAGCTGGATTTACTACGTATTCAAATAAAAGCCGCTGATAGATTGCTAGCAGACAACAATGATAGTGCCGCGATCGAGTTGTTGCGAGGTTTGCATTGGCAATTGGCGCAAAGCAGCAACGAGATTGCACCTGCATTGACCGTCGTAATCAAGCAAAGTTTGCTTAAAGACATCGAACGACTACAAGCGCAAAGCTCACAACCTAGCCCATGGCAAATACAAAATCTTGCGATTCAAAACATTCAAGAGTTTTTGCATAGTCATGAGCGCCTCGGCAGCTATGAGGGTGCTGATATTCAGCGCCGAGAGCTAGTTGATGCAGCAACTGAGGGTGACCAAAAGCGTGCAGTAGCGAACCCGCCTGCTCAGACGTCAGCGCGTAACGACATGACATTGACGCGTAGACAACTGACGATTCATGAAGTCATCATGACATTGAATCTGGCAAGTCAAGCGAGCAATATGCGCGAGCAGGATCAACTGATCAATTATTTGACTCAAGCGCGTAAACAGCTAAAAACCTTACTACCTAAATCATCGGTTAGCAATGGCAAAAAACCCGCGCAAGTTGGCGCCATTGGAATAGCACCAGTAGACAAAAAATCAATTGGCGTAGAAAATAACTTAGAAACCATGAATTCGCCTAGTGACATACCAGAGGTCATTGCCTGGCTTGACCAACTGATTGCCAACGCTCCTAAGCCAACACCATTGTTAACCACACAGATTTTGGATAAACCACAACCTTAATTGATACGGCTCGAAACAGCTATATATAGACAACATGAGACACAAGGTAAGTTATGACCAATATGAGTGAAAAGCCAGATTTTATGTCTGAGGTAGCAATCGATCGACCTGAAGTACTGGCGCATTACCCAGTCATTCATTATCAGCCGATTCATTGGGGTGAGATGGATGCCTTTAATCATTTAAATAACGTGGTGTATTATCGTTATTCTGAGTCAGCGCGCATTGGTTATTTACACGCGTTAGATATGTTCGATGGCAGTATGGTCACCGTCTTGGCACAGTCGAGCTGCCAGTATTTACATCCAGTGACCTATCCTGATACTTTGTTATTGGGCGTTCGCTGTCAGCGTCTAGGTAGTACCAGTATCGCAATGGAATATAGCTACTATAGTACAGCACAAAACAAAATCGTTGCGACCGCTGATGCCGTCGTAGTACGTCTCGATAGTGATGGGAAAGGTAAGTTACCGTGGACGACAGAAGAACGCGCGCGCTTACTAGCATTAGAGGCAAAATTTGGTCATACCCCTGAATTTTAGAAGGAAGTTTTACCTAATCAATTATTAAAAATAAAAAGGCACGCTAATATAATATTAGCATGCCTTTTTTTATGACTGTTTATTAGTCAATTTTTCAAACAGGTTTTAGTTGTCTTGCGGTGCGTGCACAAAATCTACGACATTTAGATCGAAACCTGATAACGCATAAAACTTCATAGGTGATGACAATAGACGCATATCGCGAACGCCTAAATGACGTAATATCTGTGCGCCGACGCCAATACTACGATAAGGCTGCTGGGTGATGGTCGATTGCGACTCATTATTTGCGGCTTGCTCTAATGCATCCCCGAGATCGACCGGTTGATGATTACCAACCCAGACCAAGACACCGCGCTCTGAGGCACTGATCTCTTCTAATGCTGACTGCACGCTCCAGCCACTACGGCCCGTCATGTCATTTTTAGCAGCAAATAAGTCACGCAGTGGATGGAAGCCATGCACACGTACGGTACTGACGCCTTCGCTCACATCACCTTTGACCAATGCTAAATGAGTTTCTTCAGCACCAAACTCGCGGAAGCGATGCAACGTAAACGTACCGTGCTCGGTTTCAAAAGGACGGGTTTCAACTTCTTCTACGGTTTGCTCATTGGCAATACGGTAGTTGATGAGGTCAGCAATCGTACCCATTTTGATATTATGTTCTTTGGCAAATATCTCAAGGTCATCGCGGCGTGCCATGGTGCCATCAGCGTTGATAATCTCTACAATTACTGCGGCAGGCTCTAAACCCGCTAGTCTAGATAAATCGCAACCTGCTTCTGTATGGCCTGCGCGGTGCAGAACGCCGCCGTTTTGTGCCATGATTGGAAAAATATGACCAGGCTGCACGATGTCTTCTGGCTTCGCTGCCGATGAAACCGCTGCCTGAATAGTACGAGCGCGATCAGCAGCAGAGATACCAGTAGTAACGCCTTCAGCGGCCTCAATCGACACCGTAAAGTTGGTGCTAAATTTCGCTTCATTGCGATCTGACATCAGCGGTAGTGCCAATTGCTGGCAACGCGCTTGTGATAGCGTTAAGCATACCAAGCCGCGCGCGTGGGTAATCATAAAATTAATGTCTTCAGGGCGAACATGCGTCGCTGCCATGATGATATCGCCTTCGTTTTCGCGGTCTTCATCATCCATCAAGATGACCATTTTTCCGGCACGAATGTCTTCGATAATCTCAGGAATCGTATTTAAACTCATAGTAAGTCTCAATATTTTATTATTAATAAATATGTGTGATTTGGAATATAAAGTGTTGTCTGCCTATTGTAGCAGTAGTTGGTATCACGCGCTGTTGCTGTTGAGCAAATCACATGACCATCACAGTAATTAAATATAGAAGTAGTTCATGACTTTTATATATCATTATGACTGTATTTTAACGGTTTTTATCCCAGCGTGCTGACACAAAGCTGAACTATAACGCTTAGTCTTTTAAAAACAGGATTAAATATTATTAATGGCTTATACATGTCACTTCTCAATCTTTTTTGCAAAGTTAGGCGTTGCTTTTGGTCGTTACTGATTTTAGTCATTGCTGGCGGCTTGGCTTTTTAACCATTCCATAAACTGTTTGCTATGCTGCTCGCGTTGGTTATCTGCAAACTCATAAAAACTCGTGCCTGCTAAGTTTTCTGGTAAGTAGCTCTGGGGATAGTAATGGTTAGGATAATCGTGCGGGTAAGCATACCCTTGACCGTAGCCTTGATTGCGCATCAATTTGGTCACGCCATTACGCAAATGTAGCGGTACAGAGGAGGCATCTTTTTCTGCCAACGCCATCGCTGCATTGATTGCTTTATACGTGCTATTACTTTTGGCACTGGTTGCTAAATAGACCACGACTTGCCCTAGGATAATACGTGCTTCTGGCATACCGATGGATTGCACACTGCGCAGGGCTGCATCAGCAAGTAGTAGGGCGTTTGGATTGGCGTTGCCAATATCTTCACTGGCCAAGATCACCAGTCTGCGTGCAATAAAATCGGCAGGCTCGCCGCCAACGAGCATCCGCGCCATCCAATAAAGCGCTGCGTCAGGATCTGAGCCACGTACTGATTTGATCATGGCTGAGATAATATCGTAATGTTGCTCGCCATCTTTGTCATAACGTACCAACGCGGTCTGCGCCACTCGGCTGACCAGTTCGTCATCGATGATAATCGGTGACTGTTTGGTATCCGCTGTTTGAATCGCCAGTTCTAATAAATTTAGCGCTTTTCTTGCATCGCCATGTGCCAGTTGACTGATGGTATCTTGTGCCTGCAATTCGATGGTGAGTTTTTTGAGTATATGGTCTTCCGTGAGTGCCCGTTTTAATACCGCGCTGATTTGCTCAGGCGTTAACGGCTCTAAACGATACACTTGGCAACGTGACAAGAGCGCGTTATTGACACTGAATGAGGGGTTTTCTGTCGTGGCACCAATCAGCGTAATATCACCAGATTCTACCGCGCCCAATAATGCATCCTGCTGCGCCTTATTAAAACGATGAATCTCATCGATAAACACCACAGGTGACTCAAATGCTAATGAGTCTTTACTATCCAATACCTCGCGCAACTGCTTGACCCCAGTATTCAATGCAGAGAGTGCATGAAAAGGTCTATTAACCGCATCTGCCAATAACATCGCAATGGTTGTCTTACCGATACCTGCTTCGCCGTGCAAAATAATAGAGGGCAGATGCCCTTGTTCGACCAAACGCCGTAAAGGTGCGCCAGTGGCCAAAAGATGCTCTTGACCAATAATAGCAGCGAGAGAAGCAGGGCGCATACGCTGAGCAAGAGGGGTGTCGGCATGAAAGTTAGGCGGCATAAGTTTCTCTATTGAAAAATTAAAAAACGGTCCATTGGCTACAATGGTGGCCATTGAGAGATTTTATAGACAAATCTAAATAACAACTTATTCGTCTACAGTAGACCTCTTGCAAAAGTAGCAAAGGGAATTAAAATAAGAAGACGCTCATAACTTTTTAGGAACCATGCCAAACATAGATAAGCTACTCAAACAAAGTGACGCTGGTTTTAAACGCTATACAGGCAT